>Ga0308169_10000037_pt1 | contig 355155 bp, 543 predicted proteins | sample PhyBR1_2_FD_202139 | JGI IMG/M metagenome (GOLD analysis project Ga0308169, IMG submission 202139) | Phyllosphere microbial communities from UC Gill Tract Community Farm, Albany, California, United States - DLSLSB.R1 | ecosystem: Host-associated > Plants > Phyllosphere > Unclassified | place... | reverse complement strand
TCTTTAATTGCATTTTGCTGGCGTTCGAAAGATTCACGCTTCAGACGAAGACCATTTTTAGCAATGTACTCGACTGAAGTAAAATCAAACATTTCAAATGTAGTGATACTACCCTGTCCATGAATGGTACTGATACGAATCCCGTACTTAGGAAGTTCCTGGATGTATTCAGACCAATATTCATCGTCACCTTCATAGGTACGAGCGTTTTTACTGATGTAGTTCCAGAATAACTTACTCATTTCTGGTTCTGGAAGGTTATCGTATTTTGGTTCAAATACGTATACACCATCTACCATGAAACCTTTAAGGTATTCAATATCCTTAGCAAAGGCTTCTTCATCATAAGCTTCTTCTTGTTCTTTAGTGAACCCGTAGAAACTCATGTGGAATTCTTCTGGAGACATGTTTTTAATGTTTTCCAGTGCTGCATCCAGTGACTTACGCATTTTTTCGTTCACAATCTATGCCTCGGTAAACGGTTCATCAGTTCCCTTCTTCATAGACTCTGCCATGCGACGGGAAATTTCAATAGATTTTTCTGGTGATATTTGCACTAGTTTATAGCTGCACTCACTGCCACACGTTCCCAAAAAGGGTTGAAAGTTTTCTTCTACGTGCTTCACGGCTTCTAGAGTAGATACTACCACTACTTCCGGCACTTGTCCAGCTAAAGCGGCGTTAACGTCATCAATTAATGACTGAATAAAACTTACTTTAGCTTTGCACAAAACAAACGCATAAGACTCACCATTACCAAGTGCATCATTAATGCGATTGTTTAAATTAGAAACCTTAGTACTTAAAAGTACAAGGGCTTCATTTAAAAGTTCTTTATTTTCTTCGCTCATAGCACAGATTCCACCATTTTATTCAATGCAACTGCTAAACAAATAATATCAGAAAGTTGATGATCGTCTGTGTCGCGACTGAAGTCACCATTAGGCTCAATTCGGTTAAGCTGAAGTAATAAACCTAATAGTTTCTTCATTAACTCTGTATACATACTTATTGTACTGAAATGAAACTTATCATCGTGATAAACAATTAATGCTGCAATAGCATTAATATTTTCTTCACATTTTTTAATTTCGTCATGAACGTAAAACATCATAATACCTAACGGTAGTCACCTGTGTTTGGTTTAATGTTTCGATAACGCCACTCTCAGATATGTAGTGGTAGATTACCGTGTTATTTTCTATCTCTTTTCGTACAACTTTTAATTCTTTTTTATTCTTGTTGCTTAGGTACAATAACACGATATATCTCTCTTAATAGATGCTCAATAACTGGAACTGTCCAACCATTACCAAGCATCTTGTAAGCTTGTGTATTCGATGAAACTTTGAAAAAATCGTCTGGAACTCCTTGACAACGACAACATTCTATAACAGAAAGCTTACGATAGTCAACCCCATTTTTACCCGATTGTAACAAATATTCTCGATCAATAGGTTCTTTGAAGAATACAATCTGTCTACGAGATTTATTGAAGTACTGGTTACAGTCGCCACCCTTAAAATAATTAGCATCTATACAGTACGATTTGGAACGATTAGTAAATCCACTTTCCAGAATATCCTGTAATTGTACAGAATCATACAATGGTGGAGGTATTACCATATTGTCAGTACTTATCCAGTAATAACGCTGCCTGTAATGTGCAGTGTAATTTTCGGAGTTTATTAATACTGGTGTTCTTCCAATAATTCCTGAACAGTATTCTTCAAAATCCTTTTTCATCTTGACGTTTTCAAATAGATAGTTAACGTCAGGATTAACAGACTTTATATGATTGAAAATATCAATCATTGTGTGAAACAACATACCACGTGGATCTGTTGTTCCACCTTGTTTGCCCGCCACGCTCCATGCCTGACAAGGGAATCCACCCATAAGAAGATCGATAGAACTCCAGTCAATATCCCATTCTTCCCACTTAGTCACATCACCCAATTGAATAATGTCAGGAAAGTTCACTTGGCTCTCTGCAATTGCAAACTTATCAATCTCAGATGAATAGTATTTGTCTACTTCAATACCCGCATTCTGCAATGCCATATATCCGCAGGACATGCCGTTGAATAACGACAGTACTGTGATCGGTTTCATAGAAATCCTTTTCTATAAAGTAATTATTTTTCTTGTGCACAAGGTATAACGTTATAGTACTCGTACAACTTGTACATTAAATCTTTTGCCTCTTTTAGTGCGACTTCATTCCATACACCAGAAGGTTCAGAGAACTTGCATTCGTTCATCTTAATGATACTGGTTTTTGCATTTTCTGAATCGTCCCAAATGTTTAGACCCGCAGACATTTTCCACGGCATCATACACAACTGGTATTCGACTTCACTGGCACTGTCTCTGTACTTAACTTGTGCATAGCGTTCATAAATGAACACATCAAATTCATCTGAGTAGAAATCCCCCTCAATATTGGATTTCTTAGAAACCTTACTACCATCACGTTCAATGATAATTTCAGGATTAGTACTCAGATATGAAAAAGCACGGTCAATTACTTCAAGTTCTGAAAGATGCTTAGAAGTCATCGGTATCCCCGTAACGCTCATCCATGTAATCATCGTCACGATCAAGAAACTCTTGACGGCGAATGATTTTAGAACGTGCTCCAGGGTTATGAGTACTTACATCATTAAAATTGTACACAGTAGTTTCACCGCTAAGTACAAAGTTTACCGCTTCAAGCATAAGTTCCAATGAACCCTTAAGCTCGACAATAGCATAACGTTCAGAAAAACCTGAACCGGTTGGAGTAATGTTACCAGTACCTCCAACGTTATCACCGTAATATACTTCTACGATAGAAGCAGTATGTTCTACAGTGCCGTCCTTATGGGTGAACGGCTCTACCACTACACGATTATTCCAAGACACTCTCGGCTCCTTTAATAATTTTCTCGTAGTGTTTATTTTCTACGAGTTGACGATAGGTACTTGTTGCACTTTCAAGATGCAATTTGTTTTTTACCCACTCGATTGTTTTAATATGTTCCACCAGCAAACTACTACTACTAGAAATTTTCAATCTTTTTATTGGATTGCTTTCTGGAGTAGAATTATATGCAGTAACTAAACGTTGGTTACACGCTTTCATTGCATTGATTGCGGTATCTAAATTTTGACGATAGATAATCAAAAATTCTGGATTCATTTTAATCTCACTTAATAACAGTAAATTCGTGTTGGTCTTCTGGAAGTTCATCAATTGTAATGACTTTAAGAAGACCACGATTCATGTACATGTTGAACACTGGAAAGTAATTACCAAAAATTACTTCCAAGTCAACTTGTTCTTCAGTGACAACTACCTGTTCTTCGCCAGTGTTCAAACGACGCCACAACTGACGATGGATTTCAAGAGTTTTGAATTCTTCGTTATCAAGTACACGACGCGAACGAGCAGGTTTAGACATTTTCTTTATCTCACATTTTTAGCAACTGGATATGACTATAATATACAGTAACATTACCCTGTGAGTCAACACTTTTTACTGGTTTTTCAAAGATTACGAACGTTTTCGGATCGTAACTTGTCATCATAAATGTCTTATCATTACGGATACTGGTTAAAATAAACGGCACTTAATAAACTCCATTATCTTTTTTATTTTATTTGGTTTTTCATCAACTACCCGTACTGAGTCTCCATAATAATAGCTACGTTCTTCTCGATCAGTACCCATATTGATGAAACCATACACATGAACAGTATATTCTTGTTGTACGATTTCTTGAACTATCAGATGATCATTACGGTCATTAATGATTATTACATCATCAACAGCAATGTTCTTAGCTTTTTTGTACATGAATCATGTTACCCTTTTCATACTCAACGGGGATGTTGATTTCCCGCCAGGATAGTTTTGCATTACTGGTTACATTACTCACTAACAATGCAATGAACATTTGACCATTCTTTGCAAACAAACCTTTAGTACTATCGCGTTCGTAAACTGGAAGTACTTTATAACCACCTGAGCACTTAATAAGTACTTCAGCGTTTTCAATCTTAGTAAACATCGTCGGGGTGTCCGTAAATTAATAGTAATTCGCCTGATGAACTGTATTCGCGAGTTACGATGCCTTTACGGTCGGTTCCACGAGTCCAGTTAATCATACTTACCTTCGTTCCATCTTCACATGAATAGAAAGTATTATGTTCCTTGTCAGTAGTGCTTGGACAAGATTCATTCTTCAACTTAGTCAGTACTGCTGCGTACATAAGCTCGTCCTGACGTTTTGGTTCTTTGGCTTTTTGTTCCTGTGCAATCTTATCTGCACGTTCTGCATTCTCTGGTGATACCTGTGAAATATACAGATTGATACACGTAAAGAATATCCAGAAAGCAATGAACCAATTTAGATTTTTGTCACCCATACTTTTCTCCAGATAAAAAAAAAGCTGCGTAAGCAGCTATAAACTTAACATTATGATTGTACTTAAAAAAATACAAAATGTCAAGACTAATCAGAGGGCGTGATTAAAAAAAATTAAATGGTGGGGATGGTCGGACTCGAACCGACACGCCCGAAGGCACCAGAACCTAAATCTGGCGTGGCTGCCAATTTCACCACATCCCCATTCTATACTTATATTATACCACAAAACTTTTTATTGTTTCATTTATTTTGCGGTATTTTATTTACCAGCAACGTAAACGCTTAGTTGCTTGTACTTCTTCTTTGTTAGGATAAATGATTAATCCTGTTTGGGTAAGACCATCAAAGAAGTTGAATCCGTAATCGAAAATATCCAGTACAAAGAATCCAGGAGGATAATCATAACCAGAAATTTGTTCAAGTACTTTATCTTTGACTTTATTCATATGGTCTTCATCCTTCAACTTAAGGATGATTTTGCGGCGACCTTCTGTGTGCCAGCCTTCAAAATTTGCAACAGGAAGAATTAAATCTTCGTTGTCTTCTTTTCGGGAACGTTCTTTGTACGAATTGTAAGTACCCCATACTTGGTCCAAACCATGACCAACCTGTGCAGCGAACTTACCTACTGGCATGTTTAAATCTTCACGCAACAGTACATAACACTTATATTGAAGTTTTGGCTTCATTCCTTACTGCCTCGGTTTTATAATAGACTGTATCTACAAAATTTAGGAGCTTGATAATATCATCCATCTCAAACTCCGTCAAGTCCTGAACGGTCATTTGTTGAAAATAACCTTCTTCAGTACTGGCAACCCTTAAGTTTTTGTATGTTGAAATATGTTGAGGTGCACTAAATTTCCAATGCCCACTATATTTAGTGGTGACATAATAGATAACTGAATCATTTTTCATATCGTAGTTGATATGATAATTTACTCCAGTTAACTTATATTTCAATTCAATCAAATCTTCAGCGGTACATTTAACGTCGAAGTATTCCGAATCTCCAAGTTTGAAATAGCAAGCTGGTCTACGATTGACCGTTTTATGTAAAAGATCAATCCTCTGAACGAAACGTTCTAGAACGTCTGATATGGGTTTCTTTACCCATCCCATTTTCCAACTCCTGTTTTAGTAGTTCTGCACCAGCAATAAAATCAGCGTTAGTACACCATTTTTCAACCATCTCTAACGCATTATCTTGAAAATCTTTTGGAAGCACACGATGATGGCGTACAACCCGTATAAACCAGCATATACTGTCCATATAAGAAGGTTCAGAATTACCTTTTTCTTTAAGAAACTCCACACAGGTCTGAATATAGCGTCTGATAAGGTCGTGGTAAATTTCGTTTTCATTTGATCGTGTCCATGCATTTGTCCATGTTTTATAAATCTCAAAACCAGCCTTAAAAATATATTCTTCATCAACGTAGCCACTCCATTTATCATCAATATAAATGCAGTACTCGCTAACACTAGGGTGCCAGTGAATGTACAAAGATTCCCGCTTAATATCAGGAAAAAGGTCATTTACTAAATCAACAAAACTTTCTGTTAAATCGGGATCTTCTTTATACATCAATTAGCTCCAAAATCTTCCATATCTTCAGTACTGGATTGTGTTTCAACAATCTCGATACCATCAGGATTATAATCAGGTGCATCTTCATTCCAGTATTTTTCTGGCATGTCTTCAGTGCAACCATGATTATCAATTTTAAATTCGATTTCAATACCGCGTTCTTTTAGAATACGATTAACTGTATCAAGTACATAGTCAGCGGAATCCCACACGGAACGACAATATTCCATATCTTCGTTACAAACATTAAAAGTTACTTTAGTACTCATTACCAGTTTCCTTCTCTATAACGGTCAATATACGCACGTTCGCGTTCTGCTTCAGCAGCCCAACTTGCATCTGATACAGCTTTACTATGTGCATCTTCTACTTTCTTATAATCGGTGTACTTTACGTATTCACCATTTACATCAGGCATTAGTTCGCCATCAATTAGATCATAACGCGGTACTGTCATTATTCAGTCCTATAATTTTCATCTTGGAAGTAGTTTTCAGTTTCATGCCATGAGCAACCAATCTCACAATCTCCTTCATGCACTGACCATTGAATGCCGTGTAAGATATTACCTTGGAGTACATAAGATTCTCCCCAAGTTATTTCAGAACCAATATTAAGACTTTCAATGAACCGACATACTTCATATTCAAGATCGCACTGGTCGCCAGCAGGTAGTACTAGACATATAGTTTTTTGTTTAGTTGCTTTTGGATATTGATAGAAGCCATGTCCAGACACTTCTTCATAAAGCTGACGCATAACACGACGAATACCGTCTTGGCGGTTTTTAAATTCTTCTTCAGTCTCAATATCCCATGCACCATCTTTTAGACGTGGAGTACGCATAGCAAATGAATGATCGTAACGCATACACATACTATCAATTAGTCGTGGATCGGGCTGTTGTGGTAGATTTGGTTTCATTTTAATCCTCAATGCGGGTTTTATATATTCTATACATATTATCCATAAATTCAGATACATCTGTATATTCAAAGGCAGAACAATCTTGAACTGTCATTTGCTGGAAGTGCATTTCTTCACTGTTAATAGTACTGAAGTTTTCGATTGTCCAAACTCTCTTAGGATAACTATCTCGAATATACAGCTTGTCTTCTTCCATACTATATATTAGTATTCCAACAAGAGTATGAATCATGGTAATATTAACTTGTATCACCCAATTACCATTTTCTTTAGTAATATATTCAGTACTAGTATAAACTAAGCTACCTGTTACACTTTCATTGTATTCACTTAACATACTCATACTATGTAACTCATGAGTTCAGCCAGTTCTTCAGATGAATAATGGATATAGTGTTTAGTGTATTGTTGGAAATGGAAATCCTCGGATACTAACTTTGAAGCATGATAAAATAGAAAATGTTCATTAGTAAGCCAGTCACGAATATAAAGAAAATCCGTAAGAGTGTTGTACATAATAACAAGTTCGGTATCAGTTTCTTCAAATGAGACACGAAGATTAATATAGTTCCTGTCCAGCTTCTTTTCATAAGAATTGGCTTTTAGTTGTTTCATTACGTCTTCGAAATTACTAAGCTTGTCCATTTAGGGAATCCACAATAGAAGGAATATCACATGCATAAAATCCAGCACAGTTAATGTTGTTAATTTCTAGTACTGAGAATCCGTCATCAGTTTCAGCGAAGTCCATTACAAATGCCGGTGCTGGTGTCCATACTTTACAAAGTTCTTCAGCTTTTTCAATAATAATATCTGGTACAACAGGATTAGTACAAAACTGTCCACGTACTTTATAAAGTGATTGTGCAACCACCTTACTATTAACAATAAAGAGACGGTATTCTGATAGTATTTCTACTGCTTCAGATACTAAAATTTCAAGTTCAGGATCACCAACACTCTTACCAAAGTTATGTAATGCATAGAAAAAATCATCTCTTTCTATTACTTTTGCAATTAATTGTTTGGTATCTCGAACTGGCCTGATAAAGATTTTATCCCAATACGGTAACTCAACCTCTCCAATTTTGAAGAAATCACAATTACCGTTAAGGAAGTTTTCAGAACCCCACTTTTGCATTTGCAATCTTATATCGAAATTAGAATTTATATAGCCACCTGGGATATAACCATTCTCAACTAACTGGTTAGCAAGAGCATAACTACCAAATGACATAGTTGGGATCGATTTGTCGAAGTACTTTTCATATGTAGCATCGGTATAATCATCAATATCTTCAGGTACAAAGATATTAGCAAATGGTAGCGGTTTAACTGAAGTATGAGAAATATTGTTCTGTACCATATATTCTTTCATGATACGAAACCCATCTTCGTTGAAATACTTATCCATTATTAAAAAGTGCATGGTTCACTCATTGTTATTGAATAGAAATGAAAAAACCAGCAATTTGCTGGTTTAAATAATTGGTCGGGAATGGTGGACTCGAACCACCTCTAACGGCTCCATATGCAATAGTATTGGTTGCTGTGAAATTCCAGTAGCTGGAATCTTTTATTACGTCGTGCAAACCCTGACACTAATTCCCGATAAAAGTACCGTAGTACTTTGGTAGTCATTCTGTTTCTCGGCTGACCTGCCTCAGAATAATTTCGATACAGCTTATGCTGTGATTGTATTGAGCTTACTGGATTTTGAGTCGCAGTATCGACCTGTGTATCAGACCACGCACGGAAGTGCGTTATCCATAGCTATATTACAGCTAATTTGTTATTAAATCGGACGGCTTTGGGTGTTTCGGGGTTACTCGTTTGTGAATCCTACTACTAACCCTTTTTCGGATTGATATTCACCTAAGAGCGTACTCACCGCCAATTTAATTAAAAGTTGTTATGACGCAGATTGCGTCTTTCAAGATATTCAATGAAAGTACTTACAGTACCAATAACTTCAGGTTCCCATTGATCTTCAAGACCGTAACAAGAACAATGACCACCGTGAACTTCATAGTACTGTTCATCTTCGGTATTGTAATAAAGTACAAGTGCACGACCTGAATAATCTTCGTAGTCATACCAAGCATAGACAAATTCAAAATTGTCTAAATCAGATAAATGAATATTAAATCTATTCGCAATATCTTCTGGTGTTTGAAATAGTTCGTTGAATACTACTGGAAATCGTTCTTTAATTTGATATAATTCGTGATTAGTCATTAGACATTCCTTGTTATTAGTGCTCCAAGCAGGATTTGAACCCACGGCTTCCTCATTACAAGTGAGGCACTCTACCAACTGAGTTATTGGAGCAGGTGGTACATTTTATTTATCAATATAAAACGTACCGAAAAGATTGTGCTGATGAAGTAAAGCAACCAGGCAACAATACAACCAAGCAACTAAGCAATCGAGTATTACCGTTTCCACAACCAAGCAAGATATAGTATCTATTAAGTATATGACGGAGCAAACTCTTTTTTTATAATTACGTTAGCGTAATTGACCATTAATCGTTTTGGGATTAATTATCATACTGACATTCGTCAGCATCTTCACCAGCAAGTTAAACTAGCAACCACCTCAACCGCCGGTTGACATGATTACTAATCTAACGCAAGCCCTCTAGGGGAACTTGATTATTAAAGTACTTGTAGTACTTTAAATAACTCTTTGTACTTGTCATCAACATCGATTTCAAGTTTGTTGTTAATGTAAGCAAGCTTATCACTAACGGTTTCTTGTTCACGCTTCAACTGAACGTACTGTTCATTGAACGCGTTGTGATCATCTGCACTTAGGCCGTTGATTTGGATGTACGAATCGCGATACTCGCTAGTACTTTCCTGTGCATCTTTCACCTGACGCTGAATCATTGCAAGACGTTCTGCGTCGGTTGTTTCTTCAACACGTGAGAAACCAGAAAGGACACGCATTTTATTCTCAATCTTAACTTTATCATTAAGAAGGGAATCAATCGAAATACCGTCGATAACGGTTGAATTTGCCACTTGTAAAGCTTCGCGGATTGCACTAATCGCATCAACTACATCAAGGGTTTGTTTAACCGATTCTGCATTAATTGCGGTTACTGCTGCGAAGGTATCTGCAACTTCTTCTTCTGTTGCTGAACGGTGTACATTCTTACGGGTACTACCAATTCGTAGGTTACCTTGTAATTCTTTAACAAGGCGGTGTGCTTTACGTAGGGTCAACTTCATCGTGATTCTCCAATTTTTGTCTCTTTGTGTTCATGACTATATTATACCACAAAAGATTTTCTTGTTTCATTTTTCTCAATTAAAATTGGGTGATTTATTTCACCCAAGTCTTACTTATTCAGACCGTGCTAAAGTCTCTAGCTCATCGAAGAATTTGTTGTTCATTCCGATAAGATCAGCGAACCAGAACACACCACCTTCACTTTGAGTAATAGGTAGTTCATTTACTGCTGCGTATAGCAACTCTGCTTTGGTAATATCACAACGAGTCCAAGTTCCGATAGTGTAACCAGTAAGAATACTGAAGTCACCACGACAGTCATCAGCTAGTTTTTCACATAGATATACCATGTTTACTTCATCATCTTGTAGATAACGAAGTTTAGTATTCACTGTATTGATGAAAGATACTAGATTGTAATTTGCATCAGTAGTTACTACGAAGCGATCTTGGTCACCATCTTTTACTACTTTAAAATCAAGAGTACAGTCTAGTGCTTTAACAACTTCCTTCATTAGATACAGTTCATATCCATGATATACCGTTGATTCACCAGATTTATCGAATACCCGAATAGAAACTCCGTGGTCTTCTTTTACTGTTTCAAACTTATCGTTACCTTCTAGGAAAGCTTCGATGTTATTAATAATTTCTTGTACTTCTGTTAGCATTTTATAGTCCTTTAATATATTCTAGTACTGCAATCCATGATGGGAACTGCTCAGTTCCGAAATGCACGAAATGTCCTTCAAATGATTCACAGTTAGCTTTATGCTTACGGTCATCGATAAGAACATCTCCACGTAGACAACCTTTGTCTGACGTAATAATAACTTTAGCTAGTAACTCAGGTAAGTGCTCCGATAGCCAGTGTTTCTTTTCTGAATCAGCAAGTAAGTTGTGTGTTGGAGTTTTAGTTGCAATCCAAACATCGTGACCCATATTTATTAGCTCACGGACGGCTTCAATTGCCCCTTCAATCGGATCAAGACGGATGTATGTACCTGGCATCATCTTGACTTCTTTAGGGTTACGCCCCTTAAGGTTCTTTTCAAAATCTGCAATAACACCATCCATATCAACATATATACGTAATGGTTTGAATTCTGCTACTTCATGATATACACGCTGTGCATGTGGGTATTCATGACCATTTTCACAGATGGTTGGTCCTACTGGATTACGTGCACAATTAACACCTTCAGCGTCACAAACTGGACAGTACCCTAGTTCGTTTTTAATCATAATTTTTATCATTTCCGATTTTGTGAATAATCCAACAAACCAAGAATCTTCATCTTCTTCAGTATTTCGCATATACAAATAAATCTTAGTGGCTAAATCCAGCCATGAATCTATTTTGTTCCTAATACTATAAGTAGATCTTAGTACTGCTAAGTTTTCACGATGGCTTTTATCTTCAAAGGTATAATCTTTGAGGTATTGATCAATTTCTTCTAATTTATTTTCACCAATCATCGTCATAATGTATTCTATCATTTGACGAGCTTTTTTACGGTCATCCATTACTCTCATCCTCTGGTGGACGAGGATTAAACATTGGCGGGATAATACCACGAGGTTTTACGCCTTTGCTAATATCACTTCGAATCCAGTCATGTTGCCGAACTTCTTTACTAAACTCACCAAACTGGTATTCATTAAGCTGTACTAATTTAGATTCAGGATAAATGAAAACATATCCCCGATCCCAATCAGTACCTTTGTATGCACCAGTTACTGGTGTGCTAGGACGTGGACCCATTGTTAAAAAGGTTTTACTAGCTGGAATAACAACTTCCATATCAAGATCGTATCTTAGAAGTTGTTCTATTAGTTCTTGTACTGTCATCATTTCACCATTGGTTTTCACATTCAATAAAACCCAAGGATTCGATGAATTGTGTAAGTATACTAATAATACTAGAAAGTTTTTCTGCATCTTCGGGTCTTACTTTAATATAAAAATCATTATTGTTTAATTGTAAATCTATACAACTTTCAATACGGATATTAAATTGTTTAAGATAATTGCAGAATTCTGTATATCTTGATGTAGATTCTAATTTGTCTGCATATTCAATTGAGCTAATACGTACATCAATTAGTTTAATTTCATGAAATCCAAATGTACTCATGTAAATCTCCAAATAAAAAAGACGCCTTAAGCGTCTTCTTTTTCTAAAATTGTTTCATCCCAAATCAGTGCATGTTTAGACCAGAATTCATTTGCTTCATGGGCTTCTTCATACTCAAGTTTCGGATCATGTACTTCTTTAGTTGCCAGACCACCAATATAAGCAGTCAGTAATGTATAACCATATTTTTCACTGTTTGGAGTACGTTTCATAATAACAACTACAGTACTGCAAGGTTCTGCTTGACGATTCATTACGAAGCGGGTCGGATATTTGCGACCTAAACGCGTAGCATAACGGAATTGATCATTGATGTGTACCTGTACGCAAGTACTGTGTCCGATTACGTGGTCGAACTGCACGGCTAATTTAATAAACGGTGCATCATTAGTATCGATGCGACTCATGGCTTCTTCCAGATGTTCTGTAACATCGGCATGTACCTTGAGGTGATATTTGCTGTAATAAACCCTGTGACCATCTTTAGTAATTAATTTCATAGAAAAAGCCCTAATGATTTCAATAGGGCTATTCTACAGGCACGGTCATGGGAAGTCAATATAAATTTGCGAGATCACACGGAATCGAACCGAAGACTGCCGAGGACTATCGACCATTATTCCACTTAACTATAATCTCAATTTGCAGGAGATGTAGGAATCGAACCCACCTGGACGGATTTGGAATCCGCTGCCTGACCAATCGGCCAATCTCCTAATCGAGAGAGGGGGAAGTACTTTTAGGTACTAACAAAGTCCTCTCTCTGTGTTACTTATTTACCGTCAAACATTGATTCGATAACATCTGGAGTTTCAGTTTTTACAAACTTAGCATGTAGATGATAATCACCGAATGTACGGGAAACTGTGATACTAGAGTTAGTTACTAGAGTATCAGCTTTATCGAACTCAAGAGTGAAGAAGTATTCAAGTTCTTTTACTGCAACTTCTTCAGAATCTTCATCTTCAGAATCTGTTGTAGAAGGTGCTGAAATTGCAACTTCTTCGTCTTCATCATACCAATCAGTCTGATGTAGACGTGCACCTAGTGCAGCTAGCTCTTTCAAGCGTGTACCTTCATCAGCATAGACATATGCACGAAGTTGTTCGTACTTAGCCATGAATGAGAAAGTAGTGAAGTTGTTGGTGTATTCTTCATCGAACTTGAATGGAACACCATTCAAATATAGTTCAGATAGGACGAATGCATTACCTTCACGTGCTTCAACTTCTACGTTTAGTTCTTTAAACGTTTCAGTAAAGGTTTGGGTTGGGTAACGGTTAAGTTCTTCAACCAAACACTGAATAATGTCAAAGCTTAGAGTTTCAGCCACATCCCATAGTGTTTCGAACTGTGGAATGAAATTCTTGTTAACCAACTTGTCATTTAGAAGATCTAGCATAACAGGTTTAGCTAGTTTCTTGTACTCGAAGTGGTAGAAGATACGGCTTGGACGGTTACATAGGAACTCGGAAACCTGACGCTTGTTAGAGGTTAGGATGTACAACTTGTTGTACGAACCAGTACCGTCTAGTAGAGTTAGGATTGATTCCTGGTGCTCACGCTCAATATATACCTTTTCGAACTCATCAAAAAGAATTAGTGCTTTGTCTTCAATTGCTTTGATGAAGTTGATGAAATTACCACAGGTGTAACGGTTCTGAACGATAATGGTTGGAATACCCATTTCGATTAAAGCTAGACTTACATCTTTCGCTAGTTGAGTTTTACCTGAACCTTTTGTACCACTTAGTAGTACACCAGTGTTTTTACCTTCACGAGACAGATAAGTATTAATTACTTTCTGATTACGTGCGGTCATTTCACCATAAACTTTAGCAGGGCGTGTGAACATTGGAGAACTTTGTAGGAAGAATTCGCCAGTACGGGGATCTTGCTCTACAGTGTATGCTCCTGCTGGAATTTTATCAATCTTGTTGCCAAACTCGTGAGCAATGTTGATAATTTCGCCGCTTTGATTATATTGAGTCATTATAAATCCTGAATTAGTTATTTTTAAGTTTACTAACAAGTACCCAACGGCGTCGAGTACTTAATTTTTTATTTGTTTAAGATACGTAGTTCAACAGCTTTGTTGTCGAAAATATCATAAATGTCTAGTGGGTCTTCACGATATGACCATTCACTAGGTTGAATGACAATCATTTCTGAATCACCCATTTTGTCGATGATTGGCTGCAAACGTTTGTCAGCTTCATCATCATACCACTCATCATAACGAGCTTTTAGATGAGTTAGAGTTACTTCCTGCCAAAGTTCTTTATGAATTTTGGTAGTTATTGATTCATCATCACCCCAAGGTGAAGGAATCATTGAAATTGCATCTGCCATTTCATGTAAGAATTGTGCATGAGCAGGTAGATCATGTTCCTGTCCCGAAGTCATGATTGGACGGTACATTAAGTTGTAAGTATACATTCCAATATTAAAGAAACGTACTTCACAAACTGGACGTACCACACTTTCAAGTTCTTCTAGTGAAAGTTGAATATTATGAGCTTCAACATCATCATATTCTTCACTTTCTAGTTTCTTTTGTTCACGCAAGAAACGAGCCATGTACTTAACTGGATTGCGACGATTAACAATATATTCATAACGATGTGAATCGCTATCATACAATCCTGATACTTTTTCTTCGGCAGCAAATTCAGCAAGACGTTCTACCAGTTCAAGAATCTTTTCAGAATCTTCACCACCTAGTTTGTCTTTATGACGTTCTAGAACCTTTTCGTACTCAATCTTAAAACACTGCTCATAAGTCATTGCTGTTTGAGAAGCAATTTCTTTGGCAATTTCATCTTCAAGGGTGAAGGTAGTGTAAATTGAATTACGGTTATCATCGAATTCATGATTCTCATAACTCTTAGCTTGCACAACATTGAAAATACTTTCATGTACTGCCATTGTTGCGATATAGCCTTTTTCTTTACCATACTTCCTGACAAAGAAACGTCCACTATGTGTCATATTCTGAATAGTTTCAAAGTCTAAATCTTCAACTTTGACGCTCATATGGTCATGATATTCATTATATTTTACGCCAGGCTCTGGTACGTTCTCTAAGTATTCTTCTTTCAGTAAGGAAAGAATATACTTAGCTTCAACTGAATCTTCGTCGAACTCGTAGTTGTTATAATCAGCGTAAGTTGCTTTTAATGCAATACCACCAACGATTTGAAAATTATCATGTGGATAACATTCGAAACCATTATGATCATCTGAATTTGACTTCAGAAAGAATAAACGTACTGCATCGCCTTCACGAATAGGAGTATGACTAATTGCACAAGTAGTGTTAAAAGAACCCATTAATTTTTACCAGAGTAATATTCTTGAATTACAGAAAAAAGTTTTAAGGTATCCATGTGATATAAACCAGAACCGTTCCAGCAATTGTATTCAACAATCTTAATGCCGTTTGGAGTTTCAGCTAAATCCATAGTGTAAATATCTGCTGGTTCATACAAAGGTGCATATTCGCTAGCAGCGTCTAAAACAGATTGTGGAATTACTGAACTATAAACAGTTCGGTTATCCCTGCGATATTGAGAACCAGATATTACTTCACCATTTAAACAGATGAAACGATATTCAGCTTCAATTTCAAGTACATCATGCACTAAAGCAGTTTCTTCAGCATAACCGCTACGATGGTAGTTGCTTTCTACGAAATACTTCAGTACTTCACCAGGTTCCATAATACCAGCAGTAAACGCTTTTAAGTCAGAACTTGGTTTAACAAATTTGGGTACACTGAATGATGCAAGCAAATCTTTATCATTATTCAGATTCAAAATCTCAGGTTTACTATTAAGTAATGGTAAATCCAACTTAGAATAATAAGCTTGATCGAACTTCTCTTGATTGTACGATATACCTAACCGAAGTTTAGCAATCAGGTCGTCACTTAGATTTTCAGGATGACCACTGTCAAGCATCTGAACAATCTTAGTACCGCCACGAACAATAAATGTATCCGATGGGTCTAAGTCATCAATACCAGTAATTGTACTGGTAAACGGAATTACACCGAACGTTACATAATCATACCCCAAAGTTTTAAGGGGGATAACTTCATTTTCAATTGCATCATACAATCGGGCTGTATCTTGTACTAGCCACTTAATAGTCATTATTCATCCACTAATATATTTCGTAGAATATCTACTACTGCCATCAACCCCAATGTAACATCGTCACACTGCATGAATATATTATAGCTTTCATGTTCAGTACATTTATCATCTAACCAGATGGTTCCCTGAACTGAAATTCCAAACCACATGTCCATGTCGATACCACAAACTGAACCATCAAAACCGTGCGTTATTTCTGCACACAACTGGCTCACTAATGATGCATGAACTTCTGGATTGAAATCTGGCATGTAATCATGTAACCGTTGTTCCCAATATTTTTTATCTTCAGGGGAACATGTACAAGCGAAATATGAATAATAATGATTTAATACATCAACATCTTCACTATCCCATTGCCGACCACGTTCTTTTTTAATACTTTGTTCATACGTTACCGACTTATCAATTTCACCATCTTCTTCACGAAGAAGGAATGATTCTGCTTTTACTAATTTCATCTTTTTTATTCTCGTTATCTGGAGGTAGATGTGGGATTCGAACCCACGAGCCGCTTTTAAGGGCGACTGCCTTCTTAGCAGGAAGGTGGTTTCATCCGTCTCACCCAATCTACCTTACACTCATATTATACCAGATATTTTCCAATCGTTTCATTTTTCTTGAACATTTCTACAAGTTCATTTGAAATGCGTTCCAGCTCAATCAAGTTCTCACGAGTTAGATTTACCGATTGAAGTACTTCATCACTAACATCATCGATGCCAGTAAACTCTAGCAATCCAGAATTCTGCTCCAACAGATTGTTGGGATCAAATAATGAAAGCTTTACATCTTCGGAATCGAAAATAACCTGAATAAGTTGGTTACTCCAAATATCGAAGAAATGCACGTGGTTGTTATGCTTCGACAACAACATTGATGCAACAATATTACCTGAAAGGGTAACAGTACTGCTGAACAACATATATGGTTCACGAGTTACCGATGGATACAACGATAAGCTCTCGAACTCACTTTTAGAAGCAGCAATATTATAACCAGTTAACGTATCGTATAAATTCATCCTAAACTCCGATAATAGTCAAGTACAGTTTGAACGTCTTCTTTGGTAATACCAAAGACTTCATCTGCATCTGATGCCAAAAACTGTTTGTAGTCAATCATAACAATGTTTTCACGATGAATAGGAACACCGTGATGAGGATTGAATAAGTGCATAGAGTACTGCACTGCGTCCAATTTCATATAATCTCTGGTGATCTTTAACTCATGGTCGATTGAACTGATGGTAAGAATTTCATTAACTCCATCATATCTTTCATACTTGGAGTAGTATTCACCATTTAATAACGATTCAAAAATTGGACTCAACATATCAAACCTCTGGATATTTTTTCTTAAAGATTGTTTTTACCAGTTCAATATCTTCGTAGCTCAATGCACCAAAGTTTCTTATTGTGCTTAACTGGAAAAACCATTCCTCAGAAATGTCACCATCAGGCAGATCATCTAATTCAATGTTACGCCCAACTGATGAAAGAGTCAACTTATTTCCGTTATAAGATAAGCTAAAGTCGTCAGTACTCAATGATACGAACTTGTACGATTTTACAGCATCACCACTACAAATAATGGTCATCGCATCAGATGTAGCAGTTTTTGCTTCATAGCGTAGAACGCTATTTAAGGTAAACGTAAGCACATACTCTTGTATGTGCTCGATACCATCTAACAGATTTTCGAAGGTACTCATTGTACCTCGTATTCTGTCCAGTTACGCTGCTCTTTGGAAGCTGCTTTCTGTGCATCAGTACGGTTGTCTTCAAGACGTGAAACCACATCTTTTAGTACCGCTACGTCAATAATACTATCCATATAATGCATATGGTCAGTATATCCAAATGCGTACTTCAGACCAATCCAAGCACGTTTGTACCAAGAGTTGCGAATCTCCATAGAGAGATTGATACTGCAATGACCGTTTTCGGAATCATCGCTTGCATCACCCGTATTCCACTGGTGGATGTGTACTGCGTGTTCACGTGCATCACCACACTCACAACGGATAATATAACCTTTACTCTGCTTTACCATATCGCCCCGATTTAACAATAGTTTTAATGAACTCAATCATATCATCACGAAATGATTCCCATGATGTTAGTCCATAAGTTTGTGTAATAGATACACTTTCTAACAGTTCATGGTCATCATTGTATACTTCAAATGCCACGAGGTCAGGAGAAATTTTGTTTTCTACCATTACTGCCCTGATAGCATCGATCATAACAACCTGACTGATACAGACATACTTATTCGTGTTAACAGGAATGTCCGTCAAAAATGCGGTTGCCTGACTTTTTAACTGTGCATCTGGAACAGCACATTCAGTGTTTGGCTTGTACATTACAATAAGCATTATAATAGTTTCATCAGCATTTGACAGTTATAGTCTGGATGGTCGAACCGACCTTCAAGACCGTGTGCGTAATTATAGTACCGATCAATTAATACAGTACTATGACCATCTGCATAAGGTATTACAAATACCATACGTGATGGGTCAGTGCCATTTTGCTTCATCGCATAACGAAAAGCAGTTAGCAAGAATTCACTACCTACCGTAATATCAAAACGGTCTTTTTTAATCATTTCATCGGCGTAGTTCATCGATGCTTTATCTGCATGGGTAATACCAAGCATTTCGTCATAGCGAACGATGAAATCAAATTGTTCAAGATTCATTCAGTAACCTTAAAAGTATGCTGGTGGGGATGGTAGTTTACCTAAACTTTCAGCATCATAATGGTAAACAAAAATGAAATTACCATCCTGATTCACCTTGTACACGTTGTGAATATTAGGGAATCCAATACGAACGTATCCTGATTTGTGATCACGTTTCGCAAACATTTGAGCCATTGCGGATGTTGGGTACAAATTATAAAAGCGACGGAATGCGTCCACCTCATGCTTGTCTTCGTATAAACGGTTAAACTGCGTTCCAGTTTTATACTGTTCTTCAGTTAGTTCTTGGGATTTATTACGACGACAATCAAGTGAATGTACCCATGAATTGTTTTCTTCAAACAATGCTTTGGCCTCATCAATGTCATAGTCACCTTTGAAGTACTCCCAAAAGTCCATTCCCAATCCACTTGCATCAGTTTCGTTAACGCGGAAATAATTCATTTGTTATCCTCTCAATTAAAAGTACCGATTACTCGGTACGTGAACATTATACAGCTTGTAGCGTGGTTGTCCAGTCTTTTCCTTCAAGATCCAGTACACCAAGCTCGTACATGTCTGTTCCATTTGGGTTATCCCAAAATTGCAGTTCCAAATCAGCTACTGGTTCTTCTTCATAACCAAGAAACTTACCGGATAGATCAGTTGCAATGAAATGGATGCTTTCTGGTACATGTACTTCAATGTCGAAGTAAGTTGCCACTTTCATTTTAGTTAGTTCTAGTACTTTCATTTAATTACCTTTACGCCATTGATACCATCCGTAGACGGAATTTAATAAAAACATAATCCACATTGCCAGTACAGCAAAGCCCTGTGTCTGATGATGCATTACAGCAATAACCCACATTGCAACGGCAACGCTGTTAACCATAATCCACACTAACCATTGTTCTGCATAACGCATTACCATTAAGGTAGTTGCAACTACACTCAGAATAGATGTAGCCGAATCCAATCCTGGTGTTGCACCTTCTAAGAAACGAAGGAAGAAAGCATATGCTGCGATTGCAGTTGCAGTACCGATGAATAAACAAACGCGTTGTTTAGTCGTCATTACCTTTTTGATAACGTCCGTATTACCGTCTTTGCTATTTTGAATCCAGTAGTAATAACCAGAAACTTGCATAGGGAAGAATAGCAATGCATAGGTAATAGTTTCACCGTAGAAGCGATATTGATACGAAATTAAAATGTATAATCCAGTACCGACGAAGCCCCAAACATACGAACTAATCTTACCTTTAGCTACCAGTATTGCACCGATGATACTTACTGCTGAACAGATGTATTCCAGATTGGAACTACCCATCGAAATACTAATGATCGTAATTGCAATTGGTGCCGCAAAAAGCCATGCGTATTCTTTGTACGACCATCCGACAAAATCAGTGGCACAAGTACTAAGAACTTCAGAGAACTTCAGACCAGTACCTGCAATGCGGTAGATATACAATCCACATACAACCAAAAGGAATACTGCATATCCCATCAATAGTGATGGTGACAAATTAAGACTTGTTACCAGTGCGTTCATTTTTATTAACTCTGAAGTAATAAGTTGTTGATTAACTCAACGGAACTATTAAAGCGTTGATTGAAGTCGCCGCTAATAGTGGTATATTTTACACCGTGTGCTTTGCAAAGAAACTGTAATAAGTTATAAGTTTCTTTTCGGCGTTGATCGTCGCTATTCAAGCGTAATGCATCATACACCCAAGGCACATCAATGTCAAGCATAATTACCAAATCATATTCTTCAGCGTTTGCCATTTGGCTTAGTACGGGGCTTGACTTACCCATACATTCAGCACTGAACAAAGTGATAAGATTGTTGGTATCACTGATCATTACTTTGTTGGCAGTTTTAGCAATCTTATGTTCTTTTACCTTATGCTCCATAGCAACATAAATGTAGTCTTCAATATTCATCATATCTTCCGACCAGTGGTATTCTGCTTCACAGATTGTACGACCAACTTCTTCAACATACTGAGTGTTGAAATGATTTGCAAGATTGATTGCTAATGTACTTTTACCAGTACTTTCAACACCAATAATACAAACTTTCTTCACAAAGTGTTTGTGTGCGGCATTGGCAATGTAATCCCAATACAAATAAGGATTACTGCGAACACGAGTTGCACTAATATCTACAAACTTACGTTCAGGATCAATAAGTACATGTTCAGAAACAGGCCAATGTACATCGAAGTAATCATTATAAATTACTTCTGAACTAAACACCTTATGAATATTATGTTCACCAGCCTGGTACAATGCTCCACGTACAATTGTAGTGAAATCCTGTGAACCTTCTGGATATGACTGTATTGGTGTTTCATCAACTACCAGTACTTTAATCTTCTGCATATGTTTAAAAGTATCTTTCAACCACATTAAACGATTACGTTTATTCAGAATCTTTTGAAGTTCAGGTGTTAAGGTACTTTGAAACTTTTCATCCCAGCACAATACAACATATAGAGTATCTACCATTGTAGATGCTTTTAATATTGCAGAAATGTGTCCAGTAGTTAAAGGTGCAAACTTACCGAAAAATAAACCATTTACCATGTTACTTTCCTAGTACAGAAGTCTGCACATATACTTTGTGCTTACTGCGTTTTGGTAAGGTATCAATTTTATCCTGCTTCGCTTTAAGTGCGAGGACTTCATCGAAGTAAACGCCAATAACATCATCACACTCATTGTGTGAACTACCTTTACGAATAACGCAGTAAACCGGAATTTCACCCTCTGAAGGTGTTGAGTTTACGATACCTTCAAAGATCATTTGTGCAATTTTAGATGATGCTTGCATGTTAGTTCCCCTGACATTCAAGTACTTGTTTAATACGAGTTACAGAGCGTTTGGTTGGGTTAATAGAAGAACCCTGATACCAGCGTGACTCGTCGGATAGTACAGAGTCTACCACAGCTTCAGATTTTGGTACAACGATATTCATACAGGTTTCACCCATACTGTCTTTAACGTGCGACCAAATGCTCAGCGAGAAACGTTCAATCTTGTTACACACCTGAACACGGCACATCGGCTCTTGAGTGAAATCACCCGCAGCCATTGCACTTTGAGTTGTTGCCAGCATCAGCACCACCAGAATCATTTTTTTCATTTTTTTCTCGTTCAGAAGTTAAAAGTACAATCTAGATGCAAAGAATGCCCCAAAAATCAGGGCATGTCAATATAAATTATAAATTTATTTTGGAAGGTAAAGGTATTCGAAGAACTGTACTTCACAACCTTCATAGATGGGATTAACTTGTACAATATTCTTGACTAGTTCTTCAAGTGCATTACATTGCCAAGCTTTGTTTTGTTTGAAACGGAGTACTGAACCTTCATGAACGATCCAGTACCGATTCTGATAAACGGTACTGTTATTGGATGGTTCTTTTAGTTCAATGATAGGATATTTCAGAAATAACTTTTCATTGAAAGCCACAATCAATCCTCGCTGGTGGACTCGAAATCTTTACCACGCTGTAGGTACTCTTTACCGCGTTCAGCAGCCTCATACAAGGTGCGACCAAAGAAGGTGTGGTGCCAGATACCTTCAGCGTCTAAGCCTTGATATGGTGCGTTGCGGTGGCGTACAGCCCAACGTTGACGCTCATTGTAGCCGTCAGTCATGCGTGGGTCATCAGTGTTGAATGTTACAGCCCACTCGTTGTTAATGTCAATGACTTCATCCATTGAACAACCAAAATATTTGAATACTTTGGTACTTTCGTCTTCGTGCTGGTCATTACCATCTTCACCATCACCAGTTTCTAGACCAAGTACTAAAGTTAATGGTGCATTGATGTACTCATGCATGTTTTCATCATCATCATATTCTGCACCAGTCATAACCCACTCAGAACCATCCCAAATATAACAATAGGATTCTTCGTCAAGTGGAGTATCACGTACTTCAAATTCAACACCAGTTTCACCACGATCACGACCATAGTATTCGGTACTTTCAACAGTATCGCCAACTGAAGAAATGAAACCTAGTGATACTAGACTTTCTGCAAGTTCCTGTGAGTTGTAGTTAAAGACTAACTGAGAACCAACACCAGCCGGATAACCATCGAAATTGCAGTATACTGAATGATACTTATCACCGACTTTAACGTTAATATTGCTACTAGTTGACATTATTTTTCCTTATTCGAATTCGTTTTCTTGTACTTCATTTTTCTTTAGAAATACTACATGGTACTTATCGCCACAGCCATTGTCTGCGTAGACTTTATAAAAGTCTTCATCTTCATAAGTGACATAACGAATTTCTAAATTATAAGTCTGACCTTCTCCTTGAAAAAGATCTTCTTTATTTCCGTCAGTGTTATAAGAAACACTGTCGTTATCCATTCCTTCGCGACACCACATTTCTTCATTCAACTCAAACTCTAAACTAAATTCAGATTCATGTGAGTTGAATTCTTTATGCATTTGTACTGCAAGTTTTAGTGCTTCATTACTGGTCATTAATACTTAAACTCCTGTGAATTACGTTTCGCTACTCCATGCTGATACCAGCGTTCATATGTTTCTTGCCATTTGGTATTTTCATACTCAGTACGCATTTCTACACAATCATAACCATCATTGTATCCATCATCTTCAGCATCCTTTCCAGTTTTCTGACCAGGTAACACTTCGACGAATTCTCCACATGAACAGTACTTACAACCTACTGGTTCCATATCGTCATATGAATCAAAATGGCGTTCATACGTATGACCACATTCACAAATGCGTTTGTCACCGTACTCAGGATTATAGCGATACTCTATGTGTACTATTTCTTTTATAATATATGGTTTTTGGTTCATGATGATTGTTCTTCATTCTTTTGAGCTTTGCCCCATTCATAACCACGTTTATAGTTATCATGTAGGCGACCTTCAGCAATCCCTGCTGCTCCACCTAATCCTGATAAAAAGTCTAAATGAGGATTTTGATATTCCTTATCATCGTAACCCTGCTCTTTACCTGCATAGAATGCTGCTAGTTCATCTTCTTCAAACATTAGTCTTTTCTCGTAAAAGTGTGGAAATCTTCATCTGCCTGTTGTTCTCCAACAATAGCTTTATGCATTTCGTATTCTTCTTGACGTGCTTCTTCTGCGTCTTCCGCTTCGTAACGCTCATCTTCTTCCTGCTGCATCATCTCTAGTAGTTCATCTAGACGATCATACATAGTAGTTACTTGGTCATAAAGAGCATCGAAATATCTGCGTTCTGATTTAGATAGCTGGTCTGGATGGAAACCTTCTTCGTACATCTTATCAATTAGGTCTTGCATATCGTTTGAAGTATTTTCAAACATAACGTATGACATATTAGGCATTACTTTTTCCTATTATAAAGTTTAGTTGCTAATTCAATAATCTCATCAGAGTCAGTGATAGTATCGATCCACTTTTGAGGAATACCATCTAACCCATAATAAGCACCTGCTAACTGACCAGTAATTGCAGCTACTGTATCTGCATCATCACCTAAATTAGCGGCAAGAAGTACTGCATCTTCAAAATTAGTAGTCTTTGAAAAACACCACAAAGCTGCTTCAATTGAATCTATAACATAACCAGTACTTTTAATTTCATCTCGTTCTTTTGGCATATAATACGCAGGATTCACAGCCTGTTTTACTCTACGATTTGTGATACCAAAACTATTTGCTGATTCGGGAGTCATACGTACTACGTCCATATAGTCATAGCCTAAAATAGCTCGGTTAATCATTATTGAATACGCTACACATGACTCAACAGCTAATTCTCCTGCATGTGTTGTAGCTGAACTCAACCTTGTGAACTTAAGTAAATCAGCAAACTCATGTGAATACTTTTCTTCTGTACAATAGAAGATTGGGATAGGAGCAAGTCGCATTAGGCTTCCATTACCAGCAGAATTCAATTCAGGATTATGAAGAATAGTACCGTGACGTTTGAAATCAGCAATTGCACAATGTGTGGAATGACCTACATCAAAGCATGTTCCTGTACTACTCTTATAGCCATAATGGAGCCAATTGTAATAACGACTTAATTGGTCATAAGGATCGAAACCTTGAATGAAATTAAGACTCTCACCTAAACACAAAGCAAGACTTGTATCATCTGTCCATTGTCCAGGTTTTAAATCGAATGCACCACCACCAATCATATCAGTCAGTACTGGATAGGTATCACGAGGCATGAATTCTAATGTCGTTCCTAATGCATCACCAACTGCTAATCCTACTAGCGAACCAATAGCACGATTTTCTTTATCAATCATATTAATTTTACCTTGTTTGATTTGCCATACTTCGTATGTCAAAGAATTATCGTTACTGTACTCGTTATCACTCGTACATAACTCAATTCTAATCTTAATTAAAACGTTAAACACTTTACTACTGACGAGATTTGTAGAGGACATTTTCATCCCCCCGCAGGGGAACGAAGACGTAAAAAAAGTACACAAGTGTGTACTGATTTTTCCTGACGATGATAGTCGTCGGAATCTGTCGAATTGTGAATTTCTCTGAATTTAAGATACAACTTCATTGTATAAATTATGAGAGCGAAAGCGGGTTGCTCGGTAATCTCTCTATCACAGTCATGTGCAACGGTCGTAGGTTTAAACATGCCTACACTCAGTACTGAATCTATTCGACCAAATCAGTACCTGCCATTAAATGGCTCCCTTAGCAAATTGGTAAGTGACCTTATATATCTATCAAGGAAACGCTGATATGCCTAATGCGTTTCTTTATAGTGCCGTATTGCCGTGATTCGTAGTCTTATGTCGGTTTGTTTGACTGCTAGTACTCTAACGGGTTTCTTCTGCACTTCGTACTGATTGAACTACTCATCTGCCATCTACGTTTTCGATAGGATCAGGTTTTACTCATCAAGGACATTCCTTGTCAATCAGAGTTGTATCTTAATTCTGTACTTCAATTATACCATAAAATTCTATGGCGTTTCATTTATCTCAATTAAAAAAATACCAGCACTAAGGCTGGTATTTGGTAGTATTATAGGTCAGTTTTCTCAATTAGCATAACGTAACCATTTACTAGTACTTCATAGAATGCAAAATCTGGTACATCTTCGATGCGTAGTAGTTCATCATCGTAAGTATACTTCTCACGAATCTCATCGTTGAATAGATGGATTGGTAGATAGAATTCTTCAGCTTTGAACTTGCTGGTAATCTTAACTACGTTCGCTTCTTCTTTGCCCCATACTAACATTACCCCACGGCTACGATGTTCAGTGCGTTCTTTCTTAGTTGCAAATGCAGTTAACTTCTCCCAATCGATAGTTAGATTAACTTCATTCTTAAGACTTTCGAAATCACGTTCCATATCTAGTAGTGCAGTTCTGATTTTAGCAGTACTTTCACGTACAAAGTTGTTATGTTTAGTAACACGAGACATAAATTCACCAACCATGTCACGTTCATATACCTTATGGAAATCCGTATAGAATGCTACGTTATCTGATTCTTTCTGAACCCAAGCTGGAGATAGATTGTCCATCATTTCATGGAACTTTTCAATCTTGTCTTCTGAAGTTACACCATCTTCACTGTACTTAATCAATAAGGTAGTTGGTGAATTCAAACTCCAGCCAACAACATTGTGTTTAGCAGCGTAGTTATCAAATTCACTGAAACTAATCAATGCAACTTTTAGTTCAAATGTTTCGGTTACAGTATCTGCAAATGATGTCATTTTATTGAAAAATTCTTCTTCTTCAGTAGTGATATTAGCAGTGGGTATTTCAGAACGAGAACCTAGAATTTCATCTGCAAATGTTTTACCTGGTGAACGAAGATAGTCAATGTCCTGCTCTAATTTAGTTTTCACTTCAGGAGTTTTGATATTAATACTATCATTAGTGCTAACTGAAATATCACCATATGATTGTAGTGTAATTTCGTTACCATAAACATCAAGTTTAACAGCTTCTGCCATAGTTTCGAAATTAGCACCAATTTCAGAAAGACCATTTATGATTTCTTTCATTTTATCAGTATTAACTTCCTGATCATTTTTATAAACTTTGTCACCTAGAATATTAGTCTTCGCTACTGGACGGTCATTTTCAATATCGTCAAATGCTTTCATAATATCTTCAATTTGTGCAGTACCACGAACCTGTGTCACATTTTCGTTGTGTTTAATTGCACTTTCAATTTGAGTATTGAAATTTTCATTAACTTCAGTAAATGCGGAATTAAGCTCAAACTTACTCTTATCATTGCGAAGAATTTCAGTCCTAACAATTAATACAGTACCGTCTACTGAGTTATAAGATTCTGGACTGTACTTCAATTCGTATTCATCTTGTAGAAGAATAATATTATTATCTTCTGCAAAAATCATTACAGTACCGTTATTGACACTGATATTCCCTAAACTAACACGCTTTCTACGTACCAGATAGTCGTCTTTAACTTCTTGTTGTGCGATAGTTGCTTTGCGAATGGACTCGTTGATTTCTGCCATTTCTTCGTCAGTATAACGCTCGATGACAATATCAGTATCTTTAGGAAGACTATCATAAATTGATTCCATTGCTGCTAAATCAATATCTGATAAATCGGGTTTATCTTCATCACTATGTTCAATAGTAACTGCAAACTCACCAACTGGAATAGTTTCTAGAAGGACATTAGGGAAGTCAACTAAGAATTGATTGTAGATGCCCTCAACATTATGGAACATGCCAGAAGTTTCTACGGTAATTCCCAATTCAGCATGTGGATTAACTACATGAACGACGATTTTGTTTGGTGATAAGAAATAACCACTAACCTGTTCATTTTGTAGTTCTTTAGTAAGTACATTGAATAGTTCAATATCGTACTTACAATCCTGAATATCAATTGTTTTAATTTCAATTTTGGTAATCATAATACACTCCATGTATATAAATTTAATTATCTTGAAGAACAGCTCTAATGTCTTCAAAATTGGCACTCAACCAATCAAACCCTTCTGGTACAATTACTCGACCATAATAGTCGTAGTAATGAACAAAGGGTAAAGTACTTTCTTTTAGTAATGCTGCAATCTGTGGGTTGTGTGCAATTTTGCAGATGAGCATGTTTTCCATAATCTTAAGATCATCGTCGGTCAATCCCAACACATCTAATCTATCGTTACGGTATTTACGACCAGCTTTCTTTGCCTCAAAACCTGATAAGGTCTTAAGATCATTATGCTGTTGTCCAGTAAGATACCAGTACCAGAAAGCTTCTCCTGATGCAAAGTACCCATAAGGTTCATATGTAAAGGGGGAATACGCAAAGTTAGATAACAATCTACCTAACTCGGTTTTAGCTTGACTGTAGATATTGATGTGAGTTATGCCGTCTTCTTCTGGATTATAGATAGGGGTACTATCAAATTCAAACATAACTTTTCCAATAAAAATCCCTCTAGTGAGGGATTCTATTTATTAATGTGCTTCGTCCTGATGGTCTTCGCCTGGTGCACCGCGAGTTCGTTCAATATCGACGTATACTCCAGTAGCATTTTTAGCTTGACACTGATCCATTACCCAAGAGTATTGAGTACTGGCATTTGTAATCCAACCTTTAGTCTGACATGAACTCATTTTAAAAAGTTTAACAGAACATAAAAGTGTTGCGACAATAAATGCAAGTAGCATTGTCTTGAAGAAACGCTTAAGGTTGTCTCCGATGATTAGAACGAAATCATCTTTTAGGTAAAAACGTGAAAATAGATACCAGATGCTAAAGTTAATAGCAAACGCACCTAAAACTACTAACATGTATAGTAACATAACTTCCTCTTACTTGTTCGGCACACAACGTGCTAAGGTTGAACTGAATTTAGAACCAACATAGGATTTGAGTATTTCTGTCTTCACTTCTTCACAACGTACTTTTGATTCGTAGTTGCCTACGCTGACAGTACTCATTGATGAATTGCTGCTAAGCACAAGTGTAAGAAGAATGCTATACATGTTAACTCACTCCAAATGATGTTAGAATTTGGTGTACAGACATTAGACTGAATTCGAACCTCGTAGTCGTGTCAATCTGGAATGCCTGAGCCTCAAAATCAAGTCTATCAAACCAAAACTGATCTATCAAGTACTTTTCGCTTCCAACGTACAATTGAAAGTAAATTTCATCATAATTCCACGACGATACGATTTTTAGCGAATCAAAAGAACCACCGCTAAAATCAACTATAGCGTATCTATCTGGACTTAACCTTCTGTACCAGGTATATCCTTTTTCAGTACGTTGTACTGATTCAATCGAATTGAGATTTATGGAATTACCATTAGGCAATCTCTGAAATATGCTTTTGTCATAATTTGAAAACATATCAGAAAGTGTTACTAGCTTTTCAATTTCATCTCTCATTCGAAAATCTCTCGTACACATCAATCATACATAGAATACTTATATCACCACCACCAACATCTTTAATGAATGCTTCAGGTGAATCGTACTTAAACCATTCCCCATTAGCTAATACATTGTGATCATGAAAAATTACAGTATGCACATTTTTCAAGCCGTCAGTATCTAATGAAGTAAAAGTAGTATAGTTAGAATTCCACTTTTCAGATACCTTTATCATGATAAGGCGTTCTTTAGTACAAAGCAGTTCAACTTGATAATACATTATTTGATCTAGATTGGTAGTAGTTATTGCACCGGTTATTCCACTGGCTTGTTGATATATACCGGTAATAGTAGTTACGGTTTTACCTACTGCTACTTGGACAGGGGCTGGTGGATTAGGTTGGGGTTTGTTGTATTGGAATGCATTGCGGGTACATTTGAAAGAGTACACTCCTTCTTTCACAAGAGTTATGTTAGTTTCACCATAACCATAACTTCCTGCACAATCAATTACATCAAAATTACATTTTTTAATTATGTCTAGTAAGTACTCAACATCTTGATACCAAACATCAAAGGGGATAGTAGGGGTCATTAAAAATCCAAAAAGCTGCCCCGAAGGGCAGCATTCATTAACGTAGTTTAATTACTTCTTGACGACCTGTTTCGAAAGCTTTAACAGTACGGTCATCGGTAATAACCTGACATAGTTTATCAATGTTCTTACCTGGGAACTTGCTACTCAAAAACATACTTGACCAGAATGAACCACGGAATTCTTCGTAATCAGAACAGGCATCAATCTTTTGCTTTTGTGCATTGTTGAACGCGTCACGTCCAGCATCAATTGTTACCATCAAAGTCTGATACATTTTAGGAGACAAGTTAGGCATATTCTGGTTCACGAAAGAACGAATATAGTTTTCGTCTTGTTTACCGCGACCTTCAAAATAAGCTTTAAGTGTCTTCTGCAAGTCTTCTGCATACATCGCTGGAATTTGAGCTTGTTCCTGTACTTTAAGAGTATAGGTGCTCAACTGCGTTTGACTTGCAAGGTCATAGCGTTTGATATTCGCTTCATAACTGTTGGCTGTATTGTACGTACCGGTATACTTACCAGCAACACCAAGACCACCAACCACAATTACTACAAGTACAGCGATCAGTAGAATCAGACCGTTTTTCATAAATCATTCCTTACCATGTATAAGCCAACACCAATTGAGATAGCCGCAGCTAGGATAGAACACAAAATTACTACCCACAAACTAGGCTCTAGTTTATATTTCAAGTACTCGAATTCTTTATTAGGAAGTCGCTTGAAATGATCATTCACATCTTTAACCAACTGCTGAACAAGGACAGGTGACATTTTTTCAGTCATTGCATCCATCTTCATTGTACTGTGAAGAAGTTCGTTCTGCATTCCCTGACCGAATGACGTACTGCTAAAGTTACTTACAGTATTCTCATCATCCAAACCAATGAACATTACAACGTCGTTCTTTTTACCACCTCGCCATTTAGCGGTTAGAGCTTTAACAAAGTTCAGATCGGATGCTGGGTACATTACCATAACAATGTTGACCTGCTTCGCTGCTCCCATATCACGTAGTGCTAAGTTGATGTAGTCATTGTACCCTGTACTATCAGCTTTAGTCAAGTTCAAAACATGATCGACGCGATAATAATCATACACTTCAGGATACTCAGGTAACTTCTTCTTATACTCTGCTGTGAATTCTTTTTCGTACTGTTGCTGGTAGAAAAGAGAATCTTTGTTACCGAGCAAATAGTTAATGTAGTTGCTTTCTGCACTTGCCGGATCACCCAAGCGAATATTAGCCCACCGTGGCGGCATTAATGTGCCTTGAGCATTTATGCGTTCAATGGTATTTGAACCTACTGAACTGCGTACATGCCAATCAACTTCATATGAGTAATCAAAAACTTTATATGACTCACACGATTTCTGACGTTTACCTTTGCTGTCAGTATAATACGAACAGCGTTCTTTCCAGTGATAGTTTTTACATGAACTATTTTGAGTACATATTTCAACTTCACGAGATTTAGAAAGTACTTTACCGTTAAGAATTTCAGTATCAATCATGGATGCGTACAAACTTGCATACGTCAATCCCATCATTAATGCAATACTTACACACGCCGCTGCAAAATGAATACAGAATTCTTTGCCACTGATTTCGTGTTTGTAATAGTACTTCATTATCAAGCAAATCAACAACGCAGGTAGTGCAATAATGATGAAGTTCATTTAGTTCTGCTCACGATTAATTTATGTATACATAGTAAAGTACTTTCAGTTTTAAGTCAAGCAATTTTTACGCTTTTGTTTTAAATTTTTCCATCATGTAAGAAGTAAATAAAGCCTCTTTAGCTGCATCGAATAATGGATTGTGTAAGCACAATGGGAACATGATTTCTTTCTCATTCACTGAATCACAGAATGCATCTAAATGTGGCTGTACAGCTTCTTTCATTTCCAACTCGTCTTGTTCAGACATAAGAAGACGTAAAGTGCGAACATTGTTTGGTGAACTGTAATGCCACAATGTACCGTTGTTAAACATCACACGATGGTTTTCTTGAAGAATACTACAGTCAAAATGACAACCATTACCGAATACTTTCGTTTCCATCGAAGGTTGTCCAATAAACTTAGCAAGAGCACTAGGAACGTTGGATACTTCTAGTGGTTCATCATTAGAACTTAGATGGATTGTAGGGGTTTGGATATTAAAACTTTTTTGCATTTCACATAGTGCAAGAGGGAATTGCTGTGCACAAATATTAAACCAGAAGTCCAATGTACGGGCATCCATTTTAAGACCATTATCAAGTTGATCCTGGATTGGAAGCTGAACATACATCCAACGCATGTCGTGTGTAAGTACTTCAGGGATTTGAACAATTGCGTAGTTAGGTACAACTATACCATAACCTGAATTCTCTGGTGTAGCTAGTGATTCAATGTCTAGACAAAATAAATTCATACTTTTCCTTTTATATGAAAAAAGCCCCCAGCAGGGAGCTTTTCAATTAAGTGCTTATTATTAACGTTTGTTAGCAATATCGCGTAGTGCGATTTTCAGATCCTGATCCATTTTGGACATTTGGATTGCTGCTTGTTTACGTTCTTCACGGCCAGCACGTTCGATACGGATGGTTTCATTGATACCATTCAACATATCGGTTTGAATAGACTGCAAAGTACTCAAGTCTACTACGCCACGCTGGTTCGCTGCTGCTGCATCTTTCATGTTCTGTGACACGGTTTTCGCGTTATCCTTCAACAGACGGTTAGTTTCGTTGTCGATCATATTCGACAGTTCGTTGTCTTTCTTCTGCTGCAAGCTGATTAGTGACAGACTCATATTGTTCTGCCATGCTGGAATTACAACAGTGTTAAGAGATTCGAACTTCTCAACAGTGTTCATATTCACTTTACGCATTGACGCAATCTGAGGTGCAGTCAACTTAGCAAGCTGAATCAGACGACGAAGTTTGTCGGCCTGCTTATCCAATGCATCGGTAAGCATACGCTGATCGTCGAGTACGTTCATTGGAGTATCAGGGTTTGCCATCAGTTCGGACAACTTCTGATCTTCAATTGCTTTCACTGGCTCCAGATGTTCCAGAATGTCACCAAGCTCATGCAAGTACTCAATGTTTGCATCATAGGCACTTTCAAGCCATACGGCTTCGCCACGCATACGATCAATACCAGTACCTAAAGTTGTTGAGATTTTGGTAATCTGGTCTTTACTTGTTTCGAACTGATCAAGTACTTTCTGTTTGGTATCACCGAAGATGTTCCAAACACGTGCCAACATACCTGAACGTTTCTCACCGAGGCGTGAAACATCTACCTTACGGGTTAAGGTAAGAATGTTGGCAATACCATCACCAAGTTCACCAGTATCTGCAACTTTAACTTTAGAAAGAATTTCTTCTGAAAGTTTACCAATGCTCTGACCAGCGTCTGAACCCAAAGTATGGATGTTCGCAACGGTCAGTTGAATTTCAGTACCTTTCGAGTCGCGAAGCACTGGCAGGTTTTTCTCTGACTGTTTGATTTCTTCCTGATCAAAGGTCTGTGCTTCTTTCTGCTTAGTTGCAGCAGGTTTACGCTTACGCTGTACTGTTTTCTTCGGCTGTGGTACTTCTTCGAATTCGTTAGATGCGTTGGTAGTTGACATTATTTTTTAATCCTGTTTCTTAGTTAATTAGAGTATCGGGCTGATGTAAACATTCTACCGATACTCGCATGATCTGTCAAGGGTTTTTTGGTGGATCGAGAGGTTTATTTTCCTCAGTCGATGTTTCGCGATAAGCCAAATTACGGATTAACGAAACAGTTTCTTCATCCACCTTTGTTGATGCCTGATTCTGCAATTTCATAATCAACAACGGTACGAGTACTTCCTGGATTTCGCCAAGTTTGTTGAGATTATTCAAGAAACGCTTGTTCACGGTTACTAATGACATTTCTGAAATATCAGTAGTTGCACGTAGTTTCATTAAACGTTCCTGACGCAGCTCAAACTCATACGCATCTTCTTCAGTTGCAATAACGTACTGGCAACCAATGATGCCGTGCTCTACGTTATCCTTAATGTCTTTGATCTTATCCTGAATACCCTTGAACATTGTACTGATGCCACTGAACTTAGTCGGGTCAATTGCAACTGCATTGTTCAAACGATTCAGAATAGTACTAATATCGTCTTTCTCAACTTCAATGTCTTTCTTAGAGCCAGTTACACGCTGGAACCATGTACGCTTAAGAGGGAATAACGATTCAAGTACGTTAGTCAGATTATCGAATACACCCATGATGTAATCGCTATTGGTCTGAAGAACGTTAACCAGATTCATTTGTTCCTGCGACAATTCACGGTTGCTTGTGGTAATCTCAGTACTACAAACTTCGAAGTTCTCAACCCAATCCAGTACCGTCAGTGGGCGGAAATTGAAATCGCTTTTAATCTCTTTGATAGCAGGCAAGCGTGGGTCATTAAGATCCAAATCTTTACGAGTAAAAGTAATCGGTGCTGGAATTGCTGGAGTCTGGTTTTCCATGACTACAGGTTTAGCACGACCCGCTTCATACTCTTTGTACTCAAGTTGTAATGCTGGAGTTGCGATTTCTTTGATACCAATACGACCAAAGTAAATATCATCCATCATCATTTCAAGTACACGAAGGCGAGTACTATCGTAGTAGATTTCATTCAAGTCTAAAGAACGAACATCAAAAATTGGCATACCGTTTGCGTCATAATTACGACTGACGATAACGTTGAACATGTATTTTTTCTGTACGTTTTTATCAAATACTTTCAGCAAAGAGTTACGAACATAGTCGTAATCGAATTCCTGAATTTCGATGCTTGTACCCGTAGAATCCTTGAAGAAATATTTGCCTTTCATGATTATCTCTCTATTAATTAAAAATTGGGGGCGTTAACCCCCAAGTAAATCTTAACGCCAGGTTACTTTAGCCACTGATGCAGTCGCTACAACTTTAAGTACCGAGAAGTCGCGATCTGGATTTTCTTGTGCTAGACGTGCTGCTTCTGCTTTCGCTGATGCTTCAGTCGAGTGTGGTTTTGGTTTACCTGACATTGAACTCTGTCCAGTTGCCTTAGTAGTGCTGACAACAATATACTTTCCAGTTTCCATCCAATTTCCTATTTGTTTAAGTTTACTTTTTTTATTTCATAATGTCAAGGTCACGTAGTGCCTGAACTGATGCTGGTGAAAGACCTGCCGCATTAAGTTCATCTTGAACTGTAGCGTGTGCCGTTGGTGGTACAAACGTTGGTACTACCGCTTCAACTGGTGCTTCAGCAGTTACTGCTTTTGAACCCTTTGACTTAGTTGGTGCTTCATCTGCTGGCTCATCTGCACGAGTGCTACGTGCTGGTGTATCTTCGGTACGTGGAACGTACTGAGCTTTACGTGCTGCACGGCGAGCGGCATATTTCGCTGCTTCTTTCACTTCACGCTCTGGTGCTTTTTCTGCACGGTAAGCCGCCACACGTTCTGCTTCAGCTTCGATGTTCTTCTGACGCTGAACAGCGGTGCCTACTGGAGTTACTTCAAAGCTGGTGAAGATGCTTGGGATGATAGTGATTTCACCATCGTCATGATCTTTCACTACTGCATAAAGCAGATCATCCATATCAACCGAACGTAGATTATGACCTGCAATAGTGCGGTCGGTGTTATGAGCCTGCTGTACATAAGAAAAAATACCATTCTCACGATCAACAGTGATTTCTACAACGCTGGTGGCTTTGAAAGAAGCTTTTTCGGTAAAGAAGAAGTTAATGGTGTACATCGTATTTCCTTTTTAGGTTTTTAAAGTATAATTTATTTTCGCAGAAAACGCAGCGGGTTACCGCTGTCTTCATGTGGTAAATGATAGGGCAAAACGCATGACCTGTCAAGCGACAAAAACAAAAAAGGACGAAAAATTACGTCCTTTTGATATTCCAATGAAATGATGTAACGGGAACAAATCTCTCAGGGGCTGGAGTTAAGTCGTACATCGTCGCATTTCTAAATTTTAAAATGTATGTATTCTGTAAAGATGCTACTGCTTTGTTCAAAGCTTGCATAGCACGTTCTTTCCAGAAGTTTGCATACGGTTCAGGACACTTAAGGTAGTCGTACCTGTACATACCTAAACTGGCTTGTATTAGTCTGTGTGGAGCTTCTGTCCTGCCATCAACTAAGCTTGCACCATGTTGTACGGACGTCCATCCTGGAATCCCAGGTAATGAACAAAACAAATCAAAATCTCTGATACTTACGCACATAGTCGAATCAACAATCTGATTATGGATTACAGCATCTTTAACAGTACTGTATAAATTAAAATCCATGTAAGCAGGTTTGTTATCAAACACATGCTGTAGTTCATTATATGTTGTAGGTACTGGTAGTTCTGGTAATAACTCACCAAAAACTTCTACACAAAATATCTTCCATAGACCATAGGTGAACGCTATCTCTGCGTCATAAAGTTCATCAATCATATATCGACCTCTAAGCCGTTTTTCATTGATGAAAACTTTACGAGCTAAGTATGAACGTAACACCATTTCAGTACTTACATCACGCCTGTTAATGTTGTCGTAATTTTTACCAATACGATTGATTTCGTAAGTTCTGACATACATCCTCTTACTTAATCCAACATTACCTTCTGATTGTAAAGATGTTCTTGTACTTTCATGAAGTGCCACTAACATATTATAAATTTTCATTATCGAAGTACTACATATTTTCCGTTAATGCCAACGATATATTCGTTGCCGGATTTAAGTACTTCGTAATTTTCCCCAAGAACAGCACTCAATCTTGTTTGGTCTAGGCTTGTATCTTCGTTCAGTAAGTTCTTCACATACGATTCGTTCACAATACCAGAACCTTTACTGTAATGCAACTCCGGTCCGTAAACACTTTTAATGCAAATTGATTCATTTACAATATCAACATTCACTGCTGCGAAGTCAAAGAACTCACGTAGTTCTTCTTCACTAACTAGTTCCATATCATTAGTAATCTCATCAATATCTAAATCGATAGGATCATTAACTCCATACATCTGCAATTTCCAATCTGGATTGGGACAAATGTTCTCAATGGATTTAATAAGTGCAATAAGCTTGTTAGGGAATTCTCCATCACGCTCGAACTCTACGAAGACTTGGTATAAACCATCAACGTTGGGTGTTTCTGCTGCTTCGGTATCAATAACATCTACTGGTGAACGTTCAATAAATGAACTTAAATCATATGCAGCATCGAAGTTATCTTTGACCAGAAACATCACTACGATATTGGCATCGTCAATCTTAGGTGTATATTCATCTACACTAATTACAGGATGAATCAAATCCTTCAGTACTAATGGACGTAATGCCCTTTCATAAATTCTCTTAGACATTACATGCCTCCCTGTTCATCGAATTGAATATCATCCGAACCATCGCCTTGTTGATCCTGGCTTTGGTCATCTTGTGGTTGTTCTTCTGGAGCAGGTTGTGCTGGGTCTTCATCGAGTGTATTACTGTTGAAGTCAGAAGCCATAAGTTTATATTCATCAAAACTTTCAGGGTTAACTAAACGTCGTGGTATTTGAAACTTGTAAAGAATGATTGCTTTACGTTCGTCTTTCGGTTCACGCATTGCTGCTGAATTACCTAAGACGCTTTGCATGTCCTGATTGCCACGTGGGTGAGAAATAGGGTATGTTTCCCAATCTGGACGTACTTTAATAATTGTACCCTGTCTTTCAAAGATCTTTGTAGCTACCGGGTCTGGAAATGTTTCATGGTCAAATTTAAGCGTGATTTCTACCCAATACTTACTTACGATTGGTCCTTCAACAATTTCACCATATATCCAGTTCTTATAAGCATACAAGTCCATGTTGTCAAAATATTCCTCTACGCCAAGAAGAATATCAAGTAATCCGTCCTGGTCGTAAAGATTCTGAACTGCTGTTGAACTATCCATGTATATCTTTCCTTTAAGGTTAATAATATAACCTTATTTACTATTAAAGATTTAGTAATACTCTCCATCAATCTTATAAGTAATATACTCTGCCATCTGGTTCCAGTCAGTTACGAAATTATACTTAGGATTATCTTTTTCTGTAACATTATGTGTACATTGAAGTACTACAGTATCAAGACCAAGTTCCTGTGCAACATCGATATTAGCAAGATGGTCATCGACAACAGTAACAATATCGTACTGTGTTGCTAGCTTAGCATATGTTCCACGTTTAGTTTGATAGTTTTCAAGAATAATAATATCGTCAAAAATATCACCAAACACATTATGCAAGTTAACTTTGCGTAGTACTTCACCGTGACCGAATGTACCACTTTTCGTTACGACAATGAAAGCAACGTCAGGATGAAACATTTCTAAGAACGTCATGCGGTCAGTAGTGAATTCATCCATTGGTTCTAGTAGACCAAATTCATATGAATAGAAGTTGAAGTTCTTTAATAGATCCATAACCTGTTCACCATCACATTGTAACCAATCTTGGAGATTGTATTGCTTTGGTTCACCAACGGTTTTAATATCGTAATACTTTTCAACGTACTTTTTAAAACCACCTAAGTGGTTTAGTAGAATTTCGTCACAATCTAGAATTACTGCTTTTTGTTTCTGTGTCATTAGTTTTCCTATTACATTTGGTCGTTGCAGATCAAATCAACTTCACATAGAAGTGCGGATAGGTTCATCTCGCGGTCAGATACAGATGCTTGTTTAACTACTGCATCACGAATCTTAACCTTGATCTTCATTTCTTTAATTTCGTCTTTAGTGAACATATCGACATTACGATACAAGAATGAGAAGAAACCATCGATTTCATCTTCAGGAATATTCTGTACAATCTGTTCACGCATCTGGCGAATATTACCCGCCTGCATTGCTTCGATAATAGCTGCACGATAACTAGCAGTACTATCAATTGAATCTTCAAGCTTAACTAACTTGCCACCAACAACTGAACTCTGTAGTGTGTTTAGAGTTTTACGGAAGTCAGGGAATGTACATTTAATGTACTTATTCACAAGGTCAAGACTTTCTTCAGAATCTAGCTCAACACCTTCGGTAAGAAGAATCTCGATGATACGAGTAGTGAATTCATCCTGATCATGTTTCTCAATCATAATAGACTGAACGCGAGAGATGATTGGCTTTAGAATCTTGTGTGGTTCGTTTGAGGTAAGAATAAAACGAGCATTATCGTGATAATCTTCCATAATACGTTTTAGTGAACCTTGAGCTTTAATACCCATTTGTTCCATTTCTTCAAGTACAAAGATACGGTAATCACCAAATGCGGAAAGACGTGCTGCTGCATCAATCTTTTCACGTACTGCATCCATACCTTCATCAGACATGTTAAGAATAGTTACGTCAGACGGATCTACGAAACCATTTTCCACAAGGCCATTGATTAGTACTTTAATCGCAGTAGTTTTACCTGTACCTGCTGGGCCGAAGAAACCAATATGTGGGATTTGGCCTGTTGCAATCCATTCAAGCATTTTCTGCTTGAAAGCTGGATTTTTAAATACGTATTCTTCTACTGTCCCTGGGCGGTATTTTTCTGTCCATAGAGAGGTCATTTATTCTTCCTTATATTCATTAATCCAATCTGGATATAAAAGTGCTGTGAAAATATCTTCATTCATTTCAATTTGGTCTAAAAGATAATCAAAGGTGTTAGCCATCGTTGGATTTTCCTGACCCATGTTTTTGATATTAGAAGCAGAAACTAACATTGCTTTAAATAAATCTTCATCTACTTCAAATACTCTACTCCGGTTCTTTACCGTCTGCATATAAAACTTACCAGACTTATTGAGAGAGATAAGTTTTACATTGTAGAAATTAAATTTACCATCAGTTGTTACGCTCATAAAATCTCGACAAAAATAATGCCCTGACAATGCAGGGCATAAAAATTAATATCCTAGTCCTAAGAACTCAGGTCTTTCATCACCAGCGGCGAGAATACCTTTTGGATAATCTACTAAATTTAGAGAAACATCATCGACTGTGATTGTACGTGACCAACGACCATGTGCAACCAGAATCCAATCACCTTCTTTTAGTTCTGTTATATCTTCACCAACGGAATATACTTTAGCCCAACGACTATGTACACCACGTACAGTACCGTCATCATCACGTAAGACAATGCCAGATTTAAGAACTTGTTCACCAGTATCTAAATCAGATACTAGAACTTTACCTTTACAAGCAGTAAGTACTTTCGACTCCATTTGAATATCCTTATTCTTGATCAGTATCGTCTTTCACAGTTTTAGCACGTTTAACAGGAGCTTTCTTTTCAACCGTTTCAGTTGGTTCACCTGTTGGAGTACTTTCAAACTGTGAATCGTCAAAACCAGTATCAGCAAAATCCATTGGATCGCCCATCTGTGGAGCAATAGAATGACTTTGATGTTCAGGGCTAATGTCTGGCTTCTGCAACTCACGTTCACGTTCAGCTAGTAAATCTTCACGCTTCTTAACAACCGTGCCGCCGCGACCAATAATATCGCCACGTGCATTCATGTTAGCGTTGCCGATTGCTACGCTATGCTGGTGCTGAAACTTCAACATTTCCATGTCGATCTTCTGACCACGATAACTTGTATGTTTTTTCATAAAAATCCTTTTTTACGTTACTTGGTACATTATACCATAAAATTTCTTACCATTTCAAAAATTCGTTAACATCCAAATCGTATTTTAATGAATCAACCATATGTAATTCAATCAAAAACAAACAGTAGCTGCTAACAGAACTTCCACGACCTAATCCCCAAAAGATATGGTGTTCTTCAAGATAATCTACAAGCCATATCATACAGCGTAGTAGTTTAGTCATGTTGTAGTTTTCGAATAGACTTAACTCATATAGTACTCGCTCACGTGCCGCATCAGTACTACATAAGTTTAAAAAGTAGTCTTCTAGATTAATTTTGTCATAAGCTGGATCGTAACGCCACAATTCATGATTCTTATCATGATCTATTGTGTAGTCCAACATACGTTCTTCTAATCCAAACTTCTTGCAGTTATCATTGAACTTTAATCGTTCAGCTTCATCCTGCTCATTAAGTTGGATATAGGTTATATCTGCACCGCAGTTAATTGCATATACTACGGCGTTCAGATCTAAACGTACATCACCATGATCGCTTATAGACCGATTTCCTTGTACTTTCATTTTTCACATCATCAGTTGAATTAAGATACTTATCTGAATCAAATACACATGAATTATTTTCTTTCTGAACTTGTTCAAGATCATTCTTAGCTTGACGAGAACGTAGTTCATCTTCACATGCATGAATTACAGAAAACATTTGCTGTACTACTTCGTATTGAACACCCGCAGAACGGGCGTTACTTACTCGGATTGACATTTCATTAATTTTATCAAAAAGTTCCTGATTATTCAATGGTGATGGATCAAAAAATGGATGGAACATAGATCCCCCTTATTGGAATAAGTTCGGTGACTTTAATACTGCCATAAACGTTTCACGTTCATAGCGTTTATTATTTTGTACGTAGTAATCAAATTCAACAGCAGTAACTTCAAACTCTAAGTTTAATAAACTACCGTGTTCATTGTTCTGAACAAGTGTGTTGAAGAATGTTTCACCTGTACCTGGCTGCAAATATGCAACTACGATATTAGGGAAATACATATCTTTGATATTATCTTCTACGTATGGATGGTTCATATAACGTGGAACAGTATCAATCATTTCATCTGATAGACCATTAATAGCATCCACCACAACACCACGATTATTCAAATCCGTTGGATCTGATAATAGGTTTTGTGTATCTTCTCCTAATACAAGATATGCATTTTGACGAAGACCATAGATTTCAGAAATGACGTTCGAACTGTAGTCAGTGTAAACAAGAGGCTTAAGACTTAAATTTACAATCGTTCCTTGAGGATGAACTTCTCTGTACAGTACATCATACAGTACGTTTCCTAGATTGTCAAGTGCAGAACGCACTTTATAATTACCTAGTACTAACCTAAATGAACTATCTGGAGTTGCAGCACCTGCTGTAGTGTTAATTATATTATTCCTGATCTTATTGATCGTTGGCTTAATACCATCCCATTGCATTGTAGGATTTACAAGATTCTCTTTTAGTAAGATTCTTGGTATTTTTTGAATACCATAACGTGGATCTACTGCTCTGTAATATGAGGCTTTGCTAAACGCATTAGAACTTATGGTGTTGAACCATTGACGTTCCATTGTTAGAGAAGGACAAATATCAGCACTCATAAAGTTCTGACCGAATCCACGTACAATAGTTATCTTAAATCTTTGTGTAAGGTACTTACCAGTTTTACCAGTAGCTACTACGTCGAATTCAAGATTAATATCATCGTTAGCAGAGAAATCTGAGCCTAATGCATATGCCGTTCCGATAACAGTACCGTCAGCACTTAAATCTAGTCCGTATTTACGAATATCATTTGGTGAAGTACTTTCATTGATAGTATATGAAATCAAATCAGAACCTGATGCAACTATCTTAGGATAAACAGTGTGACCGAAGTATTCGCCCACATGGATAGAACCTAGATTGGAGTCGGTTTCAAATGCAATATCAGAACCAGTTTCATCATTGATTACAATTCTGAAAATTCTACTATTGTTAATTGAACTTGAACCTAAACTTTTATTATACACACCTAAATCATACCATTTTGACGAATCGTAATCTGTGTAACTGTTACTTTCAAAAATATTCTCACCTACAACATATGGATATACTTTTGTATCTTTTAGTTGATAGAGGTGATTGGGTGTTGGTTTATCTTTAAATGTAGTAACATCATCTGGTGCAATCCATGTCTGGTATGCACGGAAACGTTTACCAATATAGTACGCACTCGCTTGTGATGTATAGAACTTATCAACAGCAACGACCCGAACTTTAATGTACGCATCAATTGGTTCTGAATCATATAACATAGTTTGAGTAATCTGACCGTTGTTACCATTAAACTTTAATCCAGTGCTTACTAGAGTACCAGTACTGTCTTTGATTAGCAAAGGTATTTCTTCTATCAAACCGGCAGACATATCAGGTACGATAATAGTTCCAGAACCTGTTATGTGACTTGATGGTATTTCAGAATCGGTTATAGTTAGAATTTCATATGCAGGCATAAACACATTCGTTACCCCTGAAATAGTCTGGCTATTACCAAACGCTTGAACAAACAATCGTGATTCTGCACCGTAACCAATTCCACCTATTGTGTATAGATTAGTTCCGTGAGTTACTAAGTCAGGTGTTAACCAAACTTCATTAACTGTGTTGTAGTTTAATGTTGCAGTACTTACACCGATAACACCGCTGGCTGATGTATTTGCAACCTGATCATCAATTAATGTTATTTCATTGATGCTGTCGATATTGAATGTCAATGATTCTGGACCATCCCAAATACCATCTTGGGGACATTCTATTTTAAAATAATAGGCATCAATTGATGTAACTGATCCTAAATTGAAGTTCTTATTACTGAACTTAACTACATGTGACCCTTGGGTTGAGGATGAGCCTGTTCCTGCTTTACCAATAAGAACTAACGTAGAAAGACTTTCACCAACTGATACTATAAAATCACGTTCCTCAAGAGTTTCCCCTTTACCAACTATATTGAAACTAAATTCCAAGTATTGGTCATCTTCTAAAATATAAGTACTATCTGTACTACTTGTATTATTTTTAGAAAGTTGTAATCTGAAGTATGTTGTCTGTCCTTCCTGTATTGAATTGGTATCAGCTTTCAAATCCCATTTGGGTTCGAAGTTTGCCATATAAAATCTCCAAAACATAAAAAGCTTTGTGGTATTTATGATACCGCTTTACAAAAAAATAAAGGACGCAGAAGCGTCCTTAGTTATATTATTCTGTATCATCCTGATAGACGATGTTCATGTTTCGTAGCTCTACTAGTTCCTGACGATAAATTGCCCAAATCTTATCGTGATTCTGTAGTAAGTCACTGTACTCATCCATCTTCGCTAGAGCATCTTCAATATCTTGAAGTACTTTATCGTAGTTTTCCTGAGTCCAACGATAACTTGCGAAGTTAACGATGTTCTGGATATTTTCTTCAGATGCTTCAATTTCAGTGTTTAGTGAAGTTACGAAGTCTACCACTTCAGCCCTGTTCTTGAATGACTTAATCTTACTCATCATATCATTCTCAAAGCATTCTTTGATTAGAATCTTGTAACGTACTTCGGCGTCTGCATCTGCTAGTAGTTTTTCATAACGTTTGATGTAGTACTTGAAACGGAACTGAACGAAGTCTTGAATTATACCTCGAACATCATCGTAACTTTTTACTTTTCCATTTTCACCTAAAACGTTAAGTGTATGTGCCAATTTAGTTGAAATGCCAAAATACTGCATTACATCCATTTCATTCCATGATACTGCTGTTCCACGTGGTAGTTTAATAGTTATATCAACTTTACCGGAACTGTCATCACTATATCCACGAATTTTTCCTGCGTCTTCCATCTCATTCAAATCTTCGATGAATTTCTCTAGCTTCATACGTGGTGATAGACCTCTGATACGCACAGTACTTGCATCAATGATTTCAGCTTTACCGAAGAATGTATACTTACCTTCTCCACGGTCTTCAACATAATCATTTGCACCATAACTTGCATAGTAAGGTGTCATTACTTGTAGGTCTTCGCCGTCAATTGCACGAATGGTATTATCGATAATGTCATTCATGCGATATGGGAAGATGAAACTTTTATATGCTGTTGCAGTACCATCCACGCCTAGTAGTGCTAGTGGGATTAGTGGTAAGAAGAATTTAGGTTCCATTGTGGTTCCGTCATAATTCTCCTGCATTGGTACAACATCCATATCACGAAGTACTAGAGCTTCAGTTAGCTTAGTTTTCTTCACATAGGTATAACGTGGGCTTGCTGGGTCAGGGTTTACCTGAGTACCGAAACCGCCACGCTTTCCGATTAGTGGGTAGTTGTTCACAACTGGACTTGCAAGATTCTGCAAAGTACCTGAAGCTGAAGCATCACCGTGAAGGTAGATACCATCACTGATCATACGACCTGCACATGATACAGTTTTAATCTCACCACTGATTTTACTTAGTGTGAAGATTGCTTTACGTTGTGAGTTTTTGAATCCGTCAATACCAGGTAGTGCACGGTCAAAAGTACTTAGAGCATATTCTAAGGATGATTGGTTAATATAATCTGAACTTCCAAAGTCCAGTAGGGTTAGTTCATTAGGAACTATTTCTTGTGCTTGAGTTTTCTTTGATTTACGCATTCCATTTGCCTCTTTGTTATTTCGGGGTACGTCCTGTACCCCACTAAGTCTTAGTCTTCTTTAGTCCATTCTTTACGGTCGTCGGCACGTTCCTTATTAAAGATTAGGTCTAAGGTTGCCCCTAGATTGCCATCATCAGTAATAGCTACTGCTACGCCGTTTGCTAGTGCATCGCGGAAGTTTGAAACTTCTAGAGTTCCTAGTCCTTTTGCACGAGTTGCTTTCCAACCTTTCCATTCTTCAGGGTCGTATTCATGGACGTTATGACCATAGAAGTACTTTGATTCTTTACCCTTCTCAAGAATAATAAATGGAGTTTTGAAAATATAAATGAATGGATTCTCTGGATCTGCGAATAGTTCAGGCCAGAACTTATAGAAAAAGTTCACGACTAGAGCACCGATGTTTTTACCATCTTCATCTTCGTCAGCACAGATATATAATTTACCGAAGTTTAAACTTTCACGATCTAGTTTTTCCCCTGGGATAATATTTAATGAAGCCATAATGTCATGAATAGCTGATGGCTTATCAGCAGTACCCATTAGATCCTTAGTCTTCTCTTTTCCGTTTACGTTTTGGATTTTACCACGTAATGGAAGAATACCATGAATCGCTGAGTTACGTGCTGCTGTCATTGAACTGACCGCTGAATCACCTTCTGCAATTAGAAGAATACATTCTTTGCGTGGAACAGTATCGTTAACATCGCGTAGCTTCGCAACTTTACCTTTAAGTAAACGCTTAGCCATTTTACGATCTTCATCTGCATCTTTCTTGTTAGTACGTTCTGCACAACGAGCATAGATTTCTTCAACCCAATCATTATTCTTCTTGATTAGTTCTGCAAAGAATTCTTCGCTTAGTGCGTTATGTACTGGTTTAATGACATTTTCGTTAGTTAACTTAGTTTTGATTTGTGAGTTGAATGTTGGAGTATTCATCTTAGTGACGTTATAAATCAACAAACCTTCTTCAATATCAGAACGGTTAGGAGTCATTTTCTTTTGCTTAGATTTACGTTCTAGAGCTTTAATTACGCCTAACGCGAATTTCTGCTGGAAAGTATCTAAGTGTGTACCACCTTCTAAGGATGGTGCGTTGTTCACAAGACCTTGCATGTGCAAATTCTTGCTCAAGCCTTGCACTGCATTAGGAACAATTAGGAAAGTACTGTTCAAGCCAGTTTCCGCGTCGTCCACTTGTAGTGACATGGTTTTAGCAGAACCGAATAAACCTTTACGTGCTACTGTGATTTTCTCACCGTTCAAGTAAATTTTATAAGTTGGGTTAGCTGCTGCAATTTCTTTTAGAATACTGTAAACCAATTCGGTAGGTAAAGTGTGTACTTTGAATACTTCTTTACTGATTTTGAATCGAACAGTAGTTCCGGTTTTGTCTGCTGCAATCTTACGAATACTTGGTTCTTCAATTCCAAGTTCAGGGAACATTTGAGTTCCTTCAGTGAACTTCTGAGTGAATTTGTAATTGCCAGTATATTCGGAGTTTGCTTTGTCAGTTTTGTAAGGCTTACCAGTACGGTGAATTTCTAGTTCAGCTTTCTCACTAACAATCATTACTACTGAACCACCTAGACCGTTCATACCAACTACGTTGTTACGTTCGTCATCGTTAAAGTTACGTCCAGTTTTCATTTCTGTTAGAACCATAGTACAGACGTGTTTCTGTGCTTCTGGAACATAGTCGATTGGAATACCACGACCATTATCGCTAATTTCGAATTCAAGTTCATTTTCATTATACGTTACGTGTAATGTTGGGCTTTTGGCACCGGACTTAACGAATTCATCTAATGAGTTATCCACGATTTCGCGGAATGAAGTTAGTAAAGCTGGAACCCAACGTAGATTTTGTACGTTGAAACCATCTTCACCGAAAAGTAGTACAGGTTGTTCATGTTCTGATTTAGAACCCAAATACATTTCAGTACGAATACGAGCGTGTTGATATTCAGTTAATTGCTGAACACCGTGTTCCGCTAGGACTGAACTTTTCTTTTCCTTTGCCATTTTGTAATTCCCTTTATTGTTTCTTAGCTAGCATATTATAGCATAAATTGTTTCTTTGTTTCAAAAAAATAACGACGCACATTGGCGTCGTTGTTATTTATCCTTAGTTTACAAGGAGGAATTGTAGGTCGGCTGAAGGTGAATCTTCATCTCCCCAATATTTGTGAAACTTCTCTGGTGTAGCACGTTGAATAACTTCACCATCAGCAACTACATATACTTCATGGTTGGTAATCAACTTCTGCCAGAATCTAATAGCATCATCAGAATGTAACGTGTCACTCAAAATCTGTAGACCACTTTTAATAATATCCATATACATCTGATAGACAATTCCTTTACGTCCACGTTTTGCTGCAATTGCTTCTATATGGAATACTTTTCCAATTAATTGACCACTAACTACAGCAATCTCATTACCTGAATCGTCATACGCCATATATCCAGAACCATTTTTTGATTTAGCAACTGAAAATCCATCATGTTCAGCAACAGGGACCATTTTATCTCTTGAATTCAACTTTGCAGTTTTATCAACAAATTCAACAGGGTCTGCATCAGCAAATGCATCAAATCGTTGTGGCATTTCTTGTAATTGGTCCTTGTTAATTAATTCTTGTTCATCAGCATCATCGATATCATGTTCCAATTCTGCATTCTGAATAATATCAGATAAGCCACGCATTGAAGATTCAGCCATAGCTTCTTCGCCACGTTTACGACGATTAGCAGTACGATCTACGTAATAATCTAGACGCTCATCAAAATCAGCAATATCACTTGCATTTATGAGTGCTTTAGAAATATGTCTAGGTTCAACTTCTGGTTTGTAATAACTGTCAAATAACTTGTTGGTAAAAGATTCAAAATCTTGTTCCTTTAAATTATTGAACATGTTTTCACCACCATTTATGTCGAGTGAATATTTTTTACCGGAAGCTTGAACTGTCATCTTGAATTTTACACCAGCCATCTCAATTTCAAAAAAACCTTCATCTTCAATATAATCATTAAAGGTGATTTTCTTAGTACTATCTTGATTTAAGAACTCTGCACTTTCAGCAAGGTTTTCAACTGCAAATAATAATCCATGTAAATTTGCATCAGGGGTTGATTCATCTTCTAACTTGTCTTTTAGCTTTAAAATATTTCGCATATTTCCAAGATATTCGATTGGCAATGATGCCATTTGTTCTTTAGTTAGATCAATGCGAAGTTTTTTCTCATCACCTTCTTTAACTAGTAGGAAATATTCGTTTTCATATCTTTTTCTAAAAACTACTGAATATGATGGTTGATACCCACCATCAACAAATAATGTAAACTGTTCTGGATCTTCCATATTCACATTTTTATTGGTGGTTGGTTGCTGATCGAATTCTCTCCATACTCGAAGATATAAATCTCCCATTAGGCTTTGTCCAGCTTCAGGGTAATCTAAACTCTTTTGTGAGTGGTGCCCGTCAGAAATATCCTTCTCTGATGAATCAAATTCATGGTCTTCATCTTGATTCAAATCATTATCATAAAAGTTACTTACGAACTTATAAATCAATTTCATTGCCTTATTTGCACGAGCATCCTCTTTGTACTTTCTAAGTACTGAAATGATTTTGGATTGACCAAGAGTTTTCATAGAATATTGTATGGAATTGGAAATATCTTTATTTTTATTTCCAGTAAGTTCATCTTTATTATTTTCAAGCCATTGAGTTGCACGCAACGCCAAATCTTGTACTTGTGGTCCAAATTCAACCCCACCAGCATAATATCTGTCATCAGATGTATGGGAGCCACTATAGCCTTTAGCTCGCATAGTTTGCTGATCATTTGGGTTCAAATTTTTTAAAACTACTGATTGAATAGTGTGTTGTAACTCATGCTGTACAGTATCCATAAAATAATTTAGATGATCCACTATTGCGTTAATATCATTACTGTTTTTTATTTCAGCATTATAATTAGGAACGCCAAGATCTAACTCATTATAAGTTTCATCAGTACCACTACTACCAGCTTTATCAATGAATTGATTGCTGATTTTCATAGTGATACGCATTTTATCAATAAGTTCTTTTGTCTTTGGATTTTTCTTTAAATTATCAGGTAATTGATTAAAGATCTCATCTGCATCCAATTTAAGATTGGTACTACTGTTAACATACTTCTTCAAGTCATTTGGTGAAAGTACTGAAGCATTATATTTTCGCTGGAACCTTTTACACCAATTCAATAGTGCAGTGGCTTTTTCAGATTGGCCTTTATTTTGTAAATCATGCTGTTTCATTACAGCCATTGTTAAAAGTACTGAACCAATAAATTTCTGTACTCTCTGTAATAATGCTGGTGGTACATTTAAAACACCAACACCTCTAGCTTCATCCAGTACCTGTTCTTCTTCAGCCGGTGGCTGGATGGCGGCATTTAAATGCTCATGAGCCTTACTTATATTTGGCATATTATAATTTCCTTAAACTTGCCATAAACTCGACGTACATAGTATCCTTGTCAAGTATTTGGTTTACTTCATCAGGGTAAGATACAGAATATCGTATCAACATCTGAAAAGTTATTAACAATTGTTTTAATGTCCATACATATAAAGTTTTATCTGCATATGAAATGTCTATCTTGTCAGCACTATCTTCAACTTCAACAACACTGAACTCTCGATCAAAAACCGTGAACTGAGTTGGACTTGATTGTTGAAAATCAACTCCCATATGTTCAGCATCTTCTTTCAAGGACAAAATAACATCATTAATAGATTCTTTATTTACAGAACGTCTTTCACCCGTGATAAATTCAAGGTCATCTATAATATCAGTACTGTCATACCATGTAACTGAAGATAAGGTTCCAAACAAACTTAGTACTTGTTTACTATTAAGTTTTTCTTGTTCTTCAAATTCAGGATCACTGGAAATGATATTTACATAGTAACTTCCATCTTTGGACGTTTTATTTTTTGCAAGTACTAATGTCCATGAATCTTTCTTAACTTCAATCTGAACTAACGTGTCCATTGTTTTACCGAAAGCCTGTACTTTGTATTCGTCTTTCTTGTACATCATTTTGTACACGGTAAGCATTACATCAACGTTTGCTTCCAACTCTTCAGCAGGAAGTTCGGTATTTGAATAATCAATACCAGACTGTTTGATATTATCATAGATAGGTGAAATGTTTTTATACAATGCACTCATAGCCTTTTTATATCGTTCGGGTTGTTTACGATATAAATGGATCAAGAATGTTCTCGATTCTCGATTATTTTGTGCCACATATTCAATTGCTTTTTTTATTGCTTCATTTTTATTAGGATTAAGTTCATCCTTCAAAGCACTCTTTTCAAGTTCTACAGTTATGCTGTCGATTACGTTTCCTAATTGTGGAGTAAATTCAATACCACTGGTATAGTAATCTTCACCATCAGAAAATTCTTTACTGTATCCAGGTTTCCTTTCCAATTGATTATCATTTTTGTTGATATTCTTAATTGCAAATGCCTGGACTACGTGTTGTAGTTCATGATACGTATTACTCATGATTTCACTGGCAGTTTCAAGGAATGATGGATTATGATTTAATCTTCCGACAACAACTGTAACTAATGCTGAATAGTTCCCAATTGATTCTTTTGAACCACCTAAATTATTATCTTGACTCTTAATCAACAAAGATAACTTCATACGGTCTTTCATAAGACTGACCAATCCTGGAGTTACACCCTTGAAGTTTAGTTCTTGGAAAAATCTTTCTACGTCAATAGGTATATCGATAGAATGGTTAACAATGTTATTTGCAGTTTCAGTGGATATATTTTTAGCTCCATACTTCGACTGCAATTTACCCATTGTTGTTTGTGCATCTTTGATAATACGATTCTTTTCTTCATCACTGGTTCCGGTAGGAAGCATGAATTGAATCTTATCAACATACTGTTTAATTTTAAAGTACAAGTACGAAGCTACATACATGTTTACTTTAGTTAATACCTCTTGAGGTACTTTAATAATTGCTTCTTGTAACTGATTATACTTCATCGTCACGTCCCTTTAACTTAATCATACGTTTCGCAATATCAGTCATCTTCTGACTAATTTCACGTTTAGCAACTCGACCAGTTCTTGAGTTCTTCCACTGTTTTCCTTGGAAGGTATAAGTATCTCCATCTGGTGCACGGAATTCATGACCAATTGGAACTTCTACAGTTTTCAGTACTTCTGGTTTCAATGCATCTTCCCATTCACCGGTTTCTACATTATATTTCAAACGTGGTTTAACTTCGTTGGGATTAGTATCAAATTTGTGTTGAGGGATTGATTTAACTTGACGGTACGGATATTTGTCACGAATGTATCGCCACAAGAACTTACCTTTACTGTCAACCTTTAACATTTGACGTACTAATGCTTCGGGTACATTATCGTACTCATAAGTACTACCATTTAGAAAGGTAATATACAATGCCTTTCCAGTATGTTCAATTGTCTTAAGGTGGGATGAATCAACGTCAGTTGGAGCAATAGCTTCAAGAATAGCGTTTAATAATTCTTTTTTCTGCATAATAAAAAAACTCCAAGGTTAATTTTGAGTATTTATCTCTCAAAACCTTGGAGTTAATCTTTAAGCTATATTAAATGTCACCTGGGAAATCGCGACGGATTAGTTGTTCAATTACTTCTAGACTATCCATTGCATCGGATTCTAGTATTTCTACTAGATCAGTCTGAAGGTCTTGACCAAATTGCATGTTAATTGTTTCTACCATGCAAGAGAATGTATGCATGATTTCGAATGAGCCTTTAGCAACAACTGCTGAACCTTCGTAGTGGATGCTATTAACAATGTCATGAGCTTCTTCGAATGTTTTACGAAAAATGTCCATAACAAGTTCTTGTACATATTCTTTTGACACAGTAGTACTATCTAAAAGTTCTAGATTATATTGCGGAACTTTTAGTGTAGAAACTGGATTATCTTTCAAGAAAGCTTCAAAGCCATACTGGATAGCTTCAAGTTCTTCAACTTCAAATGCATTCTTGATCTTTGCAACATAGGCAGTAATATCATTTGCACCAGCAATATAATATACTGAATTTTTGTAAGAAGCTTTGACCACATCAGTACCCATTAGGGAAAAAACTTCACGCACAATATTAATCATAATAAACTCCAAGATGAGAGTGGGTGTTAAAACTATTTAGTTAACACCCTTAAATTTTTAATGTACTTACTTAGCTCTTAGCTTTGACTGTGCAGGTGATGTTGTTACCCTGAACTGCAATTTGCTGAACAAATTCATAATCGTTTAGGCGTGATACAACTTCATTTAGATGTTCTACGTTAGCCTGAACACGTTCTGGATTTGTTTTAGTACGACCCGTCATTTTCATAACGATACGTACTTGTTTACCTTCAGAGATAAACTTTTGTGCCGATTTCAATTTAGTACTCAAATCATGCTCATGAGTACTATAGGCGAATTGAACTTCTTTTACTTGAACTGCGGTTTCACGCTGTTTCTTTTTATTGCTTTTTTCAGTTTGTTTCTGCTCGTACAAGTACTTGTTCAAGTCTGCAATTTTCACTACAGGAATATCTTGTTCAGATACTTGGATTAGATCAAGTTCTTTGCTGTAAGCAAGAGAAAGTGCAGCACCGATTGCCATTACTTTACTAGAACCTTCTTCAACTACGCGAACGTTCTTTGCAGTAATTTTTTCGTTGGCAATAACAGATTTCATATAGATTTTATAACTCCAAGGGGGAAAACTTTATTAAGTGAATCATATCATAAGTTGCAGAAAAGTCAAGTTATTTCTTGTCTTCTTCTGCTTTTAATGCTTTGCAGATTTCTTGTACAAATTTAAGATTTGCAATTGCAGTGTCTGCAACACTACGTGTACGTGGATATGGAGCTTCCTGTGACATTTTCTCTAAATCATAAATGATTTTATCAAATGCACCAACGTCCTCTAGAATCCTGTTGTAAAATGTTTTGCTTTCCATGTCAACTCCATGTTGTGATGTATTAAGCGGTTAGTTTGATGTATTCAACAGTACTACTCACAGTTTCTGCGGGAACAGTAACATAGATAGTCTGTAATTCATGGTATGTATTAGTAGTGGTAGCACCTGGATACGGAGCACGAGTAACAGTCTTCTGTACTTCTACAAATTCATTGTCAATCTCTTGTGCAAGTGCATCGTCGATGATCTTCTTAATTACACCTGATGCAGCAGTGAAGCGATCTGCTTCTGCTGGAGCATCTTCAAGAGTACTTAGGAATGGTTCAATACTAATATAACCAACAACTAATTCTGCGTCTGAAGGAATGGCAGTTGCTGAACCTGCTGTACCAAAGTCAATAGTGAAGTATACAGGAACTGATAGTTCACTTAGTTTACGTTCAATTTGCTTTAGACGAACAAATGCAATACCTTTGTCTTTAGTCTGAGCATCAGTTGGGGTTGTGGTGCTTGTGTTGTCATAGTCTGAGTACTGGTAGAACTTTTGATTATCTAATAGTTGTCCAGGTACTTTAATACTAAATGCGTTAAATAAATTGTTCATTTTAGTCTCCATATATAGAACTTTATACTATTTATCACAAGGGGCGTGAACCCCTTAGAAGCGACCATTCTTTCGTAGCATTACGCTGTAACGAGGTCGTGTTAAAGCTGTATATAGGATACGGCATTTGGTATCATTGTTTGGAATTCTCTCAATAAAATCAGTATCGAACCAGATGTTATTGAAAGTACTACCCTGTGACTTGTGAGCGGTAGTTGCATATGGATAGTTGATTACGTTAATCTTATTCTTGATTACATAATAATCTTGCCACATGTACGGCTTCTTAGTTAGGGGATTCTCCGCTTTTTTCTCAATCTTGTCAACTAAATCTTCAAGATGTTCTTCCAACTTCAAGCGTGAATATGGCCCAACTCCTAGAATAAAATTACCATTCGGTAGTTTAAATTGCCAGCAATCAATACCTAAGAATGATTCCTGTCTAATTTCTGGACACTGGATAATCTGTTGAACAGTATATGGACAGTTTTCAGTGATTGTTTCGAATACAATCGGTTCACCTGCGATGAATTCAACATCGGTGTGTTCATGGAAAACTTCGTTTCTGATATACATGTTCGCAAAGTTGACACGGTAATTCGTATAAGCAATGATTTTGTTCTCTTGTACGAAATCATAAAGCTTACGAGACGAAGTACTATGTTCAGTTACATACTCTTTGTATACATCAAGGAATAACATTTCGTCATCAATTGGTGTAATCGTATCCATTCCTTCAAGATTGTTTAGTATAGACATAGGCTCATTGCCTGTTCCGATACATTCACGAATCTGAGTTGCAACGTTGATGATAGGATTATCCAATGCCTGTCGTAGTACTTCAGTTAATTCATAACGAAGTCCAATGTTAAACGTTGGGCTTAATTTTGTTACGTTGCCAGTACCTTCAGCTTCCACTGGTGGTAACTGACATGAATCACCAATAAAGATAATTGCTCTGCGAACACGATGTATCTGGCTCATGATGTGATTGTACATTTCCTCAGAAATCATACTACATTCATCAACGAACAATACATCTACCATTGCAGTGCTGTTCTTGGATTGTGGGTCATGTTTAAGTACTTGTCGGTTCTTCTCATAGACCAACTTAAGTCCAAGGAAAGAGTGGATAGTACTTACTAGTGCATCTTCTTTGTCTAATCCAACATTGACTAACATTTCACGCAATACAGCATTTGCTTTGTGTGTTGGTGAAGTTACTGCAATGTTATATCCCTGATAGATATTTTCGATAATCTTAGAAACTAATGTACTTTTACCAGTTCCTGCGTACCCAATGATAACTGCTTCTGACCGACCAGGAAAGTTATTAATTCGGTCGATAATATCATCGAAAATATATTGTTGCTTGTCCGTAAGCGTAATACTCATTTCATCTCCTGTGCGGCCTTCTGAGCTAGGTCATTAGCCATTTCGTTATACATATTACCCACGTGTCCATACTCGTGTGTATATGTACATTCATTACCTATAGAATCTAACATCTGCCAGAGTTCTAGGTTTTCAACTGGTTTATTCTTTGAATTTCTCCAGTTTTTCTTTTTCCATCCATACCGCCATGAATTCATACCATCAACAACGTATCGAGCGTCTGTAAAGACTTCTATAATGCCGGTGTGATTATATTCCTGTCGAATGAATGATATTGCGGCAATTACAGCAGTAAGTTCCATTTGATTGTTAGTAGTGTGTTTCTCACCAAATGAAAGCTGATTGATAACTTCACCATCTTTCAGAATGACAATACCAACCCCACCTGGGCCGGGATTACCTAAACACGAACCATCCGTATGAATACGATAACTCATACCCAATCACCCCACGCTGGTGAGCTTGGTTTAATGCGGTTGTAATAAGTAACTACAATACCATCTTCAAGTTCTTTCATGTTTGTTGGTTTAAACTCCAAACCACCAGAATGAATATCAAAGAATGTATCACACTCAAAATCACCCTCAATAGTTGAAAGTACTATCTGGTCAACAAATGGTAGTGCTGATTGGTAGATGTTTGAACCACCAATAACAACTACATCTTTATTCGTTTTAAGGAATAGTGGAATCCACGTTTGATGAATAAAGATCACATCGCGGTGCTGATTGATTACTTCATCAGGAACATCACGAGTGGTAACCACGATATTAACGCGGTCGGGAAGAGGTCGTTTAGGTAAACTCTCCCACGTTTTGTAACCCATCAGTACTTTCTTACCTTGGGTTTCTTCCTTGAAGTGCTTGAAGTCAGCAGAACTATGCCAAGGAATTGAGCCATCTTTTCCAATTCCGTGTTTAGAATCGGTACATAAAATCATTTTAATCATTCTTTGTTAATTCCGCTTTAACTTTACTGTGTCCTTGTGATAGTAACATCATCCTGTACATACCAACTACAAGTACTGCAATCGCTAGTGGTATGCTGTTCATGAAATACCATACGATTAGTAGATGGCATAACGTTGAGCCAATGTAATTAACTAAGCGATTTTTGTATTCTTCACCAAAAAGAGTTTCAATCCCTTCTTTATAGAATGGTTGTACTAAAGGATAAAGCCGTACTGCTTTGTCTATACGGAACGCAATAAACACGGCACCAATACACATAAGTGAGTACCAGATGTGCAATGACTTCATATCACCTGTATAAAATAAGTACGATGTGAAAATTATGTTCAGTATATTATAAATAGTCGTAATCATAAGACGCTTTTCTCGTTCATTTGTAAATATTATACCATATTCACGTTTTTCGTTTCAGTTTTTTACACATTTTATATACAGTTAGGTAAATATGTATATAATTATTAAATAATGGAGAGGATCAACAGGATTATGTTCAATATTAACGCTGACGTGATTAAAAAAATCCTTGAAGTATTCTCTAGAATGTCTGCACTAAGAATGATAGCTTTTTCTTTATGCATTATGATGCTAGGTATGGTCTATGTAACTTCTGATACATGGTCTGCTTATATCGGTTCTAGGTTTAATTCATTGCAACAAAATGAAATGTTCAAACCTGCTACTTATCAGATTAAACCCCAAAACCTTGCAAGCATCAACGCAACCATTGGTCAGTTTATTCAGCAAAACAATGATATGGCAATGATACTAGTTTATAAACTAGTTCCAGAGGCAGATGCATTCTATCAAGGGCGTGTGTTGGTAACAGGCATAACAAGTAAAAGTACTAATCTTAATTTGGAAAAGTACAACTTGAAGTGGCTGCCGATTAGTGCATTTCGTGCACAATCAAATATGATATTAAAAGGTAAGACATTCATCGGTGACATAGGAGTTATTAGCCGCGAGTATCTACAACCGGATAATGAGTTAAGGGATGAATACCTTACACCTGCAAATCTGTTGGCAATTTACAATGATGGAGCAAAATACATAATTTCAATTCCTGTTAAAACCAGTAGGATTGATGGATATGTAAGCATCTACTTCAAAGAAGTTCCCCAAACAGATGAAGAAGCAAAGCAATATCTTACACTTGCACAAGCAGTAGCTGGTGAGACAGGTTACTACATCTCATATTAAGGAGAATAAACATGTTTAATCGTAAACAACAACTGTCTATCGTTGGAAAGTTGCTCACTATGGTTGCGTGTTTCGTACTCGGTGTCTTTGTTCTGTTCAATATGGATTACATTCATAAGAAAACAGAATCCGAAATGTCACCTATTATAATGAAGAGTTTAGCTACAGTAAATGTACAAAACAAATCAATTATAAATATGGAGTTCAGGAAAATGATGATAAAATTTCCTGATATATCTTCGGTAGTCTTATACAAATTTGTATCAGACAAAGGAACCAAAATGTACAATGGTCAGATGTCAGTTACTTCTGAAACCAGAGACGGACGTATGTTACCAAGTGATGACAATGTTACCCCTATGGTAGACGGCACAAATAATATTCAAGAAATACTTTTGAATAATGTACATTACGAAAACATTGCAACTATTCAACTACTTTGTGAAACACGTTATGATGTAACTCAACCATATTCATGTGAGAGATACAAAAGAAACGGAGCAATTTATAAGAGCATCATATCTATTCCAATTGTTCAGGATGTAGACATAGGAGTAATTGGCTATGTCATGATCACGTTAGGCAATGAATACGATAACCTAGAAGTTCAAAACCTAGTCAACAGTCTAAGACCTAATATTTCAAGTATTCAGGTACTGTCAAAATAAAAGTGGGAGCACAATGCTCCCACTTTTTTTATGCAATAAATTTGCTTAGGTCGGGTTCGAAGAATCCAGTACCTTTAAGAACTTTGCCATCAACTGCACGATTGATTACATAGAATGTTTTACCATCATGTGTAACTTCACCAACAGTAGCACCAACATAATCTTCTTTACCTTGTGAAACACGCATATCAATATCAGCTAATGCAGATTCTTTTGAAGTACAGAACTTACTCATATTTGATTGGTGTACTTCGTTAAAAGCACCTACTAAATCAAAGTTATGTGCATGTGCAATACCAATTACGGAAAGTACAATGTTGTTTAGGCCAATCTGAACAGTACGGCTGTCGCCCTGTAAAAGACCACGTTCGGTCTGGTTGTAACCATCTTGAACATGACGCTGTTTAGCGTATGCAGTGGAAATGGTTAATGCTTCTGATTTTACGTTTGGAATTTGATTATAAATTTCTTGTTCGATTGCATCAAGACCAAAGGTAGCATAAGCACCATAAGCAACATAAAGTACATCACAGATACCATCTAGGATGCCTTCTAGATTGTCACTTTCTGCCGAATCGAATAGTTCATTCTTACCATTCATTTCTTCATCAATTAGACGTAGACGAAACTTACCAACTTTAGTTGTAGGATTTGTCCAAGCGGTATTAACTGCTTGACCTGCAACTGACATAAACTCTACTACTGAATCAAATTGTGTTTTTGTGGTAGTCATTACCATTCTCCATAATATGCATCGCCGTACTGAACAGCAATGGTTCCAATTTCTGCAAACTTAGGTTCTATATCCGATAGAACAAATAGTAAATCTTCGCAGTACTTTTTAATTTTATCTTCATCAACTTCAGTAGTTTTAAACTGAGTAATAATTGATGTTCCACCACCATTTGAACATACAAACATACCGCTATCAAATTCATACATAGCATCTAGTAGCTGGTCTTCGTATGGAGTGTCGAAAGTGTCTGCGGTTAATTCAATATAAACTAATGTTTCTGCATACTCTCCGATATGCAACTTCTTTTTAGTTCGGTTAGAACGAGTTGTAGTTTTCGGAAAGTTTACTTTCACTTCTTCAAAAATGTACTGCATTAATTATCACTTACGGTTAGTACGACGTGCTTTACGAGCAACTTTGTTTGCCGCACGACGCTTGGATTTAATCTTTTGTTTTTCTGCTTTGTCAGCATCTTTCTTCATGTAATAACCAGAAAGACGTGCAATCATTTTGCGAGTATATTCTAGGTCAGCTTCAGTCATTTCGTATCCTGGAACTTCTTCTGCTGCTGCTTCTAGATTCTTGTCTACCATCTGATTTAGTTTCTCGTTCATGTTGTTTTCCTTTTCTGTTTCAACTCACACATTATACCACAAATTTTTCATCTGTTTCATTTTCTTCATGTCGCTGTACAGGACTGAAGTACACAATTTTATCGGTTGGAATATGCATTAGGTTGTTTAGTACAATACCGTTGTCATAAGTTTCAATAACAATACCAGAGATAAGTTCTCCAGTTACAAGACGGATTTGGTATGTATAATTAGGGTCGAATGTAAAAACATCTGTATAATTTTGCTGGGACATATATATCTTCCATGAAAAAAGGAGGCTATGCCTCCTTTAAGTTATTATAATTCGAAGTTACCAAATGATTCTTCGGAAATGTCGTTCTCTACTCCACCTAGAATATAAGAACTGATTTCAGTTTCTTGTGGTGCTACCTGTACATCGGCACCAGCAATCCAGCTTTGTGTCCAAGGTAAAGGATTGTTCTGACTAACACTGTACGGACATTTAACGCCAGCAGCGATCATACGCTTAGAACCAATCCAGCGAACGTACTGCTTAAGAATAGCAGCGTTTAGACCAATGATTGAACCGTCTTTGAATAGGAAATCTGCCCATTCTTCTTCCTGTACAATAGCGTCCATGAACATTTGCTGTACTTCATCTGCACATTCTTCAGATAGACGTGCGAAGTCTGGATCTTCTTTCTTCAATAGGCGTAACATCATTTGAGTTGCCCCCAAGTGAATGTTTTCATCACGACAAATGAAACGAATGATCTTAGCATTACCTTCCATCTTTTCGTTCTCTGCAAAACTCCACGAACATGCAAAGCTTACATAGAAACGAATACCTTCAAGAATATTAATACTGTTGATACATAGCCATAGTTTCTTTTTCAATTCATAAAGATCAACTACAACTTCTTCACCATTAACAGTATGAGTACCTTCACCTAGCAAACGATACTGAAGAATAGCATTATCTAGATCATCATAGTACTTTGCAATGTCTTCAGCACATGATGTAATTTCAGGAATATCTAACATTGTGTCAAATACTTCTGATGGATTTGGGTATACGTTACGAATAATGTGTGTATAAGAACGGCTGTGAATACTTTCAAAGAAAGCCCAAGTTTCGATGAATGATTCAATCTCTGGTAGAGATGCAATTGGTAGTAGTGCTAGATTAGGACCACGACCCTGTACTGAATCAAGTAGAATCTGACGCTTTAGGTTTGAAGTAAAGATATGACGCTCATGATCCTGTAGAGATTTAAAATCAATACGGTCTTTTGAAAGATCTACTTCCTGTGGACGCCAGAAGAAACTTTGATGGCTTTCAGTCATTTTTTCGAATGGTGAATATTTAACGGTGTCATAACGCTGAATATCAACTGACTCATCCAAAAACATTTTCTTGACTAGGTGGGAAGTTTCGTTCTTTTTAAATACTGACATTGTTTATCCTTTATGTGTTAATCTTTTTGCCTAACTTATATGACAACCAGTGAATATCACGTAGGCCATCTTTAGAAGTAGCATGTAGTTCTAGTAACTCGTTCCATGTTAGAACTGTAGTATCTAATGGTGTATGTGCATGATAACGATCCATACCGTCTGAGCATGGGTCGAATGCTAAAATCTGTGCACCAGTTATAGTTTTTGCTGGTGGTTCTAATCCTAGTAGTGAACGAACATCATCAGAGATAATCTGAAATACTGCTAGTGCTGCTACACTCAATTGATCCCATTTTTCTTTAATAAAATCTACAGTTAATTTTTGATAACGAGAGATATAGTTACTATCTAAGTACTCCCATTTTTCTTTGATAAAGTCTACCGTCATTGTCTGGTATCGCGAAATCTGTTCGCCAACTTTATCTGAGAATGCAACCAACTGATCCCACTTCTCTTTAAGGAAGTCTTCAGTTAGTGTTTGGTACTTAGTAATAGTTTCTATTGCCGTGGATTGAAAATCACTCCACTTTTCTTTAATCCATTCAATGGGAAGTACTACGTACTGTGCAATAATATTCTTATTGAACCAAGCCCATTTTTCTTTAATGAAATCCATTGTCATGTTTTGGTATCTAACTAATGCGTTAGCATCTAAACGATGAAAATGTTTTTCAATAAAGTCTTGAGGAAGTTTCTGGTATTGAATAACTTGATTCATATCCAAATCATCCCAAAATTCCTCAATAAATTCCAAATCCATTGGTTGTGTATAATCTACTTTCATTTATTGTACCGATAAAAAATCCCGTCATAGACGGGATTGTTATTGTTAGATTTTACAGCTATCGCAGTCATCTTCTGCTTCCATTGGTGGAAGAAGTACTACGATTCCTTTATCTTTCTTTTCACCTTCTAATTTATCCAAGTCAACTTCACCTGAACCATCATTGGTGTTCATGTAGTACAAATTCTTCAAACCGTACTTATAAGCTGTTAGTAGGTCTTCTAGTAACATTGACATAGACAACTTCTTATTAGGATAGTTTTCTGGATTGTAACTGGTGTTTGCACTAATACTTTGGTCAATGTACTTCTGTAGTACGCCACAGATTTTGATATAACCATCGTTACTTGTCTGATCCCATAGTAAGGTGTACTTATTTTTAAGTTTACCGATTTCTGGAACTACTTGCTTCAAGATACCATCTTTCGATGCTTTAACTGAAACTAAGTTACGTGGTGGTTCAATACCGTTAGTACTGTTACTAATTTGTGCTGATGTTTCTGCTGGCATTAGTGCCATAGTTGTTGCATTGCGAATACCGTGTTCTGCAATATCTGCCCGTAACGTATCCCAATCCATTTTTAATTCTGTTCCTACAAGTGAATCAATACTTCTCTTGTAAGTGTCGATTGGTAGAATACCTTTCGCATATTTTAGATTCTCAAATCCTTCACAGCGACCTTGCTCTTTAGCAAGTTGTACTGAAGATTTTAGAAGATAATATGACCATGCTTCTGACCACTCATTAATAGTTGCTAGTGCTCCGTCATCGTAACGTAGACCACGCTTAGCTAAGAAATAAGCTAAGTTGATGATACCTACACCTAACGGGCGATAAGCTTTTGTAGCACGTTCTGCGTGGATTACAGGGTATTCCTGATAATCTAGTAATGCATCTAGTGCACGTACAGAAAGGTCACAAGCTTCTTCCATTTGTTCTGGAGTGTCAAAATTTCCCCAATTGATTGCTGCTAATGTACAAAGACTAATTAGGCCATTTTCATCATCTTTAACATCTTCAAAAGGAACAGATGGTAATGCGATTTCCTGACATAGATTACTTTGTTCAATTGGTGCAACGCTTGGATCAAATGGTGAGTGGTCATTTGTCAAATCAATGTTCTGAACATAGATACGACCCGTCTCAGAACGCTCTGTCATCAATTGTGAGAAGGTTTCTACAGCACTTAAGGTCTTACGACGAATAGTAGTGTCTGCTTCGTACTTAACGTATAGACGCTCAAATTCATCTTGATCTGCACAGAATGCTTCATACAATCCAGGAACATCGCTTGGTGAGAAGAATGAGATATTCTGACGATCAATAAGACGTTTGTATAAAGTCTTGTTGATTTGGAAGCAATAATCCAACTGACGCACACGTGAGTTTTCAGTACCTTTATTGTTCTTTAGAACAATTAGATCTTCGAATTCATAATGCCACAATGGGAAGTGAACTGTTGCTGCTCCACCACGCACTCCACCCTGTGAACAGGATTTAACAGTTTTAGCAACTGCTGATAGGAATGGAATCAAACCAGTATGTACTGCATCACCACCGCGAATCTCCGAACCAACTGCACGGACACGCCCGTAGTTAACACCTAGACCAGCTTTCTTAGAAATGTACTTCATAATAGCAGAATTACCTGCGGCGATACTATCTAAACTGTCACCAACGTTTAGTACTACACAGGAACTGAATTGACGTGTATTAGTACGTAGACCAGCCATAATAGGAGTTGGGAGACTAATATCAAAGTTACTTATTGCATCGTAGAATTTCTTAACCCATTGAATACGATTGTGTGTATAATTAATAAACACAATTGCAGCAATCATCATGTATGCCATTTGTGGGGTTTCAAAGATCTTACCTTCAATACCTTTCTTTGGATTCGCACGGTTTTGAACAAGGTACTTACCTTCCCACTGTTTCATCGCTACGAATGTAAATTTATCATCACGCTTATGCTTGATATAACGACTAAGTTCTTCTAATTCTTGTGTAGAATATTTTTCAAAGATTTCTTTATCGTATTTTCCAAGTTCTACTAATTTAGTTACGTGATCAACGAATTTGATTGGTTCATATGTTCCATACACTTGCTTACGTAGTGAATAGTTAATTAATCTACCAGCAACGTATTGGTAATTAGGAGTTTCTTCAGAAATAAGTTCTGAAGCTGCTTTAATTAGAATGTCATGAATGGTTTGAGTATTCATACCTTCGAAGAATTGAAGTTGTGAACGCATTTCAATTTCAGAAACAGAAACTCCGGTTAACCCTTCACATGCAAAAAATAAAATCTGGTGAATTTTATCTAAATCAAGTGCTTCCTTTGCACCATTACGTTTAGTAACGTTTATCATTATACATCCTTGTCGTTATGTTCTTTTTATTAAAATATTTTGGTTTTCTATTTATTAGGGTCGAAAAAAGGCGGGAGCCTTAAAGTGCATCCCACCCGCGAAGTATGAATTCGACTGTAAAGCTTTCAGTACTATCATTTGATAGTTGAATTGCCATACGATTCGTTCCTGTATCAAAAGCTGGATCGTTAAATTCGATAACCACTAAACCTTCTGATTGGTTTGTATTGTTTTGTTGAGCGATTAAAACCGTATCGCCCTGAACCACAAGTTGTACTGCACCAGATTCAAGCAAGGTGCTTCCAGACGCATTACTATAAGCTACATACTCAAGAAACACCCTAGAACTACTTTGAATGTTTACAGTTGCGGTGCCGCTAGCTGGTACTGTTATTTTATATGGTTTGTTTACTATGCTGTTGATTATATTCCAAGGGGTAAATTCTGTTAAGATTTCTACGTTCTCTTTACCAGAATTAGGTGCGTTCTCCCATGTTCTACCTGCAACAATTGATGATGGTTCAGAAGAACTTGGTAGACCGACAAATACACGGCCTACGTCAGTACTAAACCCTAATTGTCCTTTTTCAAGTGCAAGTGGTAAGTCACGCTGTTTACCCATACGAATTTGCATCAATGCAATTTCTTTTTGAGCCATAACTAAAATCTCCTATTAAAGTATAGGATTATTTAGTGCTTTCGTCTTTTGCTTTTACTTCAGCAATACGAATATCAATTAGCTCATTTACTTTTGTACTATCTACAGCAGTAAGAATCTGTGCAGGTACTGCACTCTTAAGGTGTTTCATGTATGGTGCAAAAGATTTGAATTCTTTTTCTTGAAGTGCTACGGCGATTGCGTCTACATCTTCTTGTGCACTTTCAGTACGAACAATCTCAACTTCATCTTCTGGAATAACTACTGAACTTTGAATTTCTTCAATGTCTTTCTGTTGTTCTTCGGTGTTAGTTTTATAACTTTCGATTGTTTCATCTACTGAAGTAGTTGGCTCTACTACTGGTTCATCCTGAATCATAATATCAGCGATTTCTTCAGCGATTTGTTGTGCAGTTTTGCCGCCACGACCTTTATATTCTTTCACTGCTTGAATAAGTTTATTTGGTAGTGGTAGTTCATCAAGTTTAGAATCATCTAGCTTAATTAGCTCTTGAATATCATAACCCTTTGCTTGTACTGCTTTCATTGCGAATAAATCTTGTTTCATTGCTCTTGTTCCCATTTTTTACATTTCTCCACGTTGAGTGTAAAATTTCTCCACTCTTTCAATCCACATTCTTTTAGCTTCTTCAAAATCTTCACCCTCAATAATAAATTCTTGATATTCAAGATTCTGAGGGTCTTTCCTGACACAAATAAAAATAACACCACGATTAATATCTGTACCGTGTTGTTGATTATGTGCTAGGGCATAAGCTGCTATTTGAAGGCGATAATTTTCAATGAATTCCCATGTTTTAGGTTTACGTGAATTCTTATAGTCCATTATAGAAGGGATACCATTGTGCATTCCTACTAAGTCAGTAGTCCCAGCCCAAAGACCTTCGAAGAATAACGGTACTTCCTGACCCCATATTTCATCAATAGCAGGCCACGCGTTACTTTGAATAACGTCAGCCATATTACGGGCAAGTACTCTAATTGGCATTCCACCATGATGATCAGGGTCACCGACTAATCGACGTTCCAGATTTTCATGCATGAAAGTTCCGACTGTTGTTGCTTCTAATGTAATCTCTGCTGCTTTCGCTTCACCGATTGCTGCTCGCCATTTCCTCAATCCTTCATCATCAGAAGTGGCACTTAGTATTGTAGTCACGGATGGTAGGTTTCCACTTGGGGTAGAATAAAGGCGACCTTCTGAGCCGCCTTCGATTCTTTCATAACCTACATACGTGTACTTATTAACGATAGGTGGAATGTACATCCTGTACTCCTATATTATAGCACATGTTTTTTGTTTGTTTCAGTTATCTTTGTTTTAAATTGCTTGATGCTGCTTTTGTTGCCATATCACTTACCTGTTCTTCGGAAGTCTCTGCACTTGCTCCACCATCAGGGGATGTGTCAGTACCTTGCAAAGTAACAATGTCAGAATTTGCATCCTGAACGAATGGTAATGTGTTTAAAATGTCCATTATTACATTGTACGGAACATCAATATTGGTACGCTTTTTAATTTCGTTAACCAATGATTGAACACTAACTTGCTCACGACCAGTAGCAATGAGAGATAGTGCAATAGTACTAATCATGTTCCGTATGTCTTTACCTGGGGCATCTTCGGTTATTTGGTTAAACCTCATGTTACCTCCAATTATTTTAGAATCTTAAGAACCTTAGCGATCTTATTCTGGTTTTCAGCTAACCACTGATTCATTTCTGATTTAGAGTTGAAGTACTTATTACCTACTGAACCTTTAGTGCTCTCTAGTTGAATACCAAAACGTTTAGGGGTAGCAGATTCTTTCATCTCACGATCAATTGGAGTTGGCTCTGGTAGTCCTTCAGCGTCATCAAGATCTGCATCAGATTCAAAATCAAAATCATCACCACCAATATCTAGGTTTACATCATCAAATGAACCTTCATCAGAAGAACCTAAATCCGCAACTTCAGGTGCAGCCGTAATGTCACCAGTTAGTTTTAGAGTTTCGGTACTGATTTTGTCTTTAACATCCATAATAGTTTTAACAGCATGGTCTAATAGACCGCTGATGTTATTACGGAAACTTTCTGCTGATTCCAAACCGTGTTCAGCTTTAATACGATCCAATAGTGGACCTAGTACGTCAACACCCATGTTATTAATAACTTCAGCTTGACGTTGTAGTTTATCTACGATTTCACCCTTAACTGCTAGTACGATTTCAGCTTTTTCGATGTTTGATTCATTAAGATGAACCAAGTTTAGAGCTTCAACACGACTACCGGATTCCATCATTTTTTGAAATTTCTTTGACATTTACTATTTCCTTATAAATGAAATTTATATCCTTATTTAGTTATGAAACCTTCTTCTTTTAAGAAGTTCATTACTTTTGTACGTAAGTCGCTTGCTTTCTTTTTATGTTCAGCAATAACTACATCCAATTCTTGTGCCTTATCGTACCTAGATTCTTTAAGTACATTCTGGCGTTGCTTCGCAGCATTTATTGCTTCTTGCACAACTTTGGTATATTGAATACCAGAACTGATAATACCTAGTACTTTAGTATCAGTTAAAGTCTTTCCAGCGTTTAAAAGATTACGCAATGCGATTGCAGATTCATACATCATAATATTATCAAGAACAACCTGATTGGTTGCATTACACTTGATACTGTACATTTTTGCATTCTTCATACCCATTACATTTTCTTCCATAATTGACCAATGCAAGCCTGGTTGATATGGACGATTTTGTTGTACGGGTGCCGATGATTGCTGTGTACGTTCTGGCTGTACCTGACGCATTCTTACTTGGATAGGGTCTTCAATAAAAGACTCACCATCTTCTGGTATATAATTACCGTATACACTATCAAGGTCATTGGAATATTCATCCATAAAACCACCCTGATCATAAAACTGTGCATCTTCCTGATGAAGATTACCGTATTCGCCTGTTACTTCCTGTAATGAATGTAATAGGTTTTTTGTTTCAGCAAGGTTGACTCGTGCAAAATCATTTTCGAAAGTACTTCCGTCAGCTAATCTTGTATTTTTAGTGACAGCTCGACCTTCTTCAATGTCATCAAACGCAGACATAATATCAGACATTAAGTTGATACCGTCCTGTCTGTGTTGGAATTCTCCAAAATCTTCACTCATTGCTTACTCCTTTTAATTGATACGTAATATTCTGTGTCACCATCTTCATCTATATTTAATACTCCACGAGATACGAGTTTTGAACCCAACTCCTGATAGTACTCACCTAGTGATTCTACTGGTACGCGAATATTAGCATCAACCTTTTTAATCAAACGATATTCTTCATTAGATACAATAATAGAGTAACCATTCTTTGTATCTACTGATCTCATTACTTACCTCTCATTCTCGAACAGAAGTCAATAATCTGTGAAAGTACTTCATCAGCGTTATCCATTGCATGATTACCTTCAACTGATTCTTCACCGGAAGTGTTTTCGTCTGAACCTTCAATATCACCAATAGCTTGTGCTAAATCACCTAAGCCTGGATTGTGGTTGGTCAACGGTGAGCTTGAATTCTCAAGATGATCAACATCAGGTGGTGCCATAGTATCTTCTGAATCGTTTTCTTCGTATTCAGCTTCTTGTACTGGTTCAACATCATCAAGACCAAATACACTTAATTGGTTTGCTTTTGATGGATCTTTGGTAACTACTAATGTTTGGTCAGTTGTTGGACCAACATCAACGCCTACTACTGGCTCAAGTTCAGTACTACCTGAAGATTGACCAGGTACGGTAACTTTAAAGTTCTGGTTATTTGCGTTTTGTTGTAGTTGTGCCTGTTTCAACTTAGCAGCAGTTTGTGGATTAATCTGCGTCTGTTGAGTAGAGGTATTTTTCTTATTAATCTGGTTCGCACTTAGAGTACTTGCTAAATCTTCATTCAATTCATCAAATACAAGTGTCTTGATTTCAGCTAGAGTTAAGTGTGAATTCTCACGTAACGCAAATGCACAATGTCGTTTGTAGAAACCAACAAGTTCATTGACAGTTAGTTTATTCAAAGAACTTACTTCTGCTGATTCATTAATTTTGGTTGATGTGAAAAGTTTATGACTTTCACTCATTCTTGCCTTGTACCGTTGCAGTACTTGCATGATAGCTCGGTTATCCGAGTTATCCATTGCCTGATTGATTTCCACGAAATCACCAGCATCCATTGCACTTAGTGCTTGGCTCACATCCATTTGCAAACCGTTTGCATCAGCGAACTTTTGTAGTTCTTGTGCAGTTTGTTGTATATCCATATATTATCTCCAAAAAGAAAAACCTTTTCTGTACATGATGATATTTATCATGTACGGGAAAAGGTTTGCTTTGTGATACTGATATTTCGTTCAGAAGTCGTGTTATTAAATTTAGTTAAGCGTGTTCCATTTACATCAGTTGGTAAAACCAACGGAACTCCCATTACCTTAATGTCTACGTTCATTGGTAGAGCGAATTTAAAAGTACTTACAGTACATTCGCCCCACGAAGAAGGTAAATTATAGAATGATGAATTGTTGTTTTTGCTTAAGTCAACTTCAGTCTTTGCAACGCTCACCATCATAGGACGATCAAATTCCATAACACATTCAATCAATCTCGATAAGTTCATTGCACCAGTAAATGTTCCATCCACGATAGGAGGTGTAAGACCATCACCAATATCAATTACCGTATTGATTGTATAAAATGTATAAGAAATCATGTTAGTCCTTTTTCTTTTTATCTTGCTTGTATTCTTTGTATCCGAAGAAGTTAGATTTAGGCAAACGGGTTACCAATGGAAAATGAAATCCACTGGATACTGATGCAATCCCACCAGCACTTGTTGCACCTGAAGATGCATTCTCGTTAATCTTTTTATTTTTCATATTAATTACCTTTGTTCTTTCGCTTTTCACTAAGAGCAATATTCTCTAAGCCCTTTTCGAATTTACGATAATCACGGTTCTTAATACTCAGATAAAGCCGACGAGTTAAATCCTCGGCTTCTTCTTCATCAAATTCTTCTTCGATACTATCAAGTAGATTGATAATCGAATTTATAGCATGATCTGCACGATTACCTAAACTCTGTAATTTATCCTTATCAGAAGTATAGTTCATTATACTATCTAAGAGATTGTGCTTGTTAGTTGACATAATTACATCCTACCATTCAAAAAGTTTCGCATATGAGAAACTTTGTCTTGAGCCTTTGGTGTATTTATGTCTGAAGAATCTGTACTGTTCATATTTTGAGTAGTTGCAAGTTCTGGTTCTGGTGTTTTAGGTTTTGATGTAACACTGGTTAGTTTGTTTTGCAACGCACTTAGACCTGATGAACCTGGTAATGTTGGTGTAGCCATTACTCCACCTTTACCTACTCTGAATTTACCACTATGACGGAATGAAGTGTTAATTTCCATTTCCTGTACTGTTTGTGGGTGATCTAGAACACGCAATGAATCAATATCGTAAGACATGATTAGTTTGGAACCTACTGCGGAACTGTTACGAGTTTTCTGGAAGTCAAAGACCATTTCACCACGTTCTTTACGTGCATCAATGTAGATTACGTTATCTGCGGTATAGATTTTAGAAATACCACCTGCAATCTGTGCCTGACTCTTAGTATCTTCACCACTAACACCACTACGGTTGAACTGACAAGCAGTGAATACGGTTAAATCCATTTTCATCGCAAGTGCACGTAGTTCTTCTGATACGAACTTATCTTTTACGAATGCGTTTGATTTATCATTCGGTCCACAACGATCAGAAGTTAATAGATCAAGGTAGTCCACACAAACATAATCAAGTTTAACGCCAGTTTTAATCTGTAATTCACGAATATAACTTTCAATGTCGTTTACAGTACTGACAGATTCAGGTAAACGGTGAATACGTAATTTACCGTTACTCTTTTCTTCAATTTTTACCTTAGCAGCAGTTTCGCTAATATCAACCTTAACGCGACCCTGAGCAGTATCAACCATCATACCATAGATACGTACTGCTACTAGTTCTTTAGCAAGTTCTAGTGAGATATACGCACCATTTAGACCAGCTTTACTGAAGTTTACTGCTAAGTTTTGTAGTACTACTGATTTACCACCACCGGATGCAGCAGCAAATATTTCTAGTTCCTGACGACCGAAGCCACCGAATAATTTAAAGTCTAGTGTTTCCCAGCCAGATTTAAAACTACCTTGCATATCAGCTAGTGAGCTAATTACATCTTCAGGATTCTCATAAATGTCCAAACCCAAATCATTTTGAACAGTTACAAGCATAGCTTCACGAATTAGTTCTTCGATTCCACCGTAACGCTTTTGATTAACAAGTTCCATTCCTTGCTGAATTGCTAGAGCAAGTGCTTTATGACGACAGAATTCACCAACGCTATCTAGAACCGCTTGTTGATTAAGTTCTTGTACTGGCGTTTCAGAATAAACGCCATCTGCGTTATGTTTAATGTCATTTAGCGTAGGAGCAACATTGTACTTACTTGAATAATCGTGTACATATTGAATACTTGGTGAGAATTCCTTATCAAAGTATTCAGGCTTTAGGACATTCTTACACCTAACATATAAGTCCGGTGTACTAAAAATCTGCGAGAGAAGATATAGTTGATATTGAATGTCGTATTTTCTTACGTCCGTGTTAGCTGCCATTAAAACCTCAAATCCATTTGTCTGTTTGTACTCTTATGTCGAATCTATCAGTATATATACTTTTATGCAGTAGCTGTAAACAGAACAACCTACCATACTTAGCACATGCTTCATCAAAATCCTTTATGTGACGAATTCCATTTTCATCACGTACTGTTCCGAAATCAGGCATTGCTACACTGAATCCGTTATCTATAGCTTGTTCGATAGTGACTAAACCATCCTTATCACGATCAGGAACAATAACTATATTTTTACCACGTTCAGAAGCCTTGTGTAACAACTCAAGTTGTGACGAACTCATGAAGTAGTTATTTGACGCCATGCCACCCATTAGAGCAGCATCTATTGGCCCTTCACCGACGAGAATAGTTTGTATTCTGTCGTCATTCAACAAATCAAAGTTATAAAAAATGCCCGTACTAACTTGATTGCGATAACGGAACTGACTATCTTTATCAATATGACGAGCGGTATAACCGATAATGTTACCGTTCATATAATATGGAACTATGAAACGTTGAAACATATAAAATTCTTTAGACGGACTCCAATATAAATCTAAGTCCAACAAATAAGGATTGCGGTCATTTACAGCATTAATAACCTTGATAAAGTCCGGTGGTATGTTATCCATATTCACCCACTCTAAAAATGGTTTTGCATCTGATGGCAATTCTCTTTGTACTATCTTTTGGTATAATTTAGAAGCAGATACATCCTGAACTTCATATTCACCACTTTCAACCATTTCTTTAGCAATCAGCTTAATTGCAGCTAATTCTTTATCTGATGCACCGTAAGAATTAAGCAACGTTTCCATATCGCGGCTTAAGTATCTACCAGGTGACCATCCGGTTTTAAGGTGACAGTTGAAACAGTTATAGGTAATGGAACCATCATTTCGAAACATATGGTTTCCACGACCTTTTGTATCGGGTCTTGATTGCCCTCTGAATATACAGGCAGGGCAATTGTGTTGATTCCAGCGTTCCATGATTGGTGCCGGATCATTCATAATTGATGATATAATACCTTGTATCTGATTCATCATTCATATCCTATGTCTGTGTCAGTACTACGAATATTATACCACAATTATTTTAAGTATTTCATTTATCTACGGATCAAAATCTTAGGAACCGTATTCAATGGGTTATAGTCTTTCTTGACTATATTAGGTGGAAAATTTTGAACAATCGGTGGAATTAGAGCAACAACTCTCACCCACATTAATTGTCCACGGAAATTGAAAGCCCTTATACCATCAATAGGAATAGGAATCCCATTAGGGTCGAAGTTATTTTCGATATAGTCTTTACCATCTAATTTAAGAATGAACCACTTATAATCTTCAGCATCTTTAGGAGTTTCGTTTAATAGACAACCCTGTAATTGAATGCGTCCAATAAAATTATGGAAATAATAAGCAACAGTACTTAAGCCGTCAACTAATCCATATTGTGCATCTGCTCTTATAGGAGAGCTGTGCATTACATCAAAATCACCAACAACACCATTTGAAATAGGCTTTTGTTCTTTATCTTTGATAGGCAACCATGATGGATTTTTATCTGCACTGATTTCCTGACTTGGTGTGAATGTTGGTGAAGCCAGATTACTAATAATTAGTTCTGAACTTGCCTCATATCCTAAACCAGTATATAAGTACTCGGTAGGTTCAAATAGACTTCCATCCATTGTAACCTTAGTAATACTCCAACGGTACTTAGATCCTACGCTCAAGTCTTGAATTACACCAGCAGGTACAATACAACCGTAGTAAACTTTCTGTTTGTTATTAATTGTTGGTCGTGCTTGTCCAGCTTCTGAAACCCATGATGGTTTAATCTTATCGAGTACTGTTTCAAAGATACGAGTATCGTTACGAGCATCATAGATACTGAAGACAAGGTATTGATTATCATTAATCAATGTGTATTTCCCATCAGCATTATGTATTGTAAAGCTGACTGGATTGTTTGCACCTCTATAAATCGTAAGCTTCTCGTTGTTAAAAGGCATATTAAAATTGCCTAAAGAAACTTCATTATTATAAGGATACATGTAAACGCCGTGATGTGCCATGTTTAACCTCTATAAATAATATATATTATCAATAACAATATTTATGGAAGTCCTATGAATGAACACAAAACTTATCCGTTCGTGACGGTCATAGAGCACGACGAGGTAATCTATTATGGGATCATCAAAATTAAGAGTAAACAATACATGACTTTGTACTGTTTCTCTGAAATGGATGAAGCTCATCAGGAAGAACTCTTGCTATTAGCGAATAACTGGTGGTGGCAAAGTAATAGAACTATTCCGATTTGCTTGTTTATGCAAGAAGAAATGGAAAAATTTGAACCCTTTACCAAACGTTTTAATACTGACCAAGTGAAGGTTCACTCCGGTCCAGTAATCTCGCTAAGTGATCTACCAACCAAACGAATCAAACGCCGCAATGTTGCACTCAAGAAGAAGAAATAATGTATTCTACGAGTGCATTTAATTGTACAACAATCATTAAACTATATGCATAAGCATGGGGCTTTTTGAAGTAACGTAACTTCTTACCCTCTGCGTCTAGCCCAATACTATCATAATCCCAAATAACCCGCTCAACCTCATCCCAACTATTCATACTCTGACACTGACGCTTTCCAGGACGGATCATTGCAATAAACATTGCAAGCTCATCGATGCTGCGTGGACGCCAAACATTAAGTAATGTAATATGCTTTTTGATTTGAGATAATTCTTCCACGAATTCCGGTACGAGTAATAGATCCCAATCCGGCTCTTTGTTCATCAACTCCTTCAGGTGATCCCTATCCCGTACATGTTCGTATGCCGATTGAGAAAGAATATCAACTTTTTGGTATCCTAATCTTTCGGCTTCTTTGTACTGAATACTTGCAAGACCACTAATCGGATCTACTGGTATATTATCAAAATGAACACCACTGTTATGTGCAATTAAGCCATCTTCAGTAATTCGTTCAACACTTCGAGTACATGGTAATTGCTGGATAACTGACTTTCCATCTTTGAAGTCAATATCAATATCAGTCCTAGCTTTACGATAATTAGTATCCGTTGTACTCTTGTGATCCATATCCATTCGTAATTTCCTTCAGTCTTTGTACATCATTCTTTAGTGTCTGAATTTCTTGTAGCAGTACTGCAATAGCGTTGTGCTGTTCTTTTAATCTCTGTCTCATGGTATGCATTGCTTCTTCATGATTCTTAAGAATAGTGACAGTCTGCTCGATACGTTTTGGGTCGGAAACTTGAAAAGTTCTCCCACCTAAAGTGATTTCTGTTACCGAACCTCGTTGAACCATGTTCAACTTAGATTCAGCACTATCTTTTAAAATTGCACTCTTTTGTGCAAACTTTTCATCTGGTACAGATGAATACATTCCTTTGTTCATAGTCCTGCCTCAACAAGTAAATTTCTTATATCCATAACTTCATCGTTATAACGGATTTGAAGAATCTTGAAATATGTTGGGTCAATGAATCTAACTAAGTAATCTAACTCAGAGTCTGAGAAACGATTAAGTAGTTTGTTACCACTTTCTGGTGACGCAGTATAAATTATCCAAGGGGATAACTTACCAGTTTCAAACCATAATATTGCACGTTCAGTACTTACATTTTCAAAGAAATCTACCCATTCATTATCTGTGGCTACTCCCCATTCAACTAACGCATTAATTGAACGTTCTATTCCACGACGAGGATGTTCATTACGTATATTCTTAATAACCCATTCTTCATATGTCTTATGCGAACGCCATTCGTAAACAGTTAGTCCACTGGTTAACACATGAGTGATGAATTGTTCCTTATTTAGAATATCATTAGTTAAAATGTACTGAGCAAATTCATAGAAGTCATTGAAGTAACGTGATTTGATAAATTGCATCAATGGTTCTTCATTCTTCTTCATCTGGAACTTGTGTGCTTCCATAAAAAGCATATACAAACGAAATGCCTCACGCATTAAACGTGATTCACGGTCGTTGTATCGGTCACGCTTAATACAAGCATGAGTAAGTACTGTATCCTCACGCTTATAACATTTTCCACAAAATCTGCATTCATAAGTAGGGGCTTTAGCAGCCCCTTTGTTACTTTTTGCCATATTTTTCACTTTCTGCTTTGAATTGTTTTAAAAGAGATTTTACCTCTTGTTCAGACGATCCTAAGTCTTTAAGCAATTCCTCAAAGGTATCTTTGGTATAGCCTGACAATAAAATTTTGTATTCTGCTTCAGTTAATTGAACAGCAGTATACTCAGATTGTGTTCGTTTGATAATCTCGAATAGAGTCTTATCAACGTTCTTAATTCCTTTACAGTGTGGCAACCAGTTATGAGCACGTTTCTGTGGTCCAATCATTTCTGATACGGAGCACATCAATTGATAAACTAATTCAGGGTGATTCTTCATATCCCAAAAATCTTTGTTTACCATATCGTTTAGCATAATCAAATGGAACTTAATAGTGGTGCTGTCAATCAATGAAATGATTTCAGACCCACCAATACCAAATTCTTGCATAGTTGCAATCAAAGCATCTGCTGATGCTCTGTCTTGTACTGCGAACTTGATACGCCAATCGTATTTTGCGTGTTCATACTTAGCTGCACTGATGCAGACTCCTGCACCAGTACTGTTAAACTCATCCTTTAGTTCATTTAGTGCATCTTTACCACCTGATGACCATTTACCAAAGATTGATTCTACTTTTCGAGCATTATAAGTTACTTGAACTGAATCATCAAGTGAACTAACCCAACGTAATACAATATATGGTTGGAAATGCTTCTTTTCTTTATCACTTAATGTGTCAAAGTAATCATAATCAGCCATGTCAATCTTTTCGAGTAGAAGATTCATATCTAACTTGGTATTTGCACCAGTACTTGAATCTTCTTCTTCGGTTGCGATTGGTAGACCACTAAAATCGAACATTATTCACCAATTCCTAAAAATAAATCTTGGATTTTTTCGTTTTCATCTGCAAAGTACACACACGGTGGATTCTTGCCATTGTGTAGAGGTACTGCAAGTAAGTTTTTCTTTGGTAGCATTGGAATTTGCCATTTAGTGGTTAGTGTAAACACACGTAGGACTTTAACTGGTTCATATCGTGGATACATGGAGCGGATTGGGTTATACACAAATGCTCGTGGATCTTTCATATTCAAAATATTCTCAATGGTACACATTTCCATCATACCAGTATCTTCGTCGCCTAGCAAAATCTGCCATCCTAACGGTACTTGTACAATGTGATTTCCAATCTGGAGGTCTGCACTGATACTATTGAAAGAAACGGTGTTGTGGATATGTTTGAAATAATAATCAGCATCTTCTACTGAGCTTAAATCTAATACACAATACATTTCTTCAGGGATGGTATCAGTTACCAAATCCATTTCAAAAGATTGGTTTTCAGGGGTTAGTACATTCATGTGACTTCCTTAATAGTAATTGTCGTCTTCGTCTTCATCATCTTGATAATAATCTTCATCATCATCAATACAGCCGTAGAACTCCAATCCATAGGTTTCACACAATTCTTGGATTTTATCAACATCAGTATCAAGGTACACATCAAAATTACCAGTGAAGCTAATTACATCAATGTAAGATTTAGCATCTGAACTGGCATAGATAATGTCGTACTTGTGTTCTTTGTCGAATTTAGCATCAAGACGTGCTTTAATGTCGTAGATATTAACCCACGAGTCATCATCTGCTTGGCAGCGGTAAACATATGTATCTTCCGTTTCTAGATCTGCAATAAAATCTAGTGAAGATACCATGTCGTCGATTAGTGATTCTTCCGATATTAGGGTATCAATAATCTCCAAAATTTCAGAATCGCCAATAAAAGCGATACTTGATCGAAGTTCCATTTCAAAATTTCCTTTATTCTGTATGTCTATATTATATCACAAATTTCCAAATCATTCCATATTTTCCCAATTATCTACTTCCATTTCGACATAAGGATACTGAACTTCTTTGTAGTATGCGATTCGTTCTCGACGGTGCTTAGCACTGTACTTATTAGAACCAGAAATATCATAAATCTCAACGTGGTCTTTGTCTTCTGCTCGACGTAATCCACGACCGATACTCTGAATAGTCCTAACGAAACTCTTCCCAGGTTCGATTAGTACTACATTATATAGACGACTGATACTAATACCTGTACTTGCAACACCATAGGTAGCAATTAGTATTTTGTTATCAGCCCAACGTATTTCACCATAAGATGCTTCACGGTCTTTCTTTTTGGTATTTCCACGGACAAATTCTGAAACTGGAATTCCTAAGAATTCACATAGTAATTCACCTGCTTCCAATCTATCGACTAAGACTAGGGTGTTACCTGTTTCTGCAATTGCTGCAATGAAAGTTGCAACATAACTCATTCGATCTCTATCAGTAACTAAGTACTTTAACTCTGCCTGATAGTCTGCGAACTTCATTTTGCTTTTCATCTTAATACAGTTTACATTACATGTACTAAGAATCTGTTTGTCTTGTAACTCTTTCGCTGATATTGTATAGATTATATCACCAACGTTACATTTAATCTTTGCGGCTAGAACCGGATCTTTTGGTATTGTACCAGTTAATCCCCAACGCAAAGGAATATTACACATAACTTGTCCAAGTACGGCATGTAATGCTTCTGCTGCACTGGTATGTGCTTCATCGACAATTACTGCTATAACTCCACTAATAAAGTCATGCACATCCTGTTCGGTTAGTTCTAATTCACCTTTCTTTGTTTTCTTCCATAGTGAGTTTAATGACTGCCAAGTAGTGATTGTGTGCTGGTGGTTAAGTTCTTTCTTATCACCATAAAACACACCAGCATCTAGGCCGCACATTTCATAATCATTATAGGTCTGCTGTACTAGGTCTTTGTTTGGAACGATGATAATACTTCTACCATATTTCTCAACACTCTTAGACATAGCAGCGGTAATTAATGTTTTACCTGAACTAGTACTTGCTAGTAGTAAACCATGTGGGTTTTGAAGACACGTATTTACAGCATTTACCTGATGTTCACGTAGAATGATTTTTTTACCTTCCATGTGGTGACCAGCAGGGAATTCGACGTAATCGAAAATATTTTCATCAATCGCTTCGAACTCGAAGTTGTGTTGAATACGTTGGTCTTCGATTTCAATCATTATATCATGTTTTTCAAGAATAGGTAGTAACTGGTCTAACATATGATAGTGAGTACTACCACCTATGTTCATAAAGTTCACTTTACCATCCCAGCGACCCATACGGCCTGCTGGGGTGAATTTTGCATATGGTAGTGTGAATGAAACCTTACGAATCATTTCTTGACGAATATTAGGAGCAAGCCCCTCAAATTTACAGTTAACTTCATCCTGAAGTATTAACTTACAAGTTCCACTCATCCTTGAGTTCCTTATTTTATATCTTAATGTGGTTGTTCATCTAACGCGATTAAACCATCATCCATCCTGCGGGTAATTTCAAATTCGACTGTATGTGCTAGGTCGGCATCAAAGTTTGGCATATCAGGATTTAGTACATCCATATTCATAATCATCCAGGTTAGATAATTCTGAGGTACTTCTGACATTATCATGCCTTTATGTTTACCAATAGTCATAGTACTGTACAAAATTGGAGTGTTTGTTAATGCTACAACTTGAGAACCAATTTCCTTATTGGTATCAATCAAACCGCGTTCAATCGCTATATTTACTAGGTGTACAAGTACCTTATATGTCATGTAAACATCATCTTGAGCACTGTGGGGAATGATTTTACGTTCACAAGTCTTATGAAGACCGAATTTAAACCACAAGAAGCTTAGAGTTAAGTTTTTAAACTCAGGGTCTTCAGCAAATAGTTTCTTTGCTAGTTTAAGTGTGCAAATCCAACGTAAATCATCAATGAAAGGGGTGAATTCAGCACTATCAAAGCGTTCGCTATTTTTTACTAGCATTCTGCGGTCAAACTGCACATTGTGTCCTACAAAGTACTGTTTTAGTTCAAAGAATGGGTAAAAGTCACCGTGTCCGGTATCATAGGTACGTTCATTAGCTAAATCTTCGGCTGTAATGAAGTGAATTGCTGAAGCTTCTGCCGGAATATCGGCAAGTGGTTTGAATCGTTCGGTATAATTGACTACATCATCGAATGAATCATCTGAACCTTCAGGGAAGGAAGCACTGAATTCAATAATTTCCGAAATATCGTCAACTCCAGTGGTTTCAGTATCAATTACCAAAACATTTTTATAAAAGTTTTCTAAGTTATCCATAAATTCCTGTCAAAAAACAAAAAGGACGCAATAAGCGTCCTTAAAATTAATCTAATCTTGCGTCTTCGATACCAGCAGTTCTCAATTTAACGATGTTGTTTAACTGATATGCTTTCATCTCTAACGATTTTACTACGCCTGCCAATTGATTTCGGATATATGACACATCTGCAATCAATTGTGATAATGCAACTACGTCAGGATCTCCATCAACATACTTCTTACAGTCTGCACTTGATAGAGCACGTTTGTAGTGCTCTAAAAGATTCTTAAATTTCTCAGATTCGAGTTGTTTCATCTCGATTTCAAGTATTTCAAGGACTGCTTCGACCTGCTGGAATTGGCTGAAGCGTAATTCATGGAACGCAGGCAACTTTTGAGCAATTTGTTCAATCAACCCAATTTGTTTAATCTCTCTACGGGCTTCTTCAAGTTCTTCTTCGAAGAATTCTACCATATCAAGTATTTTGGATTTATCATCTTTGATAATCCAGTGCCATGCTTTTGCCATTATTATACTCCGGTTACTTCTTCATCTGGTAGATCAATGTCAGCACCGAATTCTTCATCACCTTTTTCTTCTTCAGTAACATGAGAAATTAGTGGATGGCGATTGAATTGACCCATTACTAGATCAAGACATGAATTAGTGTTTTGTACCCAATCTTTACGATACTGTAGTACTTGCTCACCAGTGTCAATGTCAACATATGATAGACGGTTACCTGATTTAACAATCAGACCATACTTTTCGAACATATCAAGTAGACCGCTTACAGGGTTCATACCTTCATTCCAAGGAATCTTGATTTCTACATCTTCGAATGGTTTATTATAACGAGTCTTCATTACTTTACACTTAGAACGAATACCGTTGACTTCTGATGTTTTATTACCATCTTCGTCTTCTTTTAGTTTTAGTTTACCCATCACTACTACAATAGATGATGCATATACTAGACCGGAACCACCACTCACTTTCGGATCTGGATTGAACATATCTTGGCTTTCGTATGAGTGGTTTACACATACCATACCAATGTTTAATGCTCCGATACTGTTTACACAGTTTGTAATGTAAGCTTTAAGTTGTTTAGGCTTGTGACCCATATCACCTTTTAGGTTACCAGCTTTCATTTGGTCATTTGCAATTTCAGTATTCAACATACCGATACTGTCAATTACGAATAGTACTTTAGGACGTTCATCACGTGGTACATCTTCATAATCTTTACGATAACCTTCAATGAATTCATAAGTGAATTTAGCAACGTCGCCAATCATACCCATGTTCATCTTAAGTAGTTTATCTTCTGAAGTATCCACGCCTAGTGCATGTAGCCAATCAGAATCTAGAGCATTCTCGGAGTCAATTAAGACAACGAAGATACCTTGTTTCTGTGCTTCACGGATAATGTTACCTGATACGATAAAAGATTTGCCTGAACCTGATTCTCCCGCAAACATAGTTACTTTGCCTAGAGGGATACCCTTATCAAAGGAACCGCTGATGCGATAGTTCAATGCGAAATTACCAGTACTAATCCAAGTATCAGGATCGTGGAATCCGATACTTACACCAGAGTTTTTCTTAACTGATGCTGTACTGTTTTTGATAATGCCTGCAAGACCTGCTGAAAAATTCTTCATATTTCTCTCCATGAAAATGATTAAGGCCAATCCTTGGCCTTAATTTATTACTTACTACTTAATTAGCCGCCTTTAGCTTTTAGCTTAGCAACTAGCTCTGCTGGAGATAGTTTTGCGGTTGTTGCTGCTGGTGCCGCTGCTGCTGGAGCAGTTTCAACAGTTGCTGTTTCAGTTGCTGCTGGCTTAGTTTCTGCTACTACTTGAGTAGTTTGTGCTGGAGCCTGTGCTGCTACTGCTGGAGTAGTTGGAGCGGTATTGCTTGAGCCAGTTGCTGGCTTTTGGACACCTGCTGGACGATAGAATTCAGCCCAACGAGCCGGATCGTATGCTTCACCGTTACAAGATGCTTCGAACATCTCACGAATCGCATTCAATTCTTCTGGAGTTGGCTGTTTTGGCATGAATTCACTTAGAGTGAATAGGCCATATTGTTCAATCGCTGCACGTTCGTCACCGTTTAGTGGACGCTCTGAGAATTTGAACTGAGATGAGTCATAGGTATTGAAACCGCCACCGTTCTTAGTTTTGATTACACGGAAATCACGTCCATGTTCAAAATCAGTTGGTAGTTCTGCCACATCTGGATTCAAAATGATAGATTTGATTTTTTCAAACAAATCTTTGTTCACTAGAACACGACGGATTGGATTTTCAGGTGCGTTGTCGTCTTTAACTTCAACTGAACCTGGTGCAATCATACATTGGAAAAGATAAGTTTTCTTTTTCCAGTAAGATGATGCTTGTTTAGAAAGATCTTCGTTACCAGTTTCTTTTGCTACTTTATACCATTGACGAATCTCGGTAAGAATAGGGCAAGAATTTGGAACCCACATTTCGTTACATGGAACCTGTAGACGTACCTTATCGGTATGAACACCTTTAACGCCGTTAAAGGTAAGATTAATCATCTCACGCTCACGCCAGAAGTAAGTGTTGTTTGGATCTGCGTCTGGTAGAAAACGTAGATTTAGATCTTGGTTTTCAGGAATATTCCAGAACGCTAGAAACGCGTCAGGTTGACCATTTCCGGTGAATGTTCCACTTTTTGCTGCTTCAGCTTTTGCCGCTTCAGCCGCTAGTAATGCACGAATTTCTGCTAATGATGCCATTTTTTGATTTCCTTATCAATTTGCTTCTTTGTTTCTTTGTTTAATTTGCTATTTGTCTTCGGCTCCATGCCGTTGACTATCATATTATACCACATTATTCCGTGGCGTTTCATTTTTCTTATTATCGGGTGGCTCTAATTGCCAACGAATAATAATAAAAAACGGCTTTTAAGTCTGTGCTGACTAATTGAGTTGCCTCAAATCTATCTACATTATACCACAAAAGTGATAAACGTTTCATTTTTCTTTATGGAAGGAGGCTTATTCGCCTCCTTTAGCCCATTCTTCTAATTGTTTAATTTCCGGCTCAATGAGTACTTCTTTCTTAGCACGATTACGCCCTAGTACTGAATTACCCAATGCTATGATGAACTCTGCATCTTGCGGTAACATATATGGTTTATGACAAATGTTTTCCAATACTTCCTTAATAATAGGGCATTGTACAAGTTCTAAAATCTGGCTTCCAAATAGTAGTACTTTGTTTTCTTCGTCAGATGGTTCCATAGAAAAATCACCGTCAACCGGAACACAGCCTAAACAGACCTTCTTAATCGCTGAACTAATATCCTTTGGTTCGTATTCACCAGTAATATTACTTTGAGCAGTATTTAAGTATGCTGGTAGTTTAGAACATTCTTGTATTAGATGATGACGAGCAAAGCATCTGTTATTATTGGCATCGTCGGACATAGAGCTTAACTTACTTGCGTAGTCATCGATGTACTTATTTCCTACACGTGGTACTAAGCTTAGGCTCCGCATACTATCGGAATAACCCCTTGGTGTACTCGAACGTTTTAGAAAATCTTTAATAGAGTTGATGTACTGCATAGTTTTACTAGCCTGAACAACTTTGCCACTAATTTCTAAATCAGAAAGTAGACGCTTTAGCGATTCTAAATCCTGAGAATATGAATCCAAATGTGAACTAAATTTATCGCCCCATTGACCACCTTCATTAAGGTGATGAGTCATAGCTTTCGCCGCAAATAAATTGTTAGTACTCATTCTTCGACGTTCACCGTTACACTCAACAAATACTTCTTTAACGTTTCGTGTACGTGAACCTCTAATTTCTTCTTGCACTCTCATACTGTGAACAACTACCATTTTAGCTCGTGGTAGTTGATAGTATGAACGCATTGCTGAACCAGTTAAACCTTCCATCAAAGATTCTTGAATCTTTGTTTCTTCCATATTACGCATTGCAATGTGAGAGAATTTTTTAGGTAAGTTTCCTGTTCCAAAATCATAAATTGTAAAACCGTATCCGTACTGGTTAGATGTACTTTTAATACGCTCCAGTACTTCTTTTGTTTGTTCATCTTTTACGTCGCTAGACTTCCAAAGATAAACTTCTGGTCTAATGGTAGTTTCGGCAACATCAGGTACTTGAATCATGAAGTTAACTGGCATTACATAAAACCATTTAGCTTCTGATGGAGAGATTGTTCCCTGTCCTTCGGTATCAAACATTGTAATCTGATAACCATACGAAGGTGCAGCAAGTACTTTATAAATGTCCGAACAAAGAACTCCTTGTTTCATTGACGTTCTCCTTCAAATCTGTATAGATATATTTATTAACGATTATAGCTTACAAGTATAGATAACGGCTGATAAAGCTGTGCATCATCTAAAGTTTCACTAATAACCTGTGCTGTTCTATCTTCAAATTTGGCGATAATATCAATCATACGCACTATCAATAGTGTTGAGCTTACCAAGTCATCTTTACAACCTAATTTAGCTTTATAGATACCATCATTCATACCTGACTTGATGAAATCGTTCAACTGACGGTGTAATTCAGTACTGGCAACTTCCATCCTGAAGGTTTCCATTAGTTTTTGCATGTGGAAACACGCAGTCTTTTTGGTTGCTTTAGTAGTTGTCATACCTTTACGAATACGACCAGTTCTTGTTCTCTTAGGTTCGTTAATCAAAGTCCCAGGGAAACGCTCAATACCTAGATTCTGAATCTCAAGTACAGCAGCTTCACCAATGGTGTTATTTTCTACTGACCAGAATAAATGATCCTCAATATTACGAGCACCACGTTCTTCCATTCTAGCAGCAATCTCAGTTAATATCCTGTGCATTAATTTAACTTGATTAGGAATACTAGTACCGTTATGTTTCCATTCCGCAACTTGACGTAATGTAGGTAATTCATAAACCTGAATTGCAGCATCATCGCCGCCGGTGCCGCCAGATGGATCTAGTGCAACAGCATAAGTACATCCGTACTCAATCTCTTTGAACCAACGAACATCATCTGTTTTCGCAATTGGATCACGAACATAACGGTTTTTGATTTCAGATAGTTTTACGCTGTTAATTAATGTTTCCTGGTAAGTTACGAATTCGCAGTTATATTCCCGACGAAAACGTGATGAACCAAGTTTATATTCTTCTGCGTCAGCCCAACGCTGGTCACGGTCAGGGTGTTTATCCCATGTTACTTTAATACCACGGAAATCGTTGATACCTGGACCCATTGGATCTAGTTCAATAACACCGTTTTCACCTTCACGACTATGATTCTGTGATTCAAACCAGATTGATGCGAACTGATCATATTCGGTGTTAGGAGTACTGGAAATAATACAACCACCTTTAGAACCTGCTAATGTCGGAGATACAGCAGCCCAAAAGTTTGATTGATAGCTTTCTTGTACGAATGCAAATTCATCAAGGTATAGTAAGTTTACAGTTAGACCACGAGCAGCCTGTGGGGTTGTTGCACGTGCAATAATACGAGACTTGTTTTCGAACTTGATTGTAAGTTCGTTATATTTGGTAACACCATCTCTAATATGGTCAGGACACATTTCGTATGCAAACTTGATACGATCCATGATTTCCTGTGCTGCGGCCTGTACGTTACCCATTAAAAGAATTGTTTTAGTTGGGTTGAACATTGCATACCATAATAGATATGCAGCTACGACAGTAGTTTTACCCATCTGACGTGCAGTAAGCATGATGTTATTTCGGTGATCGATGAAGTTCTGGATCATTTCACGTTGGTACGGGAAAGGTTTGAATAACGCTTCGCCACCACCAGTTTGAATATATACAAAGTTTTCAATAAAATACAATGGATCGGTAGTACAGCGTTCTAGTTCATCTGCCATCTGTTGAGTATATTCAACTTTGGTTTTCGGTTTCTTTATAACCGTATATTCTTCACTATCCTCATCAAGATAATCTTCATCATCTAGATAATCATATAGTTCTTCATCTATATCTGTGTTTAAGTCTTTATGTGACATTGCTAATTTCCTCTATCTCACTCCATGCGAGTTTTCTAGACTATTTAGCAATTTAAAAAAATAATTTCAGTTAGGAAGTAAGTTTCAGTACTTTGCTATTGTTATGTAGTAATACCCATTCTGATAAATCACAATCATCTAGAAGATAAAGGTCTATTGATTTACCACGAATACCGTAATCAGCATTATATACGAAGTTTATTTCAGAACCATTAGTGAATTTTATTCGGTCGATACTTCTCAATGATATGGATGAAACATTATCTTCAGGTATTCTGTATTGTTCAGGTATAGCATTCTCAAAATCACTGTGTAATTTGTACACAATCTCTTTCACTAATTTTAGTACTACATAGTTCTTCGTACAAAAGGCTATTTTTGTTCTTGGATGAAACATAGCTAACCATAATGCAGTTACTGCAAGTAATGTTGATGAACCAAAACGTCTAAAGGTCGTTATTTCAGAATAATCGCCGTTTTTCATGTGCAACATATGGGATAATACATCACATTGCTCATCACGCAGTTCTAATTTAAGGTATTGTTCCATAAAATAGAAAATAGAGTGTTTGCAAATGTCGTATTCTATTAAGTAATTCATATCTTCCTTAAAAAGTACCGCCAAATTGACGGTACGTACTAATTAAAGCTGCTTTTGGGTGTATGTTAAGTCCATATAGGTCTTAAATGGTCCATAAAGTGCTTCGGTATTGTTTCTTTCTTCATAAATGTCAGTACTTAGAGTTAATCTAGGTAGATATGACCCATTTTCACTTCGAACTAACCACCAGCCAGGATAGAAACGCTTTTTCGAGCGAGAACTTTTCCTGAAAGTACCGATGCCTAATGGATCATCATATAGAATATCGATAATCGTATCTGTATCGTTAATAGGGTAGTCTCCTAGTGCTTTAGAAGCATTCGTGCTGTCAGTAATGACAATCTCGGCATAAGTGAACTTTTCACCAAGTAATTCTTCAAGACCAGCCATAGAATCGAATTTCAATGTACCAGTACTCGTAAAGAACTCAATTCCCTTACGTTCAGTAGTACCCTCGTCATAATTGACGAGAATACCCATCTTTTCGCCAGTTGTAGTTTCTACAATGAATGAATATTCGGTTAAAATCTTTAATACAGCCATTATTCATCCTTACTTGTAAACAATTTAACGTATGATTCAGGTGAATTCTGAACATGAATAAGTTCGTACTTAGCTGCGAAGCGTAAGAAGTGTACGCCAACCATTGGAATTGATTTTTGTCCTCTACCAAAGATTTGTTCATCCATAATTGCAATGACTTCTTCTGGTTGTTGAGTTAAATCAACTAACTTTTGGTTATGTGCGTACATTTGACGTACTGTCACTTCTTCACCATCGTGGCGAGTCCAGTTTGTATTCATAAAGCTGTTCCAAGCATAACCTTGTGCAATACGATCATCATATGCTTCACGAATTCCGACACGCTTCTTAGTACTTTTCATTGGTGCACCAGGATAAGCACTGAATACGTTATCTGAAGTATCACCACGGATACATTTTTCAAATAGAATGAATTCAGGATCTGGAATAGCTAGTGCATTACCTTTCTTGTCAGTAACTAATTCACCTTTAAGGTTAAAAATACCTTGAATCGTGTACATTTGTTCTTGTACTGGATTATATTGTTTAACGTTATGGTTAAGTAGTTGCTGGAAGTCAGTATCAGTACTTAGAATGATGTGATTATCTTCTGGATGGGTTTGAATCCAACGTGCAATATAATCATCGGCCTCACATTTAGAGGAACGAAGTAGAGTACTGTTAGTTTTGTTATCAACGAAGTCTAGGAAATCGTTAATCATTTCAAACATAATCTGAGATTCTTCTTTTTCTTCCTGAGTTCTGGAATCAGCTTTATCTACACGATTTAGTTTATAGAAAGGGTCGTAGTCTTTACGCCATGAACGTCCTTCTGCACAGAAAACTACATGGTCTGCGGAGAACTGGTCATTCATTTTCTTCAAGCCACTTAGGGTGATGTGCAATGCTAATCCGACTTTAGTCCATATGTCAGAAGAACGTGAAGCCACGTTGATTGCACGGTGGAAACAGTTTTGTGTATCCACTAAAAGGTAAGTTTTATTCATTTTGGAACTCCATTTCCATATTTTCCTTCATTATACCACATTTTAGGATGCAGTTTCATAAAAGAAATAAATAATTGCATATAAACACTTTATACCATTTTTAACTCGTTATTAATACGAACGAATTGAAAATGATAAATAACATTAAGCAGGCAACAAGCCTGCACCAAATTAGACAAGGAGATTTCTTATGAGTCTTAATTCTTTTGATCGTAACTATGGTATGTCTGCTAATAGTCGCGAATATTGGGGTGGTAATAACGGTTTCGTAACTGTTGTTGTAACTCTACCTGCCGATGTTGAAATCGGTGCTACTGCGGTTGTTGCTGACGGTACTGAAGTTGGTGATAACGCTGCTCAGACCGCACTATCTGCTGCTGAGAAGAACCAATTTATCATTGCTCAAGCTCTTGCACAACGTGCAGTTCTAGTAACTACTTCTGCTCTATCAAATGATGTTGATACATCTGCTGCTGGTTTCGGAACTGTTGGTGGAAACGTAATCGCTTTCGGTTCCGCTGGTACTCTTGCTGATAATTCTTTCGGTATTACTTACATCATTGAACGTCAAGACGTATTCAATAAGCAAGTTAACAAGCCTGGTGCTACTTATGCTTTAACAGTAGATCCTGCAAGTGAAATCGCTGCTAACCTAGCTCAAGCTGGTGTATTCCAGAAGAAAGATGGTTCTGCTGCTGACGCTGCTGGTGTTGCAATCAAAGTATTTGCTGCTCTACCAGTACTAGTATAATAGGGAGAACGATATGTTAGAACGTATTAATGGTTTTTCTGAAAGTGGTGTTCTAGGTTATTTCTACGGTAAGAACGCTCTAGTTTCTATCGCTATCAGTGGTGCATCTAATGTTGTTGTTAAAGTTACAGGTGCTGTATGTTCTTTCGTAGAACTTCAACGCTTCCTAAACACTGACGACACTGCTACCATCGTAGCTTTCCTAAATGACAAACATGTTGTTCGTGTTGACGGCACCGCTTTCGTAGCGGCTTCACTAGAAGCTGATTACACTGCTGCTTATGCTGCACAAACTAACGTGAAACGTGTGATTGACATTGTTCAGCAACGTGCTGTTATTCTAAGTACTTCACTAACTGCACAAGATGTTGCGGTTGCTGGCTTCAAAAATGCTCCATCGGGTGTTTCTGCTGCTGCTTCTGTTGCAGATGCGAACGTGATTACTTTCCTAGTAGAACGTGCTGCTGTATTTGATAAAGATCTTACTTCATTCCAAGGTGTTCCAGATGGTACAATTGATGAAGGTCGTCTACTAATTGATGATCTAACAACTGTTCCAATGCTATCAGCTACTGCTACTGAAGTCATTCTAATGTCTTCTGCTACCGCTGCTGATGCAGGTAACTTTGCGATTAAAGTGTACAAGGCAATCCCTGCACTTTCAATTTAATAGATACAAACGAAAAAAGGACAACATTATGTTGTCCTTTTTTTTTATTCGTAAATCTTAAAATCAGTAGAACCAGTCGTTTGATTCATTTCGTCGTTTACGCTTGTTAACTTTGTGTCGTAGTCACCGCTGTAATCTTCAGTGGCTAACTTCCGACCCCAATCTCTGATAAAGTTATCGATAATTTCATGTTCGTCATTGCCTGGATGACCTTCAGAACGAAGTTTTTTCCAGAAATATTCATTGTAGTCAAATGACATAATAATATCATTTGCTTCCTCATCAAATTCCACATCGAATGCAAACCAAGGCTCTTTATTGAAAGTAGCTACTTCTTTGTCATATTCGTTCTGTGTGATCCCTTTGTACTTCAAAGCATAATCCAATGCTGCTAAGTACTTCTTATCTTCATCTTTAATTAATTCGATGAATTCTTTATCATAAGCTTGTTGATCAATCTTATTGTACTGTAGTTCCAAATTTAGGCGACGTAGTGCTACTTCACCTGGTGGAATTACGTGATGCTCTGAATCAATTTTGATTTTGTTATCTTCAAATGAAAACTCATCAAACATCCCATGCTTAAATTGAAGTTCGTTTTGTGTCTTCTGCAAGTCATACTTAGTTAAACAAGTAATCTCTGCACGTTTTAAATCTGCTTCCAATCCTTCAAAATGAAAATCAATTAGGGCAAGCTCTTTAGCTTTACCCTTTAGACCCCAATGTGACGGATAGAAAGAGAATGGTAGTAATCTCTTAGCCATTTTTCTTCCCAAATATATCACCAATTTTCATAACATAATAAATCTTGTTATCTTCTTCTAGGGGAGTATTTAGTGAAGATTTACCAAAAACAACAACGTCGCCGTCTGCTAGGTTATGTTCTTCACGCTCACCATTATCTAGAAAACGTCCTGGACCTACTGTAATTACAGTACCAGTACATGGCGGCTCAACTTTAGTAAGAATAATACTAGTTGTTTTTGGTGTATTGTCAGTTAGTTCGACAATCACATAATCGTTAATAGCTTTTAAACTCATTTTTGACTCCATTCAAAATAAATTAGTAACCGCCAGTATTTGCAAAGAAGTTGCCACGGAAATATAAATTACTACCTTTATCACCAGCAGTAAACGCTTCAAATTCCATAGACTTTTCAGCTTTACATTCAGAACAATCTAGTGGGTTGTCACGATCTGCAATCTTAACAATCTTTTCAACAGAATGTTCGCAAGCTTCAGTAGTACAGCGATATGTATATAGTGGCATTTTTAAATCCTTTTAAACAGTAATTTTTCGTGAATCTTCTAGTGCTTTATGATATAGAGCTTTTGCAACTGCATTAGTCTCAAGTGCACTTAGCGAGTTTTCTTCTGGAACACCCGCAAAGATTTGTTGTGTACTATTTACTGTCTCAAAACCTACCCGAACTTCGTGTAGTGTTTTAGGAAAGAAGTTCATGAAAGAACTGTCTACCGATACGTTCAAATACTCTAATCCACTTACAGATGCAGTATGAACATGACCATGAACATTCTTTTTACCACGTAGTTCTTCAGGGTGAATTGGTGCATGTGACAACCAAAACTCTTTGTACTTTAGTAGTGAGTGAACTTCGTCGAATGCTTCACATAGTTTTTTAGTAGGAATGTATTCTGAACAGTGGTTACCCATGATGAGAATTTTACTACCAGGAAGTTCTTTAATAAAGTCCAGATACTTTTCATCAAAGATAACATCACCTAAGAAGAACATTGTATCACGTTTAGTACAAACTTCTGCAAGGACATATTGAAAATACAAGTCATTATGTAAAGTACTTTCAAACAGTGGGCGGTATTTCCAGATATTGCGGTGACCCATATGGGTATCTGCAATAAAGCGTGGGGTACTCATAATTATATCCTTTAATTAAAAAAAGGGAACCGAAGTTCCCTTAAAAATTAAGCACCACTTACGTAGATGCTATAAACTGCAATACCAGTATCTACTGTTACGTTTAACATACCCGTTTTGGTAAAACCTAGAGACTTAGTTTCAGCATTAGATACGCGGTTTAATGCTTGAAGTACGCGGTCAATTGGATAACCATAACCTTTAGTTAGTTCACCTTCTGTTTTAGAGAATAGTAAAGTACCTGTATGGTTGTTTTTATTCTTTTCACCAACGTAGAAGTATAAGCTGTCATCTTCGGTAAAGGGAGTGACTAAAGCAGAGAATGATTTAAACACACCAGAGAAGCTTTTTAGTTCATTAACCTTTGCGGCACTAGGTGTAACCTGTACGTCATATGGTTGGTCAGTGAAACGAGGTTGGTTTGGAATATATTTTTCCGCAACAACTAGGTAGTTAGTATTTGCATCGTCTGAATTGAAAGTTAGGCTTTTAACTACGCCATCTTTTGCATTCACACTAATTTTTGTACTGTCTGATTTGTAGACATTTAGGTTCAATAGACCTTGAAGCATTCCAAGATTACCAATACCAAAACGACCAACAACTTCAGGTACATCTTCCTTAGTATATGCTCGCATTACTAAGTTTTTATCGGCTGTATAAGCTTCCATGTAAACACGTTGACCCTGACCGCGATCTTCACTTGAAACAGCGATACAATCAAAATCGATACCAGAGGTAGTTGTTACTAGGTCGCGTAGTACGTCACGTAATTCCATTTGTTAATTTCTCCATTTTGTTAACAAGCACATTATACCACATTTTATGTGCTTGTTTCATTTTTATTAGATGTTTCGGGTTCGAGCAGCTTTTTGTCTAGACGTTACTGAACTCTGCAAGTCAGAAATAACGTTGCTTAGTTTACTATAATCAAGACTATCGTCATCAATGCTAATAGTTACATTTTTCAATGCATATGCAGGTAAATCATCGTTAGTGAAAGTTGCAGTATATGGTTGTGTACTTACCCAAGGAGAACCAATTCCTGGAAGATTAGGTTTGTTGTTCCACGGATTGATATTATCCCAAGGGGAAGTGTCAATTGGTGGATATGGTTTGATTGTTGGTGAAACAATAGGCACTTGAACAATCTTTTCAATAGTTTTGGTTTCAATTTTATAAAGGGAGATAACTTTCTCCCCTTCTAACATTGATCCAACCTTTTTGAAACCTGAACCTTCAAGAATTTCTACTTCTTCTTTAGTTTCAGCACGTACAATATCGTACTCACCACAGGAAGAAATCGCTCTCCCTATGCGTTCATAAATGTTAGACATATATTTTCCTTATATTACCAATCGAAGAAACCTGTGTTTAGTTCGATGGTACTTTTCTCTGTTATACCAATATCCATATCTAGAATACCGAAGATATTACCTAACTTTTTGGTTAGTACTGCTGTTTCCATAGTGTCATCATCAAATGGTAATTCCATGAACCACTCTGGTAAGTAGTCTGCACAGTCAATTGGGTATCCAACTTTAGTAATTCCTAGTGGATTAGGTTTTAGGTCACAAACAATTACTTTCGTACCGTCTGTTGCCTCTGGAACGGACATATCATCGTTCAATTCACGAAGTCTATTCCAATATATTGCTGCTTTAACGTGTCCAACTGAGCATTTACCAGTATCCTGGAATTCTTTCGCTTTGTTGGTATAGTTCTTAACAGTTTTTGGTGATCCTTTCTCGATACTTGGTTTATCTTTGAACTCACGTTTGAATGAACGAACACGTTCACGTAATTCTTCTTCAGATTCACCAATTAGTAATGCAAGTAACGTTTCTTCTAGGAAGTTTTGAATGTATTTTGGTGTGTCTGAACGTTTAATCTCTAGACCCATTGCCTTAATCTTACCAGGCTTACCATCTACATCTAAACGGAAACCATCTTCCCAATATTTTAGAATCGCATAACGCTTTTTCTTCAAGAATAAGCCACGAGAACCGACCATTTCTAGATCTGCACCTACAATCTTACCGTTTTCAATACCAGTATTGAAGGTTTTATCCATAAAGTCAGGGAAAGATGCACCTACAGTGTCACCAATCATTTGATATAGCTCAACTACTTCATCTTTCGATAGGTTGAATTCCATATCGTTCTCTTTATAGTAGTGTGCAACACTGAAATATACTGAGTCGGTGTCGCCATATACTACTACACCGCCGTTGTGGTCATAAGTCTCAGTACATACTTCATTAATCTTGCTTGCAAGGTGTTTAGTCATGCTACGACCAGTTAATGTAACTGATTGTCCTAGACGTTTATCGAAGAAACGAGAACCTTTGTTCAACAACGCACCATATAGTGAGTTTAAAAGAATTTTACGAATCTGTTGGTTCTGTTTCCAGAATGCAGATTGAGTTTTGCAGTACTTCTTATCTGTGTCATCTACAAATACTCGACCATCTTCAATTTTCATGCCGTTTTCTGCAAGAATCTTAGCCATTTCTGGAATATTCTTCTCACCCATTGCTAGGCGTAGCAAATAAATCGGATCATCTTCATGAAGGTTGGTTTTATGAATACCAGTGCCTTTTTGTAGTGATTTTAGCTCATTTTCCAAGTCAGCTAACATATCTGATGGCATTTCCCAGCCGTCAGTAGCTAAGTGCTTATAGTCAATTACCATTTTCTGCTGTGCTTTACGCTCAGAATACCAGACAGTAAGAATTTCTGGAATTACACCGTACTTTGTCTTATCGAATAGAGTTCCGTTTGCACTTAGTACAATAGTGCTGTCATCACCGAAGATAATATCATATAATTCTGCACCTGTTGATTGGAAACTTGAACCATCTTCCAAATCTACTGTAATTAGTTCATTTGATTTCTCACGAACCATTGTAAATTCAACACTTGCAAACAAACCGTGCCATGCTTCAGTCCATTTAGGTTCAAATCGACCACGACCACCATTTTTCGCCCATTTAATACGCTGATCTTCAATTTTAGAAGCAAGATACGCATCTGTATATTCTTGACGTAGTTGGCCTAGAATACATTCAGTACTCATACCTAATGTACGTAGAACTGTTGGGTATAGTGAGTTGAAGTCCACACAACCTAACATATCAATTAGACCTAGAATCGGATCTTGCACCCATGCTCCTGCCGCCTTAGCACCAGTTTGGGATTCACCTTCTTCATCATCATCTAAATCAATATCGTAATCTTGATATTCGAAATCTTCTTCATCATCAATTTTACGTTTGTTGAATACTACTTCACCGCGTTGGTGAGCAAGATTGATAATTGCGGTATCAATTAGTGCTACTGAACCCATAGTTGTTGTGATTAATACACATTCTTTATGAGCAAGACGGTTATGTAGGTTAATGAAGTCCATCTTTTCATCGATTTTCTTAAGTAGAATACTATCCTGCTTAGAATAACGAAGGAAACGCATGTAATCTTCACGATATAGCTTATCCAATGAACCATCATATGGTACTTTGTTTTCACCAGTTACTTTCTCAGCAATATAATCAAGTTTATATGACTGTTCTACTTGTCCAGCATGTTTTTTATATAGTGCTAGATAGTCTAAGTGTACACGACCAATCAAATCGTATGTTACGATAGTTTTACCGAACATATCTGCTTCACGTGCAGTAGGTTTCCTGTTCCACAAGCACCAACGAGCCAATGTAGCTTCATTAAAGATCTTACGAGTACGGTTGACCATATAAGGAATATCATAGAACTCACTATTCCAACCAGAAAGTACGTCACTGTCTTCAATTAGTTCAAAGAAGGTTTCGAACATCTCTGTTTCTTCAGTATATAGAACTACAATACTGTTCGGGTCATTAGTTTCTGCATTTAGACGGTTGATAATGTCTTGTGCTTCGACTGCTTCCATTCCAGAAGGTGCCATTGTAAGAACATAGTCTTTACCTGTCCAGCTTTGGTAAATGGAGATTGCAGTAACACGGTTGAATGGATCGCTAGGTGAAGCATATCCAAATTTAGGGTGAAAGTCTGTTTCAATATCGAAGAATGCAATATTGAGGTCAGGAGAAGGCTTACCCATGTAGTGTTTTGCTAGGGTTTTAAATGTAACATTACAGTCTGCTTCATAAATCTTTGCAGTACTAGGTAATGATTCCATTTGTTTTTTCATTTCTGAATATCGCGTGAATTCAAACTTCTCAGCTAGTGTTCCGTTGATAGTTTTGTGTTCGCCACGTGGAGATTCTACATAGTATTCGTAAACTGGTTCGATTTCTCGAAGAATACGACGACCGTTTACACGTTCAGCTACATGCAGAACTTCTCCGGTACGTTTTCTATCCATATATCCATCTATATACATCTTATCTCCTTATAATTAACGCACTTAAAAGCATAATGCCCCATTCATTGGGGCATTATTTACTACTTCAAAACTATATTAGTAGTCTGAGTCATCCATTTGAGCTAGATTACCAGACACGGTAAGAATAGTTTCAACTTCATCTTGAGCACGAACTTTATCGAAGAAATCTTGCTTGTAGATACGCATTGCAGCAGACTTTAGCTTAGCCTTATCAAGACCAATTTCATCAGCTAGTGTATCCATGAAGTCGCTATATGATTCTTTGATTGTGTCGATGTGAGTCAGTTGAACTACAGCAGAATTTAGGCCATCTTTAAGCTTTTTACGTTGAACGTCGTTTAGCTCAGTTGCTTCAATTTTAGATTCTGTTTTCTTAGCCATTTGTGTTTCTCCATGTTATAAAAAAAGCACCCCAACTCTCCGTTGGGATGCTCATATTATACCAGATCATTTTTTATTGTTTCATTTTTCTTTAATGAGTTTTTCAACCTAGTCTTAAGTTGTTCCATTTCTATAAGGTCATCATTAGAAAGTGGGTTTTCTAACATCAACAGAAGTAACTTAGTTTTTATTTCTTCAGCAGTTTCTACCTTTTCAGGAAGTGGTGTTTTGAAGAAATTTGTTCCATCATAAGAATATCTTACAATGTCTAAATCTTCAGGTAAATCATTAAAATCTATTTCATACAAAGATGATTCATTTGGATTCAACGCAGTAGCATCTTTATTAAAACTCACTACTACATTATTTTTATCAACTAGGACTTTCATGTTGTCGTTACCAGCTTTATCGGCATAATCGTACCAATCTTGTCCATTTTCATCTTTCCAGTACTGGACATTTGAATATCCAGTTGGGTTATTGTACAACTTAAACATCACCAATGGTTCTCCAAGTTCCATCAATTAATATCTGTACTGGTCTAGAATACATATACACGAATTCATCTTGTGCACTGCTGCTTGAATGAATTTCAAATCCAGTTACGAAGCTACCAGTGGTGGTTCTATATGTAAAACTTTCATGACCTAATGGTTCACGAGCAGTTGCGGTTTCTGCACCTCTACGCACATTAGTGACAACACCACCAGTAATGCTTAAAGTTACGTTTCCATTAGCATCGGCGTTTGTATTATTAATACTACGGACAATATTTTTACCTGCTACTACTGCATTATTATTTGATACTGTCAATGATGGAGAAGTTAATGAACCGGATGCATCAATAGTTACTTCTGCACCACCTGCTGAACGTAATCTTAAGGTATTTGTTGTTGTGCTATGGTATATTGCAGCTCGTTCTCCACCGGAAGAGTTCTGGAACCAGAATACCAAGTTGGTATCATTTGCACGGATTGCAGCACTGTTAGCAATGGTTAATGAACCCGTCATTACATCACCAGTTTTCAATACATATCGTGCATCACCTGCTGATTGATTAAGTGCAAGGCTTGGTTGTGCAATATTATAAAGAATTGCAACATTAAAGTGACCAACATCAATATCAGTTATGTTGTGGTTGTGAGTTGATGTATTTCCATTAGGATAGACTGCAAAAGTGGTACTGAATGCAACACGACTATCTGAACCAGATACTGCCATGACTTCACGTGTATCATTTTCACCGTTAATTCGTAATCCACTATATGAATTGCCATCATTCCACGATTTACCGAAAATGAATAAACCATCATCTCCGTTACCACCTGATAGTCCTATCATCATACCAGTTCCGTGATAGTGCTGTGGATCAGTAATAGTTGTATTACTTATATTACCAGAACCTGCAATTACTGAATCAGTTTTTGTTACACCAGAGGTAGATATACCCTTTAGATACGCATTTTGATTAAGATTAGGTACTACTTGTGTTACTACAGTCGTTCCGTTCCACGTCCAGTACAATCCATCAGCTAAACACCAACCAGTTTTTGAAACAAACGGTGCTGCTTGTGTACCATTTCTACCATTTTGACCACCACTTACACCACTCATCTGTTCACGAATGCTTGCAATGTTCTGACCAGAAGTTAATGCATAGTGCATGATACTTCCAGGCGGTGATGATGTATATAATCCAGGAATATCTGTTGTGCTAGTTGTACTAGAAGGGAATACAATATTAAGGTTTGTTCCACTCACAGATGCAGAAGGTACTGAACTTGATGAATAAGTTACAGTACTTACACGGTTAGCAAGTTTATTGTTTACATCAGTTAATTGGTTATAGATTGGAGCAAGAATAACATCAGCACCTTGCAATTCAACCCATGAGATACCATTATGGTATTTTAAAGTCTTTGTACTAATATCAAACACTACTGCACCAGCTTCACCGATTGGTAGTTGTTTGTTTGGGAATACAACAGACGAAGCATCAAGTCTTAAAGGACGTGGCATACTTGTAGTACCACCTTCGATGACTATAGTCGCTGTATTCGTGCTAGTAATCTGGTTACTAGCATGATTAAATCTTATACTCATATAAATCAATCCTCGCGTTTATATATTATAGAGATATTTATGATTTAGTCCATGTCTTCTTCTAAATCGTCAAGTACTGCATCAATCATATTAGCTGCAAGTTTCTTTGGCATTTTATACCATTCCTTTCCGATGCCCTGTGTCGCATTCATCTGCTTTAATCTTTTATTAACTTCTTTCTCAGCAGCTTTGGCATCTTCAAAAAAGACTTCATGGAAAACTTCATAATCTCTAAACGGAGAACCAGTTTGATATGTACTTAGTCGAGTTTTCATTTCTTCTTTTGATGTAAATCCAATTTTAACCCACTCAGGCCAAGCTTGGTTTACGATAACATAACAGATTTGATTGGACATAGTTTTACCCTCTTTTTAAGTGGGTTATTTATCCTCTCAGAATCTGCACTTTTATACCTTTATCATTAAGATTAGAAAGTACCGGATTAGCGTTGAGCACTTGTCTTGTGACATTTTGCTGACCATATTCATTCACTGGAACGCTAACACTACCTACTTGGTTTGGAAGTTCGTTAAGCATTGGTGCATGAGGATTATCGCGTGTCAATCTGTCCTGATATAACTTTAGATATTCAGTGTATGTCATTTCTTCAAACTCGGAATACATAATATCTTGAACATAAGCATCGAAATCGTAATATACTGTATCTGAACCACAACATAGTACTCCTATTTCTTCGATATACCCTACGGTTTTATATTCCTGATACAATATATCAAAACGGCTATGTACACTTCTATGATATTTCTGTTGTGTATTCGTATACACTACTACAGTAGAATTTGGTTTGATGATCATATAATTTTCTCCATGATTATACCACATTATTGAAAGTTGTTTCATATGGTATCGGACGTATTTAGTTTACGGATGGCAGAAACGCGAAAAGGACGCCTAAGCGTCCTTTTCTTTTTAACATCAGATTTGTTTTAAACCTAAATGATACTTCAAATTACATGAAGGTTACGTTGCGGATTGCAATTTTGCTGTAATAGTCAGCAGCGTTACCTAGAGATGAAGTACTGTCAGTTAGCTGTACATAACCGTAACGAGTTAGGAAGCTAGTAACTAGTTCACCAGTGTTAGGGTCCATTACAGTACCAGAAGCCATCAATGGGATGTATGGGCAATAGAATACGCCAGCATCAGTTTCTTGATTTCCTTTGTAACCGATTAGTACATCAGTGCTGTCATCAGCATAAGTATCAACATAGATACGCATGGTTGAGTTTAGAACACCAACGAACTTAACGTTAGTAGGAGCTTCGAAAGTACCTTCAGTAGTACGTGCAAAACTTGAAGTAGTTGCAGACTGAAGAATAGTTAGAGCGGTTGGTGAAACAACGGCCCAATTCGCTGCACCACGTTTGGTACGACGAGCAACTTCGTTTGCTTGACGGTTGATTAGAGTAGCTAGAGCAGCGTGTTCATCACCAACGAAGGTAGCAACACCGGTAACTTTAGACTGATCGTAAACAACAGCAGCAGCACCTGGAAGTGCACGTAGACGAGCTAGTAGTTCTTGGTCGATTTCAGTTGTGATTTCTTGTGCGATAGCAGCCATTAGTTCAGCTTCAACGTCAATACCGTGTTGTGCTTGTGCATCTTGTGCAGATTCAACAGTCCAACGAGCAGATAGACGACGAGATTGAGCTTCTACGGTTTCACGTAGAATACGGATGTTAACACGACGACCCATTACACCTTCAAGTTGTGAAGTTGGAGCAGCACGTGGTGCGGTATTATCAGAATTCACTTCACCAGTATATGACTTAGCGATTTTGTATGGTGATAGTGCTTCTTCACCAGCAACAACGCCAGGTGCATTATCAGCATATTGAACACGTAGAGTGTGGATCTGACCAACTGGTCCGGTCATTGGTTGAACACCGATGATTTCGTTAGCAATAACGGTTGGCATAACACGACGGATAATCGGTAGAATAACCTTGTTTAGTGTTGCAATGTTACCAGCAGAAGTTGCACCAGCGGTTGCAGATTCGCGTAGCATTACTTTACGTTGGTTATCAAGAACTGTTTCCATAACAGTTTTACGATTAGTAGAAAGACCTTCAACAAGCTTTTCCTTAACAGCAGCCCATTTAGATTCAGTTAATAGTTGTGACATTATAAATCTCCTCAAAAGATATTTTTTTACTTTTCTGTATACTTTATTTATCAGACAGAAAAATTAGCATTTAATAATTAACGATTTTTGTTCATTCCTGATAATTTAGTAATTTCATCTAAGAAATCTAAGTCATCAGAGGACAAGTCATCATTGATACTTTGGCGGTTTCCGGTAACGACTTTACCTTCCGTTAGAGTATTTTTAGCCTTATTATTAACTGCTGGACGGCTAGGATTAGCAGCAGATTCATTTACAGTACCCTTAAGAACAGACTTGTGGTACTTGCTGAAATTTTCTTTTAGCTTCTCGGTTGGAGATGTTGCTAGTAGAGATTCCATAATTTGTTTTTGCTGGGAAGTTAGTGGCTTTGTTAGTTCAGAGATGATTGCAGAACGTGCTGCGTTATCTTCCATGATACGAACTTTACGCTTAGCATTATCAGCTTCTTTACGTGCTTCACTTAAAGCAACAGTAGCGGAAATTGCTTTTTCTTCAGCTTCTTTAACAGATTCGTTTAGCTCACGAAGGATAGAACTTTCGTTATATTGCTTGCTATAGAATTCGTTTGAGAATGCTTCGAAAATCTTACGACCAAACATATTTTGTTTTGCTTCTAGTAGTTCACCTTTAAGAGCACTTAGGTTCTTTTCGGTAGTCTCAGCAATATAAGTCGCTGCGGTTTCAGCAGTACGCTTAATGAAGTTTGCACGTGCTTCCGCAATTTGCTTACTTCCCTCTGCAATCAACTTAACGCGAGTTTCTACTAGTTCACGTTTTTCTTGATGGAAATCTTTAAGTTCTTCGGCTAGGACACGATTACTGAATCCCATGAATTTACTTAGACTTTCATTAATAGTTTTGCGTTCTTGACGCATGGTTTTTACTTCTTCAGCTAGTACTGTGTTAGCAAAGTCTGAGAAATTACCTAAAGTCTTACGAAGTTTAACGCGGTCTTCTACTAGTTTACGCTTTTCAGCATATACATCTGACATTTGTTCGCTGATTACTTCAGCCATCATTTTGTCTAGACCTTCTGTTAGTTTCGATAAGTCTTCTTGGTAACGTTCTTTCATTTCTTCACGCATTTCAGCAGCTACATTAGCTTTTTCTTCATTCCATGCTTCCTGAATAAGCTGTTTAGCTTCGTCAGAAAGAGATGATTCTTTTAGAAACTTATCCAATTTTGACATTCGTTTTCTCCTTTAAAGTACAGATAGTATCTGCACTTGATGTACAGATATTTATAAATTTATTTTAATAACCTTTCAAATCCTTAAAAAATTGATGAATTTCATTATCAATTCCTTTAGCATTTACATTGGTCGATTCAAATACACGCTTTGAACCAGTTACAGGTGATCCGTACTTACTATTTAGAGATTCAAATACCGCTTTAGGATACGCATCTGGAGCACTAGGTTGTGCTACAATATCAATAGTTACGATTTCGAAATCTGATACAATACCGTTATGGTCAACATTACCTGAACCACGTGAACTTACACCCAATTTAACTCCGCTCTCAATCATAGTGCGAATATCTTTACCGTGTGTAGTGTCAAGTAGCATAATAGTAGCCATACCATTTGCACCTTCCATCCAAACTTCAGTAATCATACCCACAACACGATCTAAGTTAACAGTTAGTGTTTCAGGGTGGTCACATTCACATAGAATACTTTCACCACGACGAATCCTTTCAGCCATGTTATTTACTGCTCTCGCAATCTCAGCGAAAGGATATACGCGTTCGTTCAAGTTTCTACGGTCAGCTTGAATTGCAATACCACGAAGGTAGCAATTCTTACGTCCAGTAACCTGATCCTCTTTGTACTCTAGTACTATTCTAGAATCATTGAATGAAGACCATTCTCTAATCATATTGCTCATAAAAATGATCTCCGTTCTTTAATTATTTTTGTTTTGGAAGTGGTGATTTAGAATTAGCAGCAGTGGTTTTTTGAACCTTAGCTGGCTTCATTACATTTTTACCTGAATCCATAACGTTGTTATTGTCGTCAGTGGTGTAGCTTAGTGTGTCAGCAGTATCGAAACTTTTTACAGTACCTGGATCTGAATGAGCACCATCTTTAATAGTTACTGGCTTAACACCATCAACTGGAGACTTAGCATTAGGAGCAACTACAGACTTCTTGTTAACACCAGCTTTCTCAGTTTTTTCTGGAGCGGTTACAGGTTTCATCTTGTATGCTTCACCAACTTTTTCTTCACCGAAATCTACATCAGAGAATTCGTCTTCTGATTCTTCTTCAGCATCACCGAAGTCATCAGATTGATCGTCGAATTCTGCATCTCCACCTTCGATTTCATCGAACATACGCTCTAATGAATCAAATGCAGATTTGATAGATTCCCATTGGTCAGCGTCAGGTTGTGCACCGGATTCATCTGCATCAACATCTACGTCAACGTCAAAATCATCAGATTCTTCTTCTTCTTCTTCTGCTAAACCAGAAGCTGAACCGCCACCGATATTTACAGAGTTTCCGCCACCAACATCAACTCCGAACATACCTTCATCAAGTTCTTCTTCTTCGTCTAGTTTGTAGCCAACATCATCAGTCATATCTTCTGAAGGATCTGTGTCTACGTCTTCGCAAACTTCTTCTTCAGCTTCCATTTCTTCTTCTAGTTTCTTGTTAATTTCTTGTGCTTGTTCAACAAAGTACTTACGCATTTTTTTATCAGCTACTTCGTTGTCGCCATTAGCAAAAGCCTGGATAGCTTCTTGCAATAGTTTAATATTTGCCATTATATCCTCCAAAAGATATACAAAAATTTATTTTGGTATGTCATTATTTATTGAATGAAAAAATACCATTTTCAAAAAAGCTTAAAAATGGCACTTTTCAACTAAAATAACTTACATCATGCCGCCGCCACCGCCAGCATCTGGAGCAGGTGCATAAACAACTGCTACCACTGCATTACGTTTAGCAGCTTCGTTCTTTTTAAATTCTCGGTACTTTCTCAAGTTGTTGAGAATTTGCAATGTTAATTTAGGTTTGCGAGTATCGGTGATTTGATATACTGTCTGATCATCTTCAGGGTCATACATCGAATCATCTTTAGCTTCAAAAATTTCGTCCAACATAACCTACATCCTTTATCATTTAATCGTTCATCTGAACGAATCATAACTATTTATGCTCGTTAAAATGAATTGCCTAAACTATTTGGGTCAAATCCATCACCACCTGATTGATCCTGATATTCTGAATCGGCACCTTGTAAGTTACCGTCTTCATCCATACCTAAATCATTTTCTGGTGAATTTGGAGATTCAATACCTACTGATTGAAGACCCGCATCTGCTCCTGGAGCATTTTGACCAGAACTATCTTGCATAGCTGCTGGATTTTCTTGTAACCATAGTCTTTCGTTCTCTACTATATCGTCTTGTTCAAAGCCCATCTTCTTCATGATGAATTGTTTAGAGAAATAGTGGAGGTCATTTAATGGCATATAAGTTTGAATTAGTTTAGCGTCCATTTCTGCCTTACGGTTTGCCGCAAAGTTCATTGGTGGGTTAAATGTAACTTCAAATGATGAAGCACTAATGTTATATCCATTTTTAATCATATAACGCTTAAATTCTTCATCGAAAATACGACAAATAATACGTTGATAACGCATACATTCGTTGTTAAAGCGAAGTTCACTTGCCATTGCCTGTGTAGCACCGTCACCAAACATAGCAACGCCGCCATCATCTGGACCCATTGGTAGATAAGAAGCAGGAATCTGTAATCCACGAATTAATTTGTTATTGAAATAACGTAAGTCGTCAATCTGTCCTAAATTATCACCACCTGGTAAAGTTTCTACCGAAGAACCACGACCTTCCGCTGTTTGTGGGAAGAAATAGTCTTCTAGGATACTTAATGGGTTATATGCTGCGTCCATTAATGAAGTACTTCCACCTTTGTTAGAAGGAATTCTACGCTGGTGAATATCGTTCTTAACACGCTCTACATATGCCATTGCCTGATGAGGTTGCATATCACCTACGTCAATTTTAAATACACGACGTTCTGGTGCACGTTGAACACGGTAGATAATAATACTATCTTCCAAAAGTTCTTTTTGTTTGTAGACTTTAAAGATATTTTCTAAAATACTTGTACCAAAAGGCCAGAAAGGATCTTGTCCTGTATTTAGTGACAAGTGAATTACGTGTTCTGCCGCTACTGGTAGTACATCTAATTGTCCGTTAGTACCGAATGGGTTAGAACTGTCAGTACTTCCACCTGCTGCTCCAGCAACTGAACCATATTGGTTTCCAGCACCGGAAAGTGAATTAGGTAATGAACCGTAAGCCTGTTTATCAAATCCTAACTGCGTATTACTCATTACTTTGTCACGAATGTTTAAAGAAATGTCACGCATATAATAAATTATTGGATTTTTACCAGTTGATTCATTTACTACAACCTTATCGACGTTCATTGGGTTTACCCAATACCATTCGAAGGTTTCTGGATCACGAACAAAGAATTGATCGCCATATTTTAGAATTCCACGGATAATGTCATAGATACGAACCTTAAATTCGTTCATGTCACTCCATGATTCTAATCTGTCTTCTAATGTAGTGACTTCAGTATCACCCATTGTATCTTTATATTGAATCTGGAATGGTAATCCAAAATCTTTAGTACTTTGTGTACAGAAATCCGCAATAATGTTTAAAGCGGTGCGGATTTCGGGATCTTGGTCCATTTGGTCGTATTGACGATAACGGTCAACACGGTTTGATAGTCCAGTGTAAACAGCCGGAAGATAAGAAGCGAAGTTTGTCTTCGCTCCTGATGACTGTACTGGATTGTTGTTTTGTGGAGTGCTCGATATTTTCGAACGCCCCATTGTCATATGACGCTTCCAACTCATTTTTATATAACTCCATTATACATTTCGTGGTGCTTCAGTATTATCTGCAATTTGTCGCAATATCTGTGCAACTTGACCGTTATTCTGCCCTTGTTGTTCTAAACTATTTAGTATTTGTCCAAGTAGCTTACTTACCAGTTCATTATCTGAATTTTTAGCAGTCTGCACATTTTCAGTCTCTGATTGGTCAGCTTGTTCAACTTTGGTAGGAGGTGTATATTCAGGTGGAGCCGTTACTTGCTGAACTCCTGCTGTTTTTTGTTGTGTTGCAGTAGGTGTTATAGGCTTTGCATCATTTGATGCAGTTTTACCATCAGTTTTAGTTTCATCATCTGAATCCTTCCACCAATTTTTTACCCTATCCCACATTCCAGTAAGTCTATTCTTCAATGAGTTAAATGCATCTTGAAATTTTGTTTTTACATCATCAAAATTTATACTCATTTTACTAATTTTACTGAATACCGCAGTTACATCAGCGAAAATAGTTTTAATAGTTCCTGCTAATTCCTTTCCTGCTTGATCTATATCACTACTAGAACCTGTAAACATTTCCCAAATCAACTTACCAACTCTAATTGGTATTTGAATTAAATCGCCACCTAAATTACTAAAGGCTTCAGTTACTTTATTCCATGATTCACCGAAAATCATACCCATTAATTTATTAGGTATACTCGCCAACATTCCAAATGGCCCAGCCATTCCCAATTTAAACTTCTCTAAAGAGTCGGTGGCTAATTTGGATACAAAATCCCATCCATCAGTACTTCTATTTGCTAAGTCAGTAAGATACTTTGCCGTTTTTTCAGCGTTTTCAGCATAAAATTTATTAAAAGGTTCAGTGAAGGTAGCACCTAGCCATAAATTAAATCTGTTAGTGAATTCTTCGATAACCGGACTAGGATTATTTTTAGGATCGTTTAATAGATTCATTGTCTGTAGCATTTGACGGTGGAAATTTTCTGCTGCTGTATTACCGACTTGCCTATCAATATCTGCTTGCTTAGAAATCATGTCCTGGTGTTCTTTAATGAACTGTGCAGTCATTCGGTTGATAGTACGTTGATCCGTAATACCAGATTTCTGAACACCTTGCATGAATTGTGCAAACTGTTGAGATATTTCATCGTTAAATTCTTCGGGCAATGAACCTAATGACCACTTCGAAGCATTTAATTGCTGTGCCGTCTTACCAAATTCACCCATAGAAGCAAACATACCATTCCATGTCTTCATAACTTCAATGGATTTTTCTTCCGTCATTCCTGCTTGACTTTGCAATGCAGAAATTGTTGCTCCAGTATCAATGTTATTACTTAAATCATTAAATCTAGATAATAGTTCATCAACACTCTTACCAACCGCTTTACTCAAATAAGTCATTGAGCCTACGAACTTTGTAGTACTTTGTGATTCGCTCATATTACGCATCGTCTGCTGACTAGCGTACATTTTTTCAAATTTAAAGTTTCTTGCAGTAATGTCAGCTAATTGTTGCTGAGATACCCCATATAACCCCATTTGTTCCTGTGTAAGTTGAACGGTATTTAGTAATTTACCAAAGTGTTCTACACCATCACCATATTGTGCTTCCATTGCAGCTAAAGCATCGCTGTTTTTAGTTACTGCCTGACTGAATTCATTAATACTCATGAATGCAGAACCAGAACCTTTACGTACTGTCAGCATACCATTAGCAAGGGTAAGACCAGCACTGTTTAATTGGTTATACATTTGTAATTGTTGGTTCAAATAGTCATAGACCATCGCACCAACTTGTACAATTTGCATAAATCCAGAAGCTACTAAACCGATTGGTCCAGGTAACATTCCTAGTGACCTTTGAAGTACTTTTGCTGAAGTACCTACTGCACCAACAACATTCTGAATATTACCGTTATTACCTAACGCAGTTCTTCCAAGGTTTCCAGCTTCACCGAACAAATCCTTAAATGCATTCTTGAAGCTACTGCCTCCAGAATTGTTTCCATTTCCATTTCTTCTACGGTTGTTATTACGGTTTCCGCCATTTGAACCACCAGAATTATTTCCATTGTTATTATTACCTGAACCAGAACCTGAATTTTTTCCAGTATTCTTTTTAACATCAAGTAGTATTTCACGCATTGCACTTAAATTATCATTCATGGAAACACTTTGGTTTAACAATTCCTGTTGGATATAGTCGTTGCTTAATCCGGCCATGTGTTTTTCCTCATAAATAATCGTATACAAAATATATAGTATAGTCATATTTATTATGGAGTCGATATGAATAAGATGAACCCTTTATCAAAGTACACTAAAGTAGAAGTACTTTATGCTAAATTGGTAAGTAATGATGTAGTGAAATACCCTGAAGGTGTTTTACTTAATAACACGGTAGAATGTGGTATCTGTGCTCGTTCTGCACGTGATGAATTGATGTTCAATAACCCTGATGCACTAATGAATGGTGAAGCAGTAGTTAATGTTATTGAAAACTGTGTTCCTAATATTGGAAACGCACGTAAACTTTTTGTACCAGATGTTGAGTTACTTCTAGTTGGTATTAAACTAGCAACTAAAGAACGTGAATATCACATCGAAGTTGATTGCCCTAACTGTAAGCATCACGGTGCATTTGAGAGAGATTTGCAAGTACTACTTGATAGTGCTGATTTACTTGAAGAACAACCAGAACTATTACTTGAAGATGTTGGTGGATTGCTACTTAAATTCCGTCCTCAAACTTGGGAAGAATATTCAGCATTCGGTCAGAATATGTTCCAACAACAGAAGAAAGCACAAGTCCTAGAGAATCGTGAAGATTTAACTGAAGCAGAGAAAATGGCTGTTTTTAGTGAGATTTTTGAAGTTATGACTAAACTAAGTTTTGAAATGATTGTTTGTAATATTGACAGTATTGAAACTACAGAAGGAATGGTTATTACTGAGAAGGAGTTTATTGCAGAATGGTTAGGCGAACAGCCAGCATTTGTACTTAAACAAATTCGGGAAAAAGCAGATTGGATTAATAATACTGGTATCTCTCACGAGATGGATGTGGGATGTTCTAGTTGTGGTCATGAATGGACTATTGAGAATCTTCAATTTGACCCTAGCAATTTTTTCGCACAAAGCTTCTAATCTCTGAACCACACGAGATCATGCAGGAGATAGCAGATCTAAGACTGAATTCAGAAGACATTAAGAATGGGCTTATGGAAGTGTCTGTATACATAGAAAATACTACGTATGAAATGCTATTGAATATGCCAGTGACCGATAGAGATTTGCTTGTGAAGCAATACAACAAAAAGGTTAAAAAAGAAAATAAGAGATAACTAAGACCAGCCTTTGTGCTGGTTTTTTTGTATCTGAATTATTATAACTCTTTAGATTTGCCATACTTCGTATGTCAAAGAATTTTCGTTGTCTGTACATTCACTGCGTTCTGTACTGAACAACTCAATTCAGTTCTATTTCTTAATTCTCTTATTAATAACTGTTACGTTCAACACTATTATACTGACGAGATTTTGTAGAGGACTTTATCATCCCCCCGCAGGGGAATGAAGACAATAAAAAAGTACCAATTAAGGTACTGATATTGTTCTGACGATGATAGTCGTCGGATTTAATTGTATCGTAAATTTCTTATTAGAACGAAAGCGGGTTGATCTGTTTCTCTCTATTACGGTCATGTTCAACGGTCGTGGGCTTACCACACTCAGCCTTAAGTCTATACAATCAAACTTAAAACCTATTCAACTGAAAATGGACGGATTTATATTGTATAAATTCCATCGCAAAAATTAACATCAGTTAAATTCCCTTAGCTTTTTGGTAGGGCGATTCCTATATATCTATCGAGGATGTTCTGTTAAGCCTAATGAACATCTTTATAGTGCCGTATTGCCGTGATTCGTAGTCTTATGTCGCTTTGTATGACTGCTAGTACTCTAACGGGTGTCTTCTGCACTTCGAACTGCTTGAACTTCTCATCTATCCTCTACATTTTCGAGTGAATTAGGTTCTATTTTATCAGTACCGTTCAGTACCGCCAAGCAGGGTTGTTTTACTACATTCATATTATACCACAAAAAAGCTTTCTGTTTCACATTCTTGTAAATACATATACGTAAACTTTTTTGGGGTACATATGAAGAAAAGATTAAAAAATCCTAAAGAGGCAGCAGCCTATAGGAATGAACTATTAAAAAAACAAAAAGGTATTGATCCCATTTTAGGTATTCCGATTACCAAACCTGTTCTTGATCACCAACACTCAGGCAACCAACATTGTCGTGAAGTACTTCAAAATGAAGTAAATGGATGGGAAGGTAGAGTAGTTAACTCATACCGTAGATGCCTTGGACATTTAACAGATAAACCAATACATGAAGTACTTAGAAATCTCGCAGACTATATTGAACGGAATGGTAATATACCAGAAGAAGAACAAGTTATTCACCATACTGCACTTACAATTGATGTAAAGAAGTTCAAAAACCTTCCAGCAGCACAACAATGCTCAATTCTAATTTCTTTTGGAGTAGAACCTGAGTCCAATTCAGCTAAGAGAGCTAATCAAGCACGTAAACTTATTAAGTCTGGTGATTTGAATATGCTACACATAAAAAAAGGAGCCTAATGGCTCCTTTTTGTTTTATAGGTCTAGTACGTCACAGAATTCCATAGAACTGAAACTATCTTCTTTCACTACTCGTAAGATTGAGCTTGCACGGCTTACCAATTCCTCACGGTGAGATACTACGAAAATATTTTTTCCACGGACTGCACTCAAATCTTGAAGCATATGCCATGAACATTCAATACCACCAGTATCAAGGCCGTTATCTAGTAACTCATCAACTAATAGTACGTTAATGCTTTGATATAGAGACTCGTATGTATCACGGAATGCTAGATTCAATGCAATGATTACACGAGTTCTTTCACCACGAGACAACTGTTTGAAGTCATACGACTGTCCGTTTAGCTCAATGTCTACACTTAGGTCATTTAAGAATTCAACTGTGTGCTGTGAACCTGATTTCTCGATCCAGTATTGCAATCTTGAATTCAAGAATGAAATATTCTGCTCGATGATTCGACGGCGTACAAATGAATCTTTGTTCATTAGTAGTTTAGTCAAATAGTCCTGATGGTCAGCTAGTTTAACTAGTTTGTTGTATTCATCATAATCCACATGCTGAATTGAGTTCGTTTTTAATGTCTCAATCTGCTCAAAGAATGGATTTTGTGATGATTGTTCACGCTCTAAAGAGGAAACCAAAGAATTGAAAGCATGTTGCAAACCACGAACTTCTTCGGTGCTAAATGTTTCCGTGTATTCTTTTTCTTCAGTACTTTCTAACTCTGCAAATGCAGACATTAGTTCTTCATCATAGATATTAATATCTTCTTCAGTACTTTTCTTCTTTAGTTCTTCTAATTTGTGCTCATGAAGCTTTGCTTCTGATAATGTACGATAGAATGTCACTGGTTTAGCAGGCATCTCAAAGACTTCCAAACGAGAAACTTCAAATTGTAGAGTTTGTAGCTCTCCATTTAGTGTTTCAATCGCAGAGGTAATCTTTTGTACTTCGTCTTCAGCTTTCTGCTTCATCTCGGAATGATTATCATCATGTTCTAATGAATGTTTACACAATGGACACTTACTTTCAGCAATTTCAGCTAGTTTCTGTTGTTCATTCTGCAAATAACCTTCCTGATGAGCAATTCGGTCTGTAACAGTTTTAATTTGTTGCTCTTTGAACCGTTTAGTGTTCAATGCTTCTTTCAGTATTTGCTCTAGTGCAACCCAATTAGCTAATTCTTCATGTAATGCTAGTTCAGATGCAATATCAAACTCGGAAAGCTTGTTAATACTATTAAGTACTTCCACTTTCTTTAGTTGTAGTGTATTAGAATAGTCTTCATGCTTAACTGCAAGTTGTGCTACACGATTTTCAAGATTGGTACGGTGTGTATTGTGCTTAATTGCTTCTTCCATCAATACAGCTTGTGCAAATAATGTATCAAAGTCGATTTCCTCATAGTCACTTAAGCTTTGAATAAGTTCTTCGATAGTTTTAGCTTTCTTCTGTTCGAATTCATTTGCTCGCGTCTGTAGAGATTCTATACTTTGTACAATACGCTTGTTCGATTCAGTAATAGTTTCAATTTTGAACTTTTCCTGATCTGCAAGACGCTTGGTTTCCCTGTACATATCTTTAAGTAAGGTTGCTTTCTCGGTAAGTTGAGTAATACCAAGTAGTTCTTCAATCATTTCACGTTGTTTCTGTTGTGAAAGTGCTAAGAATGGTTCTACGTTAGCATTAAGTACTACGATATGTTCAAATAGTAACTGTGAAATACCTAAAATCTCATTCAAGTCTTCTTGGGTGTCTTTCTTTTCCCCACGCGATTCATCTGCGACAGGTTTCCCATCTTCTAGTGTTAAGAAATTGAAAAACGTGGGAGATCTCCCACGTTCAATTCTGTATTCAACACCATCTTTCTCGAAATCAATAATAACTTCACAATTCTTACCGTTAATCTTGTTTACTAGGTTAGGAATTTTAATATCATTACTAACACTCTTACCATACAACCCATAAACAATACCTTGAATGATTGCAGACTTGCCTACACCATTCCTACGCCCTGCTGCATCATCACCTACTGATGCATCGTTGTTCTGACCAAGTACTAACGCAAGGTCAGTACTATCTAGGTCTAAAACTTGGGGTGCATTACCAAAAGAAAAGAAATTACGCATTGAAATGCGTTTAATAGATAGCATCCTGCCTCCAATTATAGTGATAGATAAAGTTGAATCAAAAGATCGTTGTCGATTACGTTGGATTTATTCTCTTTTATTTGAGCAATAACGATTTCATCAACAGTTTCAGTACCTGCTGAGAAATCTTCACCAGTAAAGTTATTCTCTACTACTTTCTTGCCTGGAATAATGTTGAATTCACGAATCTTGTACAAATTAGTAAAAGTTTCACGAATAAAACCAATTTCATCCATTGTAACCGGAATATCAATCTGAACTTTAGCTATTACGTTGTCTTCAAGGTAATAAGTTGGTTCAGATAGTAATTCTGATAAAGTAAATGTTCTGTAACGTGGAGCACCGGGCCACATTTTGAATTCTGGCTCATCACCGTGCTTTAGGAACATAATTCCTCGTGCATCATCCCAAGTATCTGAGAAGTTATGAGGGAAACAGTTTCCTGTGTACAAAATTTTAGTACCTTTTGATGTTACTTTAGCTTGTCGTTTGTGGAAATGTCCACTAAAGACATATTCACATCCATTAAACGATTCTTCAGTCTCTTTACCATGATCTGGCATCTCAACCATCTTGTTAAGAAGGTAACCAGGTAGTTCTAAGTGTCCAAAAACGTACTTAGCACGTAGAGAAGGAAGTTGTTTGTATTCATCATCAATTAAGAACGGAATAAACGCACAATCATCGATGGTTTCAATGTTATTGATAAAATGAATCTTATCAAATACACGAGCCATATTGATACTCGTTACATCACGCTTGTTCTTATGATACATATCGTGGTTACCTACTAGAAAGTAGGTAATGTCGAATGAATCATTTAGTAATTGCATGATTTGAAGACCGAAGTCTAATGTATGGATGTTGATATTACTACGATTGTGGAAGAAATCACCCATAAAAATGCAGGTTCTGATATTTCTTTCATTTGCTTCACTGATCATGAACTTAACAAATTCAAAACAATCAGTATTGTGTTCTCTGCTATTATTCTTTAAGCCTAAGTGAATGTCTGTAAAGATAATCGCATTATCAAATAGTGCCATTTTGCTTCCTTTCTAGCATCTTCATTTCAATTTCGATTTGACGTGTATGACTTGGATTAAACCCATGTAATTCAAGTAAATCATCACGAATGTTACGAACGTTCTTTTCAGAATTAAGTACTGAACGGAATGCGTTGTTAACGAATGAAGTATAATATGCAAAAGGATTAAGCTGCACAGCAGGTTTGACTTTTTTGTATAAAATGCTTTCTGTAAAGAGTAGTGCGTTCTTAACTAGCTGAATTCTCGCATCACCCATCATCTCATCTAAGTACGTATAATTACGGTAGTTAGGTTTATGAGATATTTCTTCTGCCAACTTAATAAACATCTTACCAAGTTCATTTGTCTGTCGCCCATGAGTTAGAGAAAACTCACCATCTTCAAGGTCGCCTTTCCAATGTGATCTTGCAACTTCATAAAGAACCCCTGCATCATCAACAATGTAATGCTTAAATGGTTCGAAGTTTGTACGTACTTTCTTATCATCGGGGTTGTTCTCAATGAAAGGAATATGTTCATTACAAATGACTCGGATAACAACCTCATCAATTGGAACATCTGTAAGTAGTAAATTATGTTCTTCAGCGTACTCTTTTGTTTTCTTGGCAGTGAAAGCATGTTCAGCACGTATTTTATCAAGTGTACTATTGTTCAAACGCTTGATACGTTCTGCTTTAGCCACTTCAAGTAATTCTTCAGTAATTTCGGACTCGTCGAAGACGATGTAATCATACATATTGTAAGCATCGTCTAGAACCCAACAATATGACATTTTACTGATGTGAATTTCTCTTAGCAAATCCGCATTGTTTAGATACTTTTTGCGTTTTGGTCTAGTTGCCATTCAAAATCTCCATGTTTTTATATAAAACGATCCTTGTTTTACCTCTCTATTATACCACATATTTTATTATCGTTTCATAATATAAATACTTGATATTATTTCCTCGGAGAATGTTTATGATAGATCGCAGAATAAGACTAAGACCTAGAGATGGTGCAGCCAACTATGTATATGGAGACATATCTAATGCTGGTCAAAAGCAATCATCTATTCTGTCTTTTTTACGTGTTACGAATGGTATGGTATGGAACTATACACCTATCATATCTGAACAACGTACAGTTAACTATGAAATGGATCAACCAGTTCATACAAATAGTGGTTACAACAACTACAAAAATACATCTAACACAGTACTAACAGTTCAAGGCTCATTTTATAGCAACACTGCTATGGAAGCTATGTATACATTAGCTTGTATGCACTTTATACGCTCAATGACCTTGATGGATTTTGGTAGAACAGCAGCCATATCACAAAACCCTGATTTCGCAGTTGTCGGTGCTCCACCACCAATCCTATTACTAAGTGGATACGGACGATACATTTATAATGATATTCCCGTAATTATTAAATCATATTCTTTCAGTTACCCTGATGATGTTTCATATATTCAAGTTCCCGTTGATACTTCAATGGATGGCTATGATTATAGTGACTCAGCAACACGTGCTTACTTTGAGAATTTACGTAATGTCGGTACTGTAAACCCACAAAATGAAGTTTGGGTTCCACAAAAGATGACAATCACATTACAGCTAGAACAACAACCAACACCAGCTTTCATGACTAATAAGTTTAATTTGAATTCATTTAAACGTGGTGAAATGCTTCGCAAAGGAGGATTCATTTAATGGGTGTTCAATACAGTTTATATTCACCTTATGCTAAGGTGAAACAGACGTGGTATCTTAATTACAATTTACCACAAGTAATACTTCCAGCAGATTCTGATAGAGAATATCAGATTCCTGCTCAATATGACGAACAACCTTGGCGTCTAGCAAAGGATTTGTACGGTAATGAACGTTTGTATTACATTTTTGCATTACTAAATTCTAATGTACTAGTAGATCCAATTTATGATTTTAAAGCTGGAACGGTTATTCAAATTCCAACACTACAACGCGTACAAGTTTGGTTAAATGGCTCGCGTAATGTCAAATAAGGATTAACAACATGGCGTCAATTCAAGATATTATTAATAAGGCGAAAACTGGTTCTGCTAGTTTGCCAGATGTGAATCTAGAAGGTGTATCTTCTCAGGTTGACAAACAAATAGATGATAGCATTTCATCTTTAACAAAATCTGCTAACAATATTAAAACCAGTACACAGAATGCAGCTAACGCTTCAGTCAATTCATTGAAACAAGGAGTTGAGAAAGCATCAAATACAGTAAAAGGTATGATACCTGGTACTGCTAATGGTTATGTTGCTCGTATTACAAGTGAAAAGGCTAAATCTTATAATGCCGCCGATGGTACGTTTTCCAATTTGGACTTAAACAGCTTAGTACTTCCATACGATAACCCACTACTTGCATATGATAATTTCACTTGGTTATTTTCATTATACACAATGGCACCGAATGAATATGAATTCTTTTTGGATAATTCTAATGCAGAAGTATCAAAATATATTATTGCACAAAGTGGAGTTACTGGTAAGTACAGTATAAACAGCGTAAAAATGACTGTTGCTGGCCCAGCTACTCCAGGTCTTACATCCAACTTCACCCTAAACAACATTACTATGGAAGTTCAGGAAAATGGCGGTATGAGTTTATATGATGACTTAGTAGTACTTTCAAATGAACTTGGATATAAAAAGTTCATGGATGTTCCAGTTGTTCTCGAACTGAATTTCGTTGGTTATGATCCAGTTACTGGTGAACCTAGAACAATTACGTCTCTTAACCGTAAATGGGGAGTTCGTATTAACACCATACAAGGTTCAGCGTCAGCATCAGGTGGTACGATGAATTATACCTTCCAGATGGCAGGTACACGTGGTGGAATCATGGAAAACCGTGATTGGACTTTGATGGAACCTTATACATGTACAACTGGTAACTTTGGTCAATTCGTACAACAATTAGAAGACCATATGAATAAGGTTGCAACTGACCAATACGGTTATTTGCGTTATCGTTATGGTGCATTTGCTAATAATGAATTCTTCAAGTTGATTTGTCCAAGCGAACTATCAACCATGACCATTAACTATGATGTTAAGCAAAGTCCAGAAGTAAACCAAACATCTTCAGGTGCAAGTGCTGCTAAACAGTTTACTTGGGGTGCAGATGTTCCGGTATCACGTGTTATCGATGATGTATTGGACTGTTGTATGCCATTACATGAAAGTACTGATAAACGTCGCCAGTTCGTTAACATTATTCCAGTTTCTAAGTACGTTGGTTATGATCCAGTGCGTGATACCTCAGCATATAAAAACTTTTTCTATATTCTAAAATATAAAATTGGTGATGTAACATCAAAGGACGATTTGGATTCAGAAGTTTTCAACATGGACTACTTCTACGAAAACGCAGATAAGATTATTGATGAAAATGATCCTAATAAAAAGCCTAAGATTAATGCAAAGCGTTATGATTATCAGTTCAGTGGTCTTAACAATGAAATAATCAACTTGGACTTGAAATATGACCAAGGATTTAACTTAGCAGTTGTTCGTAACCCACAATCTCAGATTGATAAGTCCAACAGTGCAGGTACACACACCGCTGAAACTTTAGAGCTTGCTGGTCAGGAATTCAGCACCACTGATACTAAAGGTTTGTGGGCTAAATCACAGAGTTTAATTCGTGAACAAGAAAATGGTAAACAGCTTTCAGATGAAGAAAAACAATTCATTCGTGATGCACAGGGCGTAGCTCAAACTAATGTAATGCCAACCGAAGGTGAAACTGACCAGAGTAGTTATAACTTGTCAATTGCTGCTGCATTACCAAAGTATATTGAAGATTTCAGAAATGACTTTGATCTTACAACAGAAGGTACAAATGGTATTGGTGCTCCTAGGGTAAATTCAATTCCAACTGAACCAACTAACACTAAAATAACAAACTCAGGTACGAAAGGTGATAACAGTTCTGATGATGAATTAGAACGTAGATTAGTTCGAGACAACTACTACAACCGTTCATTCCTAGCAAAATTGGACATGAAAGTAATTGGTGATCCATTCTGGCTAGGATGGGGTGATTATTCATATATGCAGTACTTACAACGTGCAGTTGAAGGTAAGGATATTGAACAAACACCTGAAGATATTCACTTCGCAAACTATCTAACTACAGAAACGTATTTGCTTCTTAATTTGAAGCCTATTGTAGCAATCAGTGATGATACTGGTATTTTACAAATCAACCAATCATCAGTATTTGCTCAAACGTTCTATCGTGTGAATAAAGTAGTCAGTGAATTCAACAGCAACGGTACTTTCACTCAACAAATCACTGGTGGTGTTGTAATTCGTTCACTACGAAGAAAAGACCAGTACAACCAAGTTACTGAAACACCTGAGTCAATTAAAACTAACGGGAAATCACAATAATGGCTGATTCAAATGTAAGCAAAAGTCAGGCTTTTGCTAATAACCAAAAGGCACGTTTTAATCCACAATTCGTGCAACTTGCAACTGTTATGGACAACCGTGATCCACAAAAAACCGGTAAACTAAAAGTATGGGTTCAGAACTCACAAAGTGGCGATGACTCTAAAGGTTCATGGCTAACCGCCTCATACCTTTCTCCTTTCGCTGGAAGAACACCAGGTGTTCCAGGTGCCGCAAGTTATCAACAATTCCCTAAAGGCTATGGCTTTTGGGGAGTTCCACCCGATGTAGGGGTAACTGTCGCAATCTTCTTTGCAAACGGGAACATTCACGAATGTTATTGGTTCGCATGTGGTTTTGATGACCGCATGAATACCATGATTCCAGGAAGTGCTACACAGAAACTTCCAAGTAGTGGATATGATATGCCAGTGCCAGTTACTGACTATGACCGTAACACAATTCAAACTCAGCTAGACGAGAAGTACGTTAACGTACCGTTAGTAGCAGGTTTAACAAAACAAAACCTTTTGTACGATGAGCAGAAAGGTGTACCGAACCGTAGTAGTACTCGTCAAACTACCAGTACAGTTTATGGTTTGGCTTCTCCACGTGGAAATAACTTTATCATCGATGATGGATATACTGATGCTGAATTAACTGCACCAAATTGGGATGATGATCCAGATGGTTATCAGAACACACAAGTTAATAACCCAGCAAACGATACTACAGTAGGTTTACGTAAGAATGAAGGTATTGTCCTTCGTACCAGAAGTGGTGCACAATTCTTACTTTCCGAAAGTGATGGTAATGTTTTCATTATTAACCGCGATGGTACTGCAAGGATTGAAATGACCGCTGATGGTCAAATTACTGCACACTCTGATAAAAGTATTACAATCAGAACAGAAGAAGATTTCAACCTATCTGTTAAACAGGATATGAATATTGAAATCGGTCGCAATCTTAATGTTCACGCACAAGGCGACACAAAATTAAACCTAGTAGGTAAATTAGACGCACTAATTGGAAACCAAGTTGTTATTAATACAGGTGCTGATTTACGTTTGGTAGCTGCATCAAGTATTCGTGTACAATCCGGTAGTAGTACTAACATTACTTCTGGTGAGAACACTGCAATTAAAACCGGAACAACTTTAGATGTAACTGCACCAGATTCTATTAATCTTAGTGGTGGTGGTACAAACTTCAATATCGCCGGAGTTGTGGAAAGTAGTTCACAAATTAATGCACCTGACTTTGTAACACCTAATGTTGGTCTAACAAGTCACATTCACTTACACGCTGCATTTGCAAGTCCTACCAATCACAGTAATGAGATGGCAGCACCAATTCAAGGCGGCACGAGCGGTAATTCGAAAGCTGCGGCGGCTCCACAGCCAGCCAATGATGTTGCACCAGAAACACCAAAAGCTGAAGCACAGAATTCAGTACAGCACATTAACAGTACTTCAGAAGTAAGTCAAGTTCTTACTCAAGATTTAGTAGTTACTGATGGATCTGACGGTTCTAGTACATACACTACTACATATGAAAGTTTGCAGTTATTCATGCCTTGTACTGGAACAATTCGACAATTCGGATTTTGGGGTAAAGGTGTTCCAACAGAATCGGGTTCTACCACAAATAGAAATGGATGGATTATCCAATGTAAAGGTGATGTTGTTGCACCTGAAGGTGGATTAGTTACAAAAATGGGAAATGGTGGTGTTATAATTACACACCCAATTGGATACAAGTCGGTGTTTTATGATATTGCTGTTAGTGTTAATAATAAAGATACTGTCACGAAAGGGCAGAAAATAGGAACATCGAACGGAGTATTCAGTTACGAAATTCGTTTAGTTTCCGCAAACATTTATGGATTCTCAGGAACAGTTGATCCTGGATTATTCTTCAAGACTGTTACCGGAAAAGGTAGCGATTGTGCAAATAAGAGTTTAACTGCTGGTAAAGCATCTAATCCGAACGCTACTGCATCTACTGGTTATTCACCAGATAGTACTGACTTGGTAGTAATTACTACGGTAAACAGTATTGGTTCAACTTATGCACAGCGTGGTTCTTTACACGTTCCACAACGAACGACTAAGAAAAAATCTGGTGGTGGTGGTAGTTCATCTGCACCTGCCGAAGATTTATCTAATTTAGATAAAACTGCTATCGATTGGAAAATTGTTCCAAGTGATGGAAAGTTGATGGAAGAAGTGAAAGAGTTCGAAGGTACAATTCAGTATCAGACAGCCGTTGGGTATTACCGTAATGGTAAATTCTGGATTTATAAAGACAGTCTAGGTTATCCGACAATTGGTTACGGACACTTAATTACCGCTAGTGATAACTTTGCTGGTGGTATTAATGAGGTACAAGCTGATGAATTACTAATGAAAGACTTAGTAAGAACTGTCAATGATGCTAAAGGAATTTATGCACAATATAAGATGAAAACTCCATATATTGTACAGATAGTTCTAACTGAAATGGTATTCCAGATGGGTAAAGGTGGTGTTCTTAAATTCAAGAATACACTTCAAGCTATGGCAAATGGTGATTATAAAGCTGCTGCTGCTGGTATTCGAAATTCTGCATGGTACAGACAAACAACTCGTAGGGCAGAAGTTATGGCACGTAGATTAGAGGCTGCTCAATAAATACCTATACTGATTATTTTCAGGAGGTAATTATATGAGTAATTGGGTTTTAACTAGTCAAGATGCTAAGCTATTAAATGACATTAAACTTTTCGAAGGTACTATTGCATATCAAACTAAGGTTGGATATTTCAAGAATGGAAAGTTTAATGTTTACAAAGATAGTTTAGGTTATCCGACAATTGGTTACGGTCACCTAGTACTTTCAAACGAAAACTTTGCACAAGGTTTAACTGAAAGTCAAGCTAATGACCTGCTAGCTAAAGATTTAGCTGCAAAAGTTTCAGACGCAAAATCGATTTATGAACAATATGGTATGAAAGGTAATATTGAATTACAGAAAGTTTTAACTCAAATGGTATTCCAGATGGGTAAAGGCAAAGTTCTACAATTCAAGAATACATTATCCTGTATGGCTCGTGGTGATTACAAAGGTGCTGCATCTGGAATGCGTAATTCTGCTTGGTATAAACAAGCAACTTCACGTGCTGAATCTTTAGCACGTATTGTTGAATCGCTATAAGGGAAAAATAATGGCAATTATATTCAAAGGATTTTCTTCTCCTATTGTGGGAAGGACAAAAGTACTATACGACGTTGATTTAGTTAAACAGGATTTAATTAATCATTTTAATACTCGTAAGGGTGAAAGAGTGATGGATGTGGATTATGGTTTTATCGGATGGGATTTACTATTCGAATTAGATAGACCTGGTAATGCACAATTACTGGAAGCAGATTGCAGAAATATAGTGTCGCAAGATCCTAGATTACAGTTGCTATCTATTACAGTTTCCAGCGTTGAATACGGTTACCAAATCAGCTTAGTACTTAACTATGTACAGTTAGAGACGGTAGAGGAATTATCGTTGGTGTTCGATAATCGTTCACAACAACGTATGGCATTTGTTAATGCCGCATAAGTCAAAGGCATCTTTCGAGATGCCTTTTCTTTTGGATAAATATTTCTATATTATTATATGAGGTGTATAAAAACATGGCACAACAAAAAAGACAATCTAATTTGTATGCTGCTGAAGATTGGACGCAAGTTTATGAAAGCTTTGCACAAATAAATCTTCAAGCTTATGATTTCGATACCATCCGTGAAAGTATGATTAACTATTTGCGTTTGACATATCCTGATTCATTCAATGACTGGATTGAAAACGATGAGTTCATTTTTATTCTAGATACAATTGCATTAATTGGTCAGAACTTAGCGTTCCGTATGGATATGAACAGTAGAGAAAACTTTCTGGATACTGCCGAACGTCGAGCTTCAGTACTTAAATTAGCAAAAATGATCTCTTATGCACCAAAACGTGCATATCCTGGACGTGGACTTGCGAAAGTAATGACCGTTAAAACAAACCAGGACATTAAGAACAGTTTCGGTTCTTCATTACGTAACCAAATTATTCGCTGGAATGACCCAAGCGATCCTAACTGGTATGAAAACTTCATTCTTGTAATGAACAGTGCTTTTGTGGATACGAACCAGTTTGGTGATCCAATTAAAAAAGTTATCGCCAATGGCGTAACTAATCAACTATACCAAATGAACACTATTCCAATGTCTGCTCCAAATATTCCATTCACTGCGAATATTAATGGTGAATCAATGACATTCGAAGTAGTCAACCCTGATATTACCAGTACAGGTACAGCACAAGAGCGTCATCCACAGCCACAAGAACAAAAACATATCATCTATCGTAACGATGGTAATGGATTCGAGTCTCCATATACTGGATTCTTTGTTTATTTCAAACAAGGTAACTTGTCATTCACTGATTATGACTATGAACAACGTATCGAAAACAGAACTCAAGATTTAGATACCAATAATATCAATGAAATTGACGTTTGGGTACAGGAAATTACCGAAGACGGTTTAGTACGTACTAAATGGACTCGTGTGCCAGCAATTGAATCAATTTCATATAACTCAGTAGACCGTAAACAGAAAAGTATCTTCTCTGTAACTACTCGTGATAATGACCAGATTACAATTAAGTTTCCTGACGCAAGAAGTGGTCAAGTTCCACGTGGATCTTATCGTTTCTGGTATCGTGTATCAAATGGTGAGACTTATACGATTAAAACTACTGATATTCAGAACAAACCTGTACAATATACTTACAGAACTAATACTCAGTCAGAATACGAAAGCAGTACTCTAGATATGCAGTTCAGTTTGCAATTCCAGTCATCATTAGCACAATCTAAAGAGACAATGGAGCAAATTAAAGAACGTGCACCACAACTGTACTACACACAGAACCGTTTTGTTAACGGAGAAGATTATAATATTGCACCTTTGATGTTGGGTAACACTGTTTTAAAGGCTAAGGCAATTAATAGGATTTATTCTGGTCAATCACGCTTTATTGACATTAACGACCCGACCGGAAAGTACCAAAACACTGATGTATTCACCGATGATGGGGCAATTTACCGCGATGAAGTAAATGCAAGCAATTCGCTTCTACTTCCAAGTACAAAATCGAATGCAGCAATCGTTGTTGACGAAATTCAACCATTAATTTCGGATAATGCAGTAATTCAGCTTTATCAGGACTTCGAAGCTAACACGGTAAAGGTTTCTACTAATCAACAATGGAGTCCAGAGTTTAATTCGAACTATACTTCTAACACTTATGGACGTTTAATGTCTGCTAATGCTAATGTGGTATATGATATTGGTACAATTATCAATTTCCCAACCGCTTCCGGTACAGATGTATGGACTTCAGTAGTAGACGTGGTTGGTGATGATTATATGGTTCTATCTGTACCAATTACAGCTAAGCAGCTATGTACTGAATACATCAAACCATTCCGTGTTAAATTCTCAAACGTAGAAGTGCAGACTATTGCAGCTATGTTAGATAAAAAGACCGATTTCGTCATGATTTATGTTCCTAACACATTATCATGGGTTCCAATTCAAGGTACATACACTGGAAGTACAGTTCAGTATGAGAATTCTGCCTATCCAATTCTAATCAGCATCTCGTATACGGCTGAATCATGGGAATTCGTTTCCAATGGTGTAAATTACGTATTCGTTGGTGGAGATAAGGTACGATTCTACTTTGTTAGTACAGAAAATATCACTGATATTAGTACCGGTACAGTTCAATCGGATAAAATTGAGGTACTGTCTAATAACACCAACTTCTCGAACAACAATGGTTACTCAACTGATGAATCTTTCCAGATTATAAAAACGGTTAATCAGGAAAATGGATATATTGATGGTTCTCGTGTAATTGTGACCAGTTCACAGCGTGATAGTAATGGTATTCCACTAAATCCAAACCAGTTCAGAACGGTAGTTCCTTCATTAACAGGTGAAGAAAAGACTAAGTACGAGCAGTGGTTAGTTTTTCAAGAAAACTCAGACTTTACTATTGATTTAGTTGATCCAACTGGTGGAAATTTTACTTTATTGGATTCAACTTGGAACTATACACTAGCTCAAGTTAATGCTGAGACTGTTGCATACCGTAAAGCTGCACTATTACGTAATGTTGAGATGCGAAGTACGAGTATTACTAATCTTTATAATCGTGGCTCCGGCTTTGTTATTGGATTTGAGTATAATGGAACTGATTATTTCGTAAAACAGACTGTTGGAAATAATAATGACCGTTTAAACAACTTCCTATCTAATATGACTCTTTCGACTGACGGTAATCCATTGACACCTGAACAGGCGTTTGTCCGTGCAATTGAAAATATGAGCGTTGAAACAGCATCTGAAGCAACTAAACTTGATTATTATGGTTATATTAACGTAAGTACTGACTATTTCATCAAGAAAGATGCTCGTGTAGGAATTAATTATCATTGGAAGCACTATGCACCTGATGATAACCGCATCGACCCAAGTAAAACCAACTTGATTGATATGTATGTTCTAACGAACTCATATAAGACAGCAGTTGATATTTGGTTGAAGCAGAATGATGGTTCAGAATTCCCTAAACCACCTACAAGTTCAGAGCTAAATGAAATGTTTACTGAAGTTAACAACAAGATTGTTATCAGTGACAGTACAATTTGGCACAGTGCAACGTACTTGAAACTATTTGGTGATTCTGCTGACGCAGATTATCGTGCGGATTTCAAAGTTATTAAACTACCCAACTCAACTTTGAGTGATGATGAGATTCGTCAGAAGGTAATTTCACTAACTAATGACTTCTTCAGTGTAGATAATTGGGATTTCGGTGAAAGCTTCTATTATACAGAACTAGCAACGTACATTCACATTAATTTGAGTACTGAAATAGCTTCAGTGGTTATTGTTCCACAAAACACAAACTCTAAGTTTGGTGAGTTATTCGAGATTCCATGTGAATCGAATCAGTTATTCGTGAGTACCGCAACCGTTGATAATGTTATCATCGTTAACTCTCTAGCGAAAAGTAATATTAACATCGGACGTTAATACTAAGGGCATCTTTGTGATGCCCTTTCTACTTCTATAAATAAAACAAATGAGAGAAAGAATTTTTTATTGGAGAATATAATGGCGAACGGATTTAAATTTCAGCCTTCAAAAGTGTCAGAAGCTGTTAATCAGAAGTTGTTCATAAAGAGATTACCAGAGTGGATGCAAAGTCTAGAACAGATTCAAATGTTCAGTAATGACATTATCCAGCAATGGTTTAATCCAGCAGATGAAGAAATCGTAGACGGTTATATCGGTGATCGCGGGTCACCTGCGGCTTCAGGAAAGATCTTTTTGAATGAACTTGATGCTAAGCGTCAAGAATATCAGTTAAGTACTGCATATGTTTCACATAACTCAGATACAAGCGTTCGTTCTCTCCAGTTTTATCCTGATTTAGTTGGTTACTTGGAGCATTACGGTGCATTAACTGAGAACCAAGCACGTCTATTGAGTGGTAAGTTCTATTCATGGACACCACCAATCAACCCTAACAAACTACAAAACTATAGCTCATATCTTTGGGATACAGAAAACGAATATGGTATTTCTCCAGACTATATCGTAATGGAACGTGGTGCATTAAATGGTAACACTTGGTCATTACAGAACTTCTGGTACACCGTAGGTCAATCTCTACCTGACGGTACTGTTATTACTGAACAAAGTGCACAAGGTACTCGGTTCAAACGTGCACAAGCACCAATCATCGAATATAATAAAAATATCGAATTGATGAACTACGGTACAACGTTTCGTGGTGTAGTGGACTATCTATCGGATTCTGTAAAACCAGAAGATATTGTTCAGAAAAATGTGAGCAACAACGTTCGCGTGGATGGTCATATTCTACAAGCGGGTGACCGTATTCTATTCACGAGTATTGGTAACCCAGGCGAGAATAACCGTATCTATAAAGTATACATCAAGCAAATGGCTGATGGTACACGCGTATACGGCCTTGTTCTTGACGAAGATGAAGAAACTACTGAACGTCCTACTGGCGAACCATTAACTGGTGACGTTGTGCTAATTCGTTCTGGTGATACCTATGAAAATACTTCAGTGTATTGGAATGGTCGTGCCTGGACTACTGCACAGAGCAAGAGTGGTATTAACACATTCCCAATCTTCCAACTATATGACAAGAACGGAATTAAACTAGATAACAGTACTGTTTACCCAAGCAGCACGTTTTCTGGTTCAAGCCTATTCGGTTTGAAAATTAACTTCAACTACGGTTTGGATAAGATTTATGGTAAGCACGTAGAACTAAGTTCTTACAATTACTATGTCTTTGAAAACTTCCTACAGACTTCTCGTTATAATTATAACAAAGCTGGTGCGATTACTGAAATCCCAGGCTTGTATTTCTATAATGTAATTGATGCTAACGGTCAGAATCTAAAATCTGATTGGGTAAGAAGTGAAGATGAATCTAAGCAATACGTTCGTCAAGTTCCAGAAGTTACTAAAACTTCTATGTACCGTGTGTTTAATACCGTTTCAGAAATGAACTTATTTAAATCACCAATTGAGAACATGTTTGCTTACGTTGTTGAAAATGATACAACCTATAAGTATTACAAACCTAGTAACAGTACTTTCCTTCGCTGGAACGCAATTACTACCGTAGCAGTACAATCAGACCGCTTTGAACATACTTATGAGCTAGCTCAGAAGATTAATCCAACCGATTCTAAAGAAAGCTTGGAAGTATTCTTTAACGGTACAAAGACTTTTGATTACACTACTACTCTTAATTCAGATGGTAATGTTCAAAGCATTACTATGGCAGAAGATGTAACAATCAACGAAGACAGCATTATTGAGATTGTAACCTACAGTCCAACTAAGGTTCCTGATGAATCACTAGGTGTATACCAGATTCCAATTAACCTACAGAACAACCCATACAACGAATTTGTTGATTATATCCATCAAGGTGAATATACTCCACACTTCCTAGATATTATCGGTAAGAATATCACCGAAGGTTCTGTAAATGATTTAAACAACTATGAAATTCGTTTAGAGCAAGGTTTAGTAGACAACTCTGTTGGTACTAAGATCATCCAAAACGAAACATCTCTACTACCATTGATGCTTCATAGTGCAAATGAAAACTTAGATCTATTCTCTGCAATTATCTTTACGCAGTACGAATATTTCCGTTTCAAAAACAAATTCACAACTCAAATGATGAACATGTACCAAAAAGATTCAGCAGGCTTCATGGCTGAAAGTGCATCGAACATTGTTGATTTGATTTTTAGTGCAATTAATGTGGGTAAAGATAACAACTTCCCATTTGCACTTGATAATGTTGGTACAAATACAACAACATCAAAGACATTTATTCCAACTACACCACAGTTCTTAGGTATTCTTAAAGCTTACTCTCCAGAGAAAGCAACTTACCTACACGTTGGACGTGATATTGGTTGCTATAACATCGACCATATGGGAGTTGCAAGCAAGGCATATCGCGTTGTAAACGGTGTTGATTTGATGGATGATGTAATTTATGAATTAGAAAATCGTATTTTCAATAGCATTGACAACACATTTAAGACTGTTGACTATGTTCCTGCTATGACTACTGATTTCCTAAGACCAACTCCGTACTTCAACAATACTGAGTATACTCTAGACGAGTATATCCAACTTGAACTACGTGGTTACATTAACTTTATTGCAACTAACGGTATCGAGAACGGTACTCATGACTACGATCAAAGTAACTGGATGACTTGGAACTATACTGGTACTACTTATGTCGTCGATGGTAATCCAACTAATATTCCAGCACGTGGTTCATGGAGAGCAATCTATACTGATATGTACGGTACGTACCGTCCAGATACCCATCCGTGGGAAATGTTTGGATTTACCCAACGTCCAGATTGGTTTAACCAAGAATACGAACCAACTAAAGTTCGTCTAGGCAATGATGCATCAGAATATGTGTACGTTTACACTGCGTATGTTACTAATGAAAATGGTGACCTAGTTCCTAGTGGACTATGGGATACTACTTCAGCTAAAGGTGACGCAAGTACTGGTACAATTCTACATGGTGCTCGTGCGGGTCAATACGATCAATACAAACGCTTTGGTAAACAACCGTTTGAACTAGTAAGTACTGGTAATTTTGCATCTGATGGTGAAGAAATCTTCGAACTAAATCTAATTGCTCCTGAAGTTTTGGGATTGGTTAGTGGTGCATTATCACATATATCTGAACCTTGGGCTTATGGTGACATGGGCGATATGGAATTCACCTATATGAACACGCCTATGTACGCATATGATCGTGTTATGGCTCTATTACGTGCTAAACCAGGACAGTTCGCAAACTATTTCTATGATACAAAGGGCAGTACTGTTCAGGATATTAAGAACGATGGTTCACAATTCCTATACGGTGAAACTAACAAACGTCTAAACTTTGATTCAAGTACAATCGTACACGGTGAAAACAAGCAACGTATATTAGGATACCAGACTTGGGTAAGCGATTACTTGATTTACCAAAATAAGAACGTAACAACTAACTACGGTGACATTCTTCGTTCTTCAGTAATCAATGTTGGTCATCGCATCGGTGGATTTACTAAGAGTGATCAGCTAACTTTCAGTTCTGATTCATTCGGTTTAGTTTCTCAAGAGAATCAACATATCGGTTTAGTAAAAAGTTCTGCATTCCGTGATGAAGTTCTAAGTGCTGTCAAGATTCAATGGACAGGAAATGGTTTCTCTATCAGTGGATATGACCTAGTTGGTGCAAAACTAAAATATAAACTTCCTAATAAAACTGGTCGTCGTGTGTCGATTACAGTAGGGAAGCGTTCTGTAGTTCATTATAACGAGTACCTTAATCAGTACGGTGAATATGAATATGGAACATTACTAAAAACTTTCCAAGAAGTGTATACATTCCTTTGTGCATACGGTGAATACCTAGAAGAATCCGGTTGGATCTTTGAAGATGTGTCTGAAGATGGAGTAACACAGGATTGGTCAGTAATTGGTAAGGACTTTATTAGCTGGAGTGCAACATCTCCTGTAGTTGGTGAGTATATTTCGGTATCTCCAAGTACTAAGAATGCAAAATTCGGTACTACCTTCGGTTCAGTCCAATCAGTAACACAATTTAATGGTGGTGTTTGGTCATTACTTGATGACACTAACACTGGTATTCGTCCATATGAGATTGATACTTCACGTATTGGTAACGTATTCAGCGTTCGTTTAGTTGATGATTCTGAAAAGAACATGTCACTAATTCGTGTAAGTGTAGTAGCATATGAACACGCAGTTGTTTTCGATGACACAACTATTTTCGGTAATAGCATCTATATTCCTAAGTACGGCGTCGTGCACGAAATGCTTAAGATGTATGGTTATATTACTGGTTCATGGAATGGTCGTCTAGAAGCGAAAGGCTTTATTATCCTAGAAGCTGGTACAATGCCAGATTTCGAAAAAGTAGTTGACGATTTCAGAAGTTATTACGATATTGATCATCCAGTGGATAACGTTACTCTACGTAACTTGGCTCGTCACTTAATCGGATTCCAGACTCGCGATTATATCTCTCAGATGATTACAAGTGATACATCACAAATCGATTTCTATCGTGGCTTCATCCGTGATAAAGGTACTAATCAAGTGTTCGAACGCGTCCTACGTGTTTCTAAGTCTTACAACACTGATAACTACAAAGCATTACAGGAATGGGCATTTAAAATTGGTGAATATGGTAACATATATGGTAAGAAACACCTACAGTTCCAACTAATCAATAATGAGTTCGCACAAGAACCACAACTATTCAGCTTCAGCGATACTGCGACACAAGACAGCACTGGAAATGATATTGTGTACTTCGGCTCACAGGGTGTAGATTCTCGCTGGATTACTCGTCCAAAAGGAACATTTGCATTCCCTACCAGAACTGGTAAGAGTGAAGCAATTCATCTACCAGATATTGGACCAGTGACCTTAGATGAAGTTTCTTACAGCACTCGCGACTTTGACACCGCATATTCTGACCGATTATCTTATATCAGCAATACTGGCAATACTCCTACTTCGGTATGGGTGCTACGCGATATGGATAACAACTGGAATATCTTTGAGTTAGAGAACACTGGTATTACACTATCAAGCATTACTCCAGTTGTTGTAGATGATACTTACCCTGGAAATCACTGTACTTTAACATTAAGTGCAGCACATGGAATGGAAGATGGAGATTACTTCTTCTTCGTTGACCCATCTGAATATATGCCTGACCTTCTAAAGAAAGAAACTCAGTACTTTACCACTGGCGACAGTGCGACAAGCTTTGTTATTCCTTTAGATGTAACGAATACCATTACATTCTCTGATAATAACCCTGTACTATATCGTTATGTTAACCGTTTCAGCACTGCTCAGAAACAAGAATACATCGATAAGAAGTACTCTTATGCAGCACCTGAAACAACATTGTTTGTTCGTCCAACTACATATAACTCAGAAACTAACGTAACTGAACTTTATATGAACGTGTACGACCCAATCAACGGCGTAATTCCAGGTACAATCATGGCTGACATTTCATATGTAAGTCCAGTTGACCCAGCGAAGTACAACAGCGATCAAGAAACAATTCAGGCGTGGGGTTCAGAAAAAGTCGGAATGGTTTGGTGGAATACAACTAACGCATTCTTCATGGACTATACCCGTCCTTTATATGATGAAGACGGTAATGTAGACGAAACGAAAACTACAGAGTATAAGCGTTACAATTGGGGTAAACTACTACCAAACTCAGAAATCAACGTTTATGAGTGGGTGGCATCACCAGTTCTACCTTATCAATGGGATAAGTACTGTACCGACCAGGCTAAATTGAATAAAGATAGCACTGCGTGGGTTCCAAGTGGGGAAGCTATTGAGGATTATTTCTCAGAGTTTCAGGAATACGATGTAAGTACTAATAGTTACAAGACTGTATATTATTTTTGGGTTAAAAACGCAATTTACGTTCCAAAAGTTAAAAACAGAAACAAACCTTGTAATGAACTAGCAAGAACTATTCAAGACCCATCTTTACTTAACGCTCCTTGGTTCGCACCAATAAGTACAGATTCATTTATCATCAGTGGACTTCAACAAGAAATTACCGATGATAAGAGTGTTCTTTCCATCACATATCAAAATGATGCAACTGAAGTAGTTAAACACGAACAGTTCCAACTTTGTCGTGAAGGTCAGGATTATAACTTTAACCCTGTTATTTGGGATTCTATGTGGAATTCGTTAATGTCTCAAGAAACTCTACCTGACGGAAAAGTATCTGAGTTGCATTACCCAACTAACAAAACCGGTATATTGCCTACTGAAACTTGGTTTGAAGATGTGATTGAAGCACGTCGCAACTTTGTGTCAGCAGCGAACGAAATATACAAAACAATCAACGTTACGACAAACTCTGTTGTAATGGATGGTGTGTTTAACGTTAAGACTGTTGAAGATAACCCAAATCTAATCAGTTTTAAAGTATTAAACTACAATAACGAATTAGTAATCAATCCAGCACAAGATGTGTTCGCTGAGAATGATGCTGTACTTGTAAACACTACTGGTACACTACCTTCTCCTTTGGATTCCACGACCGTGTACTTTGTGCACTTCGATGAGAATAACTATATTCGTTTAATGAACTCTCCAAGTACTAGCGGTTCTACCGTTTACATTACTCTTGAAGATAAAGGTGAAGGTCAACATAAGATGATTAAACAGTCTGATTATATTGAATCACTAGGTACTTCATTGGATATGTCTCAGTACTGGACACTAGCTGACTGGTATGATGTTGGTTACGATGAAAATACTTCTTACACTGATGAGACTAGTATTGACGTCGCAAATCAGAAGAATTATCAAGAAGGTGATGTTATCAGAATTACTGATGCTGACGGTGTATGGACATTGTATGTTAAGACTCTATCACGTAATGTTGTTATCTGGCAAGCGATTGCAAGAGAGAATAGTACTGTTGCACTTAATAATCAATTGTTCTATGGATACGAGCAGTATAATGCTGATGGTTCATTAAGTAATGTCGAAACTAACGTTCGTAAAGCACTAGCTTTACTTAAGAATTCATTTGACACTACACAAAGTCGTTTAGTATTCGAAATGGTAAAATATGTTCACACAGAACAAACAGTTGTTGATTGGGTATTCAAAACTTCGTATATCTACGTTATCGGCTTAGAGCAATCTCTAACACAGAGTGCAAATAGCGTTAACTTGATTGAACAAATCGTAGAGTACTTCGAAGAAGTTAAACCGTACAGAACGAAAATTCGTTCTCAGATTGAACAGAAAACTTCAAACACCGATGAAATGACGGGCATTTCTAATGACCTAGATCCTAACGGATACGTCTTTGTAAATGGTGCTTGGGTTAAAACTGAAGATGATATTTGGGATCATGAATATGCTCAGTACAATACAACAACATCCAAGTGGGAAATCGTAGGTTCACTGCCTGCTGGATTTAAATCTCCTTCTCGTGCATTCCAAGAATCATACGAGATGTTAGTATACGATAACTTCCAGTGTACACCAGATGAAGATTTGGGTACTGTACTAGATCTTGAAAAAGTTAATAGCTCTTTCATGACAAATACAAACGATATTCTACCAGTTGGAAGCCATTATAAGCTACAACGTTATTCATTCACATATCCAGTGATTGATACAGCTTCTATCAATAATAATGTTCTTATTGGTATTAGTGCTCTTTATTCTGATATTGACACAACACTTTCATTACAGGATGCAATTAAAGCTCAGTTACAAAGCTACAAAGACGATGTAGAAAAATCAGATAAGTTCATCGCTGATTTGGAAACAGTGTCTAGCAGCGTAATAAGTTCTAACCCATCTGTTAAAGTGGCTAATGAGTACAATCAGTACAATACATTAGCGAACAGAAGAAGACTATACACCTCATTAAGCAATAGCTCAATTTCTCAGGAAGTTGGTTGTCCGTTTAAGGGGAGAGTGTTAACAGACAACTTGAATACACGCTTACCATTTGGTTATGCGGCGTCAAACAACGAAACTTACGGCTATACAATGTATAGTAGAGAGTTGTATGATAAGTTTGTTGCTCTTACAAAAGAGGCGAACCCAACGTTCACCACCGATGAAATCAACGATTACCTAGTGTATGAGTACGGTTTATATCCTTGGATGTACGATATGGACGATGTTAATGACTCTGGAAATCATACAGGTAAGAACTATCTAGATGCACTATATGTACTAACAGCAATGAGAAATACATATAATCCAGATAATGATGACCAGTTCGAGATTGCAAGACAAATTCTTAAAACTCCAACGATTGATATGTACTGTATGGTAATGATTCCACGTAAATTGGTCAAAATCAAAGATGTTAACACCGATCAATATCTATCAGTACCGATGGATGTAAGTTTAGATACTTTCATGGAAGATGCTCTTATTGTGAATAACGATGTAGTTGCAATGGAAGACTTCAACTTAGATGACATTGAGTTAGATATTAATAACCCACTATATGATGAAATTCAAGATGTGATCACTGTAAGTTCTAAGATGTACTTGAATGATGCTAACGCATTTGACAGTTCAGGTTTAGAATCACAGACTAAAGATATTGTATATTCAGCTTCTGGTGATGTTAGTACTACAAAAGACCCTGTGTTTATTGATGTATCTGACATTAACCCATTAGGGAATGATGCAGCACAAATGAGATTCACCGTAAGTGGATATGGTTATGAAACTGCTGGAAACACACAGCTTAAATCTCAAGGTAACTTCCAGATTGAGGGTTATGTAGTTCAAAACCCATACAATACTAAAGAAGCTATCGTAAGTATCCCACGTTATGATCAAGCAATTGAATACATGCAACGGGATTTGATTTCTAGAAGTACTATTCGCTATTCTTACAAGATTAAAGATATTATCAACACATCAGGTACTATCAGTCTTGTTCAGGATAACGATTTTAAAGTAGGTGAAAAAGTTATGGTCTTCACTCCAGAAGCTGAAGATTATGATGTTCTAATGCAAGATAACACGTGGAAGACAATTCTACCTGTTGCAAACATTAAAACAGGCTCACGCCCACGTATTTTCACTGTTTCATCTGTATCTGGTAACAGAATTCGCCTTGGTGGATTGAACTTTAGCAATACATATGACAGTAGTTCAGATACGTTAATGAACACATCACCAACTTCTATTAACATTGTTCGTATTACATCATTCGCTGATGCAGAATTCCTAAACGGAGCTGTACCAATGTATACAAATGATCGTTCTTACCGAGTAAGTATTCTTGATTATGACATGTTCTATGATAGAATGATTAAAAGTGAAACGTATTCTGATACATACTTAGATGATGATTATGACGCGATTTATGTTTCTAATGAAATTGTAGAGATTGACGGTAATGAAGTTGACCACGGATATTACCAACCAGTATACGGAAAAGGTGTACTAAGTGAACTAGTTCGTACTAAAATGGATGACAGTTTGCAAATCTTCGTTTACGAATATGCAGATATTAATCCGGTACTGAACGGTGCTACTTGGTCTTATACCGGAACTGTAGTTGATGGTGTTTATGTAAGTGACCATGACGCAACACTAGTAGTAGCAATTTCTGATTCTATACAACATATGGGATACGTAGCAACTCCAACTAAGGTTGAAAGTACTACTATTAAGGATGGGGTATTAAGTTCTGCAAGTTCTGTTAAGTCAGACTTGATTTCAGTTAATAATGAAATTGTTCAGATTCGTGGTGCGGGTAACATGCTAAGAGGTATTTTCGGAACCTGTGAAGAAGATTACAAATCAGGAACTTCATATACTAAGCTAGGAGTTATTCTAGGAAGTGAGGATGAATTGGAAGTGTACACCACCAATTACCCAAGCATTCCATTGAGTACCTTTAGTTCAGGATTGAAGGTGAATGGTTCAGTAGTTGGAGAACTAATCAAATAACAAAAAAGGGAGCCAATGGCTCCCTTTTCTTTTTATACTAGTTTAATTTCACCGTCGATTACATCAAAGTTAGCAACGCCACCTTTACGTAGAGAACCGATTAGAATCTCTTTCGATAGTGGAACGCGAATCTTATCATTGATGATACGTTTCATTGGACGAGCACCCATTCCTGGAGTTACACCCTTCTTAGCCAATTCTTCTTTCGCTGCGTCAGATAGTACTACACTAACACCGCGACCATCTAGATCGGACTGTAGTTCTGCGATGAACTTGTCAACAACACTGATAATAACATCATGACCTAGTTCATTGAACTTGATCACACTGTCAATACGGTTGATGAACTCTGGTGGTAGATGTTTCTTAATTGCAGAATCCATACCATCATCGCCAGATGACTTCATACCCATTGATAGTACCGCAGAATCACGAGCACCTAAGTTAGTAGTCATAATGATAGTCACGTTGTCGAAATAAACGGTCTTACCATGTGAACCCGTTAAACGTCCTTCGTCCATAACCTGTAGGAAAGTTAGAAGTACTTTACGGTCTGCTTTCTCGATTTCATCAAGAAGAAGAATACAGTTAGGATGTTGTTCAACTTTATCTAGTAGAAGTCCGTTACCTGAATCATGACCTACATAACCTGGAGGTGAACCGATTAGTTTAGATACGTTGTGCTCTTGAGCAAACTCTGACATATCGAAGCGAACGATTTCCTGACCCATTGCATCAGCTAGTGCTTTACTGATTTCGGTTTTACCTGTACCGGATGGTCCAACAAACATGAACGCACCTTGGATGGTATTTTTACCGCGTAAACCTGCACGAGCAACCATCACGTTTTCTACTAACTTCTCAACCGCTTGGTCTTGACCGAATACACGGCTACGAAGATTATCAGCAAGATTTAACATGCGATCACTTTCTTCACACGCTACGATCTCTAGTGGAATGTTAGCTACACGAGATACTTCGTTAACAATGTCAGAACGTTCAATTACATCTGAAGGTTCAGCTTTGTTACGGTTACGTGCACCAGCAGCATCTAGTAGATCAATTGCTTTATCTGGAAAACGTTTGTTCTGTAGATACTTACCAGATAGTTCTAAGATTGCATCAATTGCATCAGCAGAGAATACAGCACTGTGGAACTTTTCATATGTTTCTTTAACGCCGTTTAGAATCTGACGAGTTTCATCTAAAGTTGGTTCAAGAATATCTACTTTCATGAAACGACGCTGTAATGCTGCATCTTTTTCAATATGTTTACGATATTCATCGTAAGTTGTTGCACCGATAACACGGATTTCACCACGAGATAATGCTGGTTTTAACATGTTGCTCATGTCCAAAGAACCTGAACCACTTGAACCTGCACCCATGATTGTGTGAATTTCATCAATGAATAGAATGACGTTTTCACGTTCTTTCAATTCAGTAAGTAGCATATCAACACGTTCTTCAAACTCACCACGATACTTAGTACCAGCAGTGAATGCACCCATGTTCAAAGAAAGAATTTCAACATCTTTCATTTCTTCTGGAACATCACCGTTTGCGATTTTTAATGCAAGACCATCTACGATTTGAGTTTTACCAACACCTGGTTCACCGACTAGAGCACCATTCTTCTTAGTCTTACGAGAAAGAATCTGGATTAGATCTGCTAGTTCAGTTTCACGACCGATTAGTGGATCTAGTTTACCAGCAGATGCCATTTCAGTTAGATTGGTTGTGTAGTTTTCGATTGTACGTTTTGGATCAACTTTAACATTTACTCCACCACGTTTGTTTGCTGCTGCTTCTGCTTTAGTTGGAACTTCGTCAGAAGTACTGCTACGCAAATCAACATCGTAGTTAATGCTGTTGATATAGTTCTGTAGTTCACGTGCAACTGCTGTGCGGCTTAGATCAAGTTCTTCTAGTGCAGCGTCAAGTGCAGTATGTGGGAAAGACAGACATTCAAAAAGAATGAAAAACGCTTGGATAGTATAATCGTTTTCTTTAAGTTGTTCGATTACTGACTTTTTACGTAGTTCTACCATTACTTTAGTAACAATAGAAGATACTGGAGTCATATCTTTAGCAAGCTGTTCTTCAACTGAATACGGAAGTGCTGGGGTATTGAACTTCTCAAGATAATCAGTGATACGTGCTTTTAGTTTTTTGGCATTAATATCGTTGACGCTTAGAAATTCAACAATGCTTGGAATATCAAGAGCAATAACTGCTAAGTGGTCGATGGTCAACATATTATGACCCATGTCACGTGCTAGTTGCTCACCCTTTTGGAAAAAATCGTCGAAACTATAGCTCATCGTGCTCTCCTTCGTTAAAATTTTATTCTGCACTTACATATTATAGCACAAAAGTTGAATCTGTTCCAAAAATAAATACAATATAGATTTCTTTTTTGGAGATAAAAAAATGTCTTATAGAATGTGGAAAAAAGGTCGTACAAACGATTACAAGTTCATTGACAATGCGATTGGTGAACAATACAACATTGGTGGGGTTGATATGTGGCTCTATACATATCAGGGTCCAAAAGGCAATGAAGGAAGTACTGATTCGACGCTACCAGATTACAGCACAGGTAATGGCACTTTGTCAAGCTTAGGTGATTACGTTTTTGGCGAAACCACACAACGCTCATACAACGTACAGGCTATCACACTTCCTGCTGTTTATCAAGTACAAGAAGCAACTCCTGACCTAAAAATTCCAGGGCTATTCTTTAACTTCGACACAATGGACATTACTGTGCATTACAACACAATGATGCAACGTGTAGGAAGAAAGATTATCGCTGGTGATGTAATAGAATTACCTAACTTACGCGACTTCGATGTTATCGGTCGTGACACTGGTTTAAACCGTTTCTACGTAGTACAGGACGCTTTCAGGACGTCTGAAGGTTATTCCGCTACATGGCAACACCATATTTTTAAACTTCGTGTGAAGCCTCTGACGGACTCTCCTGAGTTCTCAGATATTACAGATCAAGATAGTAATGCTTTTCCTGATGACCCGAATGATCCAAATAATGGAAATGGTAATGGTAGTCTAGGAAATAGTTCTGCTGGAACTGAGCTTGATATTATGAATCGTATCATACAACAAGCAGATTCAGAAGTACCATATATTCACTGGACTAACGAACACATTTACAATGATATTTCAGATATTAGTGAATTGTCAAGATATATCATCAGTGGTTACGATTTCCCTGTTAATCCTTCGAAGAACATGTTTTTCATAAAGAACACACTACCAGTACTTTATGAGAAAGATGCTGATTCAAACTGGACAATTGTACAAACATCATACGGTGCAAAACTACCACGTAAAGCTGAAGATTTTTCATTCTTCTTTGTGGAAGATGCGGCAAGCGTATCTGGTTATACATTATATCAGTACTACCTAAGTGATAAAAAATGGCTAAACTGTTTATTACCGTTTACTGAGGAAGACACTGTACCAGAAGATGCAGAAGACTTCTACTGTTATTATCATAAACCTCAACTTTATCAGGTTGAAGATGATGGAGTAACATGGGTAATTCCACCGGATTCACATAGTAATGTTCCGTTTACTACAAAAGATATTGCGGCAAACCGTACAAACCATGATGACATGCGTCCGGCGATCCCACCCACACAAACTTCTGAAAACTCTGGTGACCAGTTCCCTAGTGACCCTTCAGATGGTGAGTACTTTTATCGTACTGACTATGTACCACAGACATTATGGAAGTTCAATTCAGAAACTTCTTCGTGGTCACAATTCAACTACGGTGGTCGTTTACCGTGGACAGGTGCAAATCTAGAACAAACTGCGTTCATCAATAGTCCAGATAGAGTATCTATCCAGGATGTTGTTAAACCTAACATCATTTATAAAAAATAAGGCTCATAATGAAATTAAATTATTACTACGACGGCCAATTTCGCCGTCTATTAAAACATCTTATCAGAGTCTTTGGTGAATTTCAAGTGAAAAATGGCGTTGATGACAACGGAAACCAGAAATATAAAGTTGTTCCTGCTCGATATGCAGATATTTCTCGCTTAGCAGCAAACATCATTTCAGGAAACTCTGAGAACGTTATGCCTTCTGCACCATTAATTACATTGAACGTTGGTAATTTGAAATTAGATCGTCAGGGGATTCGTTCTCCTGCATCTCATACGATGGTTATGGGAACTAACAAATCACCTGCTCCTAATGAATATACCAAAGATCTTGATAAGCAATACCAAATAACCAGATATAACCCTACACCGTGGATTCTAACGTTTAATGTTAACATCTGGACTACGAACTTAACTAACAAAATGGAATTGTTTGAACAGATTGCTACATTGTTCAATCCATCAATTCAGCTTCAATTGTCAGATAATCCTATGGATTGGACAAGTGCAGTAGACATAGAACTTAAAGATTGCCAATTCAGCACTCGTGGATTCCCACAAGGTACTGAGAGTGATTTAGACATTATGGTACTAACCTTTGAATGTCCTATCTGGTTAAGTCTGCCAGCAAATGTTAAACAAGCAAAATTAATCCAACAGATTGTAACTAACATCAATACTGCCAAGGATGAACTTGAGATTGATTTGGAAAATTACACTGACACAATAACTGACGTGTATACACCTAAGAACATGTGCATTCTGGTTGACCGTGTAGAAAGTGCAAATGCCATTGAAACATATGAGGTCACTTTGGTAAGTTCTAGTTTAAATACTCTATCAACAAATGGAAAAATATATTCATGGGATAGGTATCTTGATTATCTTGATCCTGCTTATGCAGAGAAAGAGTTGTATTTGAAATTCCAACAAGGAATTGAAGAAGTCAACCCAATCAAAGGACATGTAATCAAGCGTAGTACTGAAGAACAACCAAACAAAATGGTAGTTCAGGTAGACACTTCACTATATGATGTAAAGTACACGATTAAAGGTTTTGTGTATGATGTTGGACAATTAGACGGTGCATTACCTGAAGATTGTTTTGTTAACATCTCAGAACACAATATCATTTTTAAAGGTACAACAATCAGGCCAAATGAGTTATTCACAGTTAAGAATCATGACGTTCAGATTGTGGACGCGGCAACAATTGGTGGGTATGTTTATAATGGTGAGGATACACACTTCTACCGTTATAATGAAGTGTTTGGTTGGCACCAATCAGTACAGAACAAGTACCGTCAAGGATACTGGAGAATAGCATTTAAAAGTGCTTAAGGATAAATTATGACTAACGAAGCCGTGGGAGCTATTTTTCTGTCTAAGCGTACAGGACGTATGATGTTGAATTTGCGTTCTGACACAGTAACGTACCCTAATAATTGGGGCTTCGTTGGTGGTAAGATTGAGAATGGTGAAACGCCAATAGAAGCGTTGTACAGGGAGATATATGAAGAATTAGGTGAATCAATACCTAAAATTGAAGATATTATTCCGTTTGACGTTTTCTGTACAAAGAACGAAAAGTTCAGATATTACTCTTTTGTTGTTATTGTTCAGGATGAATTTATTCCTGACCTTAATGATGAAAGTGCTGGTTATTCCTGGGTTAAAATCGGGAACTGGCCTAAACCCCTTCATCCTGGAGCTAAAAGTACATTATACAATAATACTATTGTCAGCGACTTTAACTCTTTATGGGATTCAATAAAAAATGGCAGTCCGTTTAAAACGAATCTGCCATATATCTATTAATTATACCCCAACTGGTGGTATACCTGTCAATGTAAGCAACGCTGACCATTGTGTTAGCGTTGATTGCCCTGCATTCAAATCCGAAATTGTAGCATCAATTCTGAAACCTAAATGTTTAGAACTGTTTAATGAAGAAGTAACATATGAGTTATAATCAGCTTGTGTAGTTCCATTACCATTAGTTAGGCTGGCATCAACTCCATTAATCACGACTGCAACTGACCATGTTTGGTCTATACTGTCAATAGTATCAACAATCTGAGTAAGTGAAGAAATTTTACGTGGGTCTGGAATTTGACTTGCGGTAGCAACACCATTAGTAATTGTACCTTCATTATCGACATAGAATGAACCACGGATAATCCAATCACTGTAAACACTTGGGAACGGAACGACTTCACCAGTAGAATCAGTATTCACAGTTCTTCCCATAATTTTCAATTCATAGAAATAGTTCGATCCGAACTGCAAAACACTTTCCCCATTTTGGAAGGTTACCCATCCATCTGAATCAGTAATACTTGCTCCACCTAAGTTAAAGTAAGCAATCGTTTTTGTCGATGTATTTCTGGTGAATTCAATGTACTTCTTACCTGTATCGTAATTAATATCAAGCAATGACTCGTACTGTTTGTTTACTGGTCGAGTAGTTTGAATTTCACGCCACTCTTTATTCTTCATTAGTACTTTTAGTGAGTCACCATTATTAGTTAACACCATACGACCCATAATAGAGGTATCTCCATCTGGAACGGTGTTGAATAATGTGATCATTGGAATACTAGCCCAATCAAGTTCAGTATCAGGATTAGCTGGGTCTGGTTGCCTCGCTGAATCTTTTAGTGAAATTAGCAATTCACCAGTGCCAGAAGAATTCTTATACCAGATTTGACCTGGAACAGAACCACTTGGTCGTGTTTGACCAGCAAAGTTTTCTGCTAGCCATAATGCGTTTTCATTCCATGCCTGACCATAACCTACTTTATCACGACCGACCAAGTTGATCGGTACTGGATTACCATTAGGCTGATTCGGACCAAGAATTACGTTATTAGGAATGGTAGCATAAATCTTACCATTACTACGTTTAATTGTATATTGAATCATTTATTTTCCCTTATTGTAACTGTACTCGCACAGTATACTTTACTTGAAGAACACGGTTAGCACTCTTTTCAACTGGATGGAAAATAATATGTGATAATGCTAAACCTGAATCACCATCAGTGTAAAGACCTAGTTCATCAAATACGTAGTTACCATTCATATCAGTAGTAGAACTTACGTTCTGATCTGATGGCTCACCTAATCCCAATGTACATAGACATACAATGTCGGTATATACTTGTCCTGGAATGTGAACAGTACTAATATTGTTGTATGCTGAATCTACACTTGCGTTTACATTAGCATTAATTTTTTTAGCATAAGTTTCTGAATATAATCCACCGAACGAGCTAATGCGTGGAGTCTTATAGGTTACGCGACCAGTACTTAAAACAACAGTACCGCCATTACCAAACCGCATTTCAGAGATTGCACCTAAGCTAACACCTGTTGAATTAGTTGAACCCGCTAATGCATATGCAATTGCTTGACTCATATTCTCAGGGTGGATTGCGTTTGATTTATCTACCACAATAGATACGTTATCAGGATCAGTAATATCGGTAATTAATACGTGTCCTTTAACAAATAGTCTTGGTAGTTCTGTATTGTTCATTTCTAATCCCTTAGTAATTTATTTGAATTTCTTCTAACTTACCGGCTAAGGTCTTTTGAAGTTCAGTCGGTTGAGTACTAATGTAATCACGCTGAACACCTACCCGCAAGTAAGTGAAATTACCTACTACGTTTTCAGCAAAGGTTCCAGTAACTCCATGCATATAGATGGTTTTTTCTGAATTTGGATTGAAGATGATAGTATCGGTAAATTCCATATAAAAATTGCAACTTTCTTCGAATTTAATTGGGAACCAATCTGATTCGGTTGGATTGCTTGCTAGTGTTGCTTGGACATAAATTCGTCCAATGAAGTTGCGTAATGTAAAAGCAAGGGTATGTAATCCTGTAGTACTGCCATAGTAACCACCAGCAGCTAGCGGTAGTGAAACTTCGTTCCAGTGATAGTCCTCATTAGTCGTATACCATGAATCGGTATCTTGATAATCAAGATACTCACCATCTTTACTTTTTCTTCTGAAAAGAAAATTTTTAGATCTTAAAGCCATTTTATCAGTCCTCTGTATTTGAACTTTTACTTATTTATAGTACAGCGATTGATAAAATACTGGATAAATATTGATAATATGACATAACATAAAAGGAATGAATTATGACAATTTCATTTAATAATGGGTCTTCTTCATCTTCGTGCCATTCATGTGGTATTAAAGGTCTGGTAATTAATAACGCCGGACACTTAATCGTAACATATGATGATGGATTAATTCAAGATTTAGGTTTAGTGGTTGGTGCTGACGGTACTAATTTCTATCCTAATGAAATGGGTTTCATTGTCCCAGGTTCTGATTTTGATCTAGATAAGCCTCAAGGCTGGACGTACTTGAGTTTAGTACAGCCAGTAACTTTATATTTCAAAACAAATGCCGCAAACGAATCAACATCAACATGGGTTTCGGCTCCATTTGGTCAAGGTCAAACTGGTGCAACTGGTAAACCATTCGAAATCGATTCAAAAGGTACTACCCTTCCTACATTAAATTTAACTGATGGTTATACTTTCTATAACACGACTGACGGTAAAATTTATATCTATGATTTAGATACACTAGCTTGGAAAGATTATCAGTTCCGTGGAGAACAAGGTCTTCAAGGTCAATTTATTATCAATTCACAAGGAATAGACTTCCCTGAAATTGCAAATTTAACACCTGGATATACCTTCTATGCCACTGATACTGGATACTTATACTACGTTATTCAAGATTCCAATGGTCAAAAATCATGGAGTCAGGGTATTCTATTCCGTGGTAAAGAGGGTGATAAAGGTGACAAGGGTGATCAGGGCGATCCGGGTTCAGATTCAAATAATATCTATGCAATCAAAAATTCAATTGATAATTCGTTTGAAAATGCATTACTAGTTATTGGTAAAGTCCCTGCTGGATATTTGGTAACAAGAATTGAAGTTACGATAATTGGTGCATATGATTATCCGGTTACTGATTTGGAAGTTCGCTTCGGCGGCACGGCTCAATCTGAAATCGATGGTACTATCATTGCTCCAGCCGATTATTTTGACATTAATAGTGCACGTAAGTACATCGTAGATGAAATCAATCATGATGTTAGTGATAAAGAAGAAATTTTGTCTTGCATCTTCAATGAATCTGTTAATAACAGTGCAGTTGGTTCAATGACAATCGTTTGTACCATTGCTAAACAACTTGATATTACACCAATCGAAGATCATATCTAATTATAGGGGAACTATCAGTTCCCCTTTTCTATTGCTAAAATAAATACAATAACAAACATTCTAAGGAGAACGTATCGATGGCAGTTTTTTCTAATTTAGAAGGAACCATGAAAAAGTCTTTTATCCTTGGTAAGAACGGTGCGAAGCTATCTGTAGCTAATAACGTATTATCAGTTCATAATTATCAAGGTACTAGTCTTATCCCTATCAGTGCTGGTGAACCAGTTGACGATACTCACCTTGTAACTCTAACTTACTTTAAATCTCACTCAGGTGGTGGTTCAGGTAATGCTTTACGCGGTCGTGATGACCCAGCAATAAGTTTAGGTACAGATGGTGATGTATATTATAAAGTTGACGACACTAGCATCTTGCAAGTTTATATTAAAGATGATGGGATCTGGAAACCTTTCAATATTCAACCACAAACCGATTCACCATATGCTACTAGCAGTACTGTTAAACCATCAGACTTTGTAAAAGTTGGTGATGACTATACATATACATTACTTGCTTCTGAACATGGACGCGGATCTGATATTATTGTTCAGCTTCAAGATGGAAGTGGTGCCGTAACGGGTGCAGACGTTCAAGTTGATTCATCTGGTAATATTACTGTTACAGTTGATTCAATTCCACAAACAAATACTAATATCATAATCATTGGGGGAACAACCTTGTCAACACCATATAGTCAACTAATTAATAAATCAAATTGGGTCGCATCTGGTAGTGATTATACACTAACGATTACGCAGGCTACTCATGGTCAGGCACCTGGCTCAATTTTTATCGCAGTATATGAAAATACTGTTGATTCAGCAACAAGTACATCACCATATACAGTCGTAACGGTAGAAACTACTATCGATAGTACTGGTAATGTAACGCTAACAGCTTCAGCACCACTTAGTGGTAAAGTAGTTATTAGCGGTAAATAATATTAATCCAGAAGAATTGTTCTTCTGGATTTTTTTCGTTTAAACTGCACCAATATAAAGGGTGCTGGATAAATACATAAAATAATGATTGGGATAATAGTTTTTTCCAAATTCAATCCAACGGAGGGATTACATGTATTCTATAAAAACTGATCTTGGCGTATCTGGTAATTCAACAATCGAAAAAGATTTGTTGATTAAGGGTAGTGCGGTTATTGAGAAAGATCTTACCGTAAATGGGACTGTCAATTTCGCTAATGCAGTATTCACTCAGATCACTGTCACAGATGCAGCAAATCTTAAAGATGTAAACTCTACAGGCACTGCGGCATTAAATGACGTTTCTGCAACTGGTAACACAATCCTTGGTAATTCCGATACCAATTCTGTTACAGTTAATGCAACTAGTACATTTAATGCACCCGTCACTGTAAACAGTGATGCGTCTGTAAAAGGTAATACCATCTTAGGTGACGCTGCGACGGACACTTTAAAAGTTAATGCTGAATCAACTTTCGAAGCACCTGCTAATTTTAACGGCGACGTTATTGTTGGTGATGCTGTAAGTGATTCACTAACTGTAAATTCAACTGCGAATTTAAAAAATAATGTCAACATCGGGGAAGATGCGACTGACATTCTCGCTATTAAAAGCACAACTAACTTCGATAACAATGTAACTATTGGTGATGCGAAGACTGATGTTCTATCTATTAATAGCAAAACTGATATTAAAAATGATGTGGTTATTGGTGAAGATGCAACTGATACACTAACTATCAACAGTACTGTTGCTCTAGCTGGGGATATTACTTCTTCAGGAAATGCAACATTCGATGGAAATCTAATTGTAAGTGGTGACACCACCCTAGAGAAATTAACCGTAAACGGCGATGCGGCTCTAAATGGTTCTTTAACTATGGCTTCCGGCACTACTGCTTCTGTTGATAACCTAGTTATTAATGGTAATATAAGCGGTAACTTTACACTAGATAACGGAAATTTCAAAACATTAAATGTAACTGGTGTATCTACTCTTACTTCATTGACAGTTTCTGGCACTTCATCACTAGGTAACGTTAACTTAAATGGTAACATTTCTGGTACTTCAAGTTCTGCAACTTTCAAAACGTATAACGTTGCTGGTTCTGACGGAATCATTCAATTTAGTTATAGCGATCCAGCAAGACCAACTGATATTGTTTCTTCAATCGAACCATATCAAGTAAGTTCAAACAAATTCCAAGGTCAACTTGGTGATTTTGATCGTATCACTGTTGGTGATGTAACTTATAGCACCGCTGGCCTAACCGCAGCAGGTATTGCTAAAATTGATTACCTAGATATTGTTGGTAACTCAACAACTGGTACTGGTCGTTCACAATTAACCGTCACTGGTAAAACAACACTACATGATCTAGAAGTTCTTGGTTCTGTAACAGGTCTAACTGTAGATTTAACTGGTCAGGATATTAACCCTAACTCAGTAACTGCAACGGCTGCTGTTAAAGGTGCTACCTTAGAATCGACTGGTAATACTACTGTTGGTGGTAACTTATCAGTAATTGGACAAACAACTACTGTTAAAGATTTAGTAGTAACTGGCACAACTACTGGTGTAACTGTAACTGCAAATGTTGATGGACAAGATATTAAACCTAAAACTGTTGTCACTACTGGTGATACTTCTGTTGGTGGTGATCTTTCAGTAACTGGTGACTTTAAAACTGCACTAAAAGCAACTGGTGGTATTACAACAAACTCACTTTCTGTAAGTGGTTCTACGGTTTTAGCTGCTACTACTGTTAATAGCATGTTAACTGCAAATAGTCTATATAGTAAAACCACATTACAAGTAGATGGTAATACTACACTAGCTGGTAGTCTATCTACAAGTGGTAATGTAACAGTAACTGGACAAACAACTACCGTTAAAGATCTAGTGGTAACCGGAACAACAACTGGTGTAACCGTAACTGCAAACGTTGATGGTCAGGATATTAAACCAAATACCGTTGAAACTACTGCTGGTATTAAATCTGGTACTACAATCGAGGCTGTTGGTGCATTGTCTGCTGGTTCTATCTCTACTTCTGGTACATTATCAGGTGGAGCAACAACTGTAGGCTCATTGACTACTACCGGTAAAGTAACTGCTGCATCTTCTGATGTATCTGGTGCATTGTCTGCTGGTTCTATTACAACTTCAACTGTTGGTAATGGTTCAAACGCAGTTAACTTCACCTCTAATGTAACTATGGCTAAAGACCTAACAGTAACTGGTACTCTATCTGCTGGTAGTATTGATTTGAGTTCTTCAACTCTATCAGTAACTGGTGTTGATACTACTGGTGATGTTAACGTTGGTGGTAATTTAGTTGTATCTGGTTCATTCGACCTAAGTCAGTCTGATATATATGTTAATTCATTAACTTCAGCTAACGCAGTTGTTGTTTCAAGTACATCTGCTGAATCAAAACTACCTGTACTAACAAGTACAACATTGAAGTCTAGTACATTAAATGTTACTGGTGCTTCTGTATTAGCTGGTCTAACCGCAAGTACAATTACTGCTACTGGTAATTCAACACTTGCTGCTGTTTCTGCAACTACATTAACTACATCTAGTACTTCAACCTTTAATGGAAGTATTACCTCTGCAAATAGTACTGTTGCAATTGCGAAATCAACTGCAATTACTGGTGATTTGGCAGTATCGGGTACACTAACTGCTGGTGTTATTGATTTAAGTTCTACTGACGTAACTGTTAAATCATTAGTATCTAATGGTAATACACACGTTAAAGGTGATTTGGTTGTTGATGGTTCATTCGATCTAAGTGCAACTAATCTATCTGCTGCAAGTCTTGCAAGTTCTGGTTCAACAACTGTTGGAACTTCATTGATTCTAACTGACGGTACTATTACTGGTGCTCCTAAAATTTCTGGAAATACAACAATTGGTGGTACTCTAGGTGTTACTGGTGCAACTTCACTATCTTCACTATCTACTTCTGGTAATACTACTTTAGGTGGTACTCTAGGTGTAACTGGTGCGATTTCTAAAGTTGGTGGTGGTAGCCTATCTGTTAGTTCTGCAACTGTGTTCTCAAGTGATGTTACTGTTAATGGTACGTTCACCCCAGCAGGTGGTTTAAACCTATCTGGTGCTGATCTTTCAGTAAATTCAGTTACTACTGCTGCTGCTGTTTCTGTTGGAACAACTTTAGGCGTAACTGGTGCAACTACTCTAGCTGGATTAACTGCTGCTAATACAACAGTTTCTGGAACACTAGATGTTTCTGGTAAATCTACTCTAGGTGTTCTTGCTGCTGGTGCAACTACATTGTCAAGCACTCTATCTGTTACAGGTAACACTACTGTAGGTGGTACTTTAACCGTTAATGGTGCAACTGCAACATTGAAAGCTACTTCAGCTACTACAATGACAGTAGGTACTGGTACTGTTGACTCAACCAAAGTTGTTAACGTGTTTGGTGATTCTGTACTAAATGGCAACTTAGATGTAACTGGTACAATTAACGCATCAATTAACTTAACTGGTCGTGACATTGCTCCACGTGGTATTACTGCTTCTGCTAATATTAGTGCTGCTGGTTCAATCACTGCGGGTACTTCTGTTACTGCTGCAACTGCTGTTATTGGTGCATCTGGAAGTACTAACAATAACCTACAGATTAATGGTAACGCTGTTACTACTGGTGATTTCACAGTAACTGGTAAGATTATTGGTACACTAGACCAAACAACCTCTGATTTAACTGTTAAGAGCATTACTACTTCAGGTCTTGCCAAAGTTGGTACAACTCTACAGGTTGTTGGAGCATCTACCTTAGCTGGTCTATCTGCAACTAACATTACTGCTAGCGGTACTTTAGGTGTAACTGGTTCAACTACTTTAGCTGGTGTAACTGCAACTAGTATTTCAAGTTCAGGTACTTTAGGTGTAACTGGTATTTCTACTTTAGGTGTACTAAACGCTGGTAATACTGCAATCACTGGTACTTTAAGTACTTCAGGACTTGCAACACTATCTTCAGCAAGCGTAACTGGTAATACTACTTTAGGTACTTCATCTTCTAACACTCTAACTGTTAATGCAACGTCTAACTTTGCAAACGCAGTAACTGTTAAAGATATTACTGTTACTGGTACATTGAATACTGATTTGTCTAACTTAGTAACCACTTCGTTCAAAACTGGTACTTACTATGTTAAACAACATGCTGCTGAAACTGTTAGTACTACTACTTGGACTCCAGATGGTACTTCTAACGTTTATAACTTAACTGTATCCTCAGATACTGCTGTTCAGCCAATTACTGGTGCAACTACTAAAGGTGCAGGTTCATGGTTCATTTACATAACCCAGGATAGTACTGGTGGACGTAATGTAACTTGGGATTCTTCATACAAGATCATCGGTGGTTCAGTGAACACTACTGCTGGTGCAGTAAGTATCTGCCAAGTAGTTTACTGTGGTATTGGTTCAACATTTGATGTGTTCATCGCACAACGCCCATAATAGGAGATAAAGGATGATTTACTTATCAGTAGTAAAAAATGATAGTGGTGATTGGGTAATTCTAAAAACCATCACGAACGTTATTAACGTTCGTGGTAACAAAACTGGAAACACTTACGGTGATATTTCAGCACTAAGTTTAGATGTTCGTCGTTCTGAAGGTTTTTGGACACAAAAAGACCTTTATGTTAATACTGGTGAATTCATGGTATTCAAAGAGAAGACAGTTGATTTCTCTGAACAGAATGCAGAAGTTACCAATACATACATATATGAGTTAATGCCTTTAGATGATATTCGAAACGACCTTTTAGGTCGTGTCGATTCTAAACGTGATGGTTTGTATTATGCTGGTTTTACTTTCCAAGACAAGCAATTTTATTCAGGTCTTGCAAACAGAAGTAATATTCAGCTAATGCTTTTGAATTCTATCGTTGATGAAGCAAATTTCCCAAGCGATTTAGTTTGGGATACTGTAGATGGTGAACAAATCCCAATGGATTTGGCTACCTTCAGAGCATTTGCTAAACAACTAGCAGACACTACACGTGAACTATTCATTACAGCACGTTCAATTAAAGCAGCAATTAATGCTGCGACGACTTATGAAGATTTACGTTCCGCAGCATCATGGAATGGTGAAGCACTATAAAAAAAAGCCGGTTTTACCGGCTTTTTTACGTCTAAAATATGGCTATTTTATTGATTTTCAAGGTAAATACTTTGTATATTAAAATAATATACATTTAACAATTCGTGAAAGGAAATATAATGTCAGATTTAAATAGCAACTTTCAAGTATCAGGCAATTTAACCATTAGTGGTATTATTCCTGATATTCAACTTAGTTCTGCTGAAAAGAATATCCTAATCAAAAAAGAAGATGGTTATTATGTCAGACAACCAGACGTAGTTTTACCAGATTTAAGTAGTTTCAAAACTAGCATCGATAATGCCGCTTCAATGGCATCAACTGCACTCGCTGCTTCATATACAGTAGAATCAATTGCCGATTTAAAAGCAGTTGAACCAACTACTTCTTCAATTACACATATTCGTGTCAAATCATATTTCAAAGATAAAAATGTCGGCGGTGGTTATTTCTACTTCGATTCTTCAGATCGTTCATCTGCAACTGATGGTAGTACTATTATAGTTACTGCTAAAGGTGCACGTTGGAAACGTATTATTGAAGACCAAAATCAATTAAACGTTACACACTTTGGTGCATTACCTGATGGTAAAACTGACTGTACTGATTCATGTCTTTCTATGCACAAATGGTCACAAAAGTACAATGCAAGACTTGGTATTCAATTCCCTGCGGGTACTTTTAAATTAAACGGGTTCGACCTAAGCGAAAGTTATGTTTCTACTTTCAGAATGGTTGGTGCGATGGTATCTTATGGTTATTTCCCAGCTACTACCTTAGTATCAGATAGAACTTCTGGTGCGATGGTTAAAGTTAAAGCTCGCTGGACTGAAGTTGCAAACTTATTCATCGAAGGCGAAACTGATATAGCTCAGAACACCAAAGGATTCTTTGAAAACACCTGCATCGAAGGTCAGTTTGTTAGAATGGGTAACCTACGTTTTAAAAACTTAGGTGGTTTAGCTATTAGTCTTATTGACACATTAGATACTAAAATTGATCAGTTCTATGCAAGTAACTGTTCAGGCGGTGTAATTCGTGCAACTTGGTCTGGTTCTAAAACGGGTTCGTGGGATCATACTACTGCATGTGAATTATCAAACTTCAACATTCAAAACTGTAAAAGTGATGTTCAGGTATTTGATATGCAACGCTGTACTCAATCATTCATCTACAATGGCTGGATTGAGAAAACTACTAATCCTGGAGATCTATCTAACGGCGGTTGGATTATCGATGGTCTAAGTATGGAAGATTGTTTAAATCCATTAAACATGACCTTCTGTAAATTTATCATGAAGCAAAAGAACTTCCAAGGTACATCTGCAATTACCACTACCGATGAAACTAAAACTCGCTGGTTGTCTATTTGGGAAGATGGTAGTACTGAAATGATGCATCATGGTTTCCGTGGTACTGGTTCAATGAACTATGGATTCTTAACTTCAGAAAGTCGTTTCTCTAATAACTCTGCAACCTCTGGTTGGGTAAAAGTTGGTACTGTATTTGTTCCTAATGATGGTGACACTATTAATATGCGTATAATTGGTTCACTAGGTTTCTCTTCTTCAATGAACACTTATGAAGTTGCAAATGGTCGTCATGGTAATGGTGAAGCTACTATCAGAATCCAGAAAAAATCAAGTGCAATTGGAATGACTTGGGAAGGTCAAGGTTCATGTGCTGTTCAGGATGTTATGTACGTTAGTACTAAAACTGAATGTACTGTGTATGTTAAACTTGGTCCATATGTAATGAACTCAGTCGCCATCATCGAAACATCTGCAAAAGACCGTTTTTATGCTGGTGTATGTTTCCGTTGGACGTTCGACGGTACTAAAATGGCAGAGGCTGATGTATTAGCAACTCCTGGTATTCTACAGGCATTAGGTCAAGCATCGTGGAGTGCTGGTAATAATGGTATAGTATTAAGTGCAGATGGTTCAATTGGTATTAAAACTCTACCAATCGAAAATAACCAACTACCACTTTATATTAATGGTGTGTTGTATAAAATCGCATTAACTAAATAAATTAAAGGCCAATCGCAAGATTGGCTTTTTTGTTTTAACCCCAATAAATACTTGATATAACCATTATATAAGGATATTTTAATGAGTGCAACAAGAATTAAAGGTGCTGAAGGTGTAATAATTGATAGTAATTACTACCTTGAACTACCTAAAGCACAGACAAAAACTACTACCTTCGCTGAACGTGCAGGTATGATCCGTTATAATACAGCATGGAAAGCATTTGAAGGTATTCTTGATTTTGATGATGGTACAGTAGAATACAGACGCTTTGCAAATCTAGATGCTAACGGACAACTATTAACATCACAACTACCAGATTCAATAACAAGTGGTATGGATTATATCGGTACTTATTCACCTATTTCAGATGATATTGATCCACCAATTGTAGCAGGTCAATATGACAAACTTCCTGCACCATCAACATCAAATTCAGGGGATTACTTTATTGTTCGTGGTGTTTATGATGCAGCACAAGCACATTATACTGCAAACACTCCAAGTACTTCACCCGTAATTTTCACCGCAACTAATCCAAGTTCAGCAGGAAACTGGATTGAGATTAAGTACTATTTCGATATCGATCCGGTTGAAACAAGCAAAAAGATTGTTGTTGCTGCATTCGCACGAATTATTACTTCTGCAATTCCATCATCTGGACATGAAGGATTAGTATCACTTTCCAGCGATACTGATTTAACGGATGTATTCACTTCAACTAATGATCGCTCAATTGAAAAAGCATTAACTGATGGTGATTGGATTATCAGTACTGGTGTTAAACAACAACGCCTACGTAGTTCTCGTGTAAGTATAAGTGCTGGAGCAGTTACTTTTGACCGCACACTTTCTACTGCAACCAATCGTGGCTTTACATCAAGCACAGGTACAGTACAAACCATCACTGATAGTCTTATCCAATTCGGTTTACGCCGCACTGGAGACGCTATGTACGACGATGGCGGTAAAGGTGCCGGACGGTTAGGGGTAACTTATGGTACTGCCACAGCCCCTGCTATTGCGTTTAACAATACTACATTTGACCCAACCTCTAATCCAGGAATTGATCCTACACTATGGTCAGATACTACAACTGGTATTTTCCATCCAGCTACTGGTAGCATTGGTTTAAGTGCTAGTGGAATAGAGCGTTTACGTATTTCTCCAACACAGATTATAACATATCCGGTAACTACTGCAACGGCAACAACACCGAATATTCTATTCTCAGCAACTGGTAATACTCAGCTTGGTCTTTTGACAACATCTAATACTATTAGATTTGTTAGTAATGGTGCGGTTAACGTTACCTTTGCACAAGGTCTAAGTACTTTTAGTGGTGATGTTTCCGTAACAGGTAACACGCAATTAGGTGATGCATCAACTGACACCGTTACTGTAACCGCATTAAGTAATTTCAATAATACAAGTAACAGTTTTGCTGGATTGCAGATGATATCTGGCTCAGTAATGACATTTAATGGTACAAACACTGCTTCAATTACCAAAGGTGCAACATCTTTGAATATTAATATGACTGCATATGATGATGTATCTATTATGGATGGAAGTACGCTACGTACTAAATTCAATAGGTATGGTATTCAGTTACCAGTTCTAAATCCAATTGATGATTCGGTTGGCGTTGATGGGATGATTGCATATAGTTCTTCAAGAAGTACTGTCATGCAGAAAACTGGTGGTAAGTGGGTTGTGGTAGGTTCTGGTGGTGGGGTAGCTACTACTTTCGCAGTATCAGATTGGGTCTTAAATGGTTCTAATTATAATTATACCATTACAAGTGCTAATATCCTAAACGTGACTGTTCAGGAATTAAGTGGTTCTAATTATAGTCCAGTTGAAGTTGATACTATCGTAATATCACCAACTAACGCAGTTCTATCAGTACCTGCAAGTCCAGATTTGAGATTTGCTGGTCGCGTAATTGTACAATACCAATAAAAAAAGGAGCCTTTGGCTCCTTTTCTTTTATACAGCCATTGGTGCTTTAATGGTTGCGTCTGGATTATAGTTCTCTAACCGGAATGAATCCATTGTGAACTTTTCAATATCATCAATTAAAGGATCAATCCATAGAGTAGGTAACTCTTTTGGAGTACGTTCTAATTGCTCTTTAACTTGGTCAACGTGGTTTTTATAGATGTGACAATCACCACCCATCCAAATAAACTCACCAACTCCCAATCCACAAACTTGTGCTAACATATGAGTTAGTAGTGAATATGATGCGATGTTAAATGGAACACCTAAGAATAAATCAGCAGAACGTTGATATAATGTACAAGATAGTTTTCCATCAACTACGAAGAATTGACTAAATGCATGACATGGTGGTAGAGTCATTTTATCAAGTTCTCCAACATTCCATGCAGTCATGATATGACGGCGACTGTCTGGATTATTTTTCAATCCATCAATTAGTACTTGTAACTGGTCAATAGTTCTTGAAAGTACAGAAACACCTTGATATGTATCTTGTGCAACTTCAACTTCGTAACCAGCTTTTTCATATTCAGCATAGCTTTCAAATGCAGGAACTACGATGTAGTCAACCCATTCACGCCATTGTTTACCATATACTGGACCCAATTCACCATCAGAATAACCTAATGCTACTCCCTGATTCTGGTAATTACCTGTCCAAATAGTTTTCTTTTCCCAATCACGTGTACCATGAAGTATTTCAGCTAAACGTCGTTCGTCATGTGAACCTTCAATAAACCACAATAGTTCAGATAGCATTGCTTTCCATGCTAAACGTTTGGTAGTTGTCGCTGGATAACCCGCGTTCAAATCAAACCGCATTGTTTGACCGATTAATTTGATAGTACCTGTACCAGTTCTGTCAGAACTCTCAGAACCTTCTTCAAGAACTTTCGCGTATAGATCGTGTAATTGCTGCATTTTCTTTCCTTAGATCATAAACTGTTTTATTCAACTCTTTAATTTTATTTTGGAATTGAATAATTATTTCTTCCATGTTGTATTGTATGCTAGACAACTCTCTGTCGTAGCGGTCTTCTGCCTCAGAATAACCATCTTTGTGAGAACGTTCGAGATCCTTTTCGTGGTTATATTCCAAATCGCCGATTTTTTTTTCGTAATCGACTACAGCTTCTTTATAACCTTCGTCGTAACCTTCAGAATGTCCTAATTCCCTTCCAGCTTCAACACCTTCTTCGTAACCATCTTCGTATGAATATTCCGACATATATCACTCAAATTTAGAGGCGAAGTTATCCATATGTTCTTGCGTTGCACGGCGAGTACCGATGCCCGTCCATTTACCATGTGGTTTAGGAACACTTTCAACTTCTATAAATTGTTTTGTTTGATTACAGTACTGATATACTTTGTTATCCATAATATCGTAGTGATAAATTTCTTTATCTTCGTTATCACGGTCTAGGTACATTTGAACCGCCCATGCAGTTCCGCCATCTAATTGTGAAGGAGATACTAATTCACCGATGGTATATACTCTTTCAGTACAATAAATTTGATAGCTATTCCTAGCTAGTAAATTGTATACATAACCGAATCTAGGAACGCTTCTTCCTAGTGTTCGATTAGCTAATTTTAATTGATCCTGCACTTCTTTACAGGTTAGTAATTCGTTTGGTAATTCAACAACAGTACTTTCATCAACATGTGCTTTATGAGCAGCAAAGGAAAAGTGTATTTCATCTTGACCATTCGCTGACGCCCACAAACCAAAAAGGCGGTCAGCTCCCGCTGCACCGCCACTGAAACATACGTTTTCGAATCCCATCAAAATGACAGCTAATTCATTACGTTGCATCTTTATCTTCTAATTTTGATAGTAAGTCTTTAATACTTTCGTCTTCTAATGAAAAGCTAGTTTCAAGAGCCGCTAAAATAACGGCTGCTGATTTAATCAATGATGAACGAAACTCATCAAACGATATATGCTTATCTGGTCTAGAAGCACTTTCAAATAAGTAGTATCCTGCTAGACCTGTCCAATCATTTTTCGTTTTAAGATGGTCTGCTAAAGTATTTGGGTTGCTCATTTGACGTAAGCGTTCTTCGATAATTAAAGAAATTATCTCATCCCTAGATACTTTTGGCATTTATTCACCTTTTCGTTCTTTTAGAACTTTCTTGACTAGTTCAACTGCTTTAGTTTGTGAAATACCTTCAGGTAGTTCAACGAAAACAGAAGTAGTATCACTTGATGCTGCTGGTAATGTACCTTCATATGGGCGAAGACTTGGATCTAGGCTATATGCACGGTCACGGTTTTCACGAGCTAATTGCTCGTATTTGTCAGCTTCTTCAAGTAGACGACCTACGATTGAGTTCTGTTCTGGATATTGATTAGCAGATTGCTCATAAGGATTGAATGACTTAACAGTACCGTCCTGAACAACCGAAGATTGATTGATTTCTTCGTTTAGAACATTAAGTGGGATTTTGTTATTTCCACCAACATGCATATCAACATCTAATGTGTTTTGTTTACGGATATAACCCATGCGGTGTAATACAGATAGCATATTACTACCTTCTAGAGTTCCGATTTTGTCCATTACATCCCATAGTTCGATAGAACTTTGACCGCGACCTAGAACTAGTTCAGCTACACGGTTAGAATAAACTTCCGGTAGTGAATCGCGATAAATCACCAAGCAATGCAATGGATCATTTTCAAGCTGACGCCATACTACGAAGACACGAGAGCCAGTACTGCGAATAACACCGCAGTGGCGAGTAATTCCGCTCATATTACTCTCCTTGTTCTGCTGAGTCAGCAGCTTTTTGTGCAGCTTCTTGTTCAGCAAGAATTGCAGCAGAGAAATCTTGGAAACGAGAAACGATTGGTGCAACTTCAGCTAGTTCTTTAACGTTAAAGATACCGCGTTCAATAGCTGCTTCCATGATTTTAGTTGCATTGACAATATCAATGTATTCTAGCTGTGGTCCAGCAACTTCGTTATTTTGTTCACTCATTATATACACTCCATGTATTTTTAATAATTATCTATATTATACCACAAAATTGTAGTACGTTTCAAAAAAATAAGGCCGTCATCCATAACGACCTCCTATTTATGTTTATCGATTTTCCGCTTCGTATTCGTAATGAACAGTAACACCGAATGGTGATTCTTTGCGTGGATTAGAGTGTACAATAAACAATGTATCACAATAATCAGGATCGCCCCATGAACCCCACGGTTCACCATCAGTAAACATAACTAACTGCTTAGGACAGTAATTCTGTTCTTTCATGAAATCCCAAACTGCCGTGAATAAAGTACCGCCACCGCCTTTTACTGGATATGAAAGAATTTGTTGTTCTTGACCATTAGTATAATCGTGTACTTCATAAACGTCCGTATCAAAGGTTAGAACCCTAATCTTAAATTGAGAGAACTGTTTAGTAATTCCGTATACTTCAGATAAGAAGTCTTTTAGCATCTCAGTACTAATACTTCCAGAAGCATCTAATGCAACGCAAATATCAATATCTTGATCTGGTTTTAGACCTGGGAATATTGGATAACCAAACCCAATTCCATTAGCCCACGAACGACGAGATGGCATCATATAACTAGTATCATTCTTAATTAGTGAACGAATAGTACGGTTTAGTTTAGAACGCCAATCAATTTTAGGTTCCTTGAACTCATCAATCATTGCACGGATTTCAGGTGGTGCACCTTTTGCCATTGCAGCGTTAATCATGGCATCTTTAAATGATTCCATAAATGATTCCAATTCTTCTTCTGAGAAGTTAGGAAGATCATCGTATTCTTCATCAGAATCTTCAGGGTTATCGGATTGTTGTGGAATATCATGCTGGTCTAATGTACCACCACCTTTACCACCACTACCGGAACCACCACCACCGCCATCACCATCTTCTACAAGTTTATTGTAGATTTCTTCTGCTGCCATTCCTTCATATTGTGGATCGTACAACCAGGTTGATTGAATCTCACCTAGATTTTTATCACGATTAATAATCTGGTTAATTGCAAAGTCTGCCGCACGGTTCCATTTATTACGATCACGAGTTCCTTTACGCAAGAAATGGTTATACGCACAGTGAAGAATTTCATGACATAATGCAGCGATTAGATTCTTTTGTGTTAGTCCATCAAGAGAATTCTTGATTTGTTCTTCAGTGATAGAATCAATTGCATCACGAAGTTGGTCTTCATATTCTTTACGAAGTGCTGGGTTTTCAATACCTGTAATGAACTCTGCATTATAATATAGATGCTTACCATCTACAGCTAGGGTTCTGCACCATGTATTGTTTTCAACTAGTTTAAGCTGTGCAGCAAGTACTCCGAAGAATGGACACGTCATGACCATTGCAGTACGTGCAACAATAATACGGTCAAGACAATCTTTAGATTTTGCAGCAGAAACTTGATACTTAGGTTTTTTGTTTGACATAACTTCCTCAAATCATAAAAGGGGCATAAGCCCCTTTATTAATTACTTCATTGAACGTGCTTTACGTAGTAGCTCACCATAATTTTTAACGAAGTCACGGAATACTGGAACTTCACTATAAGTGATGATTACGTTTGCATCAGTAATTGCACGAATAGCATGTACAATTAGTTCTTTTTGAGTTTCAGCAAAGTTGGTATCAATGAAAGTTAAGAAGTTGGAGCAATATGTACCCCACTGTTCAACTTCCAATTGTCCACGTTGACGGAAATCTGCTAGTTCAATAATTGCTTGGGTAAGACTCAATGTAATAAAGTAGTTTTTAGAAATTTCTTCTTTATGTTTACCGAAGCTAGTAATTGTCCCACTTAGAATATCACGTACTGATGGTAGGTCTGCCATTTGTTCAACATAAGTAGTGTATTCGATGCCTGCACGAGTACCAACGCGGCCTGCAACCATTGCTTTATATACTGGTGAAGAAATATCAGTACTTAGACGATGATCTTCAATATCAGCAACACGAGTCCATGAACGAGGTGAAGCACCACCTGCATGACTTGTATCTTTTGGACTTAAAGTGTTAAACCATTTTGCACCAGTTTCTTTGATGAATGCGATAGTGGTTGCATTCACACGATTAGGAATTGCAAAGTTTTCAATCCAATCGTTATAGTCTGGAATCATTTCAACGTGAGTCATGCGGTCACGTAGTGGAGTTGCAAGACTAAATGTTACACCACCATCAGTCTCACGGTTACCCGCTGCAAGAACTAGAGCTTTCTTTGGTAGTACTAGTTCACCAACACGGCGATCAAGAATTAGCTGATATGATGCGGCCTGTACAATTGGCATTGCCGAGTTGATTTCATCAAAGATGATAACCCCTTCCCAATCTTCAGGTAGTTGTAAAATCTGTGGAGAAGCCCAAACTACACCAACTTGTTCGGTATATCCTGGATTATCTGCAAGCTCAGATTCCATAATAACGCGACCATCTTTAGCAAAGTATGCTTTTACTGGAATTGGAATACCACGTAAATCTGATGGTTCAATTTGTGATAGACGGAAATCAATAAAGTTCATGTCTTGATCAAGTAGCAGACTATTAAATTTATCATAATCTGCCATTGTGACCATTGGGTCATCTTCGTTTTGTGCACGACGAAATAGTTGGTCTAATTTTTCTTGGCTTTTACTACGGAGAGGATAATGTGTATTCGCATATTGTAATGCTAGTGCGGATTTACCGATGCCTGGTGGACCCCAAATCATTAGACTGTCACCAATAGCGTCAGCGACGGCCATTGCTTCAAGTACTTGGGATGCTTTTAGATCATAGCTTAGGATATTTACAGGGGCTTTTGACTCACTCATACTTCAATCTTTACCTTTGTTATAATTAAAAAATAATCAGATCCATCTGACAAAAAGAAAGCACTGAATCATCAGTGCTTTGTTTTAGATTTCCATCATTTTCTTAGTGCTATTATACCATAAAAAATTTTAACGTTTCATAAAAATGTCGCAAACAGTTTGTTGAAATCATCACTACAAAAAGTAAGCTGTGCTATCACTAAATCGTCTGATAAGTACAAAGTATCTCCATCAACATAATATGGAGTGGTGCAAATACGGTCAAGTGAGGTAAAAACGTTCGAAGTTCGGTCATTTCGTTTTAAGGGAATCGCAAGAAACTCATATAACGAATTTTCTTCACATATTCTATATCCTAATTTACTCAACCTAAGACCACCACCAGTTCTGTAATTATCAAAAATAGATATTAGAATCATTCTGTCCGAGAAATCACAATCAAAATCATGAACTTCTCGGATTGAACCTAATACTTTATATTGAAACTCAGTACTGTTGGTTTTCGGTATCATAATTAGATTCCCACAAAACCTTTTTGTTGTGCATAAGAGTCTGCTTCAGCAGCACCGACTTCATAGTTCTGGACACCATCTTTATCAATATAAGGACCAAAACCTTCAGCACCATATTCTTCTTCTAGTTCTTCTTCAGAACCCTCAACACTATATTCATCATCAACTTCAGGTGAAGTTAATTCTTTCAAAGAATCAGAAATATTCTTCAAATCTGAAGTTAATGATTCCAAATCTTCGATTGAACCATCAGCAATTTGTCCTGATAATTCTTTTAGGGAGCCAATAATCTCTTTTAGTAATTCAGGAGCAGAAAGTTCAGATTCGACCTGAACTTCTTCTTCTGAATCATAAATGTCATCAATGGATTCCATTAGTTTTTTCATGTTACTCATTATAGACCTTCCATATACTTTTTATATTGGCTAGAAATAGATTCAAAGATAGAATCAACAGATTCGTCTTCTTCAGATTCGCCAACAAGTGGATTGTCACCTAATGCAGTACCAGGTTGTTTGTCTTTGTATGCATGACGAGAATTTACAATACCATCATCATCATAGAATTCAGGATCTGGACGATTTTCAGCGTCTTCTTGCATGGTACGTTTCCAATAGAATGCATTCCCTTTAGGAACAACGATGAAGTTATCACCTTCAAATCCATTGGTTTTTTCTTGACCGTCTTCAACACACTCAAATTCACTTCTGAATGGACCGAATTCTTGTGATTGGTCAGCTTCAGAGGCAACTGAATCTTCGTCTAGTGATAGGTCAGGGAGTAGGCTTTCAGCTACAGATTGGTCAGCGTCATCAACTTCTTCTTCAGAGTCAGCAATATCTTCTTCAAGTTCTTGACTTTCATGAATACCTGCTAATGAAGACATACGACCCATATCGAACTCGTCATCACCAGCAGAATCAAATTCATCTTCTGTTTCAAACTCGTCATCGCCGCCATCAAAAGATTGTACATCAGCAGCGGCGTCAATGTCAACTGAATCATCGCCAAAATCGGTCACAGAGCCAGCTAAATCGCTTACAGCAGAGCCGAGGTCATCAGCTCCAGCATCGCCCAAATCGTCAGCACTAGGTGCTAATTCAGGACTCATGATAGGTTGGGTTTCATCTTCACCGCCCATGCTATCAAAATTTAATGGAGCAATGGCAGGAACTGAAGTCATTCCACCCATTTGAGGCGAACCACGCTCCGCTTGCCCTGCTAGGGCAAGCATACGAGAAAGAGTATCAAGATCGCTAGATTCTAAACCTTGTACATCAATACGAACGGATGCCTCATTAATTGTTTTTTTCATAATAACTAATTCCTTTTATATTAATCTGTAGTATTTAATGAATTTAGAATCTCTGTTGCTTCACGTTGTTTACCAGCTAGAATAATATCTGCTGCTAGTAATGAAACTTCATCACCACGACTAAGAAGTACTACAATATTTCTTGCTAATGGAGATGCTTTAATTCTGTCAGCCAAACCTTGTAATCCAGATTCTTCAGAACCTTGTGGAGCACCGTTTTGTGCTGGTGGTTGTTGTCTACCCTGATCCGGTTGCGGTCTGTTTTGTTCTGTATCAGAACCTGCACCACCTACATTTACTTCAGGAGCCTCATCACTTTGGTCTTGAGTATCAGTATCACCTTGTTCAGCTTTACTAGACATGTCATCTAGTACTTTACGAGAAATATCAGAAGGAAGTAATTTTCCTGAATCGGAAATAAAACGACCATCACCTACATACTTATATGAAACACCTTTTTTAGACTTCCATTCAGTACCGATTTTAACAGTTTCAGTGGAGTTATGTTTCACAATAGCTGCTTGTGCTGCACGTTCTAATGGTGCGGCTGCTGATTGGTTGATTGGTTGTTTAGTTTCTGATGAGAACCAACGACCATTCTTTTTAAAGTACTTCTTACCTTTACCTGAAGTATATACATATCCATCAGGAACAACAGTACCTTTAGCACTATCTTGAGCTGGTGCATCTGAAGAATTAGATTCTTCACCGTTCTGTGCCATTTCTTGCTTAGCGTAATTTTTAATTCTATCCATATAAGCTTCAGGATATTCATTACCGTTCTGCAAATCTACAAATGCATCACCAACATAAGTAAGGGTGTTGCCTCTGTACTGAACAGTAGTTCCTACCGGAAAAACTTCATGAGGATTGTTGTTTAGCTTTTTAATATAATCTTTTGCTTCAGCATTGAGTTCTTCTAGATTATCATCTTTCTTTTTTACTCGGTCACCTTTATGGAACCAAGCACCTTTGCGATAAATGTAGTCACCCATTTTAAAGTAACTAGGAATCTCAGTACTGTTTTTGTCACCTAATTTTAGGTCAGAAAATTTATTATCTTCTGCTTCAAATAGATTTTTCACACGAGCATTAATACTTTCACTAAGAAGATTGCCGTTAATGGTAAAATTCCCACGGCCTACATAGGTATATGCAGTTTTATTAACTTTATATGATTTACCGATTTGTAATTCATTACTTGTGTTGTGTTCGTTAATTTGTTGTAGAGCAGACTTATTCATTTTGAAGTTATGTGTGCTTTCTACAATGTTTAAAGTAGAGCAGTTCATCCAAGAACCATCAAGGTACATATATTCTGTACCTTTATTTGATGTATAAACATAGTTATTTGGAATTGAAATGTTATTACCGTAGGATTTAAACATTATCTTCTCCTATTAAGAAATTAGTCGTAGTAGTTTTTCACGGTCTGCTGGACTTAACCCTGATAACTCACCTTTGAAACTATCATTACCAGCAGCAGGTGCAGGAGATGAATCGCCTTGACCTTGTTCCTGACCTTGACCCTGTTCTTGTCCTTGAGCTTGGCCTTGTTCCTGACCTTGTTGTTCAGGTTTATTTTCGTCTTCAGCATAATCAGTGTTTAGCTTTTGGACTGCTTTCATTAAAGCTGCACCAACATCTTTAGGAGTGAATGAACGACGTTCATTATTTCCTAAGAAAGAAACATCTAATTTGTTACCTTTGAAAAATGCAGCAACATCAGAAAACGAAACTGCTTGTGGGTGTGAACCATATTTACGTCCAATATAACGCTTAAAATCATTCCACAACTGGTTTGCCATTTGTCCGGTTTCTTGAGAACCTTGCTCAACTTGACCGGAACCAAAGAAACCTTTTACTTTGCCTTTCGCTGAGTCAATCGCTGATTGGCTACGGCTATAAGGACGCTCGTTTAATGGCTCTTGTTGTCCATCAAACATTTCTTCTAAAAGACTCATCGATTACCCCTTTTTACCAAAGCCAGCAGACATATATTCTGAGTACGGCTTTTTGTCTTTTTTATAACTGTCAATTGCATCTTTTACTGCGGTATCCGCACGACCTTGACCAGCAATTTCCTCAGCATTAACTTCAGGAACTTCTTTATATTCAGGATCTAGTAGGCGAGGCTCATAATCATCAAATTCAATATCATCTTCAGAATCAGCAATTTCTTCCTGATAAGGTTCTAAGTTGTTACGAACGTGAAGTAAACCTTCAGACCATTGTAAAAGACTTCCGATTTCAAATAATAGTACTTGTGGTTGAATCCCACGCTTACATTTAAAATCGAACATCCAAATTTCACCACAATCTAGATTATAGAAATCAATTGGGTTTGATTGGAAAATGGTTTTCTTTAAAGGACCAACTTCAAAAGCATCATATCGGTCTGTAAGTCGGGTTACGACTTTATGTAATTCTTCTGTGCTTGGCTCACAAGCAAATTTTACACGATACGAATATTCTGGAGTAAGTTCTGTTAATATTTTTTGTAATTTATTCATGTTAACTCCGAGTCACAGTAATTTAATTTATTTATTACGTTTCATTGATGCAAGTAGCTCGTTGCGTGATTTTACTGCAACAACCTTCTCACCTGGAATTGCGTTAGGGTCATTACTGTTTCCTAACGCTACTGGAGTCTTAGATTTCTGATTAAGTTCGATTTCCATCTTATCTTTCTTAATCTGCATATCAATTAGTTTAATATCAGAGTCGATGACTTTCGAGTGAGCATCAAGTGCAATTTTTAACATTGCGTTTGCTGCGTTAATCATTTCTGATGCGAATCGGTCTTCGCAATTGAATGCTCTATCAAAAATATCTTCGAACCGGTCTTCAGCTAACTTAGCTAATCTGTCTAAATGAGTTTTACGATGTGTAATATCGGGAATATCTTTAAGTTGTTCACGATATTCTTTTAACTGGTTCATTGAGCGGCGAGCTTCTTCAATGTCTTGTCCAGTAATTTCAGTACTTTCATCTTCATCATCTGAATATAGGTCACTTGCATCAGCACCATCTAGTAACTTCTGAATATCTTCAGAACTTGCTAGTCCTAGTGCTTCCTCTACACCACGTTTTACTTTCATATTAATTCTTCCTGTATAGTGATTTCTCAGTTATGATTTTAAACTCAATTTTATTCTGCTGACATAAAGCCATAGCTGCTGACCATTTTGCTTGATTAACAAGTACTGTGATCTTATCTTTGCGAGTTTTTGCAAACTGCATATAACATTGCTTTTCAGGTTTAATTTCTAGTAACTGAATTTTTTCGGCACCGCTCAATGGGTCAATGTATTTAACTAAAAAATCAGGCCAATAATTTTTAACCTTACCCTCTACAGGGCAGGTATATTGTATTGGAAAAGGTTCAACTGACCATTCCAGTACAGTAGGGTTCATATCAAGTGCAATCATCACATCTTTTTCCCACGAACTACGATAAATTGGTGGGTTAGATGATTGGTACTTTTTAATATTCTGGATAGAATATACACCCTGTGCTTGTTTTGTATTCTTTATTTTTGCTGGGTTAAACTTTTGCATTAAAAATCTCCTAAGATATTACCTAGACCAAATTTGGATGTTGCAGTACTGATTATACTTCCTAAGTTAAGAGCACTCGCACCTTTCGTTACAGCACTTCCTATATTTCGGATAGTATCTGGACTAATATTACCGTTCAGAATATCTCTTGCTGATGTAATAATGTCGTAGCCAGCAGTACCAGCCCTAATTATTTTACCAACAGTTAGAACACCAACGTTCTTATCATCCATTTGACCAAAGTACTTGAAGAATCCAGATTTACCTAAACCAGTAGTATCGGTAATTAAATTACCAATCCCAATTGTAGGTACACTGATTGAGTTATAACCATCCGGCCCTAAATGACCAATACCTTCATACTTCAATGAAATTGAAATAACACCAGGATCACCAGAGCTTTCCATTGATTTTGTTTCTAAGTTAATATCTTCAATAAAGACGTTAAACATGTTATGACAAGTATATGTATCATTGTCAATTTCATAGATGTTTATTTGTTTAAAGAAGTACTGCTTATCGGAGTTGCCGTTATTCATAACAGAACGACCCCAATTACCACCCATTGCTTCAAATTCCAATGGAGTACTTAGAACGTCATTTCTAAAAGATGCTGCACTTTTAACGAAGAAATCACCATAATAATATTTACGGTAAGCATCGATTAATAAAAAAGCAGCTCCATCTACAGTATCGTAGAAAGTCATATTTACTGGTTTGTAGTCCAACTTCCCAGCTTGTAAACGAGTACGGTTGTACTGGTTTAATTGTTCTACTGTAAATTGAGTACTAGGTAGATTCACATCTCTTACAAAACACGATACGTTTTTAACGTCAAATCCAGTATGAGTATCCGGTAATTGTGTTTCGATAAAGTTTTTAGCGAATGATGTTAGTACAAATTCAACAATAAAACTGTATTTTAATTTCGGCAGTACATAGTTTGAAAAACCACCTTCACCTGCTGAACTGAATACTCTTTGTGCAGCGTTATATTGTTCTAGTGGAGGATCTTTGATAATTGATGCGGAAGATACTACACTTCCAACAATATCAGTACTGACTGCCACTAGAGAATCTAAGAAAGCCATATATTATCCTTATAAACTTGTATTACCAAAAATCTTATCAACAATATCAAGTGCACTATTAGTCTTATCAGATAGCAATGAATTAATTCTGTCTGAGTACATTTCTTCAATCATATCATATTGAACACAGTTATCTGGTTTAATAGTTAATTTCATTGTTAAGTACTGAGATGAACCATAATCAAGGGAATCCCATGAAATATCGGTAATAATGCAACCATAGCAAACCCAACGGTCTAAAGTACTTAATGCGTTATAACCTTTACCACCAACGAAATCGTCAATAGCATTTACTAGTCCTGCGTTGTTTGTTACTGCTGTCGCCGCATCAACGGCTGTATCTCTAATTAGATTAGTAAGAGAATCATCAGGGTTTGCACCACCAGTAGTTTCAATCATCATTCGGAATTTGTATCCGGCGAATGGTTGTTCTGATTTTGCTGATATTCTGCGTTGGAAATCTAATTGTTTTTGAAGTTGGCGTATAATTGCTTTCGCTGCCTGGTTATCTACCGAATCACGAATAGTCAGGGTGATTGGTTTCCAATCCCAACGTCCTACATAAGAGGTATTTGTTGCGAACTGATATAATTGGTGAGTTTCGAAAGAAATGCTCGGACGGTCTACTGATTCAACTTCAAGTGCAATATGGTCTTTTTCATCTATGTCAATACCAAAATTATAAACGACCACGCGAAACTTGTGTTTCACTTTTGGCTGACTCATTGTTTTGTTTCGACCACTAGGTAAAGGAACGCCATATTTATCCATCATGCTTGCCATTACATTTTCCCCTATTTAATATGGTATGTATAATTATATTTAGCAATAAAAAAGCCCTGAACATGTCAGGGCGTTTATTTTTATTGACCTTGGTAGAAATTGGAATCTGGTAGAGTCTCGGAGTTGATTGCCGTTGGACTTGTACTAATAGAAATTGAATTCTTAGGAGTACCGTTACCTGCGACTTCATCACCTAGAGCTTGACCTTCTGGTCCAACTAGAACACAACCATCTGGTTGTAGTGACATAGTAATTACTTGTGCTTCTGAGCTGGAATAATCCCACTCACCGAAGTTTGAATCAGTAATAAAACATCCTTGGCAAATCCAAGTATGTAGTGTTCCTTCATAAAGGTTGGTTAAGTTTTCACTATTCGAGCCGTCAAGAGCCTGAATCCACATTTCGAATTTATACTGTGAAGCACTAGTACGAGATTCTTGTGAGTAGTAGTTGAATTCTTTACGCATTTGGTTCCAAATGGCTTTCAATGACATGTTGCCTACTGAGTCGCGGAATGCTACTTCAATTGTTGACCATGTATATTTGCCTTTGTAGTGTGCAGAACTGTTATAACTGTGAACAGTTATATTTTCGTGCTCCACATGAGGTGTACCAACAGTATTAGTGTCTAGTGTAATATAATTACCGTCTTCGGTATTACCGAAGCCGAAGAATACTACACGGAAACGATACTTTGGCTTAGGTTGCTTCATTGGTGCACGTGCTGCACCTGGAATTGGAGCACCATATTTATCCAGTAAATTTGCCATTATTGATCTCCTAAAATCTAAGGGAATAATCTTTAATGTATTTATAAACTTTCAGGGGTTGGAAGTGCATTAGTAATAAAAACAAAAAAAGGGAGCCAAAGGCTCCCTTAATATTATGAAGTTAAACTATTTTCCAAACGAATCGGAATATAGATGAAGTTGATTGAACGAGTCGGAACAAGTGCAATATCCATCCACAATTCATTTGCATCAATACGTGAAGTTGTGTTGTTTGATTCATCACAAACTACTAAGAAGTCGTAAAGACCATTTAGTTGTACAATTTCAGCTAGGAAGTTGTTAACAACTGAAGTGAATTCTTGACGAGTACTTGCAGTGTTTAGACGGAACAAGAACGGTTCAGCTAGTATTGATAGTTGAGTACGGATGTAAACAACAAGACGAGCAACGTTAACACGACTTAGTGCAGAACTATCATCAGCAGCTAGAGTTTTATCCCCATATACTAGAAGTCCACGGTTAGGACGCATTGCAATTGGGTTAATCTTGTTAACATACATTGTATCACGTTGACCCTGATTATATACTACTGGAGCATATTCACCTTCGTCATTGATATAACCAACTGAAGCAGCATTTGTAACAATACCACGTTGTGTACCTGCTGGTGGATACCAAACATAACTTACGCTATCGCTATAAGCATATGTACGCATCGCAACAGTACTTCCCGGAACTGCAACTTCAGAACCATCAACGTTAGTACCTAAACACCATCCCATATACTGTGCAGCATATGAATAAGCAGTTGTACGACCTACTTCACCATTACTTGCAGCGTTGTTTGCATTGGTCGCCCAAGCTTGAACATCTGTAGCAACAGGAGCTAAACGTGCTGGAACATCAGTTACGATGAATGCAGTTTCTTTACGGTCAGTGTTCAATGTTACTAGTTCATCTAGAAGTTCTACATATCCTGGAACACACATTAAGTTGAACTGGATACTTTCAGCACGAATATCTTCGTTACTTACTACTACTGATGCTAAAGCTTCAACGATAATTTTACGTTGTGCTTCACGTCCAAATAGACCAGAACCATCTAGGCCAACACCAGAAGCAACTGTCCATACGCCATTTTTCATTACTTTAACAACACCTTCAGTTGAACCTAAGTCCACTGCAAGCATACCATTTTGGTATAGTTCTGCACTTGGAACATCACCATTAGTGAAGTCTTCAAATACAAGACCGTTTAAAGTGCTTTGGTCAGTACTATCTAGTTTTAACCATGTACCTGAAACATTACGGTAGAATACATAACCATCAATACCCTGTGAAAGTGGTTGAACCCAAAAATCACGGTCTGCTGCTGGTTCGTCTAATTGAACGTACATGTTAGTACTTGCATCAATCAAATCCCAACTATCAGTTGAAACGTTAGCAACATATAGAACTACGTCCAACGAATCAGAGTTGCTGAAGTTGTACCAGTAAGTGCCTTCTGCTGCTTTAGCAGTTGGAGTACTTGGTGAAACACGAATGTTGTTTACGTTAACCAATGAATAGTTGCTGCTATCAACAGTTAGTTTAGAAAGTTCTGATGAACTGAATAGTTGTTGACCTGAATTAGTAGTAACGAAACTATAACCATTTTTATTACTTACAATTAGGGAACTAGTACCAGTGAAAGTAAATCCAGCATTGATTAGTTCAGCACTTTTGTTAAGGTTAGCAATAATAGTAGAAACATTAATAACTTCGCCAGTTTTAACAGCTACAACAGTTACTGATTTATTCAAGAACTTGAAAGTTAGTGAACCATTCGCAGTTGCTAATGCACCTGTTGATTGACCAGCAGGAACTGCACCCGCACTAATTGCTGCGATTGAACCAGCTTTAGTGTATAGTGAGAAGCTTTTACTGTCTTCGTCAAAAAGAGCACCGAAATATGTATTTCCGAAAGTACCGGATTTTGCTTCAATTTCGTAGAAGCTATTACCTGTCCAAACACTTACTTCAGACCAAACCGCAGTTAGGGAAGCATAACGTTTTAGTACAAAGCGAGTACCAAAATAGTTTGAACCATTTTTAGTATATCCATCACGAATCCAAATGTTACCGGTTAGGATACTAGAACCTGTAGGTACTTTGTTAATAGGTGATAGGTAAGTTTCAACCTGTACAAGACCAACTGCTTCATATTTGTACATAAGCATTTGTCCAGTACTTGGAATGTGGCGAACTAGTAAATCGTCTACGTTTAGACCAGTAGTGTCAACGTCTGCAATGTGTTCTTCGCTAACGATAGTAACAGGCTTAACCTGCCAATCGTAGAAACTTGTTGGGTTGTCAATCTTAGCAACATATGCTTCGATTTGTGATGATTTTGTGTCTAACCACAATGTGCCGTTAGATACCGGACCAGTTGGTGCAGTACCAGTTGGTGCCAATTGTGCTAAGTCAATATCTGCACGAACTACATAAGCACGGTTTGCAATACCCATGTAACTGTATAGTGCATGAAGACCGTATTCGTTTAGTTCGTCACCTTGAACTACTGAACCATTACTCGATTGGAAAATCGGTGATCCATATGTTTCAAGTGCGTTGCGTTGCGATGTAATTAGTTTAAGTGTACCTGCGTTAGCCTTAGTTGTACCAGTTGCAATTGAACTGCTTCCAGTAACTAGCTTATCTTGTGCAGTTGCAATAACAAACAAAGGCACTGTTCCGTTAGCACTTGTAGCACTAATGGTTTCATCGGTAACTGAAACACTAACACCAGGTGATTGTAAATTATCAGCCATTTAATCCTCCAAAAATCTTGGGTTTATTCGAATATTCGTATAATTATATTTATTGGAGGATGAACTGTAAGGTGTTTAAACGAGAATATACTTATATAACGCGTAGAATGTCATATGCCTGATTATATAGGTCATTTAGTGTTCCAGTATTCTCGACGATGTAGTCAGGATGATTGATACCTACCCAACCGTACTCTGAGCTATGAATGCCATCTAAGGAACGAGGAATAATTAAGTCCACATCAGCAGTATTTTTATGTAAATTATACTTGTATGCATCCCAATACCACTCAGGCAACTTACGCTGTACTTCAATAATGATACCATTCTGTTCACGAACTAATTTTACTTCATTAGGAAAACGACAATCAGTAATGATAATCTTATCACTGTCCATATTAAGAATGCGTTTTTCTAAACTGAACAACCAGATATTATCATGAAAATGCTTTCTAAGAACATCCGTACCCAAGTTCTGTAGTACCCAACGTGGAGTTACAGGACGACCCATTTTGTTAGTCCAGAATGCATCTTCTTGTTCACGGATAATACGAGATTCTTCGGTATTTCCTTCAAGCATTTCACGATCCCAACCGAATATAACACTTACTGCATCTTTTAATGATTCAGCAAACGATACTCGCTGGTATCCATTATCAATAAAAACTTTAGAGAATGTATCTTTTCCTGAACCAATGGTTCCGTTAATTGCAACTATTTTACGTTCCATGTATTTTCTTCCTTAAACGAAAAAAGGAAGAACCTTTTTAAGATTCTTCCAATAATTATCAAATATATTAGCCTATGATAAAGCCTAGTGGGTTACTACCATCTTCGTAACGGCGTAAGCGGTCACGTAATTCTTGTTGCATACGGATTGCGTTTGTTAGCAAATCTGCACCATCAAGAGAGAATGAACCTTGCGGCCCAGGTAGGGTTGCGAACTTCGAACGGTTACGGCCTAGAATCATCATCGCTTCAGATAAAGCCCAATCACGTAACCACGGATAAGTACTTTGAGTTTTGAATAGTAATGGTTCTGGTTTATTATGATATACATGTAGAAGTACTTCTTCTTCACCACGAATATCACGCTCTAGTGTTAGCTTTTTAGTTACTGAGTTCCAAAGGAACATAATTTCTCGACCAAACATACGACCAACAGTTTCATCGAATTGGTGATATAAGTCATAAGTTAATAGACCTCCACCAGTACTTCCACGAACTGCACTTAATAGATATGTGTTACTGTATGCTAAAGAAAATGGATCTACGGTAGAACCTGAACCCGAAACAACACCATTACCACGGCGATAAATTCTGCGAACAATTTCAACTTCAGTTGGTAGTTCGTATACAGAATCAGATTCGTAAAACTTCATATGCAAGAATGCTTCTTCTTTTGAAGCACCAGCCCATGCTCGGTAGTTTGCTACTGCATTATCAATACAAACCTCAAGCTGTTCATCGGTGATTTCAACTTCTACGGCACCTGCACCTAGCATTACTGTAACAACACGTTTCATTTCTTCACGGTGATCGTACTGTGGAGAATCTGGATTACCAGCATAATTGTATGACATAAAAAAATACCCCTAAACATGTTTATATATCATATTTAGGGGTACAGTATTAAAACTTAGTACAGTTTTGTGTGAAATAATTCAAGCGTTGAGTACTATATGGACCAACTACTAAAATCTTAGTTTCAGTTTCCCCACTAATAAAGTTAGTTGGTGCACCTTCCATATTACATATAAATTCAATCTCATCTAGTAAATCAGTCGAATCTGCTACAAACAATTGTTGTTCACATCCTGCATCAACCCAATCCGAGAAATCTTTATTGAATAGTTTATGTTCATTAGCACCAGCATATGATGACCGTGTTGGGTCAAACTGATTCATAATTTCCATACCTGCACGTACTGACATACGAACTAAGTCTACTGGAGATTGACCTTTCAAAACTACAACTACTTGATGTACACTCATTACTTACCTTTTATACGATGATTTTGTTGCTTGGAACAAAAATCTGAGATTCGGATTCTTTACTTGCTTCGATAGATTCGATTGCACTTACATATGCACCTGCGATTTCTTCTGAAGGTACAGAAACCGACACGATGTTATATTTGAAGAAAATGGTATTTTCTTCTGCGTCAGTTAGACCTTCTAGATAATCACGGATGATCATTTCACCTTGTTCATCTAGACCGAACTGGCATGGATTACGAACCACGATTGCATCATTCGCATCATCTTGGATAGTACCGATTAGTGGACCAATACCATTGATGAAAATAATTTTTACGTTGCTTGATACTTTAGACATTTTAACTTCCTTGTTAATTTAATTAAGTTCGTATAGATTCTTTGTTGCGTAAGTTACACGAGAATCAATGATTCTTTCGATAACTTCCCAATTTCCACCTGCTAATCCTGCTCCCATTTTAGGGAAGTGCAGATGTACACTATCAACTAGTTTTAATCCTAAAACTGTTTTAGCGGTGTTATTTAGTTCTGTAAAAACACTGTCAATTGCATCATAGCTGACATACTTTTTACCATCATACCCATAGAACTGTTGGGTTATTGCATTACAGATTACTAGAGAACCGTGAACTGGATGATTAATCATAGTTCCTAACTCTAGTCTGTTGTTGTTTTTAACGTACTCGTCATTATATGCTTCATACGCTTTTGGAAATCGTTCACGTAATTCTTTGGCGAAACCAGTACCCATTCTTCCCTGTGCATTACAACCGTGAATAATGAAATGTAGTTCGTCACCACACATGAACTGAGGGCGGGTATCTAGTAAATCAAATAGATTCCCGTAAAAATAATTAATCATACAGCCTCAGTGAAAAAAGGACTTCCGAAGAAGTCCTTTTAATTATAATCCGAAACGGATTCGCTTTATCTCTTTACGATTTTTTCTTGCAGTATTACTTTGGTGAAGTCTTAATCCTCGTTTATTATCTTTAGACAAGTACCATGTATCTTCCGGTACGTCATAATCACAATATCCGTCTTCCGTAATCGTTCCTAAGAAAGCTGACTTTTTAGGAATATCCACAGATGATTTAACACTTTCAAAAATGCCTTTAGCTAATTTCTCTCTAAAACTAAGCATGATTTTTCTCCCAAATTGTAATACGAAGGAATCTGTTTCCTTCAATATTATTTAGGGTTGTTTAACTGTTCCGAAATAAATTGCAATACTTGTTCGTGTGTACAAACTGAAAGTACTTTATCAAGAATTTCATCATAGAATTCTTTTCTTTCATGGTACTTTCGAATCAATTCAGTACGTTCAAGTACTGAATCTGCTGTAGGTAGGGAAGGTTCATATTCTACACCTAAGCTTTCTGCAAGGTCTTTTACTCTCTGCATACGAGCAGCATGTCGATCATGCATTTCACGTACTTTTCTTTCTCCTAGAGTAAAGTGTGACATATTAACTTTAAAATGCGTTTCTTCATCCAAGATGTACGCGTTAATATCAGACGAATCCTTTCGTTTCATTTTATGCTCCTAACTGACCGAAAATAGTATTTGCATCTTTACCATTATACTGACCATTATAGTTAGCTTTTAGGTAAGGGAACATATTTTTCTTTTCTGCCATAGATGGATTTTCTGCGATTGCAGCTTGCATAATAGCAAGTAGTTCATCATTGGTTAGTTGTTTTGGTAGTAGATTTTCTAGAATGATTTTTTCAGCTTCTAGAGATTCGGATGCACTGTACTTTAGAGACTCTGTAACGCTCTCTAATAGCTTCTTAACGGATTGGATTACTACGGTATCTTCGACGTCTTGTGCGGTGGTCTTGCGTTGAATTTCGGCAATGATTACACCAAATAGGCTGTATTTTACCTTGTCATTACCTAATGCTTTCTGGCGTTCCGTTTGAATGGTCTGATAAAGACTCATATTATTCTCCTTTTAGAAAAGCTTCAAACTTATCACATCCTCCAATGTATTGTTCATCGACAAAGATTTGCGGTACTTGTCGCACAGGCTGTCCAACGATTTCAGCTAGATCAGCACCAGTGATTCCTTGTGCGTCAATATCAATAAATTCCAAATCGAATCCATTCATTTCACAGATGAGTTTAGCACGGTCACAAAATTTACATCCTTGTGCACGACCATACATTTTTACATTCATAATATAATCCTTTTATTATGTTATTTTATTTCCATATACTGCGTAACAGCTTTAATGATACTATTACACATACGTTCAGTTAAGTACAATTCACAATCTTCTACGTCAATATACATAAACTTATCCAGTTCAGGCTTTTCTTGACCGTAACGATTGGTATAAGTACTTAAACATTCTAAATCTTCAATCTCAGGCTTTTCAGGTGCAGTATAGAAGAAAAGAACCAGGCGTTTTCCTTTCCTATAAGAGACTTCGCCAATTAAATGCAAATCTTCTTCAGAAATGGAAAAGCCCGTTTCTTCATAACACTCTCTAACTGCTGCCTCTGCATACGTCTCTCCTTCTTCAGTTTTACCTTTAGGGAGATCCCAATGAGATTGACCAGTTGTATGTCCTATAAGTATCTGACCGTCGCGGTAAAAAATTATTCCACATGTATGACGCATATGAATTTCCTACTAAATTATCAGATACCTATAATATACCACATTTTTTCTAACCGTTTCAGATTTATGCAAACATCTTTTTGATTTCAGTTAGTTGAATGCCCTTAACATACGTGCGAATATTAGCAGCTTCAAGTTTACCAGTTTTAACCATCTCCTGAATATCACCAACTGGTGCATCAGTGAATCGATCAAATACTTTTACCATAAGGTCTTCGAGTTCATTATCCATTTCACGACGAATAATAAAGTACTGAGTTACCTTATAAAGAAAATCTTCACCACCATTGTTTTTGATGTTCATTAGACTGAAGATTTCTACCATTTCTTCAGGCTTCTTCTTCCTGAACTTAATTAAATTCTCAGAATGAAGCTTGACAAAGTTACTGAACTTAACCATACGTGCAGGTAGTTTAATTGCACCTACAATATAATCTTTGTCTGCCTGCATATTCGAAAGAATTACCGACCAGATATACTCGTCACGATATTCCTGAGTACTTGTCTCAGCAATTACATCAATTAGATCTAGCTCTTTCTGTGTTGCAGAGAAACCAGGTAGTAGTACAGTTAATGCACCAATACTTTTCAAGTACTTCAAAAAGATACTTGGTTTAGCTTCAGAAAATGCCTTTTCAAATTCGACATAAACACGTTCTTTAGTAAGATGGTTAATTTCACCGGAAGAAACCATAGTACGTACCATATCATCGGTATCTTTGTGTACTTTGAAATCTGGATAACGAGCCGCGAAACGTGCCAGACGCAATACACGAAGTGGATCTTCTTTGAATGCTTCGGAGACATGCTTAAGTACTTTATTCTTTAAGTCATCTTTGCCGTTATATGGGTCAACGTGAGTCTTTGTCACAATATCCCATGCAATGGCATTGATAGTTAGGTCGCGACGATACAAATCCTGCTCTAATGTAACACCCTGAGTTTCAACGGTGAAACCATCATATCCAGTACCTGTTTTACGTTCGATGCGAGCAAGTGCATACTCATCACCATCAGGTGAAAGAAACACTGGAAAATCTGCACCTACTTGTTTGTAACCGATACTTTCAAGATAAGTAATATCTTTTGGTTTAGCACCAACGAGTACATAGTCTTTATCTTTAGGCTGTAGACCTAGTAGTTTGTCACGTACAAAACCACCTACAATATATTTTTTCATTTCATTTCCTGTTATTCAAAAAAGCTGCCGCCGCGACGATATTTTTCGTATGTTGGTACTTTTCGGCAGTCACCGACAAACCGAGATGGAGGGGGTTCTGGTGGCGTAGGTGGTGGCGGTACTGGTTCAAGATTAAGTACTTCGTCATTGAGTATTTCACCCCAAAAACCCGTTAATGTTTCACGCTTTGGTGGATTACTCTTTCCAAGATCTCCTTTAGGAGATTTACCACCAAGTACATGTGCAGTCCCTGATAAGTGATCATATACAATCGTTCGTGTATAATCATCACCACCATAATATTCATCAAACATATCAATGTCCATTGCCATTGTTTAAACACTCCGTAACAATGATGTTTCCCCAAAAACTTGTTGCCAAAGCTGATAGCTTTTCACGCTGAATTCGTTCGTTCTTTAACTGATCGAGAGTTTTTCTTTTTCTTTCGGCGTCGGTATTGTTATCAATCCAAATAGAGGAACTATTATAATAATCATTATTGTGGTTTTTGAATCGTGTCATGTCATATCCATGAACACGCAGTTCATCCTTTATAACCTCATAAACATGATTATGAGATTCCATATGATGAGTTTCGATGAATTTCTTCATAGACATTGCATTAGGCATAGCAACATTTAAGTCACCATGCTCAATAAGATACATATCCCCAGGACTTCCATAGAAACTAACTTTTAAATCATAAATTCTGAAAGTTGAACTCATAAATTAATTCCAATTAAAATAAAAAAAGGACAGAGCATTTCTGCCTGTCCTTATAATGTATCAGTTTTTTACAGTACTGTCAAGCACTTTTTAAATACTACTTAACAATAAATCAACTCGGTTGCCACCTACTTGATTGTACCAGAGAGAATTTTTAATCTCTCTCTTGAAACGATGCGAGTTGCTATTTTCTACACTTTTCCAGAGTTTATTAAACTTGGATAGTTTATCGCAGCCCATTGTATACGCCATTTCAAACAGAACACGTTGCTGATCTAATGTCAGGTCAACGGCCTTTTTACGCTGTAAAAGTAGTACGAAGTCGTTCTTTGTACGTTGCATATCTTGCAGAAGCATACTATGTGCTAATGCTTTACTGATGCCATTACGGTACTTTGCTGCGTCTTTCTCGCCCTTCCCTAAGTAATGACCATAACCGATTGTAAAATGACCGGTACTGTCACGATATGGGTAGAACTTTCCATTTTTGAAAGATGGACCAACTTTACCGCCAAGCAACTTCCGTTTAATTACTGCTTGGGATTCGCTTGTACCCTCTGCTTTTTTGAGATGGTCAATCATGGTCTTATCCGTAATATCAATCACTTGACTGAGATCCGGTAAAACAACTGACTTCAAATCATCATCACTAGGGATGTCAAACATTGTACCTGGATGCATCACTACATCTTTATTAACCACTTGTAAAACTTTGACGTATTCTTTTACCTCAACGTTTACTGGTTTAATTTTAGTTGCCACAGTCCATAGACTATCACCACTAAGTACTTTGTATTGCTTTCTGCTTTCAGTTAGTTCAGCATCACTCTGAACGACTGGCGGTTGCGTTTGAATTTTTACTACTGGTTCTGTTTGTACCACTGCCTCTACTGAGACTAATGATGTAGTACGATCATGTGAGATAAAACCTAATCCAAATGCAGCGGCAAGCAACGTAAAACCTACTAAGACATGTTTCAACTTAGCACGAGTTTTGAGTTCTTGTATCGCTTTATACAAAATTTCTCCTTATTACACATTTTGGTGCTTCTTCTGCGTAACTCGGACGTATTGTAATAATGCGGCCTTATTTGCACAAAGTCGCTCTTGGACTTTCTACGATAGTACTAGAAAAGTACTATTTCGAAATTTTATGTTCTCTACTGAAAATCAACTTCTCTATATCAAACATATTAAGTTGTTCTTCAGTAGCTGTCAACGAAATTGAACCCAAATCGTTGAGGTCGCATTCGTTTATACCAACGCTCATAAATTCATCAATACTTTGAAGCATATGAGGTGGTACGATTTGTGACATTATAGGCTGGTATTTATCATAAGTCAATGAAAATTCTAGTAACTTAGGTTCGACCACCTTGAAGCCGTCACGCACTGCTTGATGTAAAATTGATTTAAACCACTTGATATTTTCTTCAGAATCAGGTTGGTAAATGATTTCTTCTGCTATATTCCGGTGTACTGGTATAGTAGTATACGGTGTTAATCGTAGTTCTTGAATTACAAAACGATTAATATCAAAGTAGACATTCACATTTCGTGATAGTCTTTGTTTATCAATCAAATAATTATATGCTTCACCATAATTATTGAATGTAATTCCCAAGTTGGAATGTACTATGTCGCCTATAGGAGAAATGTTTTGTACGTAACCACGAGCTGGATCAAGTATTTTAAAGTAATGTTCAATCATGATAAGTTCGTCCAATAGTTATGTGAAATTCTGGATATATTGGAAGACCCAATTCACGACGAAGTTCTACTAATTCTTCACATTCAAAGTTAATTATGAAGAAATGGCCTGGATTTTTACGGTCTTTTATCTGAAGAACGTTAGGGTAAAATCTGATTTTTACTTTCTTTCTGTGATACTTTTTCCACAAATGAATATGTTCATCATCAGGTTTTTCACCACGCACAATACTTACGTGTGCACCCCAAGCAGGCATATCTAAATGAATATGTTTTTCAGTTCTAACAAAGTACTGATAATATCTTACTAAGTCATTAGGTAATTGTAATACACACCAATACTCTGTTCTTTTTTTCATATCTTTCCGGTCAGGATCATATTCAAGATACCCGTCCAGTTCGATGTATTCGGTACTCACAACTCACCTATAAAATTAAAGACCAAAAATCTTTGCAACAGATGCAACAAATGCACCGACAATAACAGTACTAACTGTAGTTAGAATAGGGTTAACAGCAAATGAAATTTTATACATCATTACTGCACCGATTATGTTGTTTCTAATTGATTTCATTTTATTCTTCCCAATAACTAATAGCTTCTTTTACTGCTTCTTCTGGTGAAACAGAAGTCCAATCCAACAACTCATCATCAATCCACGGTGATAATTCACCTTGGACTGTACTAAACCAATGTTCAGAAGGTGAATCAATAGATTTTAAAAATACAATAAAATGATATGCAAAATGCATTTTCCATTCTTCAAACGTAGACATATTATTAATTCCTTTTAAATAAAAAAGCCCCACCGAAGTGAGGCTTTGTGCCTATTAACCTAGCACTTGATAGCGTGGACTATCGATAGTGCGTAGCATAACTTGTACTGGATCAACATCCTCACCGCTTAGAACTGCTTCTAATACGCTTGGGCTGAATCCACTTACTAGTGCGACACCATTGGTATCGAACTTAACTGGATTGTTACCAGGACGAGCATTTAGGTTCCAGAATACAACTACTGGTAGTTCATATCCTGCACGTGCAAAGTCAGCTTTCGCAGACTCATACGCAGTTGCATTCCATCCACCAGAGTTATAGTGATTGAATTCCATGTCAGATAGAACAATTAAGTTCTCTGGCATTTGGTCTGCTGGTACTTGTTGCTGTACAGCAACTTCTAATACCTTTTTGAAAGCCAAACCAATATCTGTGCTGCCTGACCAGTACTGACCACCTTGATAGCGTTCCAAGTCAAACTTTTTCTCTGCAATGTTTGAACCCTTAAGTTCAAAGATTTGTGGACGAGTGCTGAAGTTCAAGAATAGATCTTTAAAAGCACCTTCTTGTTTATCTGCAATGTACAAACCTAGAGAAATTGCAACATCCATACAGGTCATGCGTGTAGCACCTGCGGTTGTACCCATAGAACCAGAGGTATCTACCATAGGAATAGCTTTCGCATCACCCATGAAGTTACGTAGTGCTTCCCATTGTGCTACAGCTAGTGTAGTACTTGATGGGTTACGACGATCTAACTTGGTAGTTACGTCATATGGATATAGTGCACCTGCGTTTACCTTAGCTTCACCTTTTTCAAGAGATGCTAGATATTCACGATAACGACCTTCGTCACGTTTCATGAATGCTGGTAGATAACGAGAACTAGCAACTGATGGTAGCTTGTTGTAATCAATATCAGACCATTCGTTAGCACACATTTTTTGTTCAACAGTGTTGCTCAAAGAAGATAGTAGCTTACGGTATTCACGTTCATTGATGTTCATCACACCCATGATTTCACGTGCGATTTTGTTGTTTGCTGCACGGTTTTTGTTTGCCGTGGTATTCATGTTCACAACACCTTGTGCGTTCTTTTTGAACTTATAGACGCGTGGCATCCATTTTGCACAAAGACCATTACCAGAAGTTAGTGCTTCCGCAATTGCTGTGTATGCAACAGTTTTCGCTGCTGCGGTTTTGAAGATTAGTAGATCATCCCAACGACCGAATTCTGCAAGTACAGGAATAATACGTAGAACATCTTGTGGATGTTTAACTTCCAAGTACTTTAGTAGTTCACGTGGGGTATTACGCTCACCTGCACCACCGCGAATATCACGTGCCCAAAGAATCATTTGCAATGCTAAGGTTGAGTTAGCTGCATATGCTGCATCGAAACTTGCTTTATAAGTGTTAAGATCTTTATTACGTAGAGAACCGATGATAAAGAACAAATCCACTAGTGGATTTAGTGTACTTTTAAGTGAGTTTCCACCGTTTGCGGTTTTCGCACGGTTTTGGATTTCTGGTGTGTTGGTGTTGTTTACTGCGTTTTTAAATGCTGACATTATATCTTCCTTTCAGAAATGGATTAATTTTATGTTGACACACTTCTTTTTAAATCTTATTGATTGTGCGTACAAGCTCATTCAATACGATTATTATACCACATTTTATTTTTCTGTTTCATTTTTCTCAATTAAAAACAGCACCTTTCGGTGCTGCTACATCAATATGTTTTACAATGAGGCTTGAATGCAGTCATTACATTTGAATCGTCAAAGCTAAACGGATTGAATGAGTTTGAGTTAGCAATATCTTTATTCATATGCTCTACTACTTTCTCACAAACTTCAGAACTTGGCATAGGAACTACATGAATTTCACTATAACCACCATAGCTTAACGATACGTAAAATAGAAATGTTGCTAAACCCATAATATTAATCCTCTGACTTTAGTAGATACTGGTTGTTGATAACTTTAAAGTGAATAGTTTGTCCATTAACTTTAACAGTACTTTTATATACATCACCTTCTGCGATTGGATGAGTAATACTTGCATGTTCAGCAGAAGCTAGTGCTTCTTTAATAGAACCATAAACTTCAAAGAACTTGATAATATCACTCTGTGGAACAATCTGGACACCAAGTAGTGCAGTAATTTCCAAGAAATCAGCATCATCTAGGAAGTTCTGATTATCTACATCCCAAATACGGAAACAATAGAACTGATGTTCAGTTAATTGTTCACGGTTGCCCTGAATACCCGGACCCATACATTCACCCTGCAATGCAAGCTGGCGATCATGTTTCTCACAGTACTCTTTTAGACGTGCTGGAATATCATCTTTAATAGCTGCTTTCCAGAATGCAGTACTTTCATCAAATTTCAATGCAAGATTACGAGAACAAACTACTACCTGAGAATCCTGCCACTGGAAAGGATAAGGTTTAGTTTCAATTACTTTAAGTTCCTGTAGTTCTTCATCCCATTCAACTACTTCATCATCCACTTTCTCAACAAAGAAATCTGGATTGTTAAAGTACGCAATAGTCTGACTAGAGCCATCAAGCTTTAGTGACTTACGGAATGGAACATCAGTCATAGTCTGACTGAATTTACCAAATACGTTCTGAATACGATCTTCATCAGTTTTTGGAACTACGATTGGGAAGTTACCCGCAACCTTAGCTTTTCCTGCACCAGTTCCACCATTACGTTCATCAGGACGTTCGTACTTAGTAACGTTTAAGTACTGCTCAATACCGTGACGATTTTCTTCAAGATCACGAAGAATATCTTTTGCATTACCCATAATAGTTTCAGCACTTGGCTGGCAGCAATACATTACATTATTATTAATACGATAGAAGAAATCTGCAAATGCAATTACTGGTAGTGCAAGACCCTGAGAAAGTTGTTTACGTAATTTGATTGATTTCAGACGAATACGGTCAACACCATGTTCATCAGTTTTTACGCCGCTTTTTGCAAGGAAAGAGAAGCGTGGATCTTGTGCCGGAAGATATGAATCAATCTCGAAGAACACACAGTAATCACCAACTTTAAATTCATCTTTCTTTACAACTACCTGCCAACCATCAATGATTGCAAGTACAATTAGATCTGCACCTTCAATTGGCTGAATATCATTAATTTTACGAACAGTTACCAGTTTACGACCTTCAATTACTAGCTGACTCATTTTATTCTCTTTTTAAATTTAGTTTTGTGTAACTCGGCGGTTCCACTTCTGCATGACTTCTTCCATTGATTCACCAACCAATGAAGCACCACATCCAAACTCACTCTCCAGACAATTAAATGTCCAGTACATTCCACGTTCAGTAATATCTTTTTCCAAAACAAGTTGTGTTGGAGAATGATGTGAATGTTTAATATCTAAATCTTCCCCAAAGCAACGTATATCTAATGAAGGACATTTAAACCATTGCATTCCAGTAGGATGTAAACTGTCATGCAAATTATAATGTCCAGGTTGATTACCACAAAATGGACACGGTTTTATTTCACCTTTATATGGATGTTCCATATTATAGTTTTCCTTCTGGAATATATGAAATTTTCTTTCTAATTAATCTTTATAGCTCTTAATAGGAATATCAGAAAGTTCTTTTTGTAGATTATATTTCTCGTTAAACTGTTCGATGTTACGATATACACGAGAACAAATATAAACATTTTTAATACGAGAACGTTTTACCTTAGAAGTGTAAGTAATCGGTACATTAACCACTTTACTAAACTCATTACGGCGATAAGCGTTATCTACATCTTCGTTTTTGATATACTTATAACCTTGTTTGAATAATTGAATTTGGTTACCCAATGTAATCATATAATACATTTTATTATTCAAACGTTCTGTATATTTTTGTTTATTCTTCTGAATTATCTTGCGTTTCATCATTACCCTTCAATTTTTTTCTAAGTAGTGATGAACTTGAATGACCAGGTTTCTTCTGGTCTTCAAATTCAATTTTGTTTTGTTTATATTCTTCAGCAAAAGACTTTAGAATTTTCTTTGCACGTTTCTGAAAGTTACTAGGCATCGTAAATTACCAATGCACCAATAATTAACCAGAATCCCCAATAATCTAAATCTAGTGCAAAACCATATGCACCAACACCACATAGTGCTGCACCAGCTAAAACCTTAGCTACTTTACCCATATTTTTTATTTTCCGTGTAAAGGGTTAGTACTCTGAAAGTAAATGCTATCATTACTGGTTTCGATTGTAAAGCTCTTTTGGCATAATTTTTTAGCCAAAATAAATGCAAATTCCTGAGCTTCAGCTAAAAGTACTGCGTCAGTTTTAGGGAAACGTGGATAACAAATTACACGTGCAGTAATGCCCGATTCTTTCCCACCAGTATAAACATACTCACATGGTGTAATCTGGAAACATGCACCTTTGGTGTAAGTATATTCACGTGCACACTGAACCGCAGTATCAAAATCACCAGCCATATGAATAGTTACATATGAAGTTCTTACCGATGCAATCTGTACAAACTCTGCAAGTTCTTTAGGGAATGGTTCTGAAGCATAAAGTTCCTGAACCCAATTACTGATACGGTCAATATCCATCTCAGTATAGTTATTGTGTAGACGATTGAAAACTTCACGACTTTTCTCAAGCCATTCATTTTCAGTTTTACAACTATCATAGATAGCTTTTAATTCATGACGAATTTGACTAAGCATTAGGAGATACCACCTTAATTGTTGAGTTTTTCATACGAAGTACTGGATCGAAGAAAGTTTCTTCTAAATGTACTAAACGCATGAATGTATATAAACTTAATGTTCCATTGGAAATACTGAAAACACAGTGTGGATTGTCCTCAGAACGATACAAGTTACCGTATGAATAGTACTTATTACCAATCCAAACTTGGTCACCATTAGAGAAATCCATAGTTAGTCCAGATAACTTTACATCCATATCCCCAGCTTCAGCGGCTAGAATCATACGCATTACATAACGATCAGAACGTTCAACAACACGCTTTTCTGCCATATCACTTTTATATGTTTTATAAGCTTCTGGATATAACTTACATAAATGTTTCAGGTACTGTTCATCAGTCATAACTACGGTGTTAACTTTATCCTCAGTACTTTGAACATCAAAAGTATCGTTTGGAGAAAGTGTAGGTGGTAATGGTGATTCATTTGATACAAATTCACGGACAGATTCATTAGCCATTAATGGAATTTGTTCACGTTTTACTTTTTTCGTCTTTACTGCTTTATAAATTAATACTGGAGCAGTACCCGCAAATGCATGAGATGCAACTAAACCAAGTGCTAACCAAATATCGATCATGATAAATGTACTTCCTCATTCTTACGTTTATGAAACCAACTAGGTCGTTTTTTAGAAATCGGTTCTTCGCGTAGAACGTTGACCAATGTCTGTAGTGCATTGAAAGCTTCGTTGTTTATTACACCGCGATTACCAGTAGAAGAACGCATTAATAAATGCTTCCCTTTTGGTTCATCACTTGTCCAGCCATATACACTACATTCAGGGTCTTCGATACTTACGTAAATACGACTTTCTGCAAAAGACACCCCTGGTAAATTAGCAGGAACCATTTTAGTAAAAAGTAAATTATCACCATAACGACTAAACTGTACTGTCATTTCACCACTATTATAACGGTCAATGATTCGTAGTAATCGCTGGCTTTCTGTATTGTCGAATGTTAAAAATTCAAATCGGCGTCTAAAATTGTTTCCAAATTTACCATTTAGTCCAGCACTACCAATAAACCAGATTAAAGATATAATTGAACAGATAATAAGTAGCATTTTCTTTCCTCAAGAATATGTTATAGGCCGAATTGTATCAGCCTATGTTTCTAGTGTCAAGCTTTATTTTTCAAAAAGTTACGGTAACAATGACGGCACATGCTTTGATACATATCATTACCACCAATCACTACCTGTTCAGTACTGTCAATTAAACGAGCATTGAATATGGCTTTTTTCCCGCAAGCACAAATATTCTTTAATTCTTCGGTACTGTCAGCAATCTCAAATAGACGCTTGGAACCACTGAATAAATTCGATTCAAAATCAGTTTTAATTCCGTAACAGAAAACCGGAATGTCACAATCATCCACTATTTCACCCAAAATGTCAATCTGTTCAGTACTTAAAAACTGACACTCATCAACAAATAATGCTTTAATACTCCAAGTTTTGCACATAGCATGTACATTCTTAAGTAGTTCAAGATCATCTTTTGGGATGATAGTTGCTTCAGATTCAATGCCTATCCTGGATGTTACTTTACCAGTACCATATCTGTCATCGAGTGCAGATGTTAAAACCACTATTTCGTAACCACGTTCCCTGTAGTTAAATGCTTGTTGTAATAAGTTGGTACTCTTACCACAACTCATAGCACCGTAATAATAAAAAAGTCCTTTTTCTTCCATTAGTGTTCCAGTTGAATAATCTCGTCGATATGTTCTAGTACGTATGCTGTCATATCTTCTGGTTCAGTCTCGCATATAAGACATGCTACTTCTGACATTACCCATTCACCCATATCATAATGTTGGTAGATCATGATAAAGTTTTCATCAGGGTATCCATCCCATGAACTGTATGATGGATGTACATTCAAATCAATAAATTCCAGTTCACACGCTCTTGATTTAATAAAGTCTTCCAACTCTATTTCAACATCAATTGTTGTTACTTTCTGTATTGTTATTTTCACTACGTTTCCTTACTTTATAATGCGGAATTCGAATCTGACGATTCATATCGTCCAAATTTAACTGAATATAAAATGGGTTATCCAATAAAGTTACAGTACCGTTCAAATCTTCCTTGGCTAGTAAACCCCAAGAAAAATCATCACTTTTTACTACCACTGGATCGCCTATTTCAGCAGTAGTACCATCATCGTATATAGCACTTTCAATTCCGAAAAATTGAAGTACTTCTTCTAGCATTAACCAGTCAGTCCAATCATCAGATAATGTATCAAAGTTCTCAATATCGTCGATTGTCTTATCTAGTTCAGTACCTTCTGGATAAGTTACGAATTCAACATAAAAATCCCGCACACCCATATCGACTTCTTTCTGATATTTCACTGCTGAAAGATAATCAGTAATAATTGTTGGATTATGATAAAATGTTCCGTGCTGGTCGGCTTCTACTGCTACAGCTACTAATTGTTTCATAATGTACCTATAAAAGAAAAGGAGGCAAAGCCTCCTTATGAGTTAATCCTCAGATTCGTCATCCTTTCCGCTATAATCGTAAGAATCATATCCCTGGTCAAACGTATCACTAAAATATCGGTCGTGTTCATCGGCTTCATCTTGTTCTTCGTCATCCATTTCATAATCATTCCAACGATATGCGTCATAACGTTCATCTTCGGTATTATCAATCTCCACACCGACACCATGCTTCTTAAGATAAGAAACAAAACTATCAGGATTATTGAGATTTAATGCTTCCTCATAGAACGTATAGTACTTGTCCTCGTACTCACGACCACGATAGTCATCATATTCCCAAAATGTATCCCAATTAGTATCTTTAGGCCATTTTGCCCAAGTTGGATGAATCGAATGATCCATTAGACCACGATCAAGAATATCTTTCTTGTATCGTTGTTCTAGTTCTTGATTAGTTGGTCTTTCTTTCCATTCTGGACGTGGAATTGCACATCCAATACTCTCTAGTCTAGAGAATACTTCATCTACCATATAATGGTAGTTTGCTTCTTCCATATCATAACAGTGAGCACTAGTACCAGTACTGACCTCTTCAAAGTTTTCATGTGTTTCACATGTAACAGTGATAATGTCATTACTATAGCACCCACAGTCTTCACAGTCAGAATAACTATCATGGATATTGATGTTTAATACAACGGACATTTTTCTCTCCTAAAAAGAAAAGGACACGCCATGTGTCCTTATTGATTATTGTAGTACTTTAAGTTTATATAAGATGCTCTCAACAAAACTCATTATATCTTCGAGTGTGTTTACAGAGCCAAATTCATCTTGGCTTTCCAATATCTCATGTATCTTAGAACAATGCATAATATATTCTTCAAGTAGAGGAATTGCTTCTTCTATCGGTTGGAATATATAAGCACTTCCAGTACTGAAAATTGGTCCACGGTCTGCCATTAGTCCTTCGATAAAGGAATCCACATATTCTGGAAGGTCTTTATATAATTCATCCAGTTCCATATGTTTCGAATAGTAGCGGCATTGTAAATGCCAGTGGTGAGCCTGTGATTCAAGAAAGATACTATTCTCTACGAATTTGATTAGTACATCATCGTGAGTGTCGTCGGTTGTTTCTACATAATCAATCATACTGCGTATGTCTTTAGGATCAAAAGGTTCGCTCATAATTATCATCCTTAGTTGTTGATAGTGTATTTAGCACAAAAAAACGAACTTGGGATTATAGTTATTACACAACGATCTGAAATTACCAGACTCCGTATCTCCAAACAAAAACAAAAAATCACACTCTAAATCTAAATCTCTGTAGGATTTATCAGTAGTGAAGTGCAAATTATCACTTTGCTGTACTGGATAATGATTGTCAAAATTGACACAAACTACTACAAAATCATCTGAAGAAATCTCTTTCATGGCATTAAAAATACCAGATGCTTTGTCATCATTGTGTCTGTTAATTTGAACATTATTAAGCCTATAGCTATATAAGTTCATCTCAATTAAAATTAGAAAGTACTTACTCATTACATCATAGAAGTACTTGTTATCCTCTAGGTTCATTGCCTAACTCCGTTAGTCAAGAATTTCGTTATTCTGTACTCGTTATCACTCGTACTGAATTAACTCAATTCAATTATATTACGTTTAACACTTTATACTGACGGGGTTTGTTGATCCATTTGCATCCCCCCGCAAGGGAGAACGAAAAAAAAAGTCAGAATAATCTGACGGTAGTAGTCTTACCTCTGAATTTGTAGATTTTACTCAAATTTTAGACGCAACTTTACTGTCCAAAAATAAGTAGTAAACACTGGCGGGTTGTCCGGTTTCCAGTTACTACAGTCGCATACAACGGTCGGAGGTTTCTCATTTCTCCGCATATAGTACTTGCTAATTCAGCAACAAATACTATTGATATTCTGTCGAATATCTCCCTTTCAACAGGGTTGAGTATGCACTCAATATGTCTATCTAGGGCGTTTATGTTTTCTTACACGCCTTTATTGTGCCGCATTGCCGTGATTCGTAGTCTTAAGTCGCTTTGTATGACTGCTAGTACTCTAACGGGTTTCATTTGCACATCGTACTGATTGAACTACTCATCTGCCATCTACTTGTCGATAGGATCAGGTTTTAACTATTCCTTGTTAAAGGATCAATCAGAGTTATATAAAACAAAGAGAAGACCAGTTAAGACCTTCCCCTATATTATACCACAATTTTTAAAGTTGTTTCACTTTTTAATCTTTATAGAAAGAATCATTGTAATCTTGGGTTTTTACCAGATATTCGGGATCGATATTTTCTGGTTTGATATTTTCATTCAAGAACTTGATAGCTTTTTCTTCAGTACTAAAGTACAAACGTTCGTCAGTACCTTTTGCACAAAGGAAACGACTATGGTCATAGTCCATTTCGTCATGATCTTGCATACAAACAATTGTTAATAGTTCTGGTGGAGAACCATCAAATGAAGATGTTTTGTTGTCTATACGAATAATACGATAATATACATCATTCCACATTTTTTTATTTACCTTATAGAAAAACACGTTTAAGACGGTCATCCGTCCTGTCAAAGAACTGCTCAATAAAATTCAAATCTTCGAAAATATCTGGATTTAATTCACGTTCATAAAATACTTTGTTGGAATAACGTTCGTCGCCATTCCTGAAAGCTACCTTAATGGGTAAAGATATTTGATTCTTTTCGTTTTGAGTATACGAACAACTTAGCTTAATGTGCTTACCAGTATCAAACAAAATGACTTCTTGAGTCATCTTTTCAATACCCGATAAATGAGCAAAAGAATGTTCTTCCTTTACCATAGTAATAGACACTAACACGTCTTTGGTATTACCCAAATCGTTAATGTTTTTAGTTGCACTAATAACTTCTAATTTTCCAAAATCAATATCTTTAAGCATTAAATCAACTCCAAAAAAAAAGGAAATCTCTCGATTTCCTTAATTGTATGCTTTTTACTTTTAAAAGTCAAGCTATTTTTTAGGTATTTCCTTCATGTCACTAACCCCGTTGATTGTATCAACAAGTTTATTATGAAGTCCAGCACAGTTGTTATAAAACGTCTGCCAATCACGAAGTACTGAATAAAGCTCCTTACCATCGTATACCTGTTCACCTTTATCATTTAAGACAAAGTTAGTTGGTAATGGTGTATCAGTGCTGCATTTCTGTAGCAATGATTGTTGTTCGATAATAGGAGAGTTGTGTACTGGAACAGTAGAACAACCTGTAATTGCAAACGATACTGCAAGAACCGCTGCAATGAAAATCTTTTTAATCTTGTTCATGATTATTTTTTCTTCCCATTGATAATATCAGCAGATTCCTGCTTATACTGTTTTAGAAGATCAACACCAGCCTGATCCATACATTGCTGTAGGTAGATTGGTTTAGCCAAAATAGTCTTTTCTTTGATGATAGTATTAACTCGTGCATCACTTAGTAAGTCTTTCTGATCTTGAAGACCTTGAGCTTGGTTTCGTTGATATACACTAATACCATCATCTACTATTTTCTGTACCTTTTGATCTAAACTGTCCTGATACCCATTGTAATAGGTATGAATTTGCCAACCGCCAAATATTGTGAGTACTGTGTAAAGAAGGAACGCAGCAATCCCTAACGGTAGTTTGTATAACTTAATAAAATTAAACATGGTTGCACCTCGTTAAATGCTTAGGTATGTACCATATTTAATTCTAAAATGTAATTACCGACTTGAAATTAGAATTTTATTGTGTAACAAAATTAATAACTTCTTGGACAGTTTTGAATTCTTCTGCACGTTCATCTGAAATTTCAACAGAGAATTCGTCTTCCATCGCCATGACCAATTCAACTAAGTCTAACGAATCTAGTGCTAAATTTTCGTAAAGATCTTGGATTCCAGCCTCTGGAATAACAAATTTATAAACTACTTCATAGCGAGTGCCAGTAACATCAGCAACGATGATTTGAATACGTTCTAGAACTTCTTTTTGTTTACCAGAAAGAACTACTTCTTCTGCTTCCGCAATCTGCTGTTCGAATTGATCCATATTATTAATTGTATTTTGACGTAGTTCTTTGATCAATTCTTCAACTTCGTTGAGAATTTTGAAACGATCTATTGAATTTTTGCTATTAAAATACTGGCGACTTAATTCATGACGAACGATGTTTAGATTTGACATACTTAGTTCTCTCTTTAAATCCAGCAGAAACCCTAATTAGTAAACGCTGGCAGTCTGTTTCAACTAGTGGACAATTATGAAGTACTTTACTTGTATACTTATGAGCAGTACAAGTTGCACCCACTTTCTCTATTAGGACTTCATTTGTTAGAACATCCTGAACAGATTTATAATCTTTTGTATTGATAGGATTCGTAATGAAACTAGTTCCTTGAACAGTACCGAAAATAATATGTGTCTCAGGTTCAAAGTCATCATGAATGTCATTAGTACAATCCAAGTGATACCCATAAATCTGAGAACCACTATCACCAGCAGTTAATTCCCTTACTCGGTAATCAACTACAATCGAACGGTCATCGTACTTTTTAATTTCATCTATCATACGCTGAATTAATTCTCCCATAACGGGAGGTACGCTGTCAATCACTTTATGCGGAGATTCGTATTTAAATTCCTGTACTGGAAGGTTCGTAGGAACCTCCCATGTAAACAAGTCCATCTCAATACTACCAACCGGATTAAGTGTATTAATATCCACACTCATAGGGTTTTACAGTTACCTTAATATCTGAAGTGAAATCAATGATAATATGGAAATCAGTATCGAATACTTGTTGTAGAAATTCTTCAAAATCGGCAGTGCGTAAAATTGCTTTAATTTCTTGTACTTCAGATTCACTTAGACTTACATTTACAGATAGGAATTCATCTGGTACTTGATCTTCATTATAATAGATACGGTCTACGTATTCGTACATATCATCCGACCGAGAATCTGGAATATTTGCAATATACACGTCAGAATCATGGAAACATTCTTCACCGTCGTTCCATTCTGGAGTAGAACCAAGTACGAAAATCTTATCTAGATTTGGGTACTTAGCTTGAAGTTCTTTCAAATCTTCAGATAATTTCACTATGAAGGTATCTTGAATTTCTTTCTTCATTCGTTCAATTTCATTTAGATAATCTTTTACTGCCTGTTCTGTATTCTTAAACATATTAATGTCCACAATCATAGTAATCGTGTTCGATTGTTGGTTTATCACCAGTTAGATCGACATATACGATATAATCAGTGTGATAAATTTCTTCAATTAGCTCATCTAAGTATTCTACTAGTGAATCTACTTTTTCGTTATCTTCCACTGAGTAGGTATTGATTTCATCAAATCCTTCCCACTCTCGTAGTTCTTCATCATCCTCAACTTCACCGTTACTAAGAAAATATGCAATACCAATTTCATATTCCGATAGATCACTGAAGTCATTCCACTTACTTCGTTGTGTACATGAGTAGTAGGTTTCACTCGAATGGGTACATGCATCACCATCGTTAAAGCCAGGTGTGTATCCTTTGATGATAATTTTATTAAGACCTACAACCGACTTAAGCTCGGTAAGAATGTCAGTAAGAATGTCTTTTTTATTATCACGAATGAATACGTATAGATCTTGTCGTGCTTTGGATGAAGCAGCACTTAGTTCTTTAAATTGTTCAAATGAATTAGTCATATTAGTATCCACAGTCGTAGTAGTCAGTTTTAAATGTAATATTGCCGTCAATGATAACGAAACCAAACATGTAGTTAGTACCTTCACGTTCTTCTAGAATTACGTCAATAAGTCCTAGTTCAGTTTCGATAGCACGTGCTTCGTCGCGAGTCAGATTATTGTACTCAAATTCAGTTTCATCAATTTCATTTGCTTTAAAAACTTGGTCAATTGCTTCTTCGTTCATATCAAGTACTTCAATAGAAGACCAGTGTTCACATGCGTCACCATCATTGAAACTTGGAGTGTAACCAACGATGGTGCCACACGTTAAACCTGGGTATTTGATACCCAAATCTTTGATAATCTCTTTAATGATAGCATCTGAATGTTCACTAATTAGAGATAGATATACTTCACGAGCGGTTTTAAATTGTTCTAGAATGTTCATCATTTTTTCCCATACCATTGCATTTCACGTAGTTCAATAAGTAGCTTAGCTGCTGTATGAATGTTTGGTGCACGTGGTAAATCAGTTTGTTTATATAGTACTTCACGAATGTACTGATCTTTTTCAGTCCAGTACGCCATCATTTCATCAAATGACCATGCACCGTTTCTGATTGCTAAAAGTTCTTCAGCATCAGGACGTTTGACATGTACTTCACCTGTACTTAATGCTTCTTCAGCAGTTCGAAGTAAACGCACAACATGCATTGCGTGTTTAGTATCATAACCGTTTAGTTGCTCAAGTTCAGAACGTGCTTCATTGCGATTCTGTTTCCAAGTATGATAGTTGTTCCGGTTATCAGAACTTTTTTCATATTCATCTTTATTGAATTTAACAATTAAGCGGGGTTGCTCTTTTACTTCTTCGATAGAAAGATTAGAGGTATCAATGCGATGAATACTACCATCATCATTGATAGTTTTAGCACCAGCCTTTGGAACTAAGCCAAAGATGTTATCACCATAAGGCACTAACTGATAATCATTCCTGTAATGAAGAATATTGAAATCACGATCTAGAACTTGATGTTCGAAGTAGTTATGAACCAATTTAACGAAATGATACTGTTTAAGAGGTAATGTACTGATCATTTGCAATGAAGCATTACGCATGAACTTTTCGAAATCAATAATAGTTTTGATGTAAGAACCACGTGCGTGTTCAACATTAACTAGATTCATGATATACGAAGGGAAAGAATCTCCGACCCATTCGATCATTTGTTCGCATGGGTATTGGTCGATTAGTTCCTGAAGAATACGAACTCCAGTACGTTCTTTATCCATCCAACCGTGATGGTTTTTCATACGCTTGGCTTGGTTATGAGCATAACCTGTATAAGTGAATGCAATTTTAGATGAAAGAAGGTCTGAACGTGCAGCCCGAAGGTGATCATACATTTCAGTTTTGAAAGTAATATCAGATTCGTCAACCCATAGTGATTCAAGAATATTTGGGTTTGCGGTTAGATAAAGCTGCATGTAGTTGTTAAGTTCATAGTACTTTGTATCTTCTTCATTAGCATCACTGACTTCATTAACTTTGAAGAAAGGTGTAATGATGAATTCTTTCTCTGCAACAAAGATACCCCTGTAATCAGTATCAGATGTTGGGGTACTAGTTCCGTAAGCTTGGCTACCCGCCAAGTGTCGGACAATAAGATTATCCAAATGGTTGTTTTTCATATCTATCCATGTTAATTATATTTTGAAAGAATATTTTCCTTTCGGTTTAATAAACGCATTTTTTCTTCATGAATCTTTTGATCAGCCATGATTTTTTCTTCAGCGTCTTTAGCATCACGAAGTCCAAGAAATACTTCCTTGAACCATTCATGTTCTGCACCTTCGAACAAAACAATATCGTCTACCATAGTATCATCGTTAGACAATACAAAGTACAACCCATGAACTTTGTCATAGATAATACTAGGGTCTGGCTCTGATTCACTACGACCATACCGTGCGGTATTAGATACAGTTTTAAGTACTTTATCGTTAACAACGAAAGTAACTTTACCTGTATCCGCATAGAACTTACGAAAAGGTTCTAATATATCAAAACGATGTAATTCAGTTGCTATAGTTTTTACCAGCATATATTGTGCTGGTTTTAAAGCGGCAAGCTTACTTTTCAAATCAATAATTTGCTTTCGACGACGAATTCTTACGTCAGGTGCGTTAATGTCATTAACGAATTCACCCAACATTTTTGCATTCTTTCGCAAGAGTAAGAAAATGATAGTGATTGGTTTCATTAACGATACTCCGATAATGCATTCAGACGTTGTTCTGCAATAGCATGTTTAGCCATAGTTTCTTCTTGGCGTTCTTTTGCAAGCACCAATGAAGCAAATGCAACAACAAATGCCTTGTGATCGAAGTCTGAAAACGCAGTAACATCTTCAATAACTGTACAATTTTGATTAATGGTAAACGTAGTTCCAGTTTTGGTATCAACCAATCGTGGATACCTGATACTATTACCAACCAAGACAAGGGCAAGTTCTTCACTGCTGTAATCAACGATTTCGAAACGGTCAATTTCCATTGCCATAATTCGCATGAGATTACGCAAAGTACTGTCGAGTTTACTGTACTCGTATTTGATTTTAATTACACGCTGGCGATCTACATCTTTAATCACATAATCTTTAAGTACCGCTTTACTTTTACGCAATACTGCAAATAACAGTTCTAACCGTTTCATTATTACATACCCTTTAACATCTCAACGATTTCGTTGAAGACCTCAATTATCACGTTTCCGTGGCAAGGAAGCGGTGCACATGAGCATCCTATCCGTTTACCCGAAAGATTTAAAATATCACTGATAGATATTCTACCATCTTCTAGGCACTCGTACAAGTGCTCACGATACATTTCTATTGAAACAGAACGAGATATTCCCTGACCTAAGTCAATCGGGTGTGGGTTTCCCCAAATCGTTCCCCGACCAATATAAATGTCAAAATCACCTTTATGACGGTTTACTAGAATTGGTGTAATGTAACTCATGTGTATGCCGCAATAATTTTATTCTTAGTCTTTTGGTGTTCTTGTTCTTGTTCGAATTTCCTAATATTCTTTTTAATGTACTGAATTGCATAAAATGCATTTATGAATAAATGGTAATCAGTACTGGAACTAGACATATTAGCTCCACATGAAGTATTAATTTTACTCTGTTCGTCGTTTTCAAACACTTCAAATGTAATTCTAGTTTCTTTATCCTGCACCTTTAATTCTATTAGCTTACCATCCATCATAACATCATCCCTGTCTATATCGAATCTGTCAGGGTATTTCATCATTTTGGTAGTAAAACTTCTGATTAAAGGAGTGCATTTACTTATTGAGTACTTAAGATTTACAATTTCACGCCTAGCGATATCAGTACCCGCAGGATGAGTATTAATGTAATTAATAAGGGAAGCTGAGCTTCCCCTTGTTACATATGCGAGTAGATATTCTTGTTCTTTATGCTTCTTTAACTTTTTCAGAAACATCATATTCTCCAAAAATAAGCTGTACTTTTTCTTCAGTACTCAAATCTTCGAACTTACGATCAGGAATAACTTCGTCAATCTTAGAGCGAATAACTTCGTTACCTTCGTGTTCTTTAGTGTAAGTCACACGCTGGAAGAATGAACCTTCTTTGAAGAATTTCGGATATTCGTTCCAATTAATACCCTTCTCAACAAGAAGCATATCCAACTTATCGTTAGTACTTTTACCCTGTAATGAACTGTGACTAAAGTTTGCATACGCAGCCATTGAAATGCTGTTACGTACTGCATCTTGGTTACGCCATACAAAACAGTTTACCGCTTCAATTTTAGATGGAAGCTGAAACATACGACAATCGAATACTGGAAGACTTTTCGAGCATTGTTCGGGATATTCTTTAAGTGCCAGTTCAACAAACTTTGCAGTAGCAAGAGCAGACAGTACTGAAACCATCTTTTGTTTCTTACCACTAAAGAATACGTCACTTTCAAATGACTTCTGCAAATACACCAGACTGATTTCATCAGATTGTGTATAACCAATACATGCACCAGTTTCTTTTACAAGATACTTAGTAACTTCTTGCATGATAACTGACATGTTCTCATCGTATGGTTTTTTCATTGATTTAGTAAAATTACTAAAAGAACGACCATCAATGCGAGCATAGATTGGTAGTAGTGGCATAAACTTTTCAGTAGTTTCTGCCTTTTCATAAAGCTTAATACGATCACCAAGTTGCATGAATTTTTCCAATTAATTTATTAGGTAGTTCAATATCAATATAAAACATAGTACGGCTTGATAACGCTTTGATATTTGCGAATACACGTTCACCGGAGTTAAGTATCATCTCAACTGAGACGATATGTGTAATCCCATCAATGTTAGTTTGAACATGATGTACTAGCACATCGGCAATACCAGAAAAATTTCTTTTTAAGTAACCACTAAACAATTCACTATAAAGATTGTCGGCTTTATAGTTCTTAATTCTTATAGATTTCGAAGACACGTGTCTGTTCCTCAAGGGTTTTTAATTCTTCTTGTAGTTTATATTCGTTCTTTTGCATTGTCTTCAATGATTCGAATACCCTAGCCATCATCATTGTTTCATCTGCGTTAAGAAACTGCTCATCATTGATGTAGACTGATGGATTTCTTATACGTGGTTCATTCTCACTCCAGCCAGAAACAAAGTTATAATACCTAAATTTAACACCAGTTTCTGAATCCAAAATTTTAGTAGATGCGGTCAACGACTCGCTAATCACAAAACGCTCAGGATCTTTAGCCATAGCGAAAAGGATTGAAATTACTTCAGCCCTGCATTTACTAATCTCATATTTCAATGTAATTAGTTCACGTACACTAACACTTGAGTTAACGAAACAATCACAGTACTGCTGAAGTTTACGAGAACTTTTACGGATCATCAGTACAGGTAAGTGTATATTAATTTCTTTATGCTTCTCAGGATTTCTTATCTTTATTTCCGGTTCTTTGTGAACGCGAGTCATTTTTGGTATGTATCCCATTAATATTTCCCACATGATATATAAAAAGTCCCAATTTGTCAAGAAGTTTTTTCTTTTATTTTAAAAGTTTAAATTCCCCACTGGCAAGCATTGTAACAGACGTAAAAAAAGCGGTCAAGTGACCGCTTAAATTTATTTCCAACGTGTCCCAGGAGCAGACGGATCGCCGGTGCTGGTAGGAATTGCTGAACCCCGTTGCGTCGTACTTGTACGATACGTCAAGAATCTTGATACTTTCTCGATAGAAATCGAACTTATTGAACTTGCTCCAGTAACAACAGTACCAATATATACTCTCCATAATTCTTCAGAAAGTAATGTAGTACTTATAACATATTGAGCCTCCCCTTCTAAATTTACAACATAAACGTAAAATGTTTTGTTTGCTGGAGATGAATCAACCGTAGTTAAATCTACTGTAGTCTTAAACAACTGATAAAAAGAACCATTTATTAAAACAGGTACATCCTGATTAAAAAATAGTTTAAAACCGACCGGTTCGTTATCAGATTCAATAATAACATTTGAATTAAGAATATCCGAAAGAGTTCTATCCTTTACAATTAAACTATTATATAAAGTTGTAAAATTGTCAATTTTACCTCTAATAACACTATAATAATCATAATCGATATATCTTGCATTAGAACTAAAGACTATCCCGTCGTTAGTTTGAAATAATGAAGTACCTGAGTTGATATTAGAATCATAGCCATTGTAATTTTCTAGATCAAAGATATATGGATTATCTATTTCTATTACATTATTTGTTGATTCAATTTTTATAGAACCATCATTCAATGTATCAAATGTATATGATTTGGTATCTATGTTATATGTAAAACTAATACCATACGTATCTGACTTAGAACCAAAGCTAGCTTCAGCGTAAAATCGATGCACTATTGAAACTCTAATATCAGATTTAGACTCATTACACTCTGCATTCAATAAACCATAAGTTGTTATATAAAATGGATTAGTAGTAGTGTTGTCATCTTCTAATATCAAAGGAAAGTCTGTCGAAGACTTGCTAACGATAGTGTTAACTACATTAATATAATTGGAATTAGATACAACGTTTCCAAATAAATTATTACCAGATATTCCAGAAACGGCATTTAATGATGCAGTACTTTCATTAATAACATCAGATGTGTTTAACGTATATAAACTTATATTAAATGCATCATCTTCGTTGTATGAATCTATACACCATATATAAATCAAATCCCCTACAATGTGTACGTAATTAGGATTGGTATTTGGTATTAAAGATCTATCGAATTCAAGAAAGGAATGATAAGATTGATCAAATGTTCCATTAGTTAATGCAATAGTATATGTTAAGTTGCTACCATTGATGGTTTTCATCATTAACACTTGATCAGATTTACTAGCTATAAAATCATCAATCTGATAGGAGCTTGTAAAAAAGCTTGGTCTATATTCTAAATTAGTGTTGATGGGAGTAAGATCACCCGCAATTCTGGCATTTTTCACATATGAGTAGTAAAAACGTTCAGTACTACCATTCGTGGTAGGTCTAATAATAACTAACGTTCCATCATTTTCCAAGATTGTAGGGAAACTGTTTTTTGATGTTGATGTTGTAGGTACTGCCGCTGAACTCACATTTATTGGTAGATAATCTTGAGTCCCTACACGAGTAAGTGGAGACATAGATATCATATTTTCGATGTAAAGTTTATTGTAATAGGGGATATTAATATCCCCCGTTGAGTCTGCTTGGAGTTCATTAATCTCTCTGATAGTGTTCAAACCATTGATTTGAATATTACCAGATGAGCTTAAATCACCGTATATTTTTTTTGCCATAAGTTATCCTTACCAATTTATTGTTCCGGTTTGTGCTGGATTACCAGTACTAACAGGGAATGCAGAACCAATTTGTGTCTCACTTGGTCGATAAATTCCGAAGCGTGAAACCTTGCTAATATTTAGGTCAGAAACTTTAGTACCATCCGTCTGAATATCACCAATATACATATTACTTAGACTTTCAGGAATTTCAGTTAAGCTAACTTTATATTGTGGTGTGCCTGAGCTTGAATCAACATAAACGTAGAACTTTGTATTACCTGGATTAGTTTTAATTGTGCTTAAATCAATTGCAGTGATAGGCATTTGATAGAACTTACCATTCATTAGTACTGGAGTAACTTCTGTGAAATATAAGTAAAATCCTTGAATCACATCCTGTGCTAATATAACAGTAGGTGTAGCAGTTCCGATTGGAGCACCATTACCCGCAGGCATGTTATTTTGGAATTCAGCTAAGGTTTTTCCTCGGTAATCAAATACTAATTTAGTACCTTTATCCGATTTCTGGAACATATAAAAGCCGAATCCGTAATTAGGAATATAACTATATTCTCTTGCAGTAGGATATAAATCAGGTGCATGGTAACTGTTACTTTGTTTTATAGAAGTTAAAGTACTTCCAGATTTAACACCTGCATATGAATATTCCTGACTATCTCCAGGCACTATTACGTTGATCGCATGTGGCAATGAAACATAGGTAAAATCACTATAAACAGCAACACACATACCACCATGTCTTACCATTTCTGATGTAAATTTACCATTACCAGTAACACCAGTAATTTCAGTGTTTACATAGTTATTAATAACAGTATTCAATGTAATTGCCGTTATAGTATCACCAGTCAATGTTACATTAACCGATGCTATAATTTGATTACCACCTAATCCAGAAGTATTAACCGTACTAATACAAACAATACTATTAAAATAAGATGTATTTGGTGAGAAATACAATCCTACTAAACTAGTTGAAACACTTAGTCCCAACGAAGATATAATTGAATTTTTAATATTTGTTAGTAGTGTATTAGATACTGTTATAGTTCTGTCATATGTTAATGTAGTTGGATCAAGTTTATATCCACATGATAGAATGTTATTCTCAATAAACAATGTACCATAAAATGAAACATTCCCAGCAGCATCGCAATATGAAACACCACCGTATGTATCTGGTATTAAAGGTACACGATCAACTTGTGGTGAATATCCAGTCATAGTACCGCTAGTAAATGACTTATAATTATAAGTTCTGGTAGTACCTATGTCAGAAACACCTTTCTTGTATTTTGAATAGGCAGTTCCATCATATGTACCAGTACCACTGAAAATAATTTTAGAAGTATCAATTGGTATACCGCCCATTAATTGATCACCCACTCGTGATGCATAATCGGATGAGACAGTGTAAACTGTTTTGTTACTTAGTGTTCTATTTCTAAAATTGTATGCGTTTACTTTACTGGTAAACGAATCGATCTTACCAGAATAAACGTTGTAAGTATCACTTAAAACATATTTCTCTCTGATATAGTACTGAGTACCATTATTTGTTATATAAACACATCCATGTAAACTGTCTGAATAAGCATTATCAAAACCATATAAATTCTGGCTTGTAACTGAATATGGGTTGTTAAATGTAACAGTTCCGGTATTTCCGCCTGAGCTTGTAATTGGCGTGTTTGATAAATCAGTGGTGAATGTATTGGTATTAATATTGTATTTCACAACAAATGAATAATAAGTATCAAATCGATTTGTTTCATTTGTACAAAACATGTTTGTGGAAATGTTTATATTGATATTAGTTCCATCGAAAATACACTTAGCCATTCCGGGCATTGAATATGTATATGGTGAACAGTTTGAAAAAACCGAATTATATTTGATGAACGAGTTTGTATTAGTACCAATAGTACTAGCCCATGCATCAGCTATTCGTATAAATGGCTGTGAACCTTGAGCACCATACATTGTATTTCCGTTAATACCAGTAACCTGTTGTACAGTACTGATTGTTCCTGCGTTAATTTCAGAAACTGGAATTCTATAAACCATAATCTCAAATGGATCTGCAATATTAAATTGCACACCAGACGGATTGTTTGCATCAAACACTGAGCTATATAAACAAAATAAGTACAAATATGAACCAGCAACGGTAGCAGTTAAAATACTATATGGTGTTAATGTTCTTGCATATGATGCTGTTTTATGAGCATCTTTGTCCAAAGTACCGTTAGTAAGAACTACATGAACTAAATTGTTACCTACTTCTTCATATACTAAACAATTAGATGCATCTGAATCTGAGAATAAAATGTTATTCCATGAACCTTCATAGTACTTGTTAATTGTAGTATAAGGACGCATGGTTGAATCTGGATTATTGATATAAGTGTAGTAGTAATTAATAGTGCTACCGTTTGTTCCAGGTCGTAGATATACTAAAGAGCCATCATTTTCTAAGAGAACTGGCATCGCTGAATAATACGAAACTGTACTACCGCCATCAAACGTACCAGCAACTCCAGGCTCGTTGTTGTTTATTGCACCATATTGTGAAAATGGTAATTGTCCGAATACTTTATCAACATCATCTTTAAGTGTAATTGGTAAATCGATTACACCTGATGTATCAGGAGTATAAGTAATTCCATCACCAGTTAGTGATACATTTAATCCAGGTTGTTTGCCTTGGATTATCATTGTTCCGGTGGTTTTTACATCACCTTTAATATTATAAGACATTTGGTTTCCTTACCATGAAATTGTTCCAGACTGTGAAGGCAATCCAGAACTTACAGGGAAAGATGATCCTGCTGCTGAAGAACTTGGACTGAACACATCTAGTCTTGAACGTGAAATGATATTAGTTACAGTAATTGCACTTGAACCAGTAGTAATAGTACCAATCCAGAAGTTGTTATATGTACTGGTTCCGGTTTCCGCAATTACAGTATCAGTTATTAGATACTGTGCTAATCCTTGAACCATTGTGATATAAACGTAAAAAGTGGTATTAGCGGGAGAAGCTTTTACTGTAGTTAAATCGACCGTACTAACAGGAAGCGTCAAGTAGTTTCCACTTAGGATTGCAGAATTAACTGAATTGAATGTAATCTTATAACCACTATATGTTACCAAACCAGTATTTGGTACGAAGTTTGAAATGGGAAGTACACTTATCATATCAAGTAACTGGTCAGATGTATATGAGTCTACAGTAAAACCTAGAGTAGTGCTGTCTCGTGTAGTTCCATTTAACGAGGTCACGACTGCTTTCCCGTTGGAGTATGCAGTTTTACCTACGTTCAATGTTCCTTTAACAATTTTTGCCATTTTTATTATCCCTAAATTTATAGTTATGATGTATTTATTAGGTGTACAAACAAAAAAGGCACCCATAAAGGGTGCCTGTATTAATCAGTGTCTTCTACAAATATTACTTTAATTTCGAAGTGACCTTTTGGATCACCAAAATCATCTACTACAATCTCGTCGGAATTCAAAATGTCCATCGGATCAAAGTCTTCAATATCACGAAGTACTTTATCATAAACAATTATCATCCGAATTTCTCTCTTAGTTTTTCTAAATCAATATTATATTGCTTAGCTTCCCATTGAACAGGATCATCACCGTGCATATCCAAACGTGTATGCATCGTACTGCTCCATGATCTGGAATTCCAGATTCTACGACGAGAACAACAGCCAGCCAGATTTAAACGATGAAGTACTTGACGAACTATATCAACATGTACATTACATTCAGCAGAGATTTTTTCAGCGAACCAAATATAATCTACCGATGGATGCAAGCCTTTACCGTCCAATAATCCTTTTACAATAATATCAAAAGCCTTATCTACTGACATTTTCTTACCTTTTGGGAAGTAAGTTTTCTCTCGCTTTTTACCAACTAGAGCATGTGTATTGTAACACCATCTGCGATAAGTACTTTCATTTTTTCGATCATCTTTCTTTTTCATAAATCCAATTCAATCTTTTGATATGCCATTTGCATTCTTTCATCTTCAGGTATGTCTGCGATTAGAGAATGTTTCTTTAAGGTAGAAGAACTTAATACGATACTTCTACCCAAAGATAATGTGAATATTGTTCCAGTATGAATTCCTTGGGTTACAATATATAATTCCATTAGTGTGTTTCGAAAATGAAGCTATGGCTAAGATATTCTAGAATACGTTCTGGCATTTCTTCATGAGTGTACTTACGCATGTCAACGAAAGGAATGTTCATATCAACTAGAGTTTGTACGAATAATTCATCAATTACACGAGCTTCCTCTAAGGTTTGAGTTCTTCCATATGCATCATATTCTGGCTTACGTGGAAGTAAGAATACCACGTTATCGTACTGACGATATAACTCGAATGCAATTTCAGTACTAATATTATCAGCATCTTCATAAAACTCATTGTAGATGATACCATTAAGTAATGATGCATCAGATACCACGAAATCCACCTTTCCTGATAAGCGGAATAGGCGATGATTCTGTTGAGCAGTGATTAGTACTTGATCCTGCATTGCCATTTTGTTTTCATCGTATACGTAATCTTTAATTACTTCTGTAACGATTTCCACTTTCTTGTTGGTGTGCAACTTCATCTTTGCAAACAAACCTGCTGCTGTAGTACTTTTTCCGCAGCACGGACCACCAACCAAATTAATTATTACGGTATCCATATATTATCCTTTTATTAGTACCGACCTGCTTCAGTAATTGTATAATTCTTCCGATCTGTATGTTGAGTAAGTCCTAATAGCTCTACTAGTACTTTATCAATTTCTGGACCCCATGCTGGACCTAATGCAACGTTACCAGTATAGGTATTAATGTTAGTAACATTAGATGGTAGTCCAATTAACAACGGGTCAAAAATATCCCATTGAATTTGTGCACGAGCTTCTTGTAATTGCTGTTCCATTTGTCGTTCACGAGCCGCTTGTTCTGCAATTTGAATACGTTGTTGTGTTAGTTCTTCTTGTAAACGATCAATTTGCTGCTGTTGCTGTACTAGAGTTTGTCGAATATTATTCAACTCAGTACTCATATTATCAACTTTCTTACTTAGGCTTTCAATTTGATTAATCATACCAATTAGCATGGGTAGAATAATTTTAATTGAAGTGAAGGCTTGTCTAACCGCTGATGGAACAAAAAACTCGTATGTTAAATCTTTAGCATGTTGTTCAATATTATAGTACTGAATAGGACACACCAACCATGCATTCATATGGTTATTTCTAGCATGTGAGACGAATCTATTATAAAAGTTAATTACCTGACGCGAATATCCGTTATCATCGTAGCGGTCACGCTCAACTAATGTTGTATTAACATACTGTGCAGGAATAATAAGAAGACCTAGCTTCTCTGCAACTTCAATAATATTTTCCATTTTTGCACGTGGTGCATTATGAATTTCAGGAGTATATAGTTTATGACGAAAAGATGAATCATAAGTTGAGAACTCAATATTCTTGATAGCTTTAGATACTTTCATATCTAAAAAATCAGTGCCTTTACGATTTTCAAGTAATGTGTCATTGAATTTTTGAACTAATTCTTCAACCGCACTGTTCACCGCTCTGCGAGAATTTTGGTCACCATGAGTTTTCACTAGATCCAAAAATTGTTTAGTAGTTGATTCAAATGACTCAACGTGATTTCGAATTTCTTCTTCGTACTTGGATGCTTTCTTACTATTACCGTATGATATATCTTTTACTAAATCTACTAAAATCATTTTTCATCTCCATATAAACCAATATAACGACGATACCACGACATTAGTGGACCGTTAAAATCTTCACAGTAACGGGACGAACGTAAACGTGCGTGGATAGCAATTGCATTTTGGAAATGTTTTGTCATTTCAAAAGTACCTGCTTCTTTTTCTTCACGGATGGTTTTAAACAAATACTCAACTGCTTCAATATACAATTCAGATTCGTTACCATTTTTAAATTTATCTACAATTTCTTTTAGATAAACATCTTCAAGTGTATTCAACTTCCTTCACTCCAAAAGCATCAATAGCTTTTTCACAGATAGGGCATGGCTTTGCAGATAACGGATTACCCTGACAATCCACCCTTGCGATTAACAACTTATGTACTTCTTTCTTTGCTGCGATCAGTGTTGCAATCTCTGCATGTAAAAAGATTGCTTCAGGACGACCAGCCTGTACTGCAAAATGTTTTTGCAGGGGATGAGAACATTCGTAGTTGTTTGTTTTCATTGCAAGTACTTTACCTTTTTTATCTAAAGCACATGCAATGATTTTATACTTCTTTCGAGTATTCTTGACCTGTAATAAGGACGGCATATCCTTTAATATGCCGATTAACTTTTTCATTTTCATTTTGGGAAGCCGTAACGATCCACGTCATATCCTGCTTCCAATGAAGCTCGTGCAATTGTTAGGTCATGATCAATTGCCATTTGCTCACATTCAATTTCGTAATACTCTTCCATTGAAATTGTTTTGTCGGATGCTTTGGTTCGCAAAACATCTTCGTATTTTTTCATAACATCGATTTCGTTACGAAGTTCTACAATTTCTTCCATTGTGTACATTACTGGTTCTGCATATTCATAATCTGCATCACCTACTGGAATTGTTTTAATTGATGCCATGAATGCATCAAAATTAAAACCTTTCATTCCTTCTTCACGATGTTTATTTAAATCTTCTTTTGTATAGTTACCGTACTTCGCAATTACACCGTTGTATAGATTTTCAACTGCTTCTTCCCACGTGTCACCGCCACAATCTAATTCCCATTCGTGTGCGTGAGTTTCTTGGTTGAATTGCTCATCGAAATAGGGAACCATCAACTCAACCCAAAATTGTAATTTGGTATTGACTGATTGAATTTTTTCAACACGGTTTGTTTCTGGACAAACCATATGTGGGGTAATTTCAATTATTGCATCTCGACCGAATGGTACATATGCTGGGTGATTGGTAATCCAATAATACTTATCACAGATGTTCATTTTCTTTCCTCGTTACCATTGACCAGGTAATCCAATGTTATAGCCATATTCTTGATCGTAATCCCAATCATCGGGATTACCAGTATAGTAATCACTTTGTTCCGTTGGTCGGATTTTATTTTTAATCTTTTTAGTTTGTTTTTTGGAAAATAGACAAGTACCGTCAGTCAATCGACCAACGGCAGTTTCACCCTGTTTGACCTGACGGCCTTTCTTTTTCCATTGTTTGTAGGTACGATAACTCACAAATTCCTCTCAATTAAAAAGAAATACAACGCCCTGGAATTTTGGTAGTTACGTTGAGTAGGGATATTCCAGTACTAGCATTGCAGCATAAACGGTCTTACATCTGGTTTTTGCCAGAAAGCACGGCTTTGTATTTCTCAGTTCTTTGTTTTACCGACGACGATTCTCAACAATGATAAATGTGTTTTTACCACGTTGTAGAACAAAATACTTGTCATCGATAATATCAACATCTTCAGTGAAGACTAGCTCTTTAGTATCATAAAATTCATTTGCCTTGCGACCGTTAATTTTAATCGCACCATTATCAATGAATTCACGAGCCATTTTACGAGACGCAGCGATACCAGAATCTACTAGTAATGATACTAATTCAAGTGAATCAGTACTGTCCTCGACTTCAAAACCACTATCAATCATCATCTTAACAGCTTCTTCTGTTAAGTCAATAGTATCACCAAATAAAAATGAACTAATATCACGAGCTAAATCGGCTGCATGTTCACCATGAATGGTTTCGGTCATTTTGTAGGCGAACTGAAGTTTAACGAAATTTGGGTTAACTTTCATTTCACGTTCAATATCTTTTACATTAAACCCAAATGGTTTAAAGTACTGGTACAACTTAGGTACTTCTGCATCATCAACATTACGCCAGAACTGGAAGAAATGGAATGGTGAAGTACGCTTTGAACCTAACCAAATAGTACCAGATTCTGATTTACCGAATTTAGTACCGTCAGCTTTTGTTACCAAAGGTAGAGTAATAACACCACACTGAGCATCATTTCCATGAAGTTTATGAATCAAGTCAGTTCCTGCGATCATATTACCCCATTGATCCGACCCACCGATTTGAATTTTACAATTAAGCATATCATACAGTAATTCGAAATCCATTCCCTGAAGAATTGGATAGGCGAACTCAGTAAATGAAATTCCCTGATCTGGTCGTTCAATACGAGAACGTACTGATTCTTTATTGATCATGTTATTCACAGTAAATGCCTTACCGTAATCACGTAGGAAGTCTAACATATTAATGTCTTTCATCCAACTTTGATTGTTTACGATCTGAACATCATTACCAAGAATGGAATTTATTACAGAAGTGATACCTGCGATATTTTTGTCAATTGTATCCCAATCCATCATAGAACGTTCTTCGGATTTAAAGCTTGGATCTCCAATTGAACCGGTAGCTCCACCGACCAACGCAATAACATTTACACCGTGTTTCTTGAACACTTTCATTACTGTAAGTGGAAGGAGACTACCGATATGCAAAGAGTCGGCAGTTGGATCGAAACCGCAATAAATTGCAGAACCTTCAGTAAGTAATTTTGAAAGTACTTCAATGTCAGTACTTTGATTAATCAAACCACGTTCTTGTAATTCTACCAATGCCGGATGCATCTTTATTCCTTAATCTTCAGTTTTTTCTTCAACAACACCTAGAATACAATCTTCTGGCATTATCATGATATATTCGTTGTCAATTTTCTCGCGGTGAATTCGGGAATCACCTTCGATGTAGGTAACAATATCACCTACTTTAATTTCAGCTTGCACACCTGGGCCAACTGAAATAATTTCTGCGTGAGTGGTTTCATCTTCACCGCTTGCGGTTAATAGAATTCCACCAGAACTTTTAGCTTCACGAATCACTTTTTTAGCGATTAGGTGATAATAAACTGGACGTATATTCATTACTCATTACCCTCAGAAACTGAACTAAGTCTATCATACTGCTCAATCATTTGCAAGGCTACAGCCGCAACTTGTACCAATTCTTCACGTGCTGTGCCAGCATGGGAGCCACCAAATTCATCATGAAGAATCGCTTGACAAACTTCGCCAACTTCTTCACCTAAAATTGCCTGCCACACGAAAGGATGCTGATTTCGGTCGGCACCCCATAATTCATCTTGCCTGTTCATTTCACCGATAACATCGAACATAGCATTAGTACTTGCATGATCTTTCATATTAAATCCCTTTATTGAATGCACTGGAACGTTGAGAACGCCCCGCAGGTACAAAATTCCAGTACCTGTCTTTGCAGTTATTCTTTTTATGTGTTCTTGCATTTGAGCAGAACATCTTATTATATGTATTCTTTACAAATGCTTTATTACAAAACGGACAACGAATAGTGGCACCAGTTTCTGCATTAGTTGCAAGTACATATCGCTCTCGCATATCAGAACGTTTGTTCTCAATATCCCAAAAACGTTGCTCAGCTTCTTGTTCTTCGAAATGATCGTCAGCTAAGCCGCCCCAATCTTCGTTATCCATTCCATAACCCATATTACTTCCCTACTACAGTACGCCATTTTTGTAGTTTAATGTTCATATAACTAATGAACTTATCTTCAATTTCAGATGCAGTTAAACCCGGATGCTGCAAAGCAAACATATCCATAGCACAAATTGCAAGATCAACTGCTTCACCAGCAACACCATCTTTTCCAGGTTCTTTATAAGATAGTCCTGTTTCGATTTGTTCTTCTAGTGATAGCTCTCCTAGTTCTTCCATGCACTTTTTAAGTACATAATCATTTGTACGATATGCATCAGAATTAATTGGTCCAAGTTCAACTGATAGTTCAAACATAGCTGATAGTGAAGGTGCTGATTCACTGTCACTATCACAACCGTATTCATCTTCTTCTTCAGTTGTTTGGTTTTTTGACCAAATTTGCGTTTTATAATAACGCTGGAATGCTTCTTGTTCTTCCATTGTTAGAAGCTTTACAAGATGATCAATTTCATTTTCATCGTACTTATTAAAAATTGAATACACCAAGTTACCAGTTGCAATGAAACTAATTTCAGAATCAATACCTTCATTCCAAAATACTGCTAAGCGTGAACATAGTGAAAGTGCAGAACCAAGTTCAGTTAGCTTAATGAAGTGAATGACATTAATTTCATCCATTTCATGAATATCATAACTGATGATCAAACCATTAAGTAGTAGCTGCTGAATAACAACACCATCGTACTTACTGAATCCTAAACATTCATCTGCTTGAAATTGAACACCAACAGAAGATAGATTACCCGCCATTTCCTTCAGTAATTCACGTGCTTGCATGGTTTGCTGAACATCCAATTTAATATTTTGCATTTTGTACCTATAAAAGAAAAGGAAGCCTTAGCTTCCTTTGTGTTGACGTTTGCGTTTGGTGCAATCTTTCCATGAAAGACTGCGACGAGCCATAATGTCATCCCACGGATTAGGGATGCAGCGACGGCGACCGCGAAATTCTGGTTCACCTTCTTCTTTAACTACCCCAGCAATAGCCCTTCGTTCAGCAATAGTTTCCATACAACGATCATATGTAGAACTGTGACTTTTGCGACCATGACGGGAACGGTACTGTAAGTATGTTTGACCCCGACGCATGTACCAATAAGATACTCCAGCTTTTTCAAGCTCTTTGCGACCTTCGGCAAAGTACTCATTCTTGAAAAGCTCAGGTGAAACCATTACATTATTATTAGTGTATAAAAAGAATGTTTTGGTTACATCAGTATTGCGGTAGTAAGACCAACGTCCAAATGCACGTTCGTACTTACAAAGCCACTTCATGCTATAATAGAACTCTTGAACGCCACCATGAAAGTTTCCATGAATCCATCCTAAGAGGTCATCAGTCTCAATTACTTTACCATCGTCAAAAAAGATTTTGAATTTTTGTTTAAAGAACATATTTTTCTCCTATTATATTAACTTCATAATCGGAAAGTCATACGCCCCTTTATTAATGTGATCATGTTACTCCTTAACAAATATAAGCCCAATAACCAAAGGCTCCAATTGCAGCAAGTACTAATAGGATGATAAGAATTGTACATCCAGTAGCACTCATTGCTATTAATTCAATTACAATCTCAAGGATTGCAAAAATGATTTCACCCACTGATAGCTCCAATTGGGAAGTTCCAGATAATGGCTACAAAACCAAAGGTGAATGTGATAATGAAAAGACCATTTTCAATAATCATATCTTTAGTTGGTTCACGTTTAATGCAGAAAGCACTATAAACAATCATGCTCAACAAGATTACTAATGCAATTACACAAAGAATAATATCAGTCATTTTATTTTACCACGAAGTAGAATGGAGCATTATTATATGCCAACCAAAAACAAATTCCAGCAGCAGCGAATTGCACAATTGGCATCCACCATCCACCACCACCGAAAGCCATAATCATTTTTGAAACGATCAATCCGGCTAACGTCATTCCTAAACCGACAACAATTAGTACGATGAAACCAATCCAAACGAGAATCATTTTTCTACCTTTTTAGGAAAGTCTATACGAAATTGTGTCATTAATGAGTTGTGTAAAGGTTTAAACATCTCAATCAACTGTGTACAACGTTCTTCAATTGTACCAGTAGTTTCATCATAATTAGTGATGATCAAGTTATGAATTTCGTTTAGAGTTAAAATATCAACTTCTTTATCAGTTACATCGTACTGTTCTTTTAAATAGAACCATTTAGCGTACAATGGAAACTTAAATGCGTGATAAAGATTCTTTAGTCCTAGTACTTTATCGTAGTCAGCTTCAATTTGCAACTTCTTTTTACCTTTATCAAAGGCTTTTGAAGTAATGGAACTGATACAAGAACGTACTTCATGTAGTTCTTTATTGTAGAATGCATCATCAATGTCTTTCATGATGGCTGGGTTGCCAATACACATGAAGTACTTTGGCTGCATACTATTAAGTTCTGCTTCAAATGAACTACGTTGTAGGAATTCGACGTTAATCGTCAAACCCGTAAAGCCCAAATAGAAGGACTTGTGACGCGGCTCAGGAGGTGCTTCATCAGTGACAATAGTCACATCAATATCATTAGGAACAACGTCAAAACCGTGCATACGCTCGATATATGAGCCATAAATGATGATGTTATGAAACCCTAATTCGTTAAAGTACTCATAGATGTGGTCAACTACGAACTGTTCCGCTTCGGTAATTTTCATTTTATTTTATTTTTCCAATAAAAAAGGCCACATTGCGTGGCCTAATAAAGAAAAATAAACAACATGGAGTCAAATATTGTTATTATTATGACTTATTTATGCTGTTTATAATCATCAAGGCCAGAAATGGAAAGCCATTCTGTGGGTTAATATCGATATTATACCACAATTTATTTTTTTGTTTCAAGAATTTTTTTAAGATTCTCACAGAGAGTGTGCATCTCGTGTTGTAAACCGTAGTTAATTTTCGAGTAATAATTAATCCACAACCACCTTTTGACGACATACAAAGTAGTGTAGACTTGTTTACCGTCGCCAGTTTGTTTGTCATCCTCAGTAAAGTATGCAATAATCTTTGACTTAAACATTACTCAAATCCGATAGAACAGATGCGATCAATCTTATCACCATCGAATGGAACTACATCAATTGAAATAATTTCAAGACCCGTAACAGTTTCGTCTGGTAGTAATGTAACAGTACCTTTAAGGCTGAACATTAGCTTAACATCACTCGCTAATTCTTTTACCTTTTTACCGTTGATGGTATCAATAACTTTAACTTCAGCATAAACAGTTTCATCTTGAACATAAAGACTAGTCACTACACCACCGATATTATCAAGATTAACTTGAATAGTACGTTCAAGTGGTAGAAACTCTGATAGTTTTGTTGGTTTGTTATTGAATTTTTCGATAGCTGCTAGAGTAGATTCTCTGTCATAGATTCTACCGTTTGCATTTGGTTTATCAAGGTAAAGTACTTTACCAGTTATCATAGTATCCATGTTATTCCTTATATTTTGAACACAGTTGTCTTAACTTCCTATTCAATTCTTCCGATGTACTGGCTGTAATTGAACCTATCTTTTTTGATTCAGATATTGTTCCCATTCGCACATCGAATTCATGATTATCAAATGAATCAACAAACACGTACTTATTACTTGTGGTTGATTTAAATGAAGCAGAGTTATGTTCAATGCACATATCAAATTTAAACATTATTTTCTCAATTAAAAAGGGGAACATAAAGTTCCCCTAAGTGTTATAGATTTTCTTCTGCAAATGCTGCTAGTGGTGAACGTACTACACCTTCTAGCTCAATAATGCGACAACCTTCCCAATCTTTAAACTTCTCAGTTACATAAGTTAGACCAGAGTTGGTCGGACTGATAAACTTGTTATCGATCTGAGATAAGTTACCCATGATGATTACTTTACAGTTTTCACCTGCACGAGTAAGAATAGTCTTAGCCTGTGCTGGAGTAATGTTCTGGAATTCATCAACAATAAGAATAGTGTTAATGAAACTACGACCACGTACAAAGTTCAATGCTTTAAACTGGAAGACATTACGTTTCATAATTTCTTCGATTGAGCCTTGTGGATTCGCATCATCTTTATGCAAGTACTCTAGTGCATCGATTGCAGCACCACAGAATGGCATAACCTTTTCCATTTCAGAACCTGGTAAGAAACCAATTTCCTCGAATTGAGAATCCTGAGTTTTGGAGAAGATGATACGGTCGTATTTCTTCTTCTCTAGAATAAGTTCTAGTGAAGTTGCAATAGTAATTAATGTTTTACCTGTACCTGCTGAACCAAGTAGTACTGTAATATGTACGTCCTTGTCCATGATACTATTAATTGCCATCGCCTGTTGAATGTTCTTGGCTTTAATTCCCCAAACTTTACGAGCTAATGATTTTGATTGACCAACTTCGGTAAAACAAATCATATCACGATCATCATCTTGATCTAGTACCGAAGCATAACCTTCAAATACAAATAGACCATCTGCTTCGTCATAGATGTAGTCACCAATACATACATTCGCAGGTAGAAGATGTTTAACATTTTCTTCTGGAATAAAGTGAGTTAGTTTCTGACCATCTTGATTAGCGTAAGAATCATCACCAACTTGTTCCCAAAAATCACCATCAATTGCATGGTGACCAGTATGGATTAGGTCGGAATCTTCGATTGTTACATCATGACGATAATCCTGAACTTCAACACCATAAGCTAGTGCTTTGATACGCATGTTAATATCACGAGTAACAAGTACAGCTTGAGATAGTCGAGCAACTAGAATAATCTTGTCATCTGGAACAGTACTTTTAACTAGAGTATCAAGCTTATCATCATAGTTTTCACTTAGATGTGCAATTGCCTGTAGTTCTTCAACTGTAAGTACAAATAACTTAGTTTCAGGATTGATGTGAGGGTGGGTTTTAAAAACTTCAACACCAGTAGTTGAAATTTCTTCGTGAGTTGCGTTTTCAAGAATGGTACTGATATTGCGAATTGCAACACGAGCATCACGTGAAATATCAACTTTACGACTCTTGATGGAATCTAATTCTTCTAGAACTGTGAATGGAAGAATTACATGTGCTCCTTCAAATGCTAGGACTGCATGTGGATCACCAAGAATCACGTTTGTGTCAAGAACATATTTTTTCATAAACATCCTTTTTTGTTTGTGTTAAAACACTTTGTTTTCCTAACAGTATTTAATGTTCCTTATAGACTGTTAGTTTTGGCTGGGTTCATAGTTTACGTAGCAACGATTACCTTTCGCTTCTTCGTACCAGCATTCCTGATAAACCAATTGACCTAAGCTAACTGGTTTATCAGTGGAACCGTACTTTAGTTCGTTGTTTTTGTCAGTATATTGATATGAACATTCATTATCCTTACACTGACCAAGTGCAACAACTTTACCGACATTGTACGTAACATTGGTATGTTCACCACTTGGTATTTGCATTAAACCATAAAGCATACCAGTGAATAATGTAGCATACACAACAGACGCAATGATACGTTTCATTACTTACAAACTCCGAATAAAGTTAAAGGCGTTTTCTAGGTACGAAGTGATATTTTTCGCACCAACTGGATTTGCACTATGAACATTATAGGCAAATGGTTTAGCAATCTGATTATCCATCATGTATTCCACTAGGAATTTACAGAAGGTATAACCAGTTTCCTCATTTTCATTTTCAGTATCACCCAAATCATGATCGAATGATACGAAGTTTGGTAGACCATGTTTCTGTACATAATCTACTGCTTCCCGATATGTCCTGCAAACTACAAACGGCTCATCTGGATAGTACTTCTCTACTTCACGTAGATCATCCAAGAACATTTTATAACCCTGCTCAGTCTTATCATCACCAACGTAGTTGATTAGCAGTTCTTCATCTTGAACCAATTGAAGTAGTTCAAGTTTTGCAGTACCAATGAAGTTCTGTTCGATTAGAGTGTTCCAACCACATTCTACTTTATTACCTTTTAGGTAACGGCAGATATGCAATAAGTTAACTCCAGCATTTTCTGCTCCGAAATGCTCTCCATTGACTGCATTGTTACGAATTTCAAGAAGTTCATCATAAGATACTTCAAGAGAAAACGAATGATTGTGTGATGAAGTTGCCATATTTTTATAACTTGCCAATGGCTTCAAACGCTCAATTGGTAAGTTATATGCAATTTCTTCCTGGGCTTCACGCTGTACTGCAATCTCCAGACTAGGATCGTCGGATTCAACCAAACCACCAACTGCACCCATCAGACCATCATAACGAAGTTCTGAAAGTACTAAACTCACATTCGGAATATCGTTATAAGGATAGTTCTTGTATGGTGTGCAGTTCTTTGCATAAATCCAAACAAACACACAATCATAACGTGCAGAACGCTCACCGAACGGAATTGCTTCGTAGAGATTCACAATTACACCATTTCCTGTACGCCCATACGAGCGGTAATATAATCTTCAAGAGTGCCAAGTACATCAGTCACTGGACTGTAAAGATTGTAGTTAAATTTGTCGTCGTTATCATGCGGCTCTGGATTGATGTTCACAGTTTGTGAAGCAGTTGCCAGACCAGCATAGACCGACCACGGAATTACGGTGTCAGATGAACCGATAATAATAAAGGTATCACGAGCACGAGCACTGTCTAGTACTTTGTAAAGGTCATCGTAAATTGGTTTACGAACACCATCACTGAACCAGAATGTCTCACCGAACATAACAATGTTAGGTTTAGAGAAAACTTTAGCTGGTGGTTCGAAGTCAGTATATCCAATCTCATGAACTTCATAGTCAGGAGAGTTTACTGAGAACGGACTGATTACTTCAGTCAGGCGACCATGTACGTGCATCGCAGTGCCGCCAGCACGTTCAACTAAGTCATCAACGTTAGCGGTGATGTGCATTACACGATCATCACCATACAATTGTTGCATACGTGCAATGAACTCGTGACCTGCATTCGGTTCATAATTCTGAAGACCACGACGCATCTTGTTATAGAATGCATGTACTGCATCATAGTGAGTAGGGAAGTGTGCAATATTGCAAACAATATCTACACTTACGTTATCCCACAAACCTTCGCCAGCGGCGTCACGGAAAGTTGGAATACCAGATTCCTTCGACAGACCAGCACCAGTACAGAAAATCAGTCGCGGTGATTCATCATTATTCAAAAAACTATCGAGATTCATTGTTTACCTTAAAGATGTGAAAAGTACAAACGGCAACCACATTTAGGACATGCGGGTTCCCTGATATAATATCCGTCAGTGCCAGGTACTGTACGGGGTGCGTCCTTAATTATATACGAACCGAAGCACTTAATGCAAGTAACTTCTTTATTTGCGAGTGGATGATCATCAACCCAATCGCCATTATACAGCCATTTTTGATGTTCAGTTAAATCGCCGTGCTTCATACTCAGCTCACTTAAACAGTAGTTTTATTGACCTCATTCCCAAAAATTAATTCTTCTGGTAATACGCCAAGTTTATAGATGAGTTCAATAAGATCTTCATCCGTGTCTTTTGGTTGGTATACAATGCTCATGTGACATTTTAATTTTGGAAACTTATGTGTGTAACCAGCATTTACCAATTCTTTATGACGCTGTTCAATCTCTGGTGAATCTAGAAGAAGTACTATTGCTTCCCATTCTCCACCAGGTTTCCCCAACCTTTCAATTCCAGTAATCTTCGCTTTATACGTACTATCATTTTTAAGTAGTTTGATTGAAGGGTTACTTTCATCTTGCATAACAGTAACATGAAACTTCGCTGCTGTCAAGCAGTCAATGCCTGCTAATTTAAATATTTTGTGTATTTCCTTTGCTTGAACCGTGTCAAGCTTTAGACTGACGTATCCTTTCCCAGCCATAATGTGCATCCTTACATAGTTAAAATTAAATAACCCAATATAGATACAAACGTTCCAGCTACTATTCCTAAGAAACTAGCTGCACAAATATAAAGTACTTTTTTACTTTTCTTAGCATCTTTGTATTTTACTTTGTATTCGCAATATGTAAGCCAAAGTAAAATGGCATACGCAACGATAGACATAATCAGTATTGTGGTTAACATATTTAATGCTCCGTCTAAATTAAAAAGAAGGGGGCATAGCCCCCTAAAGATTACAAACCTTTGTTTGCACGTTCACGTACTTCATCGAAGGTACTGAGATTCATGATCTCACCGTTCACGTACACATCAACCATCATATCACGTAGGAATGGGTTGACTTCTTGTAGTTCAATACGCTCTGCAATAATCTTGTGAGTATTAGTGCACTCATAAGTAGTGACGCGACCACGTAAAGAACGCTTGCCTACATCAGTGATTGGGTCTTTGAATAGATCTTCCCAAACGCCAGTGTTTAGCTGCTGTGCGGAACCTTTCATTGCGAAGCTGTAAGTATCACGTCCTTTTTCTGGATGTACTAACTTACCACCCATACCAAATACGATGTTGGTAAGACAAAGCTTTTTAGCTTCCATGTTTGCAACAATCTGACGAATACTGTCTTCGTTGATGCCGTCACCCTGAATTACACCAATGAATGAAGGTAATTCTTTATAACCATTTGCGTTTACGGTAAATCCGAACTTCTCCATCAAAATCTCTACGATTTCAATTGGCATTGTTAGTGGATCACCGCTATCTGGACGAAGAACTAACTTAGCTCCAGGGCAAAGTGCTGCGATTTCCATAATGGTAGCTTTCAAACGAGTACCAATGTATTCGCGGGTAAAACGATATGCATCATAGGTATCAATCACTACTGATACGATTGGTGGAACACCAATTGAACCTTTAGCAATATATGCACGTACTTTCATTTCCCACAAACGAACCATCTTAACTGCCATATTAAAGTCGTCGCGTTTGTCTGCGTCTGAGTTAGAACATGTTGCACTATGCTCACTCGCAGTAACTGAACTCAAATATGCATTAGTTGTGTGGTAGTATTGTTTAATGTAACGGTTAGCACTTAGACAATCAGAACCGTTGAACAATGCCGCATGTGCCATACCTGCAATGATTGCAGATTCGAAGCTTGAAGCTCCGCGATCACCGAAGTTATGCAAGTGATAGTCCACAAAACGAGAGCCAGTATGACGCTCCATTGTATCAGCTAAGAATTCTTTAATGCTACGTGCATTACTAGCAACTGTAGTTGGGAACCAAATACCACGCTGAAGCTGAGTTTCAATATAGCTTGCAATTACACAAACACGTGGATCAGTACTGAAAGAGCGTACTAATGGACTGCCAACAGGAACTAACGTACCTTCTGGAATTGCACGAATATGTAATGGAATTTTACCGCCATGTACTTCTACAATGTGTTCCCAAAAGCCGCGATCAAAATCATCGCCACGTTGTTCAGTTTCTAGTTGTGCTTCATCAATGTCATCAGTAGTGATTTCAATATCCAAATACTCTTGTAGATAATACTGAATACCCATCATCACGACATGTGTTGCGTACTTACTTGGTTTACGTGCAATGATATTTGATTCAAGAGCTACAACACCCTCTTTCATCATAAAACCGTGACCAGTTTTGTACGAATCGACATTTAAGATAAAGTTTACATTTTTGTTAATTTTGTTCATACTAAGACTCCCTTAGATATTAATGTTAATGAAAGCTACATCGCTTTCGGTTTTTGGTTTATACCAAATGTGGTAGAAGAATTAAAGGTATCTTTGCCAATAAGTTACTTGGTTCAAATACATGTTTACCAAAGCTAAAGTACGAGTACATTGCATATGGATTACGCTTTTCTTCTGCAATTTCTTTCAATGTGAATTCGAATAAGTCACCGAACTCATCAGTTGTTGTGTAGTACAATACATCATCTCGTACCATAATGTACCTTGATTGTGGCTTAGATATATGTACTGCACCTTGATCTATGCAAGCAAAGTACACTTGCACATATCGCATATTTTCATTTACTTCAAGTGCATCATATACACCAAAAGTTCGTAGTGCAAAGATGCTGTTCTCGTGAGTAGGCTGCTTCTTAATCATTTCAAGGATGTAAGATATTGGCTCTACATTAGTCAAATTACTTGGAATCTTATATTCAGATTCTTCAATCTTCTGAATAAATTCAGGTTGATTTGTACTGATATATTTCAATTCATTATAAAATTCGGTTGGTTGACAGAACAACATATTGCTTCTCACTTAAAAGGAGTACCGAAGTACTCCAACAACTTATAGAATACCTAAGAAAGTATCGATGATACTTAAATGGTCTTCGAAGAACTTATCACGGTTTTGAACAAGTTCACCTAGTGGCATCCAAAATGCTTTCTCTGCATCGTCAGCACCTTTTACCTTTGGTAAGGTATTGTCTTGAAGCTGAATATAAGAGCATTTGGTAATGATACGCCAGCGTTGGGAACGGTTGAAGTCACCGAATTCCATACTTTCACGGATTGAACCTTCAAGTACTTTCATTGGAACATCAATCTTTGTTTCTTCTTTCAATTCGCGTAGTGCAGTTTGGATTTGATCTTTATCCTGCCATGCATCAAAGAAGCCGCCTGGTAGTGCATACAAACCTTTGCCTGGGAATGTGCGACGTTTCACAAGAAGAATGTGACCAGCACTGATTACCATTGCATCACCCGTTAAGAACGGAATGTTGTTGTATGGCAAACGCTCATTCATTTCTGCACGATAACGTTGGACGAAGTTGAATTCACCAATTAAGTTTTCGAAAACAGTTGGTTTAGTTTGCATAAACTTCTGAAGGAACTCTTTAGTTTCTTCAGGAAGTGTTTCAGGAACTTCTTTAGTGCTAAAGAATTGCTGACGCATTGCAGTACTATTAATAGTGATTGGATTTGATTCTGCGTCCTTCTCACGATACTGCGGTGGGATACCAGCCTGTGATTTCTTTACTTCACCAATAAAATCTTGCTGCCACTGTGGGAAGAAGTTCAGATAGAAAGTACTTTCATCCGCTTCTTTACGACAGCCAGTAATAAAGATATTATCACTTGTAGTTACGGATTTAACTTGTTCGTGTACTTCCATCAACCATTTGCTGTTGTTATATACATAATCGTGGATCGGAAGAATATCAATCTTAACCCGACGCCCTTTAGCCCATTCATCCTGTGCCAAACGACTAGACATAGCATCCAGTACCTGTTTGCGTTCTGCGAACGTGAACGGATTTTTTGAATCACGTGCAAGCTCAGAACTACCAACAAGAATTACCAAACGGTCGGCATTTTCTAATGCGTGTTTAATGGTGGCTTCATGACCTTTGTGTGCCATCTGAAAACGACCAATATACACATATACTTTTTCTTTACTCATTCTAAGACTCCCTTAGTTATTTGTTATTCAAGGCTACATCACCTTGTATTCATATTATATCACAAAAAAGTTCAATGTTTCATTTTTTATTTTGTGTATAAACTCTTTAAGTACAGAAATCATACCAGAAGTTTTCAATTTTGCAAGTTCTTTTTTGTTAAAAAGTAAATATTAATAGAGATGCCTCATTTTTAACATCTCAATAAATATATAATATAACTTTCTTAGGAGACTAAAAATGGGAAAACCAATTGCTGGTCGTAATAAATCCCCATTCGGTGTAGATGGCATTAATGTTGATGCTGCTGTACTAGCCGATGGTACAAAATTAACTAACATTCGTATTAGTAAACAACGTTCTGCTAACGTATTTGATCTAATGAGTGTTGATGGTCTAACTCTTTATCCATTCATTGAAATCACTGGTGTTGATAAAAATGGTGTAGCTTTAGATGTAACTGCAACTGGTGCAGAACTTTCGGATAGTATTGCTCCAGGGACTTTCTGTATTAGTGCGGTTGATACAAATGGAGACATTGTTGGATTTACTGTAAAACTATTAAGTAATAAACTAATTCTTCAAAATGGTAGTGTATTGTTCTTATCTGATTATTCTAGTCAAGGTCAGGTAATTGTTGCAGTATCTTCTGTTGCAGTATCTCCACTCACTGCTGCTATTCGTGTTGGTGCAACTCAACAACTTACTGCTACTATTGCTCCTGCTGATGCAACCAATAAGTCGGTGACTTGGATTTCAAGTGCACCAGCAATCGCTACAGTAAGTGCTTCAGGTTTAGTATCTGGCGTTACCAACGGTACTGCTAACGTAACTGTTACCTCAGTAGACGGTTCGTTCACTAGTGTTTCTGCAATTACTGTAAGTACTGCGGTAACTGGTGTTACAATGACTCCAGATTCCGTAACTCTAAGTATAGCTGGAACAACTACACAACAACTAACATCTACCGTAGCTCCTGCTTCAGCATCTGTTAAGACCGTTACTTATGTTTCATCTGATCCGGCGGTTGCTACTGTAAGTGCATCTGGTCTAGTTACTGCTGTGACTGCTGGCTCTGCAACTATTACTGTTACAACTACTGATGGTTCATTCACTGATACTACGTCAGTTACTGTTACTGCTTAATATTATTTTAATTAAAAAAAAAGGAGCCACTTGGCTCCTTTTTTTAATTCATCTTTTCTACGACGAACTCTGCTTTTGGTCGGTCTTTGTAATACACGCGATTACCAAAGAACGTAAGTACGTCTTCATCGTGAGTATCAAGTGCATTCGTGATGTAGTACTGTTCTTTTACTGGATCAAAACGTACAACGAAATTACGCACATTTTTCTTTGGAGCTTTTTTGGTCATGTTACCAAATGCCACCTTAATAAAGGTGAAGATAATTCCAATAACCACTACTGCGTAAAAAACAAAAATAAGTACTTTCATTAATTAGTCCTCTAAGTCGGATAGTCTTTGAACCATTATACCAGCATTTCGCAGTACGTCAATAGCTTGCGATGGTGTTCGGTGATATTCGTTGTCAAAAATCACACGCTTGATGCCTGAACCAGCAATCAAAAGCGAACACACGTAACAAGGCTGTAACGTACAGTAAAGTGTTGCTCCATCACGGTCTGATGGATTCGAAAACAAAAGTGCGTTGTGTTCTGCGTGGAGTTCATGTAACTGGCTCCATTCATGATGATGATGTTTAGCATCATCACTAACCCAATTCTGTAATTCACCATTATTTACTAAATGTTTATTAGCATCGCAACAATTCTGCTGACCGGTTGGTGAACCATTATAGCCGGTACTGACAATACGATCATTCTTTACAATAACTGCACCCACATGATGTGAGATGCATTTACTTTCATCAGCTACTATATGAGCTATCTTCATCCAAGTTGTATGCTTCATAATCAATCCCTAATTGTTTTGCAATTTTTATTGAAGACAAATGCCAGTCCTGCATCGTTTGATAAAAGACTACATCACTTTCACTAATCTCAAATGGTTGTTTGGCATACATCGACCAACGCTGGTGTGTCTTCTTGAATAAGTCTTCGGTTTTCTCGTCATATTCTTCAGCATACCATTTAAGTTGTTTTTCAGCTTCGGTAAGTTGATCAAGTAGACGTAGTTTAAAGTACCCACCAAATGCGTAAGGAGTTCCACCATAAGGTGTAATCCAATAACCATCATCTTCATAGAAGAATTTACGCCATCCAGTACGGTAACGTTCTTTGTACTGTGCATCCATTAGTAATTGACGGTCAATCCATAAGTTATATAGGTAATCACCTAACATAATAGACTTTTCTAAATTACGTAACCAGATGATTGTATCATTTTGAGATAATGTTTTATAGTTCATGTTTAATACCAATCACTTCCAATAGTTCAAGTCGTTTTAGATTTACTTCTTTTACTTCTTCGTACATCTTAAGAATCTCAGTATCTACTGTAAACGGCACTGTTCCGTATTTCAACAGAATATCATACATCTCTTTTATTTCTTCAACTCTCTTTCCATAAAGGTAGGGAGTTTCGAGTGCAGCATGGACAACCTGATTAGCAATAGTTTCCTGTGAAACATTAAGCTGTTTTAGGAAATTAGGATTAAGTTCTGCACGGTTATACGAATATACGTATTTCTTTTCAGATACTAATGTAGTACTAGTGTGTAAGCAAGTGCCGCGTTTGCAAATCCTGTCAAAGAAACGATCCTTCTTCATCGGTTTAAACAAACCTTTGTGGTTTCGTTTATACGAATTATAATAACGCTCAAGAATATCATAAGCCTGTTCATGAACAAGACAAATAATAGTTTCGTGATTACCTAAATGTGTTAGTAAATCGTATGTCTGATCTTCAGTTAATTTGAATTCCATTCAAGTGCCTTATTGTAAAAATAATCAATTCGTTCCAACCATTTAATATCGGATTCATCAAACTCAAATGGTCGGTGAGCGTACTTAATTAGTACTGTGTACTTTTCACGCAAATCATAATTAAGATAGAAATCATCAGTAAGAGTACTGGCTTTGTTTAAAATATCCATTTCATCTTTATTGAATTTTTCGATACCATAACGTTCTAATATGCTAATATCTATGGTGTTGAAATACCCAAACCCATAAACGAAATCACCTTCTTTAGAAAATAAATCATTCTCAAACAAACTTGAGCCGTATGAACCGTCAATAGAAATTATTCTAGGGTGATTGTAGCAGGTAAGTCTGTCGATGAAATCTTTTTCTTCAAGTGCTTTCCATGTGAATAATGATTTTTTAAAATTACGAATGTATTCGTAAAACTTATCAAGTAACATCACATGTGCAGATGCATTAATTCTGTAACAGTAATCAGAAACTACCTTGAACTTATTAATAAGATCGTCAGTTTCTTCTGGTGTATACGGGCGTAGTTTCATAATGTTCCTTAAAAATAAAGCCGCACAAGGCGGCTTTAAAAATTACTTAGCGATGTAGTTGTATTGATAAAGATCTTTATCGTCAAGAATACCACTATCATACCCGTACTGAAGAATAATATCGAACCCTTCATCTACCATACGAACAACATCTGCATAGCGACTAACTTTATCAGAGTTATCTTCAATTGACTTAATTAGCATATTAAGTACTGGAGCCATATGTGGTGCATGTAGCTTCTGAAGACGTGGGCGACGTGTTGCTGCTAGAATATCGTTCCACGAAGGAACAAACTTCTCACCACGAATCGGAATATTCGCAAGAGTCATTGGGAAGCTGCGGTTATTACGCTTCATGAAATCTTCTTGTGCCGTGCGGTAACCCCTACGGAACAATGGATGCATTTGTTTTAGTTGTTCGTTTGATAGTACTTCATTTTTCTTTTCCTGGAAAAATTCATATCCAAGATTATAATGGTTGTTGCTCATTCACTTAGTCCTTTGATACTGCCACTTTCTTTTGGAAAGTTCCTTTAATATTACGTACTTCTTCTGCGTGTTCAAAAAGTGATTCAGGATGAATATTCTTAGCCTTAAGGTATTCACACATTAATTCAAGAATATCAGACATTGCATCCAAAACTGGTTCAGCTTCATCTGCATCTTTTACACTTAGTGCTGAACTTGCAATTTGCTCTAGTGCTACACTCATAAACTCTGAAGTACTTAATGCTTCAGAGTTTTCGGGAATAACATTATCCCGAATTAAACTCTTATTCATAATTTATATTTTAAACCCAATCAAAAGAACCATCGCGACGTTTAACTTTGTACTGACCTTTTTCGTTACGTTCACCGACTAGAATACCATCGACAAAACCTTTAGTACCGTACTGTAGAGATTCTTCAGCGTTCAACCAAAGATCACGATCTACATCACGTAGGAATTGTTTATAAGGTACACCAACTGCGTCAGCAATTTGTGAAGTTAAAAGTTCATTCAAACGATCAGAGTGTGCTAGTGCAATCTTCTGATCAGTAATTAGACCTTTAGTACCAGATGATACTTGGTGTGCCATGATAAATGCATCAGCACCCATTAAACGCATACCTGGAGTACCAATTACTGACTGAGTATAGCAACCCATACTTGCAGCATAACCTAGTACAATGGTTTTGATTGGTGAACGGCAGTTTTTAGCTACATCTTTAATACCTAGACCAGCGTGGACTGAACCGCCTGGGGAAGTAATGAAAAGAGTAATTGGATCTGCTGAACGTGAATCAAGATACATTAACTGCATTTTGATTACGTGTGCCATTTGATCGTTGAAGTCAGTATCAATCATGATGATACGTTCTTGCATCATACGAGATGCTAGGTCATAGGAACGCTCACCATCGCTCGAACGCTCTAGAACAAATGGCATGGTTAGAGAGGTTGGGGTCATATCTTCAGTAGTTTTATCGAACATGTTGCTTCCTTAAGTTGAAATATCGCCAGAAATTGTACTGCAATTACCTGCAATCACGCCTGCGTCAACGTCACCTGAAACTGTAGTGACATTACCCGCTACATCATTGCTATCTACATCACCGGATGTGGTTGTAATATTACCGTGCACGTCTTCACATGCTACATCACCGGAAATTGTTTTAATTCCATTGTGAACATTCGCACAGGTAATTTTACCTGCACCTAATTCAATTGAATCAACGTCACCATTGATTTCAATATTAATTTGTACGTCATTGGCAAAGGCTGGAACACCATCAACCATTACTACAGTGCCGCCATCGGAAGTTTTCTTGATAACAAGATCCTGTCCTGTGATGTTCTGACCGTTAATAATGATCTGAGTACTCTCACGTGTAACCATTTGCATCAGACGCATCAAGCTTTCATTACCAGCCATGTTACACCTCAATAGTTAATGTACTGTCAAAGTTTCGATTCTCTGGTGTACCGTTACTGTTAGTGTAGCCATGTGGATTACATAAGACACGAGTTTCGCCAATCATATAATCATGGGAAGAATGTACATGTCCGTGTAACCAGAAGTCTACACCTAAACTGTCAACAAAGTAGTCCATATTAGAACAGTAACAACCGTTCAGATTATCGTCTTTAAAAAACGGGTCAACACTACCAAAGCTAGGAGCATGGTGCGTCATTACCACCGTTTTAAAATTATTGCACGTTTCGCGTTGATTGTCAAGACAATTTTGCAAAAAAGTTTTAGTTTTATAATGCAAAAATTCCAGATCATCAGGGTTAACTTTACGCTGCCAATACTGCTCCGGTGGGCCAGTCCTGATGTACTTATAATCATTCATCCCAAGCTGTGCTTGAAGTTTAGTGATTGGGTTTGACTTATCATAGTCAGTCCATAAAGTACCACCCAACACAAGAACATCCCCGAACATACGGAAATCATTATCAAGAAAATGAAAGTTACTGAATTCTTCTTCAAACGCTTTAAGTACACGATGTGACTTATTAAAGTTAGAGAAGTAATATTCATGATTACCACTAACCATGACAACTTCAGCGTACTTTTCAGTCATTACCGAAATCATTTCACGGTACTTACCGGTGCGGCGGGATTCGTGAATATCACCAGGTACAAGAAGAATCGTATCTTTCTGTACTTCCTGATTTTCCATGAATCCGATTTCACCATGTAAATCAGAGATAATTGTAAATTTCATCCATACACCTTAAATATTCTTCGATCTGCTCGATTGGTTTTGGCTCAACCGTAATATACTTGTAAGGTGTAATATTTCGTGATGGACTACGAAGCTCATTACCACAATACAAAGTTGCTAAATTAAACGGAGTATCCTCTAATCTATGTAGCATTGTACCACGAATCCATGATTTGTCAAGCTGATTGTTGCTATATCTGTTCTTAAGTGTGATAAACGAGTCTGCATCGTTAAAATGCTGCATCATAACTAAGTGGCTTTCGAGAAGAAATCTACGGTCAACGTACTGGTTAATAGATGAACTATCTATCCAACTTTTATAAGGGGAGACGAAAACCGTCCTCCCCAAAATAGATTCACAATAAATTAACATTCCAACTTCGCTAGTTTCTCGCGTAGAACATGTACAGCAGATTCTTTAATCTCTAAGATACGCTCATAAGTATCAGCAGTATTTTTATCGAAACGGAATTCAACAAATACAGGTAAGAAGATACTCATTTTTCCAGTACGTTTATCTTTCGTTAGTGAAGTACTTTCAGCAGTTACGATTGCACCATCAATTTCATTCCAACGTTCCATCATTGTCATTGGTGTCCATTCTGCATCTTTCTCTTTGAATCCAGTACCACAACCTACAACAATAATACCATCAGCAGATTCAAGAATTAACGAACCAATACCACCAGCACGTTTACCTTCACCTGGATTATAACCAATAACGCGAAGATCAAACTGCATTTTCAACTTAAGTTTAAGTTGCTTAGGTGATGTATGTGATTTCCAAATACCAGATTCACATTTAAGAATAGATCCTTCTTCACCCTTTTCAATCATTTCTGTATTAAAGTCGAATGCCTGACCAATGTCGATACATTTTACATATTCAACCATACGAACAAATTCAGACTCTAAAGTACTGATAGCATTTTCAAGTAGTTCGCGACGTTCTTTACGCTCAACATCCCATAGACCATCTTTGAATGCATCGAATGGTAATACATCCCACAATACGAATACGACACGCATAGCTTCTTGTGGTGAAATAGAATCTTTACCAGCTTTCTGAATAATACCATTACCAGTTTCTCGGTTGAGAATTTTGCCATCATTATCGATAACAAGACATTCACCGTTGAATACAACACCACTTTCAAAACGAGAATCTAATGCTTGGACATTCTTAGCAAGCTGAACCATATCAGCATCTTTCATTCCTAAGAAGTCATACACCTTACCATTCCTGGAAGTACAAAGTAGTGAATCATTGACAACAGCACTGTTTAAGTACTGTCCATCCATTTTCACTTCAGCAACTGCATATCCATGAGTTTTAAATGAAGTAATGTTTTGAACAGTTTTTTCATTAACCAATGAACAACGCATATATGGTTCATCTTTGATGAAACCTTTACCATATACATCATTAGCATTCTTTTCCTGAACACCACAGTCTAGATTCTTTAAAACTACTTTACGAAGTACTTCGGCATCATCTTCAGATACAGAACCAAATAGTTCACCCAAGAATTGACGTGCAGCATTTCCCGTAACTTTGCGAGTATAGAGTGCATCAAGTGCATCAAGACCTTCGGACAAAGTTAGTGTTTTATCCGTTTCAATTGCATCAGGAAGTTTCTTAACACCACTGACAATAGAAGGCTCAAGTGCTAATTGGATTGCACGTTTGAGATCTACGTTATCAATATTTTCGGTGAGAATATCTTTCTTCGAATTAGTACTGGCTGTGTTTTTAATCTTTAAAATAATATCTAAAACTGACATTCAATTTCCTTATTACGGAGCCTTAGCCCCGTAGAGTGTAATAACCAACTTCAACTGTTTCTGGTAAATCAATAAGGTTTAGACGGGCTTTCCCACGACTATACCCATAGTTATGAGTGTCAAATGGACTGTTGTAACCAATTAACGACTTACAACCATCATAATCAATGTTTGTGACAGGAATATTTGTTTCAGCAGTATATCCGAAAATTGGGCAAACTGCAAGTGATTCCGGTTCATAATCACTGCTGTAATTTCGTACTGAAAAGAATTCTTTTTGCGTGTTACGTGCAGTTGTATGAGTACACAAGTATCCGAAAATTTGATTGTCGCCAATTTTGTAAACTTTATTGATATTAACACAATTCACAATATCTAATGGAACTTCAACATATTCCATCTTCAAATCTTCAGCCTTGAATGGCTTTAGATTAACACAAAAAGCACTGACATAGTGAGGAACATAATTGTCGTAGTACATTTCATTAGAAACGGTTTCGTGGATAGTTTTGATTTGTTCATTCATTTCCTGAACTACTTCATTCCTATCAATTCCATCGACATGTCCAGTTACAGTGAATCCATCAAACAACTTAGATACTGCATAGTAACGTCCATCTTTTAAATCTTTAAGGATAAATCGTAAAGTACTTTTATCGTTAAGTTCAGCTACATTATTTTTATTATTACTGATAACGTGCATCTTACCACAGAACACATAATTCCATGTTAGAGTTGGACGGTAGTTGTTAGAAAATTCATAAACCATCCTAACCGTATCACCAATCTCAAGCTCTTTGGTTTTCTCAGCTTCAGCTTTCTTATGTTCTTCCTGCTCAATCAGACCAGCAAAAAGTTTTGTTTTCTGATTTACTAATTTCTTATTATGAGTGAAGAATAACGGATCTTGAAACTCACCTTCGATAATAGTATTCGTCTCCAACAAATCACAAAGATTGTCTGAAGTAATTTCAAACTCAAAACCATCTGGATGCATAATTCGCCATACCACGTTAGACGTACTGTAACGGCTCACATTCGTGACCATTCGGAATCCAGTACGTGGTTCATTACTTACGTAAATCGGCTCCATAGTGGGTGCTGTACTGCTTCTGTATGGGGTAGCCCATTGGTCAGCTTTCTTCTTTGAGTTTTCAAACGCTTTAGTATGTTCTTTGTCTGCAACTACCATCCAGCCAAGTACTTCCTCGGCTGAACGATATACACGCGTAACATAGAACTTTGATGGTACTGCAACCATGAAAGTTTCCTTATTTTGCTAGTGGTAGATATGCAATGGATTCAAATACACCGAATGCGAACTTGCCATAAATGTCAAAAACTTCTAACATTAGTGCTTCACGTTCTGGTGTGTCAGGTTTGGTAGACCGGATTAGACCCATATATTCAATAGCATCTTCTGGCATAATAATACTGATACTCGTTAGTGCATTATTAATACCTGGCTCATAGAATGGTGCAAATGGTAGATAAACATCAGGATTGTGTTTAGCCCATACTTCCAAATTTTCTAGTAGTGTTACTAGATTATCATGCATACCACCAGTTAATACGATAGTAGTTTTATGATACTTAGCCCAATCAAAAATTACACACGCTTTATCAGACGTTGCAGAATTAGTCATTGGATATTTCACGAATAACTCAGCAGTACTGTGTTGTGTTTGAATGCCAGCATGAATACCAGCAGTGTACATATTTGTAATACTATAAAGACGCATTATGATTCCTTGATTGTAAATCCATACTCACTACCCCATTCATCTGGAACAATAGTATAGAACTTTATTAAATGTGTTTCATCATTCATTGTAGCAATTGTGAATTGACCACTTCTGAATTGTGTATCTAACCAAACTCTATTGCCAAATACCAACGGTTCTGTAACTCCAGTATGACCATGTATTACATAATCAACATCACGAATAACCGCTTCTAGTTTTTCTTTTTGCGGTACTTGATGATCATATACTGCATACTGAATCGCATCTCGATCCCAAATAAGTTGGTAACGATATTCACCACTATCTTCAGTCCATTGCTTAATTGTTTCCCAATCACTTACGTTTGAGTAGTGTGGGATTCCTGCATGTGCAATACCTAGTTTGTAACCCCTGTGGTTAACTTCAATTAGATATGGAACATCTTCTAGTAGTTTACAGAAGTGTGTGATACCTGGCTGACCAATTTCATCTAGAGTTTCTTGCCCGCCATTATGTAGCCAGTTCAAATTCCACTCACGGCTTGTTTGTGCACGAACCATCATATTCTCATGATTACCTAAAACCATATGACGATTTTCTTTTGTAAGGAATTCGAATAACATCTTTGCATTATTCTTTCCACGGTCAACCAAATCACCAACGCTGATTAATACATCATCATCAGTAATTCCCAATTCTTTTAATGTCTTTTCGAACAGACCATAGTTTCCGTGAATATCACCAATTACAAATACACGTTTGTCATCAGGGATATTAAGTACTTTTACATAGCTCATTATCTTTCTCCACTTCCTTGTTTATTTCTTCATCTTTCTTCTCACCAATAGGCATTAGATTCTTTGGTAAGTACATTGCAACTTCTCCATCAGATGCAACACACACCCACCAAGCAACAGGTTCAGGTGGGAAATAATATGATTTACAATCAACTGGATCAAAATACCAATCCTGATTAGCGGGAATCATTGATTTTAATTCTACACATTTACCATTATATGAAGTATGGGTGTGCAACCCAACCACTAATGCTAAAACACCAGCAGCTAATTCATTACTCATTACGCCACCTCATAAGGCTTAAGTACTTCAATGTTTTCGTTGAAGCGTTTAATGTAATCATCTTCACCAAATTTACGATACATAGAAATCACTGTATTAAAGTTCTCCCATGCGTATTCACGGAACCAGCCAGAAGTAATGCTACTACAAACCTTTACCAAAGCAGTTACAAAGCTCTGACGTGGGTCGATTTCAAAATTATTAGGAATCTGCGAACGCTCCAACGCAAGCACACACGTTTCCTCATAAACACCCAAAAGTTTGATGTAATCATTTTGTGCAAAGAACTTCTCTTTACTGGTCATCACATCAGCACCATCTACTATGTAATTCATGTAAGCTGGTTTATCAGTAATCTTAATTGCTTCGTGAATGGTGTCATGGTCATAGATATAATCAACGCCATCTCCACTGAAGAATCCTGTCTTGCTCTGGTCAAGTACTGGATGCTTGTAGTTATATGTTTCTTTTTCACGCAATTTAAAGATTTCGTATAGTACTTGATCATCCATATTCGCACCTAATTTACGCATTTGCATAATATCACGCAACGTCTTCATAAAATGCGGTGAATTGCGTAAGTAACGATGTGACATTTTAATTGCGTATAGTACATTTAAACCAGCCGTCTTAATTTCGTTATCTGCTTGACAATAATTAATTATCTGTTGAGTACTGTTATTATCATGTCCGATATAGATTTCCACATTGATATGATCATATGCATTTCGGATATGAACATAATCATCATTGAAGGTGTCAATCTTCATGTCAGGATATAACCGCATCCACGAGTTAATTACTTTATCACATTCTTCACGGTTCATCATTAAATCTAAATCAGATTCATGATTCATTGGTCGTGCTGGTTTAGCATATTCTTTATATGCAGTACTACCGATAATTAACATTAGTAATCCTCGTCGTCTTCACGACCATCATAAGCATGGTTTTCTGAGATATATTCAATTACATCTTCTAGAGATTTAGTTACATATACATCACGGCGGCGATGCCATGAAATAATAGAAACAATCCATTCTTCACGATCAGTATCGAAGAATAAAGAATATGAACCATATTCAGATAGTGTATGTTCGAAGATACCAAACACTTTAATGTTAGGGCGTTCATCATCGATACCTTCAATAGTCTTCATATGTGGAAGTACTTTATTGATAATATCAATGGTTTGTTGATTTTTACTTTTATTGACGTACAACATTACCTTCAAACCCTGCTGTTGAATTGAAGGGTAGTAACCGCTAGGCCATAATCCCATGTCCTGCCAGAATTTCTCCTTAGCTTTATAGTGTTCCATACCTTTAGTATCGCCATCATTTTCAAGATAGAATGCAATACGTTGATCTTCTGACATTTCAGGATGATCCATTTCTTCACGTTCAATAGCAGCAAGCTTAGATTTCAACGACTCAATTTCATTGTATAATGAAACTACTTTATTCTGCAAAGGTTCAATCTGTTCGAAAATTTCTTCACGTTCTTTCGTGAGTTCTTCGATTTTCATCTTTAGTGCATCTTTAAACATAGTATATCCTCTCAATTAAAATGGGGAATAAAATTCCCCGTCTGTTAGCAGAAATCAGAACTGCTCATCCACTTACCGCTTTTACCGTATTGGTCAGCGTACCAATCATCTAGGTAAACGTAATTGTCATCATCTTCATTGCACATTTTAACGATTTCAGAACCCGGATAGAAAGTTTGATCTAGTACTTCGAATAGTACACCCTGTTCATTGGCAAGATCTTTACCTTCCTGAATTAGAGCACTAATTTCTTTTTCAATCTGTTTAATTGTACGTACTTTAGACATTTTATTTTCCTTAACAAGTCTGACTTGATGCTACCCAGCCACCTTGATCTGCATCAAGATAGTATTCGTCAACCAACCAAGAACCATCATCTTCATCTTGCAACATAGCTGGTGGGTAATATGTACCACCCATACCATAAGAAACATCTAGGGTGAATGAAATACCATGTTCGTCGGCAATTGCAACTGCATCTGCAATAGCTTGATCAATTTTATTAACTGCTTCGTTTAGTAGTTGGTTTGCTTCTTTATTTGTCATATTAATAATCCTCGCGTTTCCAAGAGTCGTCGTACCAGGTAGACAACATTTCTTTTACTTGTTCAATTTCTTCGTCAGTTGTATCATCACTGAAAGCAGTCTGGTATTCACATACTGGACAGTACCATTCCATTCCTTCATACAACTTAGATTTCACTACTTCAATTGTGTCATTGACGAATAGCTCAACGTAGCTATCACCAGATTCACTTTTAATATGCATTGCAATAATCATACTAGTTCCAACTTAAGTTTCTTTGTGAGTACTGCTTCTTCTTCACCATCAACAAAAACTTCAATAGTAGAAGTACTTAGCCACAGACCTAAGTCAATATTTTTACCTTCGTACTGCTTGATAAAATCTTCACCAAATACTTCAGGCCGTAGCTTAACATTATAGAAATAAAGGTCAGACACACCATGCTCATCCCAATTTTCCCAAGATTCGATTAGTGAAAACTCAACACCAGAATCATCTTGTTCTGTTTTAATAGTCATATTAATATTTCCTAATTACCTCAATCTTTGGATCATCATAACGACGACCACGATATTGAGAAGTTTCTTGATCTTCGTTCCATCGTTTTTCACAACATTTACATTCAATCACAAACCAGTAAGAATCCTGAGAACGATCATAGTTACCAGTATCAGACTTAGATTCAATGGTAATGTATTCATGAGTGCATTCTTCTTGAAAACTTAATTGTGCATCTAATGCTTTGGCTAGATTTTCTTGGAGCTTAAGAAACTCCTTTCGCTTCTCTGCAAATTCTGCACCAAGCTTATCAGCAGCCGTTTGATATTCCATAACGGCTTCTTTGGAACTGAATTCAGTTCCATCATTTGCTACATAAATTTTTTGTGTCATTCTTCTTTCCTTTGCTTTCTATCTGACCAGTACTCTTTCAATAGCATTGGTAAGGATACAGGCCAAGTTAATGCAATTAGTGCCATAATACTAACACCAATAACACTATCCCAATCACGATTCCAAGTAGTAGCTCCGATAAAAATAACCATCATCACTACTAGATATACCAAACTAATTTGTCCTAAAATTTCAATCATATATCACTCATTTAACGCAAAATATATAACAATCACAGGCCAGAAGATTCCTGATAAAATAGATGCAAACGTACCTATCAACATCGGAATTAACCCATCAGAATCAAGTGTTAATTCAACTAACATATATCCAAATGTAACAATCGCACCAATTACATATGCAATAGCTAGCATAATTAGAAAAATTGTCATTTCTTTTCACCCGTAATCTTATCTTTAATTTTCACAAACCAGTACACAGGCCAGAATACAGCTAATAGACAAGCAATACCCATCATGAATATTGCAAAGACAAATACTAGTGGGTTGTCTTCACCCTCAATACCCATTTCCGTAATAACGTCACCAAAAGTAATAATAGACATTACTACGTACAAAATACAGAATATTCCAACCCAAGATAAAATTTCCATTATTCCCAACCTAAATGATAACGCCAGCCTTGTGAACCGAATGCATCATCCATATCACCAGCATTTAGCATATCGTACATGAAATCAATCTCACCAGAGATCATTTCACCATCAACTTTTTTACCAGCCGCAATGTCATCTAAAAGTTCTGGTGTGATTGAAGCATAATTTACGAATAAATCTTCTTCTTCTGCACCATCATAATCATGATAATCATTATCGTACTGAACAGTTAAATTATAGATAGTACGTAAATCCGCAGAAAAGGATGCACGTTCATCTGGATTAGCAATTACACCATTGAATTCTAATTCACGAGTATAACGCCCAAAATTAAATTCACTCATAGATATTTGTCCATTAGAAAATCATATACGTCTTTAATTGTTTTAGCTACATACCAGTCAACGAGTTCGTTTTCTTCGTCTTCATCTTCTGGATGTTCATGAATTTCCACATGGAAATGACCTTGATAATCAACGTCAATTGAGAAAATAAGCTCACCGCATGTATTTTCTTCAACATCATCCATCATGAAACAAACATATTCGAATTGTGCTGACTCATCGGCTTCTTCTGGAAACTTATAGGTAACTGCTTCAGACATGACGCTTTCCTATTAGTAATAGAACGATAAGTGATAGTAGTGGAGAGAATACAAGACCCACGAAAGACCATACTAGTACTGAACGGTTATTCTTTTGTGCAGTTGTAATTGTTAGAGCAAATAAAACTGCCCAAACTAGAATATAAAGAAATGTCATTTTTTTTAATCCTCTATGTCTTCGATTATAATACCTTCACTTTGAATTAGTTTGTTTGGGTATTTGTATTGGTAGTACTTTAGACCATCCGCATGATTACGAAAAGCACTTAGATTGGTACGTACAGATTCATAAACAGCACCGTCTGAATCGTGGTCTACGATTTCGTACTGCTCATAATAAAAAAGATAAACTATCATATATAACCTCTCAATTAAAATGGGGTACTATAAGTACCCCAAGTATTACTCAGCAGTTCCACCAGCAGATGTTACTGTACTTACTTGAATCATAAATTCCGGTTCTGGATATTCTTTTTCAAGCTCATTACGGATACCACCAGTGATGTTCACCTTACCAACCCAATGTGAATCAGTATGGGTGATAACATCATGAATACTATAGATTGGATTTGCGTCAGCACCATTACTTTTATAAATGCTATATACTACATGAATCATTTTTTATCCTTAGAAATTACCGTATTCTACCTGATATACTTTCAAGCGAAGTAGCTTACGCCACATTTTCACAACTTGATCGCGATCATCAAATACTTTTACTACTTTATATTCTTCGCGTACATGATTCATAAACAATTCGTACTTAACAATATCGTCAGGACGATTATCATCAGCACCACGCATGTAGATATGATCATATGGTACGCCATACTTCTGCAACCACTTCTCAGTATCTTCTTTGCAGGTTTCGTGACGACCACTCATGATGATTACTTTGCGACCGATGTAATCACTTTCAGCTTTCACGGAAAGAATTACTTCTTCGTCTGGATCATCAAGAAGTACTTTGTTTTCTTCATACGGACCACGTTTACCTTCCATATGAGCTAACGTACCATCAATATCTACAATGATTGCTTCTTCTAAACCAGCATCATAAGTGATTTCTGGTAAGGTACTGAAATAGTATTTCTCAGCCATACCATCAATTACTTCTTCTGGAACTGATTTTTCACGAAGTAAGTTACGTTCTTTACACTGCTTAACATAATCTTTGATAGCAAAGAATTCATGAACGAAAGTTTTACCTTTCTTAAATTCTTCAAAGAAGTTTTGTTCTTTATAAGTGTAACCATGTTCACGAGCGAACGCTTTCCACTTAGTACGAACCGCAGGGTTCAAGTTGGTATCACCAACTACAATGTTCCAATTGTTCAAAGCTGCATGTGTTGCTGCACTGTACTGAGCGTCTTGCACGTACTGTTCGTTGTCTTTGCGGAACTTATAGTTGCTATGTGAACCAGCCATAGTCTGACGAATATCATCTAAGTTTACTACTACAGTCTTAGAACGTGAAGACTTCACATGTTCATTAGCCCATGTGGTTTTACCACAACCAGGAAGACCGACTGTTACTGTTAATACTGGCATTTTTTTCCAATTCCAAATTTGTTAGAGAAAGTTCTTAATACATCTTCAGTTACCCGAATACTTGCTGTATCGTTTCGTGAACTATACTTTAAAGGTGTCCATGACAATCCAGAAGCATCTAGAAATTTCAAAGCACGAAAATAATCTTTAAGTGAATTGAATTTTATTACAGTCATATCCTGTTCAATGCTATGGGTCATTTCAACTTTCATGGAGATCTCCTAAATGATTATGTACTCGTCACAGTACTTCATCGTTAAATTAAAGAGTGCTCCGTCGTCGAAGTACAATTCATCATCAACGATAAAGGCTATGTCACCAATATTCTTAACGTAAGCTAACATATCCCGCATTGTGCTGGGAGTTATATTAGATAATGTAATAACTGAAAATTCACGATCTTTATATAAGACTTTCACGGTTTGTATCGTTGTAGGATTACTCACGTGCATATCTTCCTAAATCATAAATCTTTGGTTTTTTGTTTTTGGGCTTGCGTTCCTTCTTATACATAGTACTACTAACCCCGAAGGTATTCTTAAGACGCTTCTCGGATTTAGCGACCCCTTTCCTTGAGCGTTCACTTTGAGTTGCGTCTATTTCTTGTAGTATTCTTCTATGTTCTTCAGGAGTTCTTGCATCGCCCTTTGTTGCTTTATACTTTGGTTTAGCCATCACTACTCCTTGTTAGGCTATGCTCGGAACTTAAACTTCAAATTCCTTAAGAACTTCTTTCATGTATTTCAACATGATTGCGTTATAATCTACGGGCTTAGAATTATAAAGCAAGAACGCAATACCTGGCATTCCAAGTTCATTTGGTAGTACCTTCTGAACTTCTAATGCGTACTCTTTTCGTTCTAAATTTTTATTCTTATTGTAAAATGCTTCACTGTCATTTACTAGCTTATTATAGCACGAAAATACAAGCTGTTCCATTTTTTCAATCTTTTTGATTGAGTACAAATCTGTACTAAACATCTGCTTTAGATCATCAGATGCTTTGTTGATGATGCACTCATATAAGCGAGAATCAACATTAATGCTGTCCTTTGTAAAGTGCAATGCACTATACCAGTCAGTTTTAACCTTACAAATGCGTCCATCTTTTAGGATAATGATATAACCCTCAATATCTTGCATCTTACGTACTGCTTCAATGCTTTCAATTAAAGTTTCTTTCATTGGGAAAGTGCTATCAATATCACCGAATTTAGCCGACACAGAACGCTTGTACAAGCCTGGGAATGCTTCTTTAAGGCGTTCACCCACTAACATTTCACCCGTCTGACGATGGCGTACATTAAGCACAGTAAGGCCATCTTCCTGATATGGAAGTACAATACGATACTCAGGTGAAGTGTATTCCATGTTTACGGTGAAACCTAGAATCTCTGCCTGATAAATTTCTTCATAGAAATCTTTGTCTTTATGAAGCATTGCCGTACTGTTAATTGCATGATCAGAATGTAATGATGCCTGAGATTTAGTACGAACTTTATAATCAGCATCCATGAAGGTACTGATAATAGAGCCGTCTAGTTTATCCATTACTACTGCGATTTCAGAACTTAAAGTACTTTTATCAAACATAGTAAATGGATTCTCGTATGCATTGAAAAACTTCAATGGTGGACGAGCAACAATATTCACGAAGTTTCCATTCTCATCGATCTTGAACATGCTACCACGACCTTCTAATGCACTTGGCTCTAGAAAATCACTGTAACTCGCAAGACGGTAAGAGAAGATACGATATGTACCACCACCAGCAGAAGTGAAGTCTTTCCATGAGAAAGCATCATTATTTGCTGTTAGTGTCATTAGTTCATTAAAAATAGTTTCAGTACTCATTTTACTTCTCCAAAATATTTCGATACCAATTCATTATAAGAATCCTTCATCCATTCCTTATCGAAGTAGATTGTTGATTCTTCGTTTTGATGTGTTTCCAAGGTTTTACAAACTACTAGTTCATCAAAATATTCACTAGTTAGTTTCAATTCTTTTAGTTCATCCAAGAATTTCTCAGCAGTACTGTAATCAGGGAAATCTTTTTTAATTAAACCAAAATGATCGTGATACGTTAAATCAGCATAACTATAAATGGAAAACATGGTTTACCTTATTGGGTTTCGTAGTCGTAGTTAATGTATGAATCTAAATCATAAAATAAAATATCTGCACTAATATGTACGAGAAGTTCAGTACTATCTTTGATTTGATTAATATTACCTTCAGAATCTACAAGAAAAATATTATCAGCATCGGACTTAATTTCTTGGCGATTTTCACCATAAATTTTAATGCTGCGTCTAACTGTGTACTCTTTTTGTCCAGTTTTCTTCGTAACAACTGCACCATCTTCTAAATTAGAAGCTTGTACAATTACCTTGAAGACATTTGGAATTGTTTTAAAAGTTACCATTACTACATCCAAAAAAAGCCCCGATTGAACGGGGCATAATAATTAGTACAACTCTACCATTCCCATAAGAACAGATTCTTCTGGTCGTGTATATTGTTGCTTAGCAATTTTGAAATAGAATGAATCTGCATCTACTAAACAGTAGCGTTTCTTCAAACATCTCGTGTATGTCTGATTATTAGGATGAACCCATTCATAAACCTGAATGCCTTCGTCGTTATAACCAACAATTGATGTACGGTTTCCTTCATGTCTATTAAAGTTCTTACTTCTTTCAGTAAAATACTTAACCTCCACAATAGTAGGTTCATCATAAACATAAGGCATTTCAGTTAAACGAAAATAGTAATAAGAATCATCTTCCGAATATCCTAAAAGAATTGTTTCAGTACTCGTAATGCCGTAGTGAAGTAAACTCTTATTCTCATTATCTTTAATATCCTCAAGAACCTCTCTAAGCACTTGAACTGGATCACCATTAGGATCAGTTACCCCAGCTACCCTACGTTCTATAATAGGGTCGGTATATCTACGTTCTTCCTGAACATCACCGTTCATATATAGACCAACGAATTCATCCTTATATGTCTTTACTGAGTATTGAGTACTTTGTACAGCACTGTATACATCAGCTAGCATATTGGCTTGTCCACACTGAACACCACTAACTGATCCGGCAGTCGCGTATTCTGCCATTACGGATGTTAGTGTCTGAAAGTTAGACATGTTTAGTTCGTTAGCCATTTCAGTTGCAAATTTAATACGATCAATCATCGCACCACACTCCTTGTGTTAATAAATCTGCCATCTCTCCCTTAAAAAGCCCCATATACGGGGCTGTAAATCATTGTAAGACCTTTAAACCTAATAGCTTAATGTTGCCTTTAATGCATAAACCACTATGTCCAAAGTCCATAGAACCACCTTCCTGAAGCTCTAGTACAGCGACTTTAATACCAAATCGTGCATTAGTGAAATAGCTACTTGGGGCATCTTCAACATCAGGAACTACATCAACATAATCTTTAAAGTATACTGGCTCATTAAGTTTATATAATTCTTCATTATTATGTGGATGTGTGATTACACCATCAGTATCTTTTACGTACTTAAAGAAAATACGTTGTTCCGCATATGGATTACCCATGATAGTGAAGTATAACATCTCAATAGTAGGGTGTGTAGCTGAATTCTTCTCTGGAACTTCATAAACTAAATCCATCATATCGATAGCTTCTTCCATAGAAAAAGGAACGTTATGATCGAATATGTCAGTGATGTTTACACCATAGAAACCGCTCAACTGGTCTTCTAGTTCTTTCCACGAATTAATATCTAGATTAGCAATAGCCATACCAATCTTAAACATCTCTTTCTTAGAGATCTTATAGCCACGCTCAAGATACTTCGACACACGCAAAGAGCTTATAATTGGATAAGCAGTACTAGGATTAAATGTTAATCTTCGTTCTGCAACATCAGTAATAAACTTATCGTGTAAAACGAATCGTTCAGTACTGAAGTCATACGCAGCCATATTAATATGGAAATCATAACTTTTAAAAATATCACTAACTTCATTGAAGAAGTCGAAGTGAATTAGTTGAAGTACTAGATCACCGTGAGTAAAGGTAATACTTCTAGAAGTATGATTCTGACAAATAAACTCATAACGACCAATATCTAAAAAGTCTTCTTCAGATAGAGGGTAGTGCTCGGTCAAACTATTTTCATCACCTTCTTCACAGAAAGCATTTCTGATGAAAGTAATAATATCTTTTCTGGTGCGGAAATAAATGTCGTAATCATTAACTTCAGTACCAGTAAAAATAGATGTTAATGCACCACCAGCAATAATAGCATTGGAAGTGGTTAACATCTTTATTGCATCTTCTCCTAAATTACGAAGAAGTGTGTTCTTGTGACGTTGTAAATTCATTTATTAAGACGTTTCCATTCTTTAATTGTATTGTATAAGATAAATCCTGTACCTAATGAGCTAATGCTCATTGCTGCCCCTGACAATAAGTGCGGAGCCGACAACTCTCCAGTACTCACATATAAGTAGATGGTACAAACCCATAACAGTATTAGTGTTAGGGCTTCAATTACTAAGATCGATTTCATGATGCTTCACTTGGTGTTTCAAGCATCGCTAGAAACTTACGAATTGTCCGTACCTGAGTCGTTAGCATGAACTTAAGCACTTCGTAAACTTCACGTTGATTGAAGTTGTTCTTTGCATCTTTCATCATGGTAAGGAAGTAAGTCTCTGCTTCATCGCAGTATTCACCCAATTTACGGTTAGTGAATACACCAGGTGCAGTACTTAGATTGTGTACACGGTCAATTAGCTTAACAACGGAACACACATCACAGCTTGCAAGTTGTTCGAAGTACAGATGATAGGTCTTTGTATCTTTAACCGGATCAATGAACTTCGCAAGCATACGACTGTACTTCGCAGCTTCAGGGAACATTTCGTACAAGTCGCCCTGAACTTCTGGATAATCTTCAATAGTGTCATGGACAATGATTGCCATGTACACACCATATGGATTAATCAATGAGCTATGCATACTTAATGCAAGGCTTAGCATTTCCAGTTGATGAGAGAATTCTGGATTCCCATCTTTACGTTCGTTGCAATGTACTTCTTCAGCAAAAGTAATTGCCCTGCGTACATCGAAATACTTTGAATCAACTAAAGTTAAACCTTCAATGATTCCAAATACTTTAGTACGAAGTTTGGTGTAATTTGTTTTTTCCATATCTTACTCCTTAGTTGCAGAAATTGTAATGTAATTTCCGTCTTCTGTCAAGACTTTAATTGCATTTCCTGCAAGTAATAATTCAAGGTCTGTATCTGAAATTATACTTTCAACTGGCTCTTGAACGTACTTGTAATAGTTTTCATGATTAGGGTTCGGACGAACCGAACCTTCTACTTCAATGAATTCACCACTTTCAAGTTTCTTCTTTAGACTAGCAGCCGCAGCACGTTTGTGCCTGCGTTCTAGTGCCGCATAAAGTTCGTCAGCAGAAGGTACTTTATTTTGATTTTCCATTCTTTAGTTTCTCTTTACCACGTTCAACTAAATCTTTAACCAAGTTCTCAAGTTCTTTTGCAGCATCGGCTAAACTACTAAGATGGTCAGAGAACGTCATTTGTTCAAGTTCTTTACGAGTTTTCTTACGATAGTTTGTTTTCTTTTTATTCATCACTAGTTTCCATCGAGATTTAAAATCTCTACTAACGGATTATTAAAACCGTTGAATACTGACATGTCACAACCTTGTACAGTCATAACATATCCTTGTACTGGCTCGAAGTCAGGTAGATTACCTAACTCATCACCGAAAATCCGGCGTAACTTTTCAACTGCTTCATTGAAAAGTTCAGGTTCTACAAAGTCCAACATCAATGAACTAATAGAACCACGATAATCACCAAAAGTACAATTCAGTTGCAAACCAGAATTAACACGAACCCACACATCAGTGTTTAGTGTCGTTTTAATATGATTGTAAATGTCATCAACTAATTCATGGTTACGTTCAATAATCATGCTACGTGCTTTTAGACACTCCATGATGTAACTTACATTAGCATCAAATTCATAGTCTCCCATGTCATCAATGCAGTACTGCACACCGCTATGATAGATACTGTACATATGTTCACCACCACGCCAGTTACCACGAACTGAACGGGGTACGATTCCCATACGCAAGTACTTTGCATATGTATTAGTCATGACACTCGTCATTTTCTTTCTATTCCTTTTAAATGTTTTATCAAATAGTATCGACTTTATCTTGTATTGTCAAGATATAAGTTTGAATATCTTCGAACGAAAGCTCATCTTTAATAAGGAATTCCATGAACTCAGGGAGAACTGAGAACATGTTTGCGAACTGTTGTACTTCATCGTGGAAAAAATTAAAGCCCATTGGTACTACACTGGACTTCCAAACACCATCAGTTCTGTGCGATACAACTGCCAGTAGTACACGTTCATTGTACTCTACTGATATGTGCCTATAACCACTTCGTTCGTTATCATCCCAAAACATAGGACTAGTTTTAAAAATCATTAAAACACTCCCAAATGAGCTTTTAATAGTTCAAAGTTCTTTCTGTTTTTGCCGTAAGAGCCAGGTGGCATCAAAGAACAGTAACTAGCAAAATCATTACGGAGAATAGTATCACGAACGTTAGTGCTTGAATAGCAATTATTATCACGTGGGCCAGCAGAAACTGAGGTAATCGATTGAAAACTGTACAATTTGTCATTATATTTTCTGATGATCTCCCCGAATTTGCCGCTTCGGTCGTCACCGCTCACTACGATAATTTTATCGTAGAGTGGATCTAAATCTTCTAAAACCCCAAATAACGTACTGGCATGATTTTCCTGAATAAATTCTGGAACCCACGGATAGTAATCTGCTATCATTTGGTGTTTGAACGAATAAGGTAAATTAGAGTCTGTCATATAGATTCTAAGATCCGAATTTGATTCAGTACTTCTTAAGTTGTTGGCATGGACAAAAAGCTTTCCATGCCCCAAGTGTACAGGACTGAATCGCCCGTACACCATGATACATGTTTTATTCATATATTATTCGTTAATGTTATTCCAAGGACGAACAACGAAACCTAGACTTTCAAGTACTTCATATTTCTCTTTAGTAATGTTTGTATCATAGATAACTAACATGCTTGGGAATGGAGCACCGGATTTCTTATGAGAACCATCTTCTGTCCACGAAGGAAGACTACGGTTATCAAACTTCAAGCGACCTTTAACAAAACAGATAGCTTCTGCACATCCTTGGACATAATTGTGGAAGTACTTAGTATCAGTTCTTGCTGGTGGTAGTGCAACGATGGTAGTACCGTTTTCACGATGTTCCTGCTCGAACTTTTTAAACCATTTACTAATTTCACGTCCATATGGTGGATTACACCAAACAGTTTCACCATACCAATCATGTGCAAGACCATCCGTTTCAGGAGTGTAGTACTTGCTGCATTTGGCAGTGTCATCCATCGCCGCAGGGTCTAGTGTGAAGTTCCATACAGAGTTAAGTTTCTGATAGAAATCATCTGGAGTATCCCAAGTGTTTGATGCTGAACTAAAGTGAACTGATTGTTTATTTTCTTCTTCCATGAAGTTTTCCTTTTTAAAATATTTGACAGTACTTGGTAATTTCGTCAAACTCTGAACTATCCCTATTCGACTCATAAGAGAACCGAAAGTGATTGCCGTACCTAATCATTATGTTGAATGCCTCATCTTCCCGAAAGGAGTAAAACATAAATGCAATGAGTGAATCTTTATAGCCAATAAAAGACATGATTTCTTCAGTAATATCTTTGTCTTCGTAGAAATACTTTCTAGATTGCAAATTTCCATGAATGTCATATCTTAAATATTCACCATATAGTTTTTTATCAAACATGTAGTACTTAGAACTGACTTTATTATTATTGTATCTTTCTTCGACATGACCATTGTATTCAACTTTCTGAATGAGAGGTATTTTAGTAGGACGATAAATTATCCTTGCAAGCTCATCATTCTTAAAGAACTCTGAGATTTTGCTTATCTTATTATGGTCTATCTGAATGCGATAGCCAGAAAACTCATTCATATCTACGGAATCTTTCACAATACCGGACTGCTTGCACTTGTATACAATCTTCATTTCTTCTCACAAATTGGAATCAGGTATTAATCTGATTCATTATTACAAGGAACATCCTACGGACGTTCCAGTAAATCACTTCTAGACTTCACTTACGTTACGTCTCCTTGTGATTTACGTTTCTTACTTAAAAGTACTTTAGATATTACTACTGACGAGATTTGTTGATGCATTTTCATCCCCCCAAAGGAGGGAAGAATAAAGAGGTCTGACGATGATAGTCTTAGCTTTTCATGTCACGAATTTCAAATTGAGCGGAAGCGGGTTGTCCTGTTTCTCCCTATCGCGGTTCTATACAACGGTCGTAGTCTTACTACACTGATTCTAATAGCTACATGAACAGCTTTAGAATTGTCAAATTCAAGACGGATCTATATTGTAATAAATCAATCGCAAAATTTAACTCCCTTATACATTAGGTAGGTGCGATCCTATATGTCTATCTAGGCATGAACTTATGTAGTACTGTCATGCTTTATACAGCCGCATTGCCGTGATTCGTAGACTTATGTCGCTTTGTTTGACTGCTAGTACTCTAACGGGTTTCTTTTGCTGTTCGTACTGAATGAACTACTCATCTGGTGTTTACTTTTCAACATCATCAGGTCTTCAACTATCCTTGCGTACAAGGTCATTCAGAGTTTTTCTCAATTAAAAAAGGACAACACCATGTGCTGTCCTACTTGTATTATACCACAAAAAATCAAAACGTTTCATTTGATATTTGCATAATTTTTATACACAAACTTTTGATGAATTCCGTTTCAAGTGCATGTGTTTCCTTCATCTCTACTATATCAGGATCATCATTTTGATAAAGAACAACAGCTTGTACTATATGGTCTGCTCTAACATCAACTTTGTAAACATTAACGCTAGCCCGATCATCATAGTACTTCTCAAGATAATCAGAATATCTATTAGTGTTCATGTGTAACGAATTAGAAACATGGGCAAAAAAGAATTGCTTTTCGAACTTAATGTAAGGTTCTAGTAATTCATATACCTGTGCATAAAATGCTTCTGGTGCCTGAAATTCAAGATGTTCTTCATTGCGTCTATCAACAAAACTAAACATTTGCTTAGTTACGGGGATATAGGGTGCAAACCAAGAACCACCGCTAGTAGAACCTGAAGTACTAGAAGTACTAGAACCAGAAGTGAAGTAAGAAGTTGTAGCATTAGAAGCCTGTCTTTTGGACATACCAAAACCAATCTTCTTACTTTCGAGATTATAAGTACAATAACAATATTCAGGTACGGCTAATGTCATAAGCTGAAACATTGCTTCATCATCAACGTTGATCAGAATTTCTCGCGTAGTATTGTTCGCTCCAAATCCATCATGATCATTAACGTAACCAACTTTATAAGCTAGTGAATGAAGTACTGAACTAAAAGAGTTTCTTGATGATTCAGGTAGTTGGTATGTACCTTGTGGGTTGGCAATAGATTTGTTCCATGCACTAGCAGATCCACTTTTTGAATCATCATCAAATGTAATAAAGAATTTTAAAAACATCAGTAATCATTTCCTAATTGGCTACGCAATCTTAAATTACCATCTATAGTAAAGTACGATTTGAATGTTGATTCTTCTTCGACAGTTTCAGTTTCAAGTACTTTTCTTAGAATAGCATGGCGTCTGATTGCAGTTTCATAGTTACCAGGTATCCGGTCGTCTTCAAATTTCGTAAGTGGGACAATATTGATTGGATAATCAAATGTATCCATAATACGCACTGACCGTTCCATTCTCTGTAGATTACTCTCAGGGAATGTCTTCGTGAATTTAAAACGGTTTAATGTGCAAAATGAAAGTGGACTTTCAGCAGCAGTAATGATTACGGTTTCATTATTTCCGAATAAATTATAGTTATTCTGGTTCCAGAATGGGCGTATCTTAACATCGTACTGCATATCCTGAACTGCTTCGTATACTGGCTGAATCTCTACGCACGGAATATAAGTACTATCGAATGCATATTTAAACTCGTGTGTTTCTTCTCCAGTTCTAGTTAAGTAACCAGTATTAGGAAGGATGAGTGCCATATCATTAACAAAGTCTAAAAGATATGTTTGTGATGCTATAGTTAATTCCTGTTTGTAATTTCTTACTAACGGAAGTACTTTATCTTCGTACTGAATCTTTAAGTTGTTATCTGTGTAGTGGTCATTGAATAGATCATCAAAGAATAACAACCCGATAAGTTTCGGGTCGATTTCTTTGGCAGCAGCATCGATAGTTTCACTCCACTGCTTTTGTAGTTCTTTTAATTTCTTTATAGACATTAACTATCCTGTTTAATACGAATACGTGCTTGTTCAATAGCCCTGTGTAAAATAACAAAAGAAAGACACGGCCATGCTACAAAACTAATTAGCATAAACATTATAGCAAAGATTGTGCTTGAAAGAAGTACTTCAAACCATTCATCTGAATCCCATGTGTCATCGTGAAACTGCCATCCGAAGTAAGTACGGATTTCAGAAACATTGATATCTTTTGCAGTAAAGACCCTGCGAAAATATGTACTCAATGCACGTAAATGTGAAATGAGAATATAAGATGCACATAAAATACTACCAACAAGATAGATCGATAGTGCGATTAAAGAAATGCTCATAAAATTTAATCCAAAAAAAGGGGCAATAAAGCCCCTTAAAAATTAATGGTTAGTACTGTAAGCGTAAGCTGGGCGTAGTAGTTCTTGTGGATTGATTTCTGGTTTAAGTACGGTAACTTTAACCTGATATTCTTCACCAGACTCTGGATGAATTAGAGTCTCAAAGTGAGTAGACTCAACAAAGGTTTCATATTCTTCTTGTGATCTGGTAACTACTGCTGCTGAAAATTTCTTACGACTTTCGGTTTTCATTGTGATGCTAACGATCTCAACTTCTTCGTTGAATTCGTCAACTTCGTTTTCGTTGTATGAATCATCGTGTAGTACTTTATTAACTACAGGTTCTTCAAAGCCATCGAACATATTAAATTTGTCATTTCCTTTTGACATAATTTCTTCCTTTGTTTAAAAATTTATTACTGTGATGCTGTTAGATTCGTAATAGTTTGCTTAAACAATTCAATTTGTTTTTCAACTTTCTTACGCTCGACAATTTCTGGTACTTCTTCTTGAAGTTGTTCACAAGCTGCAATTAGAAACTCGTAATCAGATTCACAGTTATTGTACGCAGAAGTTAACGCTTCCCAATCTTTAGATATAGTACTTTCATAACCTACACGATACTTAGGCCATAGTGAACCATAATCTTTTACTGATTTACCATTCAAAACACGAATAGCATTGAAAATTTGACCGATAGTAAAATGTTTTGTATTTTGTAGATCTTCAATACAACACAACATATCGTCACCGTCTTTACTGATTAGCAAGACGCCAGTGATGGTTTTTAGATAACCAGAATGTACATTACTCATATAAAGCCCTCTCATTTAGGTGTGTATATTATACCACAAAGTTGTTTTTTGTTTCATTTTTCATTAACTAAAACTTCATGCCACTTGTTGAAATCCATCAATAGTAAAAAGAAATTATCTTCATCATCTTCATCCAAGTACTGACATAATGCGTACATAAACTTCTCAGCATCTGAATGACTGAATGTTTTGGAAGATATGATAATCCTTTCCATTGCGTAGTAGTATGACTCTGGTTTGATTTCCTCTACTGCAATTTTCTGACCATTAGTATATTCAATATACGTAGCAGTTTTTGGAATACCACGATTCCCTAACCAAATAAAAACCGGAATATCATCCTTGAACTTCAGCTTTCTCTGCATCTTCTTGTGCCTTTATTTGTCCTAACATATCGAGTAATAAACTCTTATTACCAATACAATTTGCCGCAGTTAATTCGATAGAACTTTTAAGTTTTCTCAATCCCCGCTGGTATGATTCGAACATTTCATTGGATGGCATCATTAAATCAATCTCAAAACAATTCATCCTGTTATAAAGATTAACAATAGAAGCATCTGGTATATTCGGAACTACTAATGTTTTAAACTGACCATCACGTCCACCATTAGCATTCGAGCACCAGAAAGTAACTCGCTTATGCTTAAAGTGCATTTGAATAGTTTCACCGTCACCGAAATGTAATAGACTGCAAGTACAAACACCCTTAGAGTTATAGTACTCTCTTATGGATTCACCCGAATTAAAGATGATTAAAAACTCAGATGTACCATTCTTATTAATCTTTTTAGTATATCGGTGATTATTATAATACCATTTGAATTCCTGTCTCGGTACATCAATCCGCAAGGTAGCATCTTTGAATTCATATCTCTTAGTACTTAATATTTTAGTACCATCTTTCTTAATTCGATAACTGTAACCGACATTATCAAGTTCCAATCTTTCCTGATAACGTTCTAAAATATAATGCAATGGGTAATGACCATCTACTTCTTTTATTGAAAATTCGTAGTTGTCGTTTGGTTCTAACTTTCTGGTACTATGACAGAATGAATGGGCTTGGTAGGCGATACCATTAAACCGATAACTTTGATGTGATCCACTACGACCTGCGTAATAGTGAATCCTGTTTTCAGTAGTTCCTATTACGATTGGGTTGTTATATCTGTGCTTGGCATACTCTATTGCTTCATGTACAGAGTACTCTTTTAAATCAAACATTATTACTTTCCAGAAACGTCAAAGGACGCATCATAGCGTCCTTTATGTTTAGTGTTGCCCTTTTTAGATTCCTTCTTGCGGTCAATGTGAGTTGCAGCTTTGTTGAAGGTATTCATGTGCTTAGCCACGAAGTCATTAACCTGTGGTGCTTCCTGAGTTTTCTTTTTGGACTTTGCCATTTATTACTCCAAGTTTGGGTTTTTAAGTGTTAGACTTTCAATGTCTTCAGCGGTGATCATAACATGTGGTTCACCTTCTGTAAAGAGAAAATCATGATAACTTTCACTAATAAAGAAATTATCCAGTACATAACCCTTTGACAAAAACATTAGTACATGCTCGTCGTCCGGTTTAGTATAGGTGTTACGTAATTTTTCCACATCTGATTGTGGTGTATCGCCTGGGTTGTTTCTGATTACACATTCATTGTACTCAGAATTCATTGTCATTGGCGTTGCCATTACCCAGCGTTTAGAGCTGTTTACTGTTACTGCGAAACTATTACATTTTGGATTGTTGAAAAATTCGTACATTGTTGCACTGCATAGAAAAAGGCATTGAATAATGTCCTTAATACTAAACATTAAATCGTGTACTTCAAAGGCGTCAGTAGTGATCACATCATCAATCGGCCCATTCTCTTTGTGAATAATATTCATGCGTTCACTCCTTGAACTCTTTTAATGCACGATCTCGTGCTCTAAAAGTATTTATGCTCATCCTTGAGCATAGTTTTAAGCCGTCGCAATTTTCCGCAAGAATTCACCATGAACTCTACGGCACATTTCTATAGTACTTTTCATTGTCTCGAAGTCAAATTCAACTGGTAGACCAAATACTTCTCCGTTGTTTTTGAATGCATCCGGTAGTTCTTCTAAACTGAAAGTACCTTCAAATAGATTAGTACTCAAGTTCTCACCAGCCCCTACAAAGAAAAATTCAGGACTGTACCGAATAACAAGATTCTTCTTGTCAATTGCAATGTTACACAAATCCTGTAGGTTCTGTGTACGTACCTTTAGCTTGTATACGTTTTTACGTACTTCCTGTACATCAAGTGAATACCCTTCACCTATGTAGTAGTTATTACGTGCAACCAAATCACGCCCACTAATGTTACTCAAAACATCCTGGATGATATAGTTTATTGGATCGATGTTGTCGATTATATTAAGCATTAATTTAAATCCATTTCATCTATTAATTTATCAATTGCTTTGATATGATGTTCTTCTAAATCTCCGATAGAAACATTCATACTAACAATTTCTAAATCTTTTATTTCATCAAGTAACTTACATGATTCTTCGTAAAAGAATTCTTCAGGTAAGTCATGTCGTGTCAAGTTCTGGAAATACAACGCTTCATCATGAATAAAAGGATATTCAATACTGTACTCGTCGAAGTAAGCAACTCGGCACGTCTTATTTAATGGACTGTAATTTATCCATCTTGGGTTGACTGTATTAGATGAACTTATTTCCTGATAGTGCAACATACCAATGCAGTTAGTAGCTTTGAAACTTTCACTCCTGCTAGTACAAACCCTAATCGAAATATTATGGTCTTTGGAAACTACTATCTCAACTTCATCACAATCAGATACAAGTGTATGACTGTGGCTGTTCTTTTGAAAGTACTTATCCAACTTCATTAGATAATCGATTATCTTTCTACCTTCATCTAATCGCTGTACGTATTGCTCACGTGTTAAATTTATTTTCATTCTAATATTTCCAAATCATAACGGTACTGGTCTTCATGAATGCCACGCAAGTAATCTTCCGCTACATCCATATGCATTTTATTACAATCCAGAATCTTAATCCTTGATGTTTCAAAGAAACAATATGAAGGGACTACATCAGGCTCGTATTCGTTAATGTACCTGATGTAATCATAGTCAACTTCTTCGTTGAGTAGTTTGTAATATAATTTTTTCCAGCCAGAATCAGAACCTTGATCTTTTGCTTCGTATTCTTCACCCAATTCAACTAAACACCTATGAATATAGATGCTGTCTAAAGTTAAGTCGCGAGTATGCCGACGACCTTGTTTAAGTTTAAGTAGAGCACAATCAACTGCACTCATCATTCCACCTAAATGTAAGCCACCAAAAGGAATATAGAACTCCTTAATCTCTACAGTACTGGCATGGAAAACAATCATATAAACCTGAACCCTTTAAGTGATTCTAAATTAAACAAACTAATATCACCAACATAGATAATATCATCCATCTGGTTTACGTTAAAAGTACTATACCAGTCATAACATAATGCAACTTCACATGAGAACTGCTCAAATGGTATAATATCCTGTGCAGTCATCTGCTGGAAGAACCAAGCTTCATCGAACATCTCTAACGTACTTTCTACATCATCACTCTGGTATACTACTATTTCACGCCAGTTATTACCTTGTACTTTTTCACCTACTTCAATTTTAAAAGAATCATAAGGAGTATATGCAAACACATCATCGCTCATAATACTGTAATCGAAGTGTGGATGTTCTCTGTCTCTGCGAATAATCTTAAACATCGCATCATCATCTGGTGTACCCGACGAATCATACATAAAGAATCCATCGCTACGCATAACTACATCTAATCCTAAACCTTTATAGTTAAAGAAAGATATGTTATACGGCTCATCGTTTTCATGAACATTAGGATAAGCTCTCTGCATTTCTTCGAATATTGCATGTACTTTCATGATTTCAGCTTTTACTTCTGGTGTGTAAAATTCAATCCTGTTCATTAATAATTACCTCTGGAAGCTACAAGCATATCAAGATGTTTCTTCATTGCATTAAGAGTATTGTGACTGATCATCCGTTTAATGTATCCACGATAACCCCTTGTGTACAATAAACAACAAGAGTAATATTCAAGAAGTAAATTGTCATCCATTATAGTACTTAATTGGAAATCTAAATCTTCTTTAAATTCCTGAATTACCATAACGTTTCTAGGAACCCATACACAAGGATGATAATCATCATCAGCAATCCTGTGATAAGAATCCCTGAGATTTTGCGGTGCCGATACTGCCAAAGAACCCAAATCCATTAACATCTGAATTTCAAATAAAGAATCCCGCGTTCTAGTTCTTATTGAAGAAGAAGTTGTGAGATAGTTTTTTCCAAATATTTTGTAGCTGCTGTTATCTATATAATCAAGTGCTTCAGTATGTGAATCTTTTACTGACATAACCTTATCGACGTATCTTTGTGCACGTTCGAATATCTTAAAACTCATACTTTGTTTTTACCTCTGTATGTACCAATTAGGAGTTGCATATTTGAAGTTATTCTTTTGATAGTATCTGGTTCACTAAAAATATTACCTAATGTTCTGACAGTTCCATTTCTATCATTAACCTGTATTGCAATAAGATAGTCACGTACATCATTAACAAGCTCATCGTAGAATTCTTCTTCAGCAAGTTCTTGTACTGTTAGTAATTGAAAGTACTCACCCTCTTGAATAGGATATTGCATAGAACGTTCAACACCACGACGACCATCTTCATCTAAGTCGATTAAACGTATAATACTCCTGTCAGCAACATTACCATATTCGATCTGAACATTAACAGGATCAGAATATACCAGTACGTTTTCAGTAGCATTATTAAAGTACATATGCATATAGTACACGCATGAATCATCTTTCAACAGAAATGCTACACTATCACTGAATACCTTGAACCTAAAACCATATGAACCTACTGACCCACCGAAATCTGCAACTATTTCTTCTGCATCACTCTCAGCAAGTGCAGTACGTAAATCAGATAAAGACTGAAATACTTCTCCGAAATGTTTCGGTACTTCCCTGATTAAATCATAACGTTCCATCGTGGCTCCCACCTTCGCCGCCGCCCACTTTATCTTGATAACAATAATGAGAAGCGGAAATTTTTTTGTATGTTTTTTGAACGGAAAAATTTTTGATAACACTTATTTATGCAAACAAAAACAGGCCATTTTTCAATAGCCTTGCATCTTGAAACGTTCAATCTCTTCTTTCATTAAACCCTTCGTCGCATCCATAACGTATTGTACCACATTTTCTGTACTCGTTTCATTTAACAATGGATTATCTAAATGTAACTGTGTATGGAACGATACAAACAATGGTGTACTCTCAAGAACGTACTGACTCGTGTACATAAACTTGTCAATCCATTCTTCAGGAACTAACTGTATTTGCGTCAAACGCTGAAAGTACTCACCCTCGTCTAAAGGGTATTTCAAGGTTACACTTTCACGATTCCATAAATTGACAATCTTCTCAATCTTGACTTCATCGGTCAAACAACCCGTAACACTTAAAACACCTGGTCCGAATAATTTAATCTCAGACACACTGTAAGCTGTACTACTTTGATAATGCCACACAGAATGAAATAATGGTAACTTCGCTCCGTCTTCACGGATGCTATGAACCTCGAATGTCATTCTGTCATGCATGAAGCGTACTAACCTGGCATACAAATAATCATTCTGATATTCTAAATCATCGGCTGTACCTGGCGTAAAAGTGCCAACAAGCTTCTGTACTTCTGCTAGAGCCTGATAAAGCTCTAAGAACTTTGTACAGTTTTGCATAAAAATTCCTTAAGGATTTGTATTAGGTTCTTCAAATCATCTTCACTTAGAATGTCGTACATGTTGAAATTAATCTGTACTCTAGGATGCTCTGAACTGTAATCACGGTACAAGTACTCTAGCATCATAGCATTGACTTCATTTTGGGTGTACTTTGTTAGTAGCTGGAACTCCATCGATTCTAATTCATCGTAACTTAATCGTTCACTTGGAGAGTAAGGTAAAGATGGAAAACTGTTCCTAGCCTTATATAATTCTTTAGTACTTTCTCGTACTATATCACCAAAGGTATTATATCGTGACTGTATCGTAAAACTATAGTCATCCCTCAAAGTACTATTAAGCGGTACACTAAAGTCCTGAAAAGAAATAAACTCAGTGTAAGTAATAATGTACAATGCAATACTTGAACTTTCAGTGAAAATCCTAAAAGTCTTTTCTGATGGGAGTATCGTTATATCATCACCAAATGCTTGCTCATGATAATACATGTCTTTAAGCAAACATACCAATTCAGCTAGGAGTAATATCTTCATTTCATCGAACTCTTCAAATACGGTACTAGAATGTTAACTACTTCATGAGGTTCTAACATGTCATGAGATAGTACAACACCAACGCTAAGTGCATCGTAATTGGATAGTAGCTGTTGCATAATCCTAACCTCATCATCCAAGATTTTGTACTGTTCTTCAGATAGTACAAGCTGAACAGTCATCAACTGAAAGTACTGTTCTTCACTGAAAGGATATGGCATAAAAGTATAAGGACTTTTACTATCCTTGGAGTTGTCTTTATCGTACAGTGCGTAATATCTTGGAAAGTCAGGTTTCCAGTGTGCTAGACGAATACTATTTTCAGTTATCGTACTGAAGTACTTGTCTTTGCTGTTATAGCTTATCTCAAAGATAGTCATTACTGCTGAAGTATCAGGTTGAGAATAACGTAAACGTAGTATTCTTCCAGTATCTTCAAAGGGAGTTGTAATGAACTCTGCTGAATATCCTGCTGGTAACGTTGTCCTGTCAACCTTATGTGGGGAAGCAGAGTACATCAAAGGTATTAAAGCTGACCATGTACCAATGAACATATCCTGTAGTTTATCGTAATCCATATCGTTCCTTTATAGTAGTTCTGTTAAGTTTAAAAAGTGTTCGGTAGTACGTTGAAGATACTCAGTCTTCTTACTTATTGGGTTATCTTCTTCGGATGTTATCGTTATGCAATCGTATGGAAGTTTTGCTTCCTCGTAGAAAGTACTGCACAAGGTAGATAACATCATGGGTTCATCGTGTAACGTCATTTGCTGAAAGATGAATTCATCGTGTAATGCCATCGTGCTGTAGTTATCGTACTGGAAATCGTTAGGGGCAGTTATCGCCGGACAATGCAGCACAGTACTCAATGGGTTCGATTTGTAGTTGGATATTTGTTCCACACCAATGAATACAAATAGTTTTGGTATAGATATAGATAACCTTCTGTCTTGAATGTACGACATATTGGTTCCATTCATTACACTCACCGGAGAATCAAAGCGAAAGTGCTTAAAGTGTTGTCCTAGAGTAAAGAACAATATATTGCCCGAAACGGACATATCAATATATGCCCGAACGTAATCCTGTATATCCCCGAACATGTATAAACCCTTTTTTCTTATACGGCAATTATGCCTCGCTAAGCGTTACTGGCCTTAACTAAGCAAAAAATAAAACCATAGTCCAAACATATTACATATAGAAACATGAAGGGATTACCTACGCATTTTAAAAGTCAAGCATTTTAATTCTGAGATAACTTTTTTTTGGCTATGGTATAATATGCTCTAATCCTTTCTAGGAAGCACTACACGCGGCGTACAGTACAGCCAGACGTACCATACTCTAGCTGGTACTCTGAGCCAGCACGTAGCCGCCCAAGAGCGTTACGCATTGTCTGTACCTTCTTCTTACCAATAGGTAACTGACGTTGTACTACATGCATAGCTTCTTCAGTAGTCTCCACCTCTGCAACTACATCACCGAGGCAACCGATAACAATAAACATAATCTTTATATCCTATTCAATAGAGTAAGCCACCAGCATTGTGCCAGTGGCTTAGGGATTTGTCAAGTACTATTGTACTTTTAATTAATGCTTATCCTTCTCCAGTTCGTAACGGAAGGATACCAGATCATCGTTCAGGTAGAACGTAGTGTGACCAGGTTTAACATCAGCGTGACCATCAACTGACTGTTTGTAGTTTGACTCCAGCCATTCCATCTGGTCTTGCTGGTCTTCAGGGTCGGTAATCCCGCACGCCATCAGCACCATCATTACCGCCAGTTGTCTAGGGTTTTCAGTACCAACCAGGTTGATTCTAATGTCCAGTACGTTGAAGCCAAAACGGTTTACAGAAACATTAACGAACGGGGTAGATGTAGCCATGATGAATCTCCTGGGTAATGTGGGGAAGCACTATTGCCTCCCGATGAATGTATAATACTACTTGTTAACTTCTGCTGCAAGTACTTTTAATTTATTCTTCAACTCTTGAACATTGTGAGTAACAAGAATAACACCATCGTTAATAAAGCTGAGCTTATACATACCATCAGCATATAATCTAATGAAGTAAGATGGTTCTGCTGCATCTTCTTCAGTATCAATAGACCAGTACTCAATCTCTGTGTCTTCATCGTCCAGCGTGTCCATCATGTCACCCAGGGCAGACTCACCAAACAGCTTCTTAACCAGTGTTGTTACTTTCATGTTCTTTACTCCGTCTCGTTTCGATGTAGTAATAATAGTACTTTCTGAAGTTTAACGCAAGTCTTTTTTAAATTAAAAGTATAATTCTTTTCTTTAAAAAGTTGTTGACAGTCCACCAGCACTAGGGCATAATTAACACATAGACAGCGAAATGTCTTTGACCCATTGGGTGCGGAGCTATATGTATTAAGTACTAAATTTTCTACAGATAGATCTCCGCACCCGATGGGATGAAAGCGGCGGTATCTGCCAATGAAATAAGTATAGCAAAAAGGGCTGACTGAAGTCAACCCCTTTATTAAATTCTTTTTTGTGATATGGTTTAGGCTTTCCAGCTTACCATTTTATCAGACTGCCCTTTGTTGTAGGCGTCTAACAGTTCCTTGCGTTGCCAACTGTCCAGGCCGTTGAATAGTGCTTTGTTATCGGCTGATAGTACTTGACTATTGCTACCGAAGTTATACCATACTTGTTTGAGTGAATCTAGATCAACGTGGATCATATTTTGGATTCCTACATAACGATTAAAAAGATTATATATTACTTGTTGACTTTAGTCAAACTATTTTATTAGTACTTACTGCATTACTTTTGGTGTAACTTTGGTGGCGGGTTTCAGCCAGGTTTCTTGTTCGTCATTGACGCCGAAGAGATAGGCTTTCTTTAGTTCTGCCTGAATGTGAGAGGGTAGGGAATCGAACAGTACTTTATCTTCCCCGATAATTGGATTGCCTGCTACAGCTTGCTTGTACCAACGAATTTTTAGGGCTTCTACTTGACTGTTTTGCATTAGTGCTCTACACCTTTTGTTGTTTTCTTAAGGCTTATATTATCGGATTCGTCTTAATCTGTCAACCGCCTTGACTAAATTAATTTTTGGTACTAGCGGTGCGATTTATCTTGACATAAAAAAAGAGGTTGACAAATTTGCCAACCTCATATAGTACTAATCTAAAACGCGTAATAGGTTAAATGCTGTATGCTTCTACATGCTGTTGCGTAATCGCATTGCGTTGTACTGCATCCAATTTATTAAACGCTGGCGATCCGTAAGCAGGTTCGATCTGTGTCCAGTTTTCCAGGTTAATCGCTTGTCCGTATGCGATAGCCTGAAGCATACGCAAGATCCGGCGATTCTGAACATCACGAACTTCACGATCCGTTTGTGTCTCATTGGTTAACAATGAGGAATCCAGTTTGAAGCGGCGACCGTTGAAATCCTGTCCAACGATCACGTATTCAGTAATGTTATTTTTTCCCGGCGACGTCATTACAAACAAATTCATTTTCATGTAACTATCCTCCTAAAGTTCACAGTTATTAGTATGCTTTAGGGGAAGACGATTGTCAACCCCTTTTAGCTTTTTATTTTTAAAAAACTAATAATTCATCTGGTTCAGCGTTTTTCAGTGCATCGCGTTGATCCACCAGCTTCATCGCCATTGACCACAAAGTACTATTCAGTGCAATGTTTTTATCAATGTTAGTTATAGCACGGCTTGTGCGGCGACGACCAGTTTCTGGATTAAAACCTGATTGCCCGCCTTGCATCAAATGCTGTTGCACGGTGTTAAACGTACTGTATAATGATGTATCATATTTGTCAGTAGTGTTTAACCCTTTGTGCGATAACAGGCCGCGTGGCTGAAATACTGCATTTGTGAAGTCACCATTTAATGGTATACCTTCTTTCAGTACATAAGCAGCAATGGCGAAAGAGTCACGTTCTGAAATATTAAGATCAATCTTTTTCATTTCATTTTTATAACGTTCAATTTCGTCAAAGTCTTTTACTACTGAATAGACGCCCTCAATAACATCGTCCATCACGCCAGTACCTTTAGTGCCGTTTCCTTTGTGATAGATTTTAGTATTGTGTGACATTTCACCCATTACTAAACCGTTTGCACATACAAAGCGGAATTGACCAGCCATTAACTGATAAGCACTTGTACCATCATTGGCATTAACCAGGATGATTTCATTCGCTTCACCTTCTACCTGTCCAGGCTGGCGGAAGCGTAACATATGCTTAGTATAATCACGCTTAGTAGTGTCACGTACTTTTGACTGAATCGCGAACATCGGGAAATAATTTTCCTGTGCCAGCCGATCAACAATGTCAATTGTTGCCACTGGTGCGAATCTTTCTGAACGGCTTTCGTGTCCTTCAATTGCGAAGATAGAAGGAACCACTTCTAACAGTTCAGTACGATCCAACGGACGGTTTTCTTTCAGGGCGAAGCCGTTGATTCCTTGATACATTTTCTGCATGGTCATATCCTCGATTCGTTAAGTTTTTAAATTATAATACGCTGAAGTTAGATTGTCCAGCGTATTTTAGATTATTTTTTATTCAGTTCAATTGTTAATGCATCGAACTCTACTTTTTGCTCTGGAGTGAGGTCCACCAGCCAGGAGTAACTAACATCAACTGTATAGCCGAAATCAATAGCTGAAACGTAGTCATTATCGAAAAGCGGTTTAAGTGCTGGATACTTGCTAGCTACTTCAGCACTGATAGTCAGAACTTCGCATTTCATTTTGTGTAACTCCGTTTCTTGTTTCGATAAGGTAAGTATACTCTCTTTTAGTTTATGTGCAAGTATTTTTTAAATTAAAAGTATAATTATTTGAAAATATTTTTATAGTACTAATACACTACCGCACCCGATGGGCTAGTGGCTTTATCTTCCAATGAAAGAAGTATAGCAAAAGGGGCTAACCGAAGTCAACCCCTTTTATCAAGAATTTTAAATTTAAATGTAGGTTACTGAATGGTCTGTTTCTTCGAAATCCATATCATTAGCGATGATTGTTTCCTTGACCTTCTCATCACTAATCAGATCATAGTAACAGGTATCAAGATCGCTGTAGTATGCTTTACCCTGTTCAGTGATATAATCGTCAAGCTCTTTTTGTAATTCATCATACAGTGCTTGCTGTTTTGGCGTTAAGTCGATCTGCCAATCGCCGTCAAGTACTGCTTCAGTAGTGTTATAATGACTATAGCGACTACCATGATCCCGCTTAACCTCGCCAGTAATATCCTTGATGCGGATCATTTCGTGTAACTGGCGATAGTGTGACCAGCGTTTCTGACTACGCAAAAACTTTTCAATGTCAATACTTTCGGCGGTAAAACTTGCCCCGTCGCCCTGGCTGCAAAAGCCTGAGTACTGAGATTCTACACCTTCAAATCCAATAGCGTTAAGTTCTTCGTAAAACTTGATGGTAATATGTTCGCACCATTCTGAATAATCAACGTTAATGTCTCTGTGTTTGTCCAGGGCTGTAGCTTTCTGAGTATCGTTCAGTTCGTTGAATTTCATGGCAATCTCTCATTTAAAAGTGGTTAAGAACTATTCCTTAACCGTTGAATACATTATACATTACTACGTTAAACTTGCAAGTACTTTTTAACCTTTAATCCAATAAACTACAAATAAAATTCCAATTAGGACTTGCACAACACGTTCCATTTTAATATTTTCAATGTGTGCAAGTGATTTAGTAGTGTATCGAACTATGTAGCGTTTAGTGTTCATACTGCATCGCCGCTCTTTGTAGTGGGGTATTAGCTGCACTGATTTTATCTATAATCAATGCGTCGTCAATCCCTCTGAAGTACTGTAAAGCTACGATAGTGTCAAGCTGTGTTTGATATTCATTGAAGCAGATCGACTTTAGAATATCTGAAACTTGAATTTCTTCTTCAGTTGGTTCTTCCATAAGTTTCTTGATAACATCACTAAACTGCATTATAAACTCCTTCTTGGTTAACTGATAATAAGTATATCACAGTGCTAATCGAAAACAAGTACTTTTTTGATTTAATTTATAATGCTATGCTAAAGTTTATAGCTCCACACCCGATGGGCTAGTGGCTTTATCTTCCAATGAAATAAGTATAGCAAAAGGGGCTAACCGAAGTCAACCCCTTGTTTAAAATTATTTGCAGCGGTAAACAACTTTAGTCGGTACGAAATTGTTAGTACCTTCTTGCTTGATTGCAGTTTCCATTGTGTACCGTCCGTGAGAACGATCCAGAATAATTCGGCCAGTATCATTTCTGTAGTCATTACCATCTTTCCAAAATTCTATATCATAAGAATCAATACTTAAAATTACTTTAGTTTGTTCAAGGGAAATTGCACCCTCGATCACAGGAACATCAGCGGCAATAGTATTACCATTAACGATAAGTGTTTGCGTTGAACAAGTCAGAGTTTCAGCTTGTGCAGCGAATGACAGTACAGAAACAACGGCCAGGGCGATTAACTTTTTCATTCTAAATCCTCTTGTTTGTATGTACTTATTATAATAAAAAAGGCTGACAAACGTCAACCTCTTTTTGATTATTCTATAGTATTATTTCTAATTGCTGATAGTATGTGTTCAAGAATATCGGCCTGGGCTACGTTATCTTGTGCTGTTACTTCCTGCATTGCACGGTATGCGGCGAATACTGCTGATTTAAATTTAGATGGATCTACTGCTTTTAGTTCCTGTACAATACTGGTTAAGTAGTTTGGTCTATCAGCAAATACTTTTGCTAAATCCTGAGTAAGTGCTTGTACTTTGTTTCTGCTTCCATGTACTGGATCTTTTGGAACTTCCTTCGCTGGTGGCTGTTCTGCTGGTGCAACGCCTTTACCTGGCATAAGTCCTAATGATCTAAAGTACTTTAACTTTTCTTCAGGTTTCATCTTTGAAGTATCAACACCATCAGAAGGCAATGTGTTTAGTTTGCCTTGAATACCTGTACCCTGATTGCGTTTACCTTTTGAACCTTGTCCGGCATCATGACTACGTGCCGATCTGTTTTGGTTGCTCCACTTATCACTATGTCCTGATAGTGTTGCACCGTTTTTACTTCTGAATGTTCCAGGCATAAAAAAATCCCCTAATGTCTATAAATTTATTATAAACATATTTAGGGGATTAGTCTATCTTCTTTCAATGAATTTGTTGTACTGTTCATGCGTCATTAGATTGAGTATGTTATCTTTAATAACGATCCTTTCGTTACGTGTTACGTCCAGTACTCGAAACAGTCCACAACCTAACTTTCTTGCATGTACAGATCCACCAGCATAACTTTTTACAATGTCAATTGCTTTGTTTAAGATTTTGTCTTGTACTTTAAAATGCAATCTCAATTGTATATCTTGAATCATAACGCGTTTCATAGATACACTCTTTAAGGGGCTTGTCAAGCCCCCTGTGATTGATTTTAAGCGGTTTTCGCGATTGACATAGCCAGACGGATAGGCATCATATTGCGGCGGTACATGACGCGTACACGCTTGTTATTACCGGTAGTCAGTGTTTGTTCACCGATGATCCCGGCGATAACCTTACGCACTTCCTGTACTGCAACTTTCGCAACTTCAACAACTTTCTTTTCAACATTTGAAGTTGGATTTAAAAACTTAATTTTGGTTGAAACGTCAACCTTTTTTGCTGGCACTACGTCAACTGCTTTCAGTGCGGCGGCCAGGTTAGCAGAAGGTGCGGCATGTTTCTCAACAACAGGTGCGGCAACTTCTACAGCTTCAGACAGTACAGCCCAACGGCGTCCATCTGCTGCATCTTTACCAAAGTCTTTGACTTTGCCGCCGTTCTCTGAAGCGAAGTTACGGGCGATGGTTCTGGTAGCGAAGAATTCAGTTTTCATTTTTAAATCTCTCTTAGTGGTTGATGTAAGTATTATAACTTAACTGCTGATTGATGCAAGTACTTTTTAAATTTAAATGTAATTATATTTGCTAACGTAAACTTGAATATTGTTTGACAATTCTTCCAGCATTACGCCTGCATCTTCGCCTTTATAGTTACAAAGTAATACAAAGCGAATACCATTATCTAACAGGTCATCAGCGGTTGAATACATAGCCTCGACTGCTGATCTATCTTCCATGTAATCACTTTCCATTAATTCTTGATGTTCTTCAGAAGTTAACGGAATATAAGTACCCGCCGCGATTGCTAATGCCTCTGCAACAACTTCGCGATACTCTCTGCGGATTTCCATTGTTTGATGTGGATCATTCGCGGACAGGGTATCACCGAGCGTGAACGATTCACGGCTTTTGTAAACACCTGAATAGATCTCATTAGCAGCGGCTAAACATGCGTCGATACCGTGAGTACTTTCAAGTGCTTGCAGTGCTTCAGACAGTTTCTTAAGTTGCATCTTCTTACCCTCTGTGCGTTTCACCGTGAACCGCTTCAATAGATACATAATAGTCCTTTCCCTAATCGAATGCAAGTACTTTTTAAATCGAAAGTATAATTTTTGATTTAAAAAAAAGCCTCGACAATGCGAGGCTTTTCTGTATTACTTAAGACTTACAAAAGGTACTGACGAACCAGGAACGAACTGAGTAGGTAACACGCCGTCCCACTTGTCAACCGCTGCTAGCTGTACTAGCTGAGGATTGTTGTTTAGTGCATCTGCTTTAGCTTTAATTGCTGCTGCATCTGCTTCACCTTGTAGGCGGGTAGCTTGTGCATCTGCTTTAGCCTGTGCAACTTTTGCATCTGCGGCAGCTTGTGCGTTAGTTACCTGGATCTGTGCGGTAACTTTCGATTCTTCCCACTGCTGCTGGCGTTTAGTTACTGCGATCTCCGCTTGCATACGTTCTTCAATTGACTTTTCATAAGCCGCACTGAATGACAAGTTTTCGATCTGGACGCTTTCAATTAGTACCGGATAGTTAGCCATCGCTGCTTTAACCGCTAGGTTAAGATTGGTAACTAGCTTTTGGCGATCCTGTACAGCGGTAATTGCGTTGAATTGACCGAATACGTTTTCAAGTGCTTGCGGTACTTGACGATCAATTACACGGGCAACAAAGTTATCAATATTACCGAACTGGCTATAAAGCTCCCCAACTTTACCAGGTGGAATAGAATATGAAACTGAAATATTCATATCCGCTGGTTGCTGGTCGCGGGAATATGCCTGAGTTTTTGGATAAGATTTACTTTGTCCAGAAACTTTAACTTCTACTACTGAATCAACAAACGGTTTTTTCCAGTGGAAGCCGGGATCGGCAATACCAGTTAATTTACCGTTAGTAAGAATTACAGCACGATCTTGCTGGTCAACAGTGAACCACGATCCACCAGCTACACCTAGTCCAATTAGGACTAGAATTACAATAACACCCATACCCAAGTACTTACCCATTGTAACGCCTCTTAAGTTAATTTACCATCTTTATTATAAAGAAAAGAAGGAATATCCTTCCTGTTTAAATCGACAACAAAACTACTATCGAATTCTTTTGCATATTCAACAGCCCGCTCTTTAGTCATAGGCGAACCATCAGGAGTATTAGCCGCTTTATCAGCTTGAATAGTACAGCGAGGATAAAGATCATTCTGGCTGCTTCTGTACTTTTCGATTGGTTGTACTGGCTGAATTCTCATTTTTTAATCCTCTTAAGCAAGTACAAACATTCTAATACGGTTTGTCTGGATAGTCAATATCAAAATGTTCTTTAATTGACTTTAAATTTTTAAATCTTGTTTTACCAAATTCCATCATAAGCATGATAAACGGATAAGCAACACCCCACAAGCCGGATTCGATACACGCGTGGAGCATAATAGCAAGCTGTTTACGCCACGTAATGTACTCACCAAAATCCGTTACGATGGAAACTATTATACACAAAACTATAGTAACTGTAAACGCTACTGCATAACCAATTACTAAACGTTGTAAAAAGATTCTCATTTAAAAGTACTTCCCGTTAATGTCTTCTTTGTTGATGATAGTAGCGTTTTCACCCTTTTGCATATAGCTGTCAATGTAACGCTGTGCCTGGGCTGGAGTACTAAACAATCTAACATAGTTAGAGTTAAACGCTGGTTCTGCATTGCCGCCAACAAATGTACCTGATACTAATGATAACACGCCTGGTCTAAAAGCACTACTAAAAGAAATCGCAACTGACATTTTGTTTTACTCTCTCTGTTTCAATAAGAGCATGATACCATAATCTAATGATTGTGCAAGTACTTTTTAAATCGAAAGTATAATTTTAAATGCAAAATAGTTGTTGACAGACCACCAGCAATAGGGCATAATTATTACATAGACAGCGAAATGTCTTTGACCCATTGGGTGTGGAGTTTTACCTGTAATATATAATGATCGAATAAGAAAAAAGTACTCGCAATTAGCAAGTACTTTTTGATATTGTTTACGCGGCAGTAACCTGGTAATTTTGTCCCTGTACTGGTACTTTACCTGCCTGTTTCCAGCGGCAGATCTCTTGCTCCGCTTCGTGGCGTGTCGCCCAATCATTCACATAGTTACCAGTGAATCGAACGACGAAACGTTTTTTTCCTGAAGCGTGTCCGGTGAATTCAGCAGTGATAGTATAACGACGATCTTTCTGTGCCATGATGTGTATCTCTCAATTAATAAGGTTAGTTAAGTATTCAAGTACATTTAATAATACAGGTTGTACTTTATCCCAATTCATTAAAACCAGTACAGCGGCAATAAATCCAAATAAAAATTGCATTTTGAATCTCCTAGCCAGTAACTACATTATAAAGTACTCGCAGAATTAAGCAAGTACTTTTGTTAATGTTTTTACTTGCTGATTTCTACTAATGCATCAGCGTCGATGAAACCAACTACATTATAGCCAGCCAGGTTTACTACTGGCGTTTGATACTGTGCAATGTATTGAACGCTGGTATACTTGCCATAAACAGCAGCAATATACTCTTGCAGTTTTTCGTGAACATCAGCGGCGTTTTCGTCTTTGATAGTTACCGCCAGTACTTCAGCATGTCCGACAGTAGGCTGTACTTTAACAATCTTCAACATAATGTTTTTTCTCTCAATTAAAATGATAACTTAATTATACAGTACTTTCCGATTAGTGCAAGTACTTATTTTGTTTTTAAATGTACTTCTAATGCCTTTGTCATACGATTACGCATAACCTTTAACATTTGTCGCTTACATGATAACGCGGTCTTATCATCCAGTTTAGACAATCCTGGGCGTTTCATGGAATAACTTTGCAGTACTCGCCAATTGGGGCCGCGTATACTATAGATCCTACAAGTGATACGATCACTAATACAGTCGAATAAAACAACTAATGACCGTGTACAATACAACACTGAATGACTATCCGACATTATACAACCTCCTGTATATGGGGGATTGATAATCCCCCTCAGTTGTTAATCGTCTGGATTTTCTACATCATACGCGGGTTCAATCTTTTCACCCGTATGATCATCATAGAGATCATCATTTTCGTAATTCACTTCAACCCCGACGATATGCCACTGGCTATCATCTGGATCATTAAAGTTGACTTTATGATACTCATTGATAACAGTATCAATAGCCAGGCAACCGCCATCAGCCGTAATAAAGTACTGGTACTTTTCATAACCACCGGAATTGAATCCCCAATTGATGGACGGCGTACCGTCATCCAATCTGATAGCCTGGCCGATGAATTCATTTTCGAAATTGCTTTGAGTATTTGAAATCATTCTTTATTACCTCATCTCGTTTAAAGTAACTACATTATAAAGTACTTGCTGACATATTACAAGTACTTTTAATGTTTACTGATCCCAATATTTCTGCAAAGATTGATATGTAATTCTGTACTGATTAGCCGCAAGCATTAAAGCATCAGTTTCGGTTCTTTCTTCTTTTTGCATAAGATGCCAGGCATAATCACTAGCTAACTCATAACTAGATGAATCAAATTCTTCTTCTCTCATATATCCCCCTGTTGTTAAAGTAAGTACATTATAAAGTACTCGCTAATATACTGCAAGTACTTTTAATGTCTTTACCGATTAATGTAATATATCACAAAGAATATTATCACGCTTAATCGCTTCTTTAACGTAATAACGATAATGAGTAACCGCTGCGATATAAGTTTCGAAATCGTGATACTCAGTTTTACCATTGATTTGAGCAGTTACATAATAACCAACTTTAATGTGCTCACCGTGAAAATTAAAAGAATCTTTTTGAGTCAGTGCTACGAAATCCTTTTGAGTAGACAATCTAGCAACTTCAGTATCTTTTGAATCAAACTCACAAGTATCTTTGAATGACATTTTTCTTTCTCCGCTTCGTTTCGATATAAGTAATTATACGCGATTCTAGTTTATGTGCAAGTACTTTTTAAATTAAAAGTATAATTTTATTTTTTAACAGATACAGTTCAGCACCCTTACGGGTTTGACCGTTTCGCCGGATTAAGATAAGTATAGCAAAAGAGGCTGACTTGCGTCAACCTCTTTTTTCAATTATTCTTCTACCAGGTCGCGAACATCACCGCTTGCAATCCATAGCAGTTTAACATACAAATCATTGTCAGTTTCCTGGGATAATTCTTCCTCATCCCATCCACCAGTTTCTAACAGTACTGATACAATCGTTTCGCGTGGGATCGCCTGCAATGTTTCCAGGAAGTAAGGCAGTTCTGCTTTTACAGATTCCTCACAATCCCCTGCATGATGCATAGTATAGACCTGTTCCAGATCCCGAAAGGTAAACTCAATCTTTCCGCAAGATGACGTGAACCAGATGCTTTCATCTTCTGTTTCAGGGATAGCAACGTGATTTGCATCAGCGTTATGATCTGTACAATCATCTGCATCAATATGGTGCGATACGCCGTTAGCCAGTACTTTGCAACGTTCACCACATTCTTTACAATAATCAATTCTCATTTTGTATTCTCTCAATTAAAATAAGTCAGTAACTACATTATAAAGTACTCGCCAATAAGTGCAAGTACTTTTGATAATGTTTTTACGGATTAATCAATCCTTCAGCAATAACAGTATTGATTGCAGAAATGATACGATTGTCAGATAAACCCTGCTCGGAATCACTATTATCAATATATGCCGCGACAACACGACATTCTTCGCGATCAAGTCCGATATTCATATCGCGAGCTACATCACGAATATCATCTTCGTCCCACATATCAGCAACAATAACCATGTTTTTATTTGGATACATGGTTTCAAGTTGTTGAATAAGATCAGCAACGGTCATTGATTTATTGTCATATGCTTTCATTTTGTATTCTCTCAATTAAAAGTACTTCGGTTTCAGTAACTACATTATAAAGTACTCGCAGTAATAAGCAAGTACTTTTGATAATGTTTTTACGCTTCGTCTGCCATACTATCCACCAGCTCATAAACTGGATTTAACAGATCATCAAAGGCCGCATGATCACCACTTGCAGTATTTGCAATGAGATCTAACCCATCATTGCCGTTATTATAGATAAGCAGGATTGAACCGATTTGATAAGGATCATCTTTCTTTAAGACGCGGAGCCAATCCATACCGGAACTGTTAAGGGCTTCTTTGATTGTGGTAACATCACTTGAACGGCGTAACACAAACTCCTCACCGTCGAAAATGCTTACCTCATAGCCAGCAGCAAAAACAGTACTCAAAATGCAATCAATGATTCTGTTTTCTTTTTCCAGGAGTGCAGCCATAATATCCTCTCAATTAAAAGTAATTCGTTTTCAGTAACTACATTATAAAGTACTCGCTAATTAATGCAAGTACTTTTGTTAATGTTTTTACTTATTCAAATAACGATGAAAGTAATACATTGGGGAATGCTGACGATCTTTTGCCGCTGGCACTTTATATTTGCAGAGTTCGTATACTTTCTGCATCATCTGGATCTCAGAAGACCGCAAAGCATAGTATTCAGTGTTTTTAACATCAATCGCGAAATGTTGCAGTAGTAAAGCCCTGGCTGATTCAGCACTTAAGCCAGTGTGAAGAACGGCGGCTTTTTGTTCAAACGCCTTAAGCATTTCCTCGTTAGGCAGATTCTTACGAGGTAACGCATTGATCGTCGCCTTATGGAACTTTTTACCATTGGCTAACAGCAATTCATGTACTGACATTTCTTTGCCATTGAACAAGAAACAAAAACCGTTTTTATAACCTCTGACTTCTAACATAGTAATCCTCTCAATTAAAATTAACTAACTAAACAATATTGTATAGTACTATCACTTACTTTGCAATAGTACTACGGCAATTTATTCAGTAACTTCTACAGTCCATCCTTTACAGATACTGATATAATTAATCCAGTCCTGGTCATTCCATCGGGCAGTAGTTACACCTGGAACACTGAAGCGATAAAGGTTAGCCGCGAAAGCCTGTTCCTTAGTGTAAGGAATAGTATTAAGTACTTCAGCAATTGCCACCGGATCAATATTGCCCGCGTTTGCCTGGTTTTCGATTGCCTGGAAATGTTGCGAGTACATTGCCTTTTTGTAATGTTCCATTACTTTAAGTGACAGTACATCCAGAGCACCATTTGAAATCGCCATATTAAATCCTCTCAATTAAAATTAACTACTCAATAAGTTCATTATATAGTACTCGCCAGGTAATGCAAGTACTATCGAACTACTTAGAGATCTTTTTTACGCTTCACATCATTGCAGTTATCAAAATATGGAATTGATAACATGTTGCACAATGTGTAAAGAGTACGCACACGAACATTATCAAAGTCGATAAAGTTTCCTTGTACTGCTTCGCGGAAAATAGTATAGCCAGTGTATTCGTACTGATTACCATAGCCGCACATTAACTCATTGCGTACTACATCGATCCAGACCTGTTCACCTTCAGGCCGGTTATAGTGGTTAGCGTTTAACTCGTTTGCCTTTTCCACATCAACCAGGCAGGAAACGTAAGTACTATGATACGTTACGCCTAAAGAATCAGTCCAGCGATTACCAGTCAGAGTAATGCCCTTGATATCTTCCAGGGTTAAACGTGCAATTGTGATTCTAGTATCTTTGTCCATCTGGTAATCCTCTCAATTAAAATTATGTTTCCCGTTTCGATATAAAAGATTATACGCGATTCTAATTTATACGCAAGTACTTTTTAAAAAGAATTTATAATTATATTTTTTAATGGGTATACCTCTGCACCCTATGGGATACGCCATTTCGCTGGCTTGTAAGTACTATAACAAAAGAGGCTAACTTTCGTCAACCTCTTTTTTGAATTATTTTTTGCGGTTTAAAATACCTTTGCAGTTATGCGGATTACGACATTCACATAACCAGCCTGAAGTTCCGCCAACATAACGAGCAACAGGACATAACGCGGCGTTCTCTTTTGTGAACAAAGCAAAGCCTGTCATAGTGACGCCTCACGATTAAAATCATCTACTGCATTACGTGAATAATTTTCGGTAAACAATTTTACAGTATCATCAAAGCAAGTTCTCGCTTTATCCAGTTCTGAAAACATTTGGAACAATGAACCATATTGTACTTTAAAGCCGGTTTTTAAAGAAACCAGTTTAATGATACTGCTACCAACTTTAATATTCGCTAAGGTTTTAGCCATTTTTTTAAATCCTCTCAATTAAAAGTAACTTGCTTTCGATATAACTAATTATAAAGTACTCGCAGAATTAAGCAAGTACTTTTGATAATTAATTAGATCCAATCCGCCGGATCTTCTTCGCAGACATAAACAACATCATCATTCACCAGGTTAGCGGCTAATTCAACGTCGCCGCGTAACTCGTTTGTTTCGATAGTGATTGACGACATAGAAACATCGTGATTCTTTTCGTCATTGTAAAGCCTGGCCGGATCTGCTGCCAGTACTTTGACACTGCCAGAAAGTACCATCATATCCAAGACAGCTAACATAGTTGACGCCGATTTAGTATACAGTGTTACAATGTTCATAAAACCTCTCAATTAAAAGTAACTGCTTTCGATATAACCCATTATAAAGTACTCGCCAGGTAATGCAAGTACTTTTTGATAATTAATTATAGATACTTTTCAGGGATAGAATCTTGCTGAATGATTTGCTTTTCAGCCGCGAGTTCTGTTACAAACTCTTTGAGCTTTTTAAAGTACTTGTCATAACCCGCGATGATCTTTGCCGTATCGCCTTTAATCTTGCGTACTGAAACTTTGCGGCTTTCGGCGTACATGTGCGGCTTCTCAGTAATACAAGTTACCCATACGCCATCGAATTCAATTTCTAGATCCTGGAGTTCAACTTCTGAATCATTAAACTTGATTCCTTTGTGAATGTATGAACGAAACGTAATAGGATCATTGGCTCTGATTTTTGCGGAAACATCCTCAATATCACCAATCAAACCGCAGAAGATTGCAACACCGCCGCCTAGTGCTAGTGGGCTGATACGAATACTTCCATTAGGAAAGTACTTGTGAAACGCGGTAGTTACTGCTGCCTGGAGTTCGTTAGCTTTCATGTTATGTTCTCTCAATTAAAAAGTTACTGTATAACTAATTATAAAGTACTCGCAGAATTAAGCAAGTACTTTTGATAATTAATTATTCAACCGTACCCGCCAGGATCTCGCCTACGCGATCAAGTTTAAAGCGGTCAACAAAGTTCCCTTTGTCAGTTTTCATCCGGCACATATACCAGGCATCACCTTCAAACACATAACGAATAATGTTTTTGTTTGCGTGAAGAAACATAAACCACGAATCAGTAGTTTGTGGCTCTGTGCCTTTTTCACCACGATCACGCCCATAAGCTACCGTACAACCGTCAACGCGGCTTGCGAAAGTGTGACCGTCTGGACACTCAATTGATTTATCCAGTACTGACAGATCACCCAGGGCGATTAATGCTTTTGCACGTTCTGCATCGTTGTAATGCTCTACCAACATGCGGCCAGTGTGACCGATATAGCCATCATAGTTTACAGATGACCAGGTTACATTTTCGCCGTCTTTGATTGCAATGATTGCTGGAGTACCCATTTTTAAATCCTCTCAATTAAAAGTAACATCGTCTCGTTTCGATATAAGAGATTATACGCGAACCAATGTTTAAAGCAAGCGATTTTTAAATTAAAAGTATAATTTCTTTTTAAACAAAATCGTTGCTTTCTGTCAGTACTATATGATACTATTTCTGCGTGGTGCTCTCCTGTCGCCACTGCCTGAGATGATATTCGCTTGCTGTGCTTCGTGGGTAAAATTTTTACCCACTTTTTTTATCTGTACCTATTGACACCACCAGCCAAATAACCGATAATGTTATCAAGACGGCGAAACGTCCTTACCCATAGGGTGCGGAGCTATATCTTTAAAGTACTAATTTTCTTACGGGTATTCCTCCGCACCATATGGGCTACGCCTTTGTCTCGGCTTGTAGGTATTATTGCATTTTTCGGGGATTGAAGTCAACCCCCGATTTGTAAAGATTAATAACTTTCAATCAAACGTTCTTGAATGTTAGTTATTACAATATTTTCAACACTTAGTTCATCAGGATAGTTAATCCCATTATGACCGGCGGAGTTATCCACTACTGCCAGTGTAGGATCACGTTCGACTAGTGCTGCAATATCATCAGAAGATGGTTTATGCTGGTCGAAATCAATGATTGACCACACTACACTAACAACATCTGAAGAATCAGTAATCTTTTCTTCAAAGGCTTTAAGATAATCTGTAAATGTTCTCATTTAAAAGTTACTCTCTTTTGTTTGGATGCACTTATATTATAATACTACTTCAGAAGGTGCAAGAACATTTTCAAAGTATTTGATTAAATTGCAAAGTAGTTTGTAACGTAGTTGCCCCTGGTGGGAATCCATCACGCACACATTACGCTGTAACCAATACAGATCGCGGGCTTTCAAATAGTCGCCGGTCATTTGATATTCAACCGGATAATCTGGATTAAGCCCCATTTCTTCAAATACTGGCTTAAGGAATTCGTCATCAATTCCAGATTCTTCACTGTTAGGAGTGTGGGCGAATACGTGCCAGCAGATACCATGCTGTCTGGTTAGGTTGAATGATTCACCGTTGATAGTGGTGTAAGTAACATCACGATCTAAACAGTCTTTCATTGCTGTCAGTACATTCAAAACCAGTTTAGCTTGTTCGGTGCGTTCCATTGTCTAGCCTCTTAATTAAAATTGTTTCGTTTCGATATAGAGAATTCTACACTACTCGAAAGATTAAACAAGTAATTTTTAAAACTATTTTAAAACTCTCTCTAATCCATTCTAAGCGACTTTTCTACTAACCCTTATAACTTCAACGATTCAGCGTTAAAAGCCCCGCTAATTGGTTTACAGGGAAGATCTATAGCATATCCTACCTGCTTTAGAACTACATAAGCCGCCGATTGTAGTTTAGTATTCCATGCCATATCATAGATCCGGCGTTGCTGTAGTTGCCCGCCAACCACAAAGGCTAGATAACCGCTAGGGCATTTCTCCGCACGTCCTCTGTGATCCTGTCCAGTAGTGGTCATCGTCTTTGCAATACGCGTACCAGGATCAATAAGGCTTGATAGTGGTTTTAGTTTCATAGGCGTTTAGTCTCAATTAAAAGGTATAGTCTAAAACGCTCTGTAATCAATTCTAAGCGTTTCTGATAGTACAATGCTAAATCGTATCGCTGTACTATCAGAAAGGCTTAACGGGGCATTTAAGCCCCGTCTAGCTTTACTACTTCACCTTATGCCGCTGATTTTTCATCTTTGCGGTACTTAGTGATAAAGGCTTCACGGTCGAGGCCGCTTTCTGATACCAGGTCTTTAAGTTCCTGACTCATGTTACCTTTTTCCGGCATATCGTAATCTTTGCCGCCGACAGTAACAGTTACGCGGTTGTAAGTGCTGTTAGTGTTGCTGCTGGCTGCTTTCAGTTTGCCCGCTGCCGCTGCTACCGCCGCTTGTGCTACTGCCAGATCCACGCCGTTTTCAGTCAGAAGTTTAAGCATTTTCTTGCCTTCTTCTTCTGCTTTCTGGCGGGCTTCTTCTGCCAGGCGATCACGTTCTTCCTGTGCCTTGATGCGGTTCGCTTCACGCTCTTTTTCCTGGCGTTCGGCTTCTTCTTTCTGGAACTGTACCGCCGCCGGAATCGCTTTAGCAGTTGCCGACAGAATTTTAATAATCAGTGCAGTATCGGTCTGCTTATCAACAAAGTATTGTGCCAGGTTGTTTGCAACGGTGTTTACGTGATCCGCTACACCTTCTTTGTGTTTTGCCAGAACTTCTTTAGAATGCGTTTGGCCTTCTTCTGGTGCTTCCAGAACTGGAGCCTGTGCGAACAGGATTGAGTTTAAAGTAACTTTTGGTGCTTTAGAGTTGTTAGCCATGATTTTGATTCCTTTAAGTTTAAGTTTAATTTGTTTGGCCTAGTTGTTTCGGCTTAATTAAAAGATACTGCATTTATTTCTATCGGTCAACTACTATTTTCAACTTTCTAGAAACTTTTTTCGTTAATCATTTGGCGGTAGATAGGACACTAACAGTTAGTTAGCCTTTATAACGCTACGTTGCCTTTCCGGTCATACGCTGAAACAGTACAATCTATTCTTGCCCTGTTTCCGTTTCCTATCATCCGGCGAACCTTACCACCTCCTGATAACCAACATTCTACACTTTCCTTTCTAACTAGCAAGCACTTTCTCAAAACTTTTTTTCGTTCTATCCGAAAGAGAGTTTCTATCGTTGGGACTTGCTAGCCAGGTTTTTAAAGAGCGGTGTTTCGTGTTGATGTGGTAATAGTACACTAACCAAAAAACTACGCAAGCACTTTCTTATAAAAACTTATAACTTTTTTCAGTACTCTGTTTTCTTCCTTTATACGCGTAAAAGAAAACTACAACTCATAGGACGCATTCACAGCCCTTTAAAGTACAAAGACACGTAAACGCCAGGCCTTTCCTTATCCCTCTTTATAATGCGTTCCAGCCCCTTCTATATAGAAGAAACTATTTTCAATCTTTTTAAAGAAAATGCTTGCTTCTCTGATTCAGTACTGTATAATTACTTACATCAGAGCGAAATCTGTTATCCCATAGGGTGCGGAGATCCGTCTATTGCTTTTTACTTTTTCATCACACAGATCGCCGCACCCTATGGGCTACGCCTTTTGTCTGGCTTATAGGTATTATTGCATAATTAAATCAGTACTGTCAACAAAAAAGATTTTTAAAATAATTGTTGATCTCCTCGCTGGTTATGTTATTATTATTCCGTCAACACGAAAAGACAGCTACAGATTCTGCCTGGTATTAACCAGACGCGGAAGGGGAGCTAATGGGAAAACGCCGGAAAAAAGCGTTTAGCCGTCTAAACGTCCAGATGGTCAGCCGTCTAGGGGTCTAGCCGTTTAGCCATCTAAAAGGCCGGAGGTCTACACGTCTAGAAGTACAGCCATCTTTACATCTACACTGCCAGAAGTCTATCCATCCATTGATAGCAGATAGGGATAGTACACCCAAAATTCAGGGATAGTACACCCAAAATTCCACCAGCGATTATATACATCTTTTCTGTACTATTGTCGCTAGGAGTATTCTTACTCAAAGATTAATAGTACTTAAGATATGCCCTGTCACATTTCTGTAACTACAGCAAGAATTATCTTAAGTACTATTCAAGGATACGTCCAGTTACTTTCCATTAACTCAGTACTAAGATTCCTGAGCAAGCAGTTGTCAGTCAAGATTGAACTTCGTACATTACGAGGGGAATCGCGTTGTACCGCTGTTTCAAGTAAGAACCATCCTGGTTAATCCTCTCCACAACGTAGAACTATTCTAACAGAACAGATTTAAACGTCAACCTTTATCTCCACAATTTCCTCACATTTTATTATTTCATAGTACTGATACTTTGACCAGTACTGTGATTATCACCATCTCCAATCTAAATTTAAAACTAAGCTGAATTCACGGTTCCTTTAAACATTTTTTGTACTTTTGAAGATCCAGCAAAAATCTCGAAGGTACTCCAAATTTTTTAGGATCGAGTTTTTAGTTCACCAACCTTCCAGATTTTTCCCAACCTCATGTTAGCATTTTGAAAAAAGGTGCGTGATACAAAAAGTGCTATTGTCATTCGACTTCAGGAAGAGATATAGCGGCAGGGGGTAACAGTACTGAATGATAGTAGGTAGAACTGAATGATAGTAGGTAGTACTGTTATCGTGCTATCCTGTACTATCCTGTACTATCCTGTACTATTGTATGTTATGCTTTACCTTCTATTACTCCAAGACATATACATATTCTAGTAATATTAAAGTACTTTAAACATTAATGTTAACCTTCGTAAACGCGATATAAGCGTGTTTGAATCCTGTCGATATCGCAATGCATATCTCCATGAAACAAACAGAGGCTGTTATAGAGCGTTGTAGAGCGTTATAGGGGGTATTTGGAGTATGTTTTAGGAGTTATATATGGTTCAGGATATATAGTTGGAGGAAGTACTTTATATAGTTTAGTTATTATCACAGCCTGTTCTTAGGAGTGGGCTTTGTTGTTTTTGGGTAAATACGTATAATTAATAAAAACTAGGGGGAGATTTATATGTTTCCATTTCCAATTATAAGTAGCTTACGAGAAAAGAGTACTTACAGGATACAAAAATTTGTTGCTGGTGCTACCCATATAGCTGTACTTGGTACTAATGGTGAGTTATATACTAGGGGAAATAACACATGGGGTCAGTTAGGTAGTACTAGTTATGGTAGTTCTAACAGTACATGGCAATTGAGTTTAACGAATGTATCGTCGGTATTTGGCACGAAGTCTTATAATACAATAGCAATAAAGAATGATGGTACTGTATGGTTTTGCGGCAAGATTCCTGCGAATGCTAGTATATTTGGATTTACAGGTACTGGAAACTCAGCTAATTCATGGACTGAGATTACTAATTACATTCCATTCAGTCCAAGTAGTATAAAGGATTTCCAGGTTGGATATAACATGACGGCGATTGTTACTACTGATGGTTTGTTATGGTTTTGTGGTACGAACAATTACGGTCAGTTTGGTTTAGGTAATACAGTATCAAAGACTACTTATACGCAGTCTCCGGTTACTGGAGTGAGTACTTTACAGCTTATGCATCCATTAGATACTACACAGGATGTTATATCATATATTGACACTGCTGGATTATTATGGGCATGTGGTAATAACACTACTAAGCAGGTAAGTTCATTGAGTACTTCATCATTTACAACATTTACGAAGATGAGTTCACAGGTATTTAAATCTGGAGTAATAGCTAGTAGGACGAGTTGGTATGTAGCATCTAATGGTACTGGATTATTTTGTGGTAGTGCATTTACATTACAGGGAACAAACTCAGGAATATTAAATTTATATTCAGCGACTGGTAATAACTCAGGTTCATTATCGAATATTACTGGAGTAACTACCAGTGGAGTATATGGTCTTAAGACTGATAACAAGTTCTATGAAAAGACATTTTATTCTGGCGGGAGTACTGAATCTCCGTTAATGAACAATCAATCTAACAATGCTAACTGGTTATTACAGCACACTATGCCTGTAAGCACTGGAGTATATACAGCAATGGAGATGGGCTGGAGTAACAATGCATATCTTTTATTTCTGGATGGGGATGTGCAATTTGTTTATGGTATTGGTTTAATGACTAGTACTCCGACGTCTTCAGTATATGAAGCTATATCAATTCCAGATTTCAAATAGGAGAAAGAGAAATGTTACCATTTAGTATAATGAGTCAGTACGGGAACGTAGTGGTCAGGGATGATTACATACGTTTTGTTGATGAATTAAGGAACGACAGTACTAATAAGTTAGTTACCGGAAATGGGTCTTATAGTGCGATTAACACGAGTACATACAGCAGGATATACATGTTTGGCTCAACCATTGGTGGTAGTACTATGTGGGGAACGCCTTATGGTTCTAGGATGACATGGGACAGTTCATTTGGACATGCTATACAGCATTGTTTTCCTACGCAGGCATTATACAATGATTTCATTGCTAGTACAAACGACAGCAGGGTAGTATGTTTAGTACGTTCAGCTATTACTTCAGGTTCTAATTATATAAGCTTGTCTAGGAATGGATATACCAGTTCTACCTATGGTACATTTAATGGATTAACGGTAGATCAGTTCATTTATTATGATCCTAACAGTGCAAGGGTTATGACATATAATCCGGGTACTATTAGTACCCCCACGTTCTATTACACTTAAGGAGATAGAGAAATGTTACCATTTTCAATTATAAACAAATACGGGAATGTAGTAGTTGAGAGTTCTATAAAGAAAATGACTGCTTCATCTCAAACAATAGCAATACTATACACTAATGGAAATTTATACATGCGTGGTACTAACCAGTACAATTCATTTGGAGTTACTGGTGGAAGTACTACAGATTGGACATTATGTAAGAGTGATGTTGATGACGTATGGTGTGGTCATTATCACACTATAGTTAAGTTAAAGAATGGTGAGTACTGGTGTGCTGGTTTTTACCGTTCATTGGGTACTAACTCAGGTACTACCACATGGGCTAAGTATCAGAAGTTACATGATTTACTGACCGCGAACTCTACATTGACTATATTACAGATACAGACTGGTCAGCAGGGAACGCACGTACTGTTATCGAATAACAAGTTATATTCTATTGGATATAACGCGACTTATTGTTTATTACCTGCATCTGCTGCGGGCAATGGTGCATCAGTACAGACCTTTACTTTATCCTATACTGGAGCGAAGAAGGTATGTACAAATATAAACGCAGGGATGATAATTACTACTGCGAATAAGTTAATGGTAATGGGTTCATCTGACAACTACAAGTTAGGTTCAGGCAATGGTACTTTAACTGCTTGGACAGCGGCGACGTTGCCGAGTGCTTATCCATATGTAATAGATATACACGAGGGATATCGAGATACATTAGTATATGCTGCACCTGACAGTACTGGAGCGAACGCAAGGATATTAATGTCGGGATACAATGGATATAACACATTAGGTTTAAATCCTAATACTGCTTCTAGTACATTGCAGACATATACAGCGAGTAACGTTGCGACTACAGTATTAAGTTTTGGTACAGGTTGGATGGGTTTAACTTATCAGGGATTTTATGTTGATGGTACTACATTATATACATCAGGTGTTAACGGAGCGAACATAGGTTCTAAGACAGATAAGATTTCTGGATATACTGCTGTTCCATTTACAGATACACATACAGGAACGATTGACAGTTTTGGTATATTAGGACTGAGTAACAGTAATGCGTGTACGTTTGTGTTATCTAATAATAACATATATGCTATTGGTGTGGCTTCGTGGTTAGGTACTGACACATATACATTAACAAGACAGAACAAGCCAGAGTGATTTAAATAGCCTGTTAATGATAAACGGGCTTTTTTGTTTTTGGGGTAAATACGCATATTAATAATAATAAAAGTAGGGGAGGATTTATGTTGCCATTTAGTATAATGAATCAGTACGGAAACAATATAGTTTTTGCTAAGATAAAGAAGATTAGTACTGGTAATAATCACGTAGTTGTTCTTGGTCAGGACGGCACTCTTTACGGAAGGGGCAGGAATACCAATGGTCAATTGGGATTAGGTGATAGTAATAATAGGGTTGATTGGACTGAGCTACGTACTGGTGTCGATGATGTTTGGTGTTCTGAGTTTGGAGTATTGATAAAGAATAGTGATGGTACATGGATGACTAGTGGTATAATGAGGGTTATGAATTCATCTGCTAGTACTATATTTGTTGATTGCACCACGGCTTTTAATACGTTACCTGCTGGTGTGGCGATAAGACAGTTAGTAGTTTCATCTAGGTGTATAATGGTATTGCTCATTGATGGTACATTATGGGGCGTGGGTGAAAATGCATACAATGAGCTTACGGGTACTGGAGCTAAGTATGGTGCATTTCAAAATTTAGTTACACCTAGTACTGCTGTTAAGATATTTGGTGGTTATCAGTCAATGGCTTACATTGACAGCGAAGGTAAATTTTATTACACAGGTATAATAAGCGGTACTAACACATCAGGTGGAACTAGTGTTTCTTCATTTACATTATATACACCTGTAGGTACTACTTATACTGTAGTAGATTTCAAGGGCAGTCAGAGCGGTTGTTTTTTCTTAGTACAGAGGAATGGTATATATCAAATTTATACTGGTGGTTCTGAGTTTTTTGGACAATTAGCTAACAATGCAAACTCCAGTAATGTTAGAGCACCTGCTGCTGTTGCTAGTATACCTTTCACACAGCCTATATATAGTTTTTACAGTGGTTATGCATATTATTCACAGCATGTAGTTACTTCTGATGGTGTGTATGCAGCAGGGCAGAATAATACTAGTGTATACATAGGTAACTTAGGATTGGGTACAACAACAAATGCATTAACATATTCTATATGTCCATTATCTAATATAGAGGATTACAGTAAAGTACAAGTACATCATTGTTTTAACAGGACTTACTTATTATATGGTGATAATCTTTATGCTTCTGGTATGGACACGACTTATTCTAATATAACTCCTAGTACTACGTATGTAATAGATTCGCCTATAATTTAACTATACCAATAATGCCTATTCTTCGGAATGGGCTTTTTTGTTTTTGGGGTAAATACGTATATTAATTAATAAGGAGATAATAGGGATGTTACCATTTCAGCCATTATTAGTATATGGGAATACTATAATACCTAGCACGAAGAACGTTAAGAAGTTTGCAGTATCGGCGGATTCTGGTACTGGAGTACTGATATTATATAGCAACGGCGATTTATATGCATTTGGTACGAATACTAATGGCAAGTTCGGCACAGGCTCTACTACTGCTTTAACCACATGGACATTGATTGCTAGTAATGTTCGATTGTTTACGTGTTCACATAATTGTACAATAATTATAAAGAAAGATGGTACTGTATGGTATTCCGGTTCAGTAGATGGTATATTTTCGAATTCGTTTGGGTATTCATTTTCTACAGTATCATTATTCACAGATATGACTTCTGCGTTTAGTCAGTTCGATATACCAGGAATTAAGAGTATAGATGCATATGAGGATTCTGGTTCTCGTTGTTTTATTATCGACGGTTCAAGTCAGTTATGGGGTATTGGATCTAACCGGTACTATGCATTAGGAACGGGTTCTAGTACTGCGTATGCTAACTGGACTTCTATTGTAAATGGAGATAACGCACGTAAAGTACATATTGGTTTACAGGTTACATGGATAGAGAAGAATGATAATACTTTCTGGAGGGCGGGATCTAACGCGTTTGGTACATTAGCTTTCTCATCGTCATCTGCAACTTCGATGAATTTTACGCAATATACTTCAGTTAACGCCACCGCGATACAGTTATCGCAGTACAACTTAACTATATTAGTCCAGGATGGAACATTACGTTTATATGGAATAAGTTCAAGTGGACAATTAGGTAATGGTAGTACATCAGGTGGTACATTCTTATCACCATATACACCTAGTTTAACATCTGTTAGGGGATTATCCGACAGCACAGGTGGATTATACAGTACTTTAATCAAGGGTGGTATAAGCACATACAGTACTGGAGCGAACACTAATGGTATGTTAGCTATAGGTAGCGGTACTGCACCGACTTCATTTACCCAATCATTTACTGGAGTAATGTCTAATTTGGATTATGCTAATTTAGCGTTTTATACTTTCGGTTCTGGTGCATCATATGCAGTTATTGATGATGAGGTATATGCTTCCGGTTCTGCTGCAATGACTTTATCTAGTACAGCATCAGTTACATGGACATTGATGACTACTCCAAATTCTGTTTTGTGGGGAAATGCTAAGTACGTAAGTACATTAAGCAACATCAGTACTACTACACCTAACATGACGAGATATAGTCACAGTCGTTGTCGATATGGTAATGATAAGTTCATTATATATGGTGGATACAATGGTTCAATACTTAATGACATTAACATATATGATGCTAATACAGAGACGTGGAGTTCGGTGCCTGTTACTGATACTACACAAGGGCGATTTGGTTCTGGTATAACAGTATATCAGGATAAGTTATATGTTTTTGCTGGTAATAACACTAGTAGTGGAACTACTAACACGATGTACAGCGTAGATTTAGTTACAGGAGTATGGACGACACTAACTACTACAAATACTCCGGCTTCTCGGTCGCATGTAAGAATGTGTACGATTGGTAGTATAATATATGTATGGGGTGGTGAGGGTTATAGTTCTTTCTATTCATTTAATCCAGTAACGAATGCGTTTACTACATTAACGAATTCGCCTATTACATCTAACATTGATTCTGATATGGTAACTGATGGTGTAGATGTTTATGTTAACGCTAATAATTTCACATGGACTAAGTATGATGTTAGTTCTGGATTGTGGTGTACATTGGCGACTAAGCCTAGTAGTTCAGCAATGAAGATGACATATTCTAATGGTAACATATATGGTAGTGTGTCAGCGGGTACTGGATTATACGTATACCGAATTGCTAGTAACATATGGACACCGATAAGTTCAGTGACATTACCCAATACATCCAGACAGTGTTTAAGTTCAGGTGCTGGTAAGGTATACTACAGTGGTGGTGTTAATTCTTCCGCAACATCAAACTTCTATAAAATTGAATAAGGAGAGGGAAATGTTACCATTTTCAATTATAAGTAATACAAACGTTATCCCAAAGGTTTCAATACAATCATGGGATGTAGGTAATAATAATATTGGATTAGTTACCTCTAGTGGTGATTTATATTTCACTGGTGATAATACATATGGTCAGTTCGGGAATGGAACAACCAGTCCAAGTACTGGAAGTTGGATAAAAAGTTCAATGACTGGAGTACAATCGGTATGGATGTGCAAGGGTTACACTACTGTCATATTAAAAAACGATGGAACAGCATGGTATTGTGGTAGAATACAATCAACATCAATATCGTTATTTGGTGTATCTGGTCAAAGTTCTGGTACGTATTCTAACTGGATACAAATAACTTCAGGATTACCAGTTACTGCAAATTTAATTAAGCAGGTTTTCTTGTGCGGTTATTACACAATTATAGTAACCATTGATGGATTATTATACATGAGTGGTGTTAATTCCGTAGGTAATTTTGGCAATGGAACTACTAATGGAACTTCAGCATTTACACTAATTCCGTTTAGTCAAACTACACCAGTACAGAAAGCTATTGGTACATCTAATGTAACATTTAACGGTAGTTATGCATGTACTACTATATTAACTAAAGACGGAAGGGTGTTCAATGCAGGCAACAACTATTATTTAAAATGTTTTAATAACTTCAATTACCGAAGTTACAACTACACTTCATTTCAGGATAGCGGACTGACTGGTATAGTAGATATAGATGCGGAAGAACAGTTTTATGTTAGTACTACATCTGATGGTGGGTTGTGGGCGACTGGTTATGCAGGAAATTTAATGTCCGGTAATTCGTCAATGAATACCAGGTTCGCAGCTAGCGGTTATCATAAGATTGTCAGTACATTATATTGGGCATTTAGTCTAAACAATACTGGTACAGCCGGTTTCGGTTTAGGATATTCAAATGGTACTCCAATATTAAATGATAATACAGCTAAAACATCATTTGGAGTATTGGCTAATAAGGGTGCACCATCTGGTTTACCAACAGATATAAAAGCAACTTCTAACAAGAATATAGTTCTGTTATATAACACAAATGGAGTTGTTAAAATTTATGCAGTCGGGCCAATTGTAGGTCAGGGTAGTATTTCAAATGCTGGATTCTTACAAGTTCCTAATCCACCATTTTAATAAAGGAGAAAAATATGTTACCATTTCCACGTATATTACAGTACGGTAATACTGTAGATCATACGCCAAAAATTAAATATAACTTTTCTAACAGTACTGCTGTTAGTACTGGTAAAGTTACAGGTTCTATCAGTGGTGGTACATACTTAACAATTCCGGTATCTGGATATACTACTGGTATTATGGGTGCTACACTGACTTTACCACAAGCTATAGTACTTGGTACATCAGATTACAGTATTGAGTCTGTTTTCTATCTTAATACAACCGCGTCGGGTTATAGTCCAATATCTAATATTGGCACATATACTGGTATTAGATACGGTGATTCTGGATTTGGAAATAGATTACAGTTCGCCAGTTCATATGCTGGACCAACTACAGTTTACAGTACTGATAACACAAGGACTAGTACTTACCAGCAAGTAATTAAAATAAAAACCCAAAGAATATCTAATGTACTTAAAGTATATATTAATGATGTACAGGTTAATTTTGCAGTTGGACAAAGTAGTTCTTATACAAACAGTGAAATTGTAGATAATATATCAATCGGCAGTAATAGTTCTATTACATTTGGAGCAACAAATCTTGCTTTGATAAGTTGTACTATTGATTACTAAAACAAAAAACCCGCTTTCGCGGGTTTTCTTTTATCCACCATAACTATGTGAACTTGAACTATGAGATGATGATACAGAAGCCCTTGCAGCATGAGAGCTAACAGTACTCCCGAATCCACCCCTTGTTATAGTAGTTGTTACTGCGGGTTTAGGAGACAGTGCAGAGCGTGAAACAGATGTTGATCCTGAATGAGAGAAACTACCGAAAGAGTTTCCTTTTGCATCAACGAACTTATTATACATTGGAGAAGAACGATTCGAGCTTGAATACAAACCCTGGCTAGGATAGTTCTGACTTGAAGAACTAAAACCGTGCATTAAAGGGAACCACATAAAAGAACTATGTGAGCCGTTTGTAGTTTGCACATTGCTGGCTGTAGTACTTGCAGAGTTACATTGTCCCTGGCCGAACTCTTCTTCACAATCCGCTTTTGAATTGTACTTAGGAGCTTGCTGGCTTGAATTAGCAAGTGCATTCTGATAATCTAATGCACATCGGTTCTTCAATTCCTGGGTTTTAGCACTGTATTCACATTCCTGTACAGTTTTGTACACTGATACAGATTCCTGTTCATCGCATCCAGTTAGGAACAAAGATGCACCTGATATAGCTAGGAACAATGCACTGTACTTCCAGAAGGTGTGTACTTTTCTGAAGCGATTAAGGTTAATGTTTTTAGTACGTTTCATTTCTTTTTGTTCTTACCAAAAGTTTTCTTTTTCTTTGGGCGTTTAGTACTAACACGTCCACGTTCGTTGTTTGATTTAGATCCCCACATACTGGAGTTTCCACCCATTGCCAGAATCATTTCTTGTTCTAACGTAAGCATAATATCCTCTCTTAATTAAAAACCTGTACCTTCTGGTACAGGATAAGTTTTACTTAGTTTCTTCTGAAACTTTGGTTACGTCAGCGTCAGCTTGTGCAACCGGTTCTGCTGGAGTTGCTGCTGCTTCTGGTTGCTGTTGTGCATACGCAGCCTCTTTGATAGAGGTTTCGATTTCATTGATGATCTCTTTGTATTGGTCATATACAATAAATGCAAGAATGATAATTGTGACGACAACAATACTAGTCCATGATGACCAGATTAGACCGCATAATGCAAAAGGTACAACAACAAATGGTGTTTCAGAAATCTGGTCGATTACTTCACGTCCAGTACGTTTAGCTACTTCAACTACAATATCTTTTTCCACGTTTCACTTCCTCTTTGAATTTATGATAGTATTCTATATCTTTTTCGTTCAGGCGTCAATAAAAATTATAGTTTTTTGCGATTTAAAAAGTACTGTCGAATACAGTACAGACCTTTTCCTAATAGAATTGCTGACACTATTAGTAATCCCAATCCCAATCCTAATGCACCGATTGATAGATACGCAGCATGAACCAAATCGTTTTCGGTAATCCAGTCAACAATCAATCCAAATTCACATACAAGTACAAATATCATGAAAGGTGCAACAATTTCTGCTGAAGTATGCTTATCAAGGAAGTCGGAAACTATTGGAGTAAGTTTATCGATCCCTAATACCCAATCGATAATTAACAATACGTTCAGTACTAAGAACGCAACTACTACCCAATGAACAATAGTCAAATAAAGACCCATTACAACTTACCCCGTTTCTTCCGTAGACTTGCACGAAAATCTAAAATGTATATGATAGCAGTTGGTAATATAAAGATTAACCAGAATATAGTATAAATTGATAATGCTGGCCCAGATGACACACCAATAATAGCAATGATTAAACCGGCACTACCAAGTAATACTGTTACGAAAATATGAAAACCTGTAATATCAGACTGACATTCGAACCCTGCGATATAATTATCATAATAGTCTGTGCTGAAAAACCAACCCAATCCGTACCAGATATAAACGAGGACAGCCGCATAGAATGACAGACTATACAACTCATAATGTGCTGTGATAAAATTAACAAAAGAACCAAACATTAGCGACCTCGCTTAGTTTTAAAGTACTCACGTAATGAGAGTATTCCGTAATAGATATTCCCGCCTACCCAAATAATAAGAATTGCAAAAAGTACTAATCCGTGAGTTACTAACAAACCTTCATTGAAAGATTTATCTGGAACAAACAAAGATATACCAAGCAACCCGCTGATTATTAATGAGAAGGTAAGGAATATTGCGATGAATGCAGAATCAAATTTGTAGTAGTAGTTTGCACAAGTCAGCCAACCTATTGCAAGTACTATTGCAAATATTGCATCTAAGCAATAAAAAGAAAGAAATACGTTATACCATAAATCAGGTAACACAAACTTGTTCATTTCAATTCCTAACAATTAACTCCCCGAAGGGAGTTAACATTATAAAGTTTAAACTTCATTTATAAGATGGCGGCATTCACGAATCCAGTTCATGTAACTGATTAGTGAATTACGTTGTTGTAGTTTAGGATTGTTGCGGATACGAACAATTGCTTCATCCCATGTAATACTTTCGATTTTAAGCTCTTTAAGAATACGGCTACAGTAATTTGCACCTGCATCACATGCTCCAGCCCGACGAAGTAGTTGAGTACTGATCCGGCGGTTCTTAAGTGCGTTTCCAGTAAGACCTAATTTGCGGGCTTCTTCAGTGGTGAGAAACTGAATATAACGCAGATCATTTTTCTTTTTCATGATCTCAATACCTTCTTCAGTGAACATAAAATCCACTAATGCAGGTAACGTATTCTGAATTAGAACTGCATTTAACTGGCTGGCACTTAAACATTCAAGTGCATCCTGGACAGGAAAACTTTCTTGAGTCGTAGCAATGTAGTTTGCAAAGCGGTTTTTACCATAATTCTGTTCCAGAATATAACGCAATGATGAATATGGCATTTGAACATATTCGAAGATATTTTTATCTTCGCGATGCATATCAATTGCAAGATCGTTCCACTCATCATCTGAAAGTTTTGGAGTAGATACACGCTTGTTCTTAATAAGAGACTTAATTACAGTCGTGCTCATTTTGAACATGTTTTTAGAAAGTACTTCTTCAGAAACACCTTCCAAGTCAGAAACTTTCAAGCCTTTCCATTGAACGAAAGGAATAAGTGCAGCGTCAAGAGTTGCAAGAGTTGCGTCTTCAATTACTAATTTAATCATTTTAACGATGTTCCTAAAGTTTTACATTACGTTTATCTGCGAAGTACTTTCTTGATTTATGAAAGCCAAAGTACAGATTATATAGAAGTACAATTAACAAAGCGATTGTTACTAGTGTACCATAAACAGGTACAAATGCAATCAAACCTTTCCAGCCAACAATAATTACACCAGCTAATACAAGACCAGCAGTAATTGAAGAACTCACGCGATTAAAAAACGCATATGCTTCTTTGAACTTCGGTGATAAATTATTGTAGTAATTCGCACTAACCCAATACCCAATGAAGTAAACTACTCCAAAGATGATACCGCATAACGTGGCGAAGTTCAGCCAATAAAAAACAAAACCTAACATATCATACCTTATTTCTTTTTTTACCGAAGTACTCACGTGATGCAAAGAAACCGTACAACACAAGTGCAATTGCCAATAATATCATTGATATAAATGTGGCAACTCCAACTACTAAGCTGAATACATGTAAACCTGCATGGAAGTTTTCAAATCCCCAATTAAGTAATCCTACTTCCAATCCTACTGCAATGGTTACACCTTCAACGATACAATAGATAACTTTATAATGTTTGTTGAAGTTAGTGATGTAATCAGCATAAGTCCAATACCCAACCAATACAACTACCAGTATAACTACGTTAATACCTGCTAACGTATAAAAAATGTCATGCCACATACTATACCTTTTGTGAAGTTACAAACATACGTGCTGCATGTTGCTCCCACTTCTCAGGGAACTGCAAGTACAGACCAGCGATCTGAACCGGAAGACGCAAAGAAGGAAGACGCAAATTCGCACCATTTTTAAGCATGAAGTTCAGAATGCGGTCTGAACCTTCTTTACTAACACCTAAACCTTTAACGATGTTAGTTGTACGCATGATGTTCTCAATGTGAACCATGATACTTTCGTTGTCATGGATCTCCAGGTCAATGAATGCACCCCTGGTCATCAGTGCGTTTACGTGTGGAGCCATTGCAGATTTTGACTGCGAGATCTTCACAAGGTTTTTGTTGGTGATAAAGATAACCTTACCACAGAACTCGAACTGCGTAGGAATGCCGTTGTCAGCAAGCACACGTGACGAACTCATGTAAGTAATGATACGCTTATCATCTGACTCAAGAGACGCTTTCAGTAGGTTCAGCTTGTCCTCAGTATCGAACACGTCAACGTCATCCATCAGCAACACAGAGCCTAAATGACGGGCGTTATACAGAGCCTGATACAGACCTAAGCCAGTACACTTACCATTGATGTAATGATAGTTACACTCGCCCTTGTCGTGTGCTGCTTCCAGACGCTTGATGAGATTATGTGACTTACCTACACCACTCGCACCCGTCACGGTCATTGCCTTGATAGGGTTAAACGGATTCATGATGCACTCTACAGTGTCCATCATGGCTTCGAAGTTTTCAGCGATTCGCAGTTTCAGTACTTCACGGCGGCTCAACATTTTTGCGTCCTCTACATCTCTCAATTAATGACTAAATTATAGCGAGTTAAATTCTTAAAGTCAAGCCCTTCCATATAAAAATTAAATTAAATTTAGGATAGCTAACGATTGAATGAATACAAGCATCTTCCTTATATAATTAAACTATAGCCAAGTTGAACTTACTGAGTATCCAGTTAAACCAGGATACTTTCTTTTTAACTGGAATAATAACAGTACGTTGAGAAGGTACTTGTCCTTTCAACTTCATTTCATTACGAATTGCAGTATACTCAGTCTTAATCAAATTGTTAAGTTTGCCTGTTAACTTCTCCATACTCTTTGCAGTACGGTTATTGATTAGACCGTACTGTTTAGTTGGGCGTTCTATATCTTCACTGATACGAACTTGAAAGAGATGTACCAGCAAGTCGTTAATGAATCCATCCCAAGCAGTTGATGAAAGATTAGTTAAGTCGCTTAACTTAAACGGCATCATATGCGGAATGAAAGTAGTATGCTTAGTTATATGCTTAATCAGTGCTTGTTTATATAAAGCAGGCATAGTACTGTGATAGTTCAATGGTATTGATTTTGATACTTCTTTCTTAAATCCGTTCTTACTTAAATCCAGATACGAGAAGTTCTTTTTAACTTTATTAATCTCAGCAAATGGGTTTAAGTTCTTCTTAATACAATTATCGTACCAGCTTTTAAATTCAGAGTATTCAGCAAAGCGATTACCACGCATTTGATTACACTGATAGCACAACAGATGCTGGTTAGATACATCATTAGAACCTTCCAGCGAATTAAGTAAGTCATGATCTAATGTCATTGGCTTATCTTTATTGCTGTACATAACCATCCCATCTTTTGGTTCTAGACGGAAATGAATACCTAAACTACAACAATGACATTTGGCACCATCACGCATAGCTACTGTTATACGTTTGATTGCACGGTTTTGAAAGCCATATTGTTTACGCAAAGCACTCAGGTTATTAATAACAAAAGTACTTTTGAACTTAACATTCTTTACATTATCAATTTTCATTCTTTACCTTAACGTGCAACCAGTTCGTTTTCGTAAACAATCCAGCGATAGCCGCGAACAATTACATCATCAGCTATATCAATATCAGCTTGGGAGTGTGGAGATGACATAATTTGTTCACGATATGAACCACCACCAACTGTATCCACGTAACGGAATGATTCATCGAAAATTTTCCGGTACTTTTTAAATTCTTCAGCAGTAATGTCGTATACCAAATCGTATGACATAGTGTTAATTTGGTCAATTACATATGGAATATCACTTCCGGTGATTGAGACTTTATCGCCTTTTTTAAACTTCTTCGGTACTGAATTGATTACAGCCAAAAGTAAATCTTTCATTTTACGTCTCTCAATTAAATTTGTTACGGTTATAATAGCAAAAAGGGCTGACCTAAGTCAACCCTTTTTCGTTAGCTATCAATCATTTTGTCACGGAATGAAGTGATCGCCCATACCATACCGCAGATGAGAAATACCACAGAAGCCGTACCGAACACACCTGAATAAAGTGCTGTAACTGGTAGTATCTTTTCGTGAATATCAAAATCATCTACAACAAAGCGATCTAATATAAAAGTTAGGATAGTACCGGCATTCATCATTGACAATATTGCTAACGTATTCTCATCACATATCTTTTTTACAAGCTTGTTCTTGTTGAACAAAAGCATTATCCATAAACAAGAAGTATAAAGTAGTAATGCACCGCCCATCAAATAACAGATAATATTCCAAACATAAACCATAGTAGTTATATTCCAAAAGAGATAGGCACCGTTCGGTGCCTATGTTGTTAGTTTATCTTATTACAGGCTGGTGAATCACCAGAACTGATAATATCCCCGCTGGCATCTTGCGTATTAATGGTTGCACGATGCGTTTTCTTGTCTACATATACAACGGTCGAACCTGTTTCATCTTGGTCATAGTAGATGTAGGTATTAATGTCTTCATGAAACTGTACGCCAGCAGTATTCAGAGAACTTTTCCATTTCTTACGTGGATTCTTTTCATCTGTTACAGTGAACTGACATTGATATACTGGATAGTTATCTTTAGCACGTTCAGGATGACGAAGCTGTTCGATCTGTTTGAACGTATCCTGGGTATTCTGGTTGATATAGTCCTCAACTGGTGTAGCGTGGGCTGAAGATGCGAGAACTGCCAGTGCCAAGATTAAACGTTTCATTTTTATCATCTCAATTAAATTCAGTACAGGAATAATAACAAAAGGGCTGACCGAAGTCAACCCCATTATCACCAATATTTTTCAATGTTTATAACAAGTTCTGATTTAGAAACACAGTACACACCAGCAGTAGTTTTACGAATTACTTTAATATCATCCAAGTATTCATTGCTGTTCATGATACTATGAATTTTATCTTTGTGTTCGGTTTTAATGTAATACATACTTGCATCTTTATGTTCTGTACCTGGCTCAGCTATTTCACCAGCCTTTGTACCAACACGTTTGATATACAAGTCTGCTTCATCTTTAGTACAGTAAGTGAAGAACGTTGATGTATTTCGTATTTCATGTTTTTCACGTAATTCATCATCCCTACGCTCCCAAATTTGTAATACACAAGGAACGTTGTGCGGTTCACCGTGTAGAATAAATGCATCATGCGGAGATACTTCATCATGAATTAAATGAAAGTTCTCATGCAATTTGTTTTGGGTTGCGACTTTCCTAAATGTCAGAGGAACAATAAACGAAATATACTTTACTTCTTTAATGCTAGCACATTTGTTAAAGAACTTTACTGCAAGTGATGATAGTCTACCAAACGGTGGATTACTAATAACAATCATATCTGAACCAGGACATTTCTGGTTGATAAACATTTCTTCTAAGAAATCAGCTTTTGTTACATTAGCATCGACATACACTGGTTCAATATCGAAACCAAACTTTCTACTCTCAGGGAATAGTGTGTAGAATGAACCAGTACCCACACATGGTTCCAGATAGAATAGTGAGTTAAGATCCATCTTTTCAGATATAACCTGTTCACTCTTATCAAAGCAATACTTTGCATAATCTGGATTAGTGTAGTACTGATCTAATTTATTTTTAATACTCATTTAATATCCTTATACATTGACGATCCTAATACCTTTAACTTTATTGCAACGCTCATGCGTAGGACGTAAGTTAATCATGCTATTTAGCCCACCTAAACTGAATGGAATAACGTGATCTATATTGATGCTATCTGTGTTAGTGAATGCTTCACCACACAGATAACAACTTTTATACATACTAAGCAGTACTGGTGCGTGTTTATAAAGGGAACGCCGTTTTATTACTTTCCCGATTCAGAAGTTAAATCCACTTTAAGAATCGCATAGTTGATAAATTCATTCACGAACTTAAATGAACTTGCAATGTTACTTGCACTATCAATAGATGTAGTTGGAAAGCGAGTTTCGGCTTCAGCAATCATTACATCATAGTTAGTAGTCCAGTAGTGTGTGAACTTCGGACCAATTTCATTTGCCCGTACTGTAATCAATGCAGTAAATACGCACATTAACGTTTCGTTGAAAGTACGTTTATTCAATGAGAACTTAACTCCACCAAAACAACGAAACGCTTCCTTTAAATCACGATACATAATATTAAAATCATGTATTGCATCCATTGCAGTTAAGTTGAACTTATCATCAATCTTACCATTAATAGCGAAGTTGATTGATGGAATCTTAAACAACAAGTTGTCATAAGGTTCATCAATAATACCAATAATATTTTTAGCAATATCAGTATAAACTTCAATTTTGTGGAATACATTGCTGTACTTTAAACTCTTAATACTTTTGTCGTTAGTTAAACGCATATAACGAAGTTCATCGGTTCCAGTCTTTTCTTTATCAAGGCATTCAAAGAACCCCATGATCTTATGTTTAAGATCAGGAAGTACATTTTCAGATGCTTTAAGAATACTATTAAGTGTTACATGGTATTCAGAACCTGATGTTTGACTTGCTTTAATTTCAGCCTTTGATGCTTTTTTACCGGACGTGTTAACACGCTTGAAGATTTCAGAGTTCAATGCTTCGTCATCTGATTCATACATATGAAGTACAACAACATAGTTATTGAACTCGTTACGTTCCTGTTCGTTTAAAAACATAACGTTTTTATATGAATCACAGATAAGTGCATCCCCTTCTACAGTACCAGTACCATAGAATACATTCATACGCTTTTCGCCAATTACTTTAACGAAAGGTATATTGTTATTGATGAACTCTTTGATACTGGTATAGCGATGTTTTGCATCTACAATATCAAATACAGTTTTACCATCTTTAACACACAAAATGAATGCTGGGATCGGAAGACCTAAAATAATAGAATCAATAAGAAATTGTTTCTGTTTTAAAGTCCATGTATCTTCACGCTGATAACGTGGAACTGTAATATTCATTTCCAGTAATTCGGAAATAGAAACTGCCTTACATGATTGTTCTACTTTAGTCATTAGTCAACCATCTCTAAAATTTCAGAAGCACTGAAGATACCAGCAAAGTTTAAAGTTTTATCTTTAGCAGTATAATGTGCAATAAGGAATGCATCACCATCTTTGATAGGTGAAAGAGAAGAAGTATCACCATCAATGTTAAGTTTATGATAACCCTGATTGATGAGTTTACTACGCATCTTAGTATTAGTTAATGCACCATTTTCATTTGAATAGATAATGCATTTATATTTCTTGTTATCACCTAATAAGGTGACACACAAACCTTTACCGTGTTCAATGATGGATGGACTTTTATCTTTTAAAAGTAGTTCACTGAAAATATAGGGAGCCATGCCGCCGGTTGCAGAGTTGGTTTCTAATGCGTACTGCATGGTTTTATCTTCAACAACAACACGAACACCGTTTTCACGTTTGAAAATAGAATTATACAAGTTCATTTTTAATCCTAATCTTAATTGGTTAGATTGCTCTTTGAGCTTGGCGACATAATAGCAAAAGGGCTGACAAAAGTCAACCCTTTTTTTCATACTCGGTAAGCCTTATCAGCACCGTCAGGTATCCCACTTTCTGAGATAACACTGAATGCGTGTACGGGCTGTTTGTTGTTACCACCAGCGAATACTTTACCATCCATACGGTCGAGTACAATCTTCACTGAACCATCCTGGCTCACAAAGACGCGATGATCTTCAAAACTAAAAGCACGGTTCAACTGGAATCCCTGCTCTTTAAGCATGTGACCAAGTTCATTAATCGGAACTCGGTTCCACTGTTTAATCTTATCTAAATTCGGGCGAATCATAGTGTATATCCTTATAAAAATGACTTCGTTTGAATTATTTATTCTCTAAACAAATCTCAAGGATTTCGTCAAGTGAAGTGTTTTGCTCGTACAGTTGTACTAATGAGAATGCATTCTCTGAACAGTACTTTATGGCTGTACCAATATCTGTTCCTTGTTCTTGCATTTGTTTAAGAGCGTTAACAATCATCTGATAAATCATTTTCTTTGTCTTCTTTTCATCTGGTTTGATTTTACCATTTGCACAATCGATAATGTATCTACGCTTCTGTGCTCTGGTCAACCCTTGTGGCATTGTGAATGTATCACCGCCGATATTTTTCTTTAAGCGTTCAATCTCTTGAATACTTATTTTATATTCATCTTTCATAACGTACCTACTATGTCATAGTACTTCAACTTAATAAGGTAAAGCAGATAATCATTATACTTTATTTCGTTATCGTAACGCTTACGTACAGTGTTACGTTGTTCTTCAGTACTACACTTTTTCATTTCTTTTGCTCTGGATTTCTGAAGTATAATTATCTTCTGATTCAATCCAGATATAGTGCTGTTTACTTCGAAGCGATTCTTCCACGAAGCCCGTAACTTATTCAATGAGGCGTAAGCACTAAACGCACTCATTGAATTAAATCCTTAGAGACGTACTTCATTTTATAAAACATATGCTCAAGGCGGGTTTCATAGATAGCTGATGTAATATTAGCATCTACTTCGTCTTCAGTCTCACCCGTTATAATAAGTTCAATGCTTTGATATACTTCTTCATCGAACTTCAATCCCTTTAACAATATCTTGTATTGTAACATAGCACGCTCCCAAAAATCAATCTAATTTTTTAAATAATTCAGTATAATGATATTTAATTAGACTGAACAAATAACAATAAGCGGCAGCAATGATCGCAAATGAAAGTACTACATCGAATGCAGCACTACAGATAAAAATCATGTTTATAAAACTTAAAGTTGTTAGTGCTAATAGAACATATGCTGATGGAGTGCAAAGACGCCATTTAGTTTTATGTTCATTTTCATTGAAATTGTTGTTGAAGATAGTTTGAACTAGCTCACTGAAGATACCATAAACGAATAGTACTGTTGGAATTAAAGCTACTGCTGCTAAAATCGTAAGAAAGATTTCCATATTTTTCCTATAAAAAACGGGAGCTTGTTGCTCCCGTATGTTGTTATTCTTTTTCTGCCTTTCCGTTATCTTTAATGAAATGGTATGTGGTGTACAAGTACAATGAAAACATCCACGCCCAAAACAATGTAGATAGGATTATCTGTAAGTGCGTAATGCTATTACCAAAGATAAAAGCAATCATCCAAAGACAAACTAATGTATACAATGGTATAACGTTATACACAATGCGTTCATTTTTCATCTTAACCATTGCAGCACCCCACAATGATTTACGTTCCTGGAACTTAGTGAAGTACAGATCAAACATGTACAACAGATTTACCAGTGTTGTTGCAACTACAAATCCAAACATTGTCATTACAATTTTCCTTAAGAAGTAGGAGTAGTTGCTTCCCACCACCAGTTCAGATATTCAACTACCTGTTCACCTTCGTCAGTACGTTCATCGACGGTCGATGGGTTTTCACGAATGTATTTTACTACAATATTCCACGTGAGTACATCTTTATCTGTTAATCCTAGCTGACTTTTCCACTTCTGAACAAACTCGCGACCTGAACAACACGCATCATATTTACGCATGTTTTCTTCTGAAAAATCGGGTACATTCAACCCAACAGTAGATAGAAGTTCATTGCTTACCAGAATTGGGTAATCGTCTAAACAGTAAAACTCACGCATTTCAGAAACAAGATGTTGGAGTACTGATTTTTCATCATTATACGCCTTAAGATATTCCCATTCTGGAATCGCCGGATCAAGCATGATGTAATAGCTATATGCATCGTCCAGTACATTATATCCATCAGCACGGACATATTCAGCAAACCCAACCAAGCCCATATCGTACAGACGCTTAGCACTGATATACTTATTAAACATGTCTTCATAGCGATGGTACATGGTTTTCATGTCATCAGCTTGTCCAAGGAAGTTTTCAACAAACGCCTGATACAGTTTATGTTTAAGTACTTCATCCCAATATTCTTCAGGTCGAGTATTGAACTTATCCACCACAGCATTCACTTCAGTCCTGCCGTTAGCATTAAGTTTACGATACGTAGCAACATCTACGTGATCATATTCTTCTGGCCTTACAGATTTCCAATGAACTGATGCAAGTTCAGCAGTGGTGAGTTCGTTCAGTTTCTTATTGGTTTCAACAAGCAATTTTAACATTATCTGTATCCTTAATCCTAACGAGACTAGTACCGTAAACGGGATGTTTGTATTCCTGGTATGCAATACCTTTGAGGTATATTACTGTACCAGATACTGATTTTTCTTTTTTACCAAGTACAGGTATATCATTGTACTGAGTAGTATTGATTTTCTTTCGTGAAGGTGACGATTTAAAACTTGGTTTATCTTTCAAATAAGAAAAGTTCTTTAAAACGGGCAGATCTTCCCCGCTCCAGTACCAATCCAGAAATTCCTGCAACTCCGCGAAATGATTACTTCTGACCTGATTACAATCATAACACATCGGAACCAGGTTGTCCATATGATTCGAGCCGCCCAGCGAACGAAGTAGAACATGATCTACAGTGTAACGGACTAATGTTCCATCAAGCTTTTTAAAGTACTGTTTACTTACTTGTGGAATGCCGCAACACATACAGCATGTATTCCTGTATACCTCATTCATATTCTGCATGGGAGACTCCATTCATTGGTTTAGGAGTTCATAGTACAAGAAAAGCAGAGGTCTGTCAACCCCTGCTCTGTTGTTTTAAGAGAAATATTCTTCAGCATCGCTTAGACAAGATGCTAACCACTCAATATCAGATTTACAATCTTCAACGTTGTCTTGGTTAGCTAGAATATGTCGTGCAACAAATTCATTCCAGCTATACATATGATCATTACGACCAGCCCATTTCATAACACGACGCCAACCTTCTGCACATGGTTCATAATCACGTAACTTATTAGAACTCATTTGTGGACGTGCAAAACCGAAGATCTCAATACTTTCTGCGTCAGTCATTAGAACTGAGCCAAGATAATTAAACAATTCATAACGCATTTCAGCAATAGCTTCGGTGCGATTGTAATCTTCAAAGTTGATAGAGTCTTTATTACGTAGAACTACTTTAATTAGTTCCAGATTACGCTTTTCACCTAGTGTTTCACCCAATGAAGAACCATACATATCTGATCCTTCAGTGATGATCTTGACAATCTGTTCATCAGTGAAAGGCATAGATGTGGTAAGTAGAGTTTCAGCATCTACTACATCAAGATGTTCAGAAATTACATAATCAATACTTTCTGAATCAATTTTACAATCACGTACAACGGTATCAATGTTTAATGCAGTACCTTCAGTAAGTAGTTTAACCAAATACAAAGGTAGTACTTCGTTAGTACTCTGAAGAATATTAGAATACTGTAATTGAGAAAAATCGCTCGGAACAATATGGTTAATAAGCTGACTCAATTGTTCAACGCTAACTGGTGTATCTTGATTGAAACGATACTGAGCTAGATTTGCGGCAACTTCTTTAATTGGTAGTTCTTTTTTAATTTCTAGAATAGACATTAATCTTCTTCCTGCTCATCGTCGTTAACATATGTATCAATAAAATTACGCACTTCATCATTATCAGTATGGTGATGTAGATTACCCAAATCCATCTGATCTGCGTACTTACGCACAAAATCCAAATCAATTGATTCAGTACGTTCAATATAATATAGACGTATTAGATTCTTTTCTGCTAGTGCATTAAGAATATGCAATGGGGTAAAGGTTGGGATGTTATCAAAGTACACATCCTTTTCTACGCCAATCATTAGCATACGTTCAAAGAAATCAGAAATACTAACACCCGCTGCTTTAGCAATAGCTACTGCGTAATCTTGTTGTGAAACAAGTTCATTGAACAAACTGGTAATGGTTTCGTTATTGCCAACAGACGCAAGCTTGATATAGCTTTCGTAATCACTGAAGTTAATTTTTGATGATTGATATAGAACATCACCAGAAAATTTTAATGTTACATTATCTTTCCCGTACTGATCAATTGCTTCGATAACTTCAGTGATGCTAGAAGTTCGCGAACGTTCTAATACTTTTAGGGTTGTCATTGTTGTTCCTTTGTTATCTAAATTAAAAAGCCGAACTTAGTTCGGCATTTGAAACTATAATGTAGTTAGTACTTTAACCGAAGTCTGGTTCATCACCAGAAGCAACGGTAACATTAACAGTCCGAGCCATAAAGCGACCATTAGCATCACGTGGAGGTAACTTAGCATTACGTTCCAGGCGTTCACGTTCTAATGCTTCTTTATGTTCTTGTGTTGCACGTTCACGTGCAACTACCAACTCAGGGTTTGCAGCCTGGAATTCTTCAACTACACGTTTGAATTCATCAGGGTTAACAACATCCATGAACTCAGTATTAAAGTTTGTTTCCGCTTCAGTATTACTTACACCAGTAACTTCCTGATATTCATTAACACTGATGTTACGTGGACTATAACTCAAATGTTCATCTGCTTGACGAACAACTGAATCTGAATGATTAACTACCCGATGGCGTAACCAGTCAACATAACCACTTGAGTTCATGCGTGGATGCTTCTTGAATAACTGAAGAAGGTGATCCCACGTTGGATAACCAGCCGGATCATTAAACACGCGGCGGTACTTACGTAACCAGATTGCATATGAACGCTGACCATCACCACACGGATCACCACTCATAACACGCTGCTCTGTAATTACAGCGTACAAACTGGCTGGTGGAGTGATACCAAGTTGTTTGCATTCCTCAATGGTTGCATAGCATAGTAAATCACTTTGATCTAGTTTAGATGACCAGTATCCATCCATGAATGTATTAAATTCTTCGTATGCAGCAATACCTTTATTGCTAGCAAATGAATCAAAGAAGTTTTCAACATCCATTTCAGAACGGTTATCATACAAGAAATCTGGAGTGATCCATTGCTGATGTTCAATGTAGTTGTAATCAATATGTTCTTTATTGCGAACAATAAAGTCTTTTGAATACTGTTTACGATCATGGAACATTGAAGTACTAAGTTCAAAGCGAGTATTACCAATTTTTAAATTGGCAGTAATGATACGCTCTAAACCTTCTTCATTTAGATGAGTAAGAATATAACTATGACTGTTCCACTCAGCAAGTACACTAGGTGCAGTATGTAGCAGTCGGTTTAGAATTACTGGATTGCCAATTTCTTGGACAATTTGCCCGTCATTATAATCCAAACGATCCCATGCCACGGATTTTAAGTCAGCGAAGCTAAGATCAAGCAAGCTAGTTTTATCGGAAATACGAGTTAACATTTTATTACTGTCCTTTAACGAAACTTAAAATACGTGGTGCAAATGAATCTTTGAACCAAACATCTACTAGTGCAGTTTCAGATTCTGCACGTGCCTGGCGAACATAGTCAGTCCAACTGCTGTAATAGCTGCGGTGATTGTTATTGTAGTAACGGACTACATCATCAACACTATGTGAAACGCCGGGTTTTTGATAACACTCAGTCAGATATGCAACGTTAATTTCATGATTATAGATTTCATCCAGAATCTTGTTAAGTTCAACAATATCTTCTTCACTGTGATTTGGTTTCGCGTTTAGTGCATTAGCAACAATTTCGTCACGAGATAGACGGTAGTTAAATGCACGTTTCATGTACTGATCAGCATCGCGATCAATGTCAAGGAAGTTTAGTATGTCACCCTTCCGAGAACGAATATCAAGGAATGAACTTACATCCATATCACCGCGATACTTCTCAAAGAATGCTAAATCGATGTTTTCCTGATGTTCAATGTAGTACAGATTGATTTTATCAACGTACTCATTAAGGAAATCTAACGGAAGATTTTTATAACGATTAACAACAGAACTGTCTGCTTTACCTTCACTGTTTTTAATAATGGTACAGCATTGTTCGATTGTCAGACGTGCGTAATCGTTCAATGTTTCTTGTTCCCAATGGGAAAGTGGGCGTTGGATGAATTTATCAACAAAACCCTCCATAGCGATCAGTTTAGCCATTTCATGACGAGTTACATGTTGAAATGAATAATCAGCGAGATTACCCAAACCCACTTCTTCAATATCTGCCTTTAAAAGAATAGTACTCATTTAATAAACTACCTTAATTTATTGTTGATGGTCAGTATGCTACTCGCCTTGCTGTCGCAAGTCAAGGATTTTGTTTGCTTCGCAACGCAAAATCTAAATTAAAACGAATTTTAATAACGATTCTATTATTAAACGATTCTTTAATAACAAAACATTTATTAAAATAAATTTAAACAGTACTCATTCTATACTGACGAGATTTGTTGATACAATTTCATCCCCCACAAGGGGAACGAAATCTGACGATGATAGTCATAACAATATTGTATTGAGAATTACTTTGCAGTACAGAAGCGGGTTGTTCGGTATTCTTCTTATCTCAGTTCTAACAACGGTCGAGGTCTTAACTCTCTTAATGCCAGGTCTATACAATCAAACCCAGCACCTGAATAGTCATAAAATTTGGACGCAACTATACTGTACAAATTTCGATGCTATTCTCCCTTATACTATTTGGTAAGGTGCATCCTTATATGTCTATCGAGGAAGTACTGTTAAGTATTAGATGTACTTCTTTATAGTGTCACATTGCCGAGGGAGGTACAAACTATGCCTTCACCTATCGGGTTTCTTTTACACTTCGTACTGCTTGAACTACTCATCTATCAATTACGTTTTCATTGAAGTAGGAACAAAACATTAGGGGCATTAAGCCCCTATCAAGCAGAGTTTTATTATCACAGGTACATTATACCACATTAATCGAAGTCGTTTCAAAAATGTGATAAATCAATATGCCCTTAAAGTTTACACAGTGACGCCCATTCAGAGTTCGTCAAGTATCCGATTGACCCTTTATCACTTACAGTAATAATGGAGTCACCTGACCAATCTAAACCATTATCAGTACTTGGATCTTTGTTTGAGCTGTATACCGCAACAAGATTAGAACTAAACACACTATTGAAAAACTTACGCAGTTTAGTACTTTTCTTGAACTCATCGCCATTATGTTTGAATTCAATAATGTCGTTGTAGTTCTCTGCCAGATTCAGATCTGATAGTGCTTCCATTAGTAAACCCCTTCCAGCTTCAGTTCAATTTCTTCAATACCTGGCTGAACTAAGTACAGTGGATCTTTTACCATATCCCAAAACCTTACAGCTTTGGAGAGAAATGCTTTACCCGTAACTTCAGTACCGTCAGGCAATGTCAGTGTGTAGTCGATGTTACGTAACTTTTGAGGTTGTGAGCAGGTTACTTTCTTTCCTACAACCTGATTCGTATCTTCATCAACTACTGCATACATATAGATAGTCATGATTGCACCCTTACAGTACTTCGACTTTAGTAATTTCGTCGGATAGGTAGTAACGAGTATCGTTAACAACAGTGAAGCGATAGTTATTACCACGACCTTGTTCCCAATCGAGTGTGACATTAACAATGTCACCCGATTTAGTTTCCACTTTGAAACTATCATCGTAGCTTGGGTTGTTGTACAGAGAATCCGCCGCACCCTCATTACCGCCAAAATCTTTCATTTTGATAGTTACTTCAGTTTCATTGTTTTCCAGCATAACTACTGGAGTTTGCTGGAGTGAAGTTTGCTGGAGTGAAGTTTGCTGCAATACATATTTGATTGCATCTTCAACTGAACGGCAAATATCATTTTCTTCACCAGTTTTGAGGTTAGTAATCAGAATCGATTCCAGAAGTACTGGATACAGGTTAGATGAAGGCTTACATGCACCAGTACTGATAGAGATTTCAAATCCCAAGAACTCGAACTGACAGCAAGCATTGATCACTTCGCCATAGTTAGTGTCGAAGTTCAAACCAAGGATAGTGAAGCCTTGTACGTTCTTTTTTGCAATTGACATTTTAATCTCTCTTAAAAGGTGTTTTGTTTCGATGAAGCTATAATACAAAAAAGGCTGACTCGCGTCAACCTTTATTTTAAATTTATTTTACTTGTCTTTGTAAAAATCAAACAAAATTGCAATAGCTTTGTTGTCTGCATCAACCTGACGTTGAATGCGATCTTGTGCAAGACGTTCCTTTGCAAGATCATAAAGGCGATCAACAGTATCCTGGCGAATATAACGGATAATGTCTCCATTACCAAGTGATGATGCAGTAGGATTATTACCACGAACATCAATTACAACTTCAACCGCCCTGTAAATATTTTTAATAACAACACAATTGTGGTCACGACCAGTTTCTTCTTTAACAGAAAAATCTTTTGGGCGTTCTGCAAAAAGTTCTAAGAACTTATCACCAGCTTCAAACTGTTCCATAACGATACCTTATTTCAATGCGTACAAGTGGAATACGAATACGTGTTCAATACCTTCTTCATCATAAAGGTATTCATGTTTAATATCGTGAGTACCAAAATACTCACCCCATTTATGCCAACGCCAGCCACCATTTTCAGGCTGATGCTTTTTGAAGATTGGTGAAAGTACTAGAACGTACTTTTTATCACTGAAATTAATGAACGGATACCTTTCCAGTACTTGTTCATAATTGTCACATATACCATAACCGTCAGAGAGTTTAACGCCTTCTACCATTTTTTCAAGAATTTTTTCACGATTGGTAGTATATTCTCCGGTATTAATATCGAACATACCATATGCCCCACCATCTAACTCATTGGTAGTATTGCTTTCAATTGTATGTTCAAAATTTAGAGTTGAGACTAAGTAAACTCCCTTTGCCTCCTGCAAGATATGGTCGATTTCAGTAGGTTCAGAGTAGCTTTCTTTCCAAAACTCATGAGTTGGATCGCAAGTGCCGATGATAGAAATCAGCGTTGGATCAGTTGCATCCTTATCTTTGACATAACTAACACCAAAGTCTGAATTGAAAGTGTTCATATCGAAATCTAAATTAACAAGCATGTTTTATCTCACTTAAAGGTCATGAATACGAATGTTTTTAGGCATTGTTTTATTTTGGAAAGAAACCTCTCCATTGAGTTTTTCAATCTGTTCAAAACGAATATCAAGTGCCTGCCATGCTGGTTCGTGCATCCTGAAGGAAAGAAAACAACCGAACTGGTCATTACCTGCTTCATCTTCATAACGAAAAGTACGTGTATAAATGTCACGAATAGTCTCTTCTACTCCACAACATAACACCTTCTCATGCATTTTGAACATAGAGATTTGTTCTGGTGTATAGCTTGGTATTGAACGATTAAGTACTTTACGGTTTTTCTCACGAGCCTGCATGTTCATTAGTATAACTTTTCTCTATCTGGTCAAGAAATGTATAATAGCAAAAAGGGCTGACCGAAGTCAACCCTTTATTTTTTAATCGTTTTCTATTTTTACAATTTTGCCCCAAGCATGATCGTTTTGTTCGATTAATGCTCGTGCATGTTCTTCTTCTGTATAATAACGAATGACCCGTTTTGTGTTGTAGTCAATTAACGCATACGCTGCGTATTCACTTTCTTTAGTTACATTAATAACGCCTTGATGTGGAATATTACGAATTGCATCAAAGCGATCAAACTTTTCGATGTTCTCAACAATGTTACGTAATTCCTGTAGCAGCCGCTCTTTCGTATGAATGTTCGTAAGTTCAATTTTAACGTTCATTTTATATTCTCAGTTCTAATTTATAGATGATAATAATAGCAAAAAGGGCTGACCGAAGTCAACCCTTTATTTTAGCTATGAACTGTTAAGAAGTTCCTGATTTCACGGTCGTTGTAGAGCGGCCTTTCATCGTACTCAACCGTTCCCAAACCGCTTGTATCGCCTTTTGAGAGGACTTTAACTACTACCTCGTCGTCAGTCTGCTTCAGTACTGTGAAGCCTGAGCTTTTGATACGGTCAACCAAATACTGACTAATCACGTTCACCTCCTGAAAGTTGTGTTGGAATACATAGCTTTCGGTACTCCAACACTTTAAAAGGCAAATATCAAAAAGTCAAGCGTTTTAGCACGAACAGCTAAAGAATGACCCGCGATCACGAGCATCAACAACTACACCAGTATAAGCTTCATAGTGATCCCAAAATTCATCTGAAACATATTCACCTTCAAGTAAACCACCTTTTACAAGATAGTTATATGAATGTCCTTTCTTACTTGAACGTACCCAATCATCTGCATATTCAATAAGTTCATCAAAATCTAAACCTAATTCATCTGCATAATTTTGAATCCATTTATATCCAAAGTTTGTATCTAATTCTCCAGATTCAATCATCGATGATATTGTTTTAATCTCCTGTACTGGAACAGTTGCAGATAAACGTTTCTGGATTTCCTGCATTAGTTCTTCAGAAGTTAATTCTTCAATAGCTTTCGGTTTGTTCTCTGGAAAATCTGGATGAGTCCAAACATGTGCAAGAGAAGTAATCTTACGTGGATAAACTACTAACCAGAAGCGTTCACCCTTTTCAACTTTATCTTGTAGGAATGGATCAACAATACCTACGGGTTTAAGTTCTGGACGGAAGTCAGTTGCATATGCTTTGCCATCTGAACCTAAACCAATATTAGAACCTACAGTTAAATCTTCCCCTGCTTCGATTGGTTCAACACCTAAATGGATTGCATCGCGGCGTTCTTCGTTTACGTGGATAGTTCCGAGAGTATCTAATGCATCAGTACTTACACTGCGTTTGTCTTTATGTGACATAATTTTAAAACCTTATTCAAAGTTAATATTATTACGTACTACAATGCGACGAACTTTATCCATCATATCATTATAGCGACGAGATAGAGTAGCTTTAGAAGTTACAAACTTTCCTTTGCCATCAATGTAACCAGATTCAATTACTTCTTCGAAAGTATGAACACGATAACCATCAAGACCATGTAGCAAACCTAGTAGAACACGCTCATGTTCTTCAAGTTCATTCATAATCTCTTCCATAACTGCAAGGAAATCTTTACTTAGACAACGTTCATCAACCACGTAGTCTGCACTTTCACCAGGGATAATATCTTTTAGGGTTTGTTCTGAACCTTCTTCTGAACGGTTCATTGGAGTATCAATACTAAAAGTATTACTGTTGTAATTCATAATACGTTTTACTGAACGAATATCAATATCAGTTCCTTCAGCAATTTGTTCATTGGTTGGATAACCATTACTGTCTTTAATAAAACGTTCAATGAAAGATTGAATTTTAATATTATTAACAGAAAGATACTCAGGTAATGCTACCATGCGAACATCGTTGTTACCATTACGGTACATGTACTGACGAATTGCTGTAGTTGCATAAGTACTAAACATGGTACGGAAGTTAGGATCATAACCATAAATGGCTTTCATTAATCCTTCAAAACCATATTGTACTTTATCCTGGAATGGGATGTTGCACGAACAGTTCTTTGCTTCGGTATAAACCAAACCACTATTATAAAGTACTAGTAGTTTTTTAGATTCTTCAACATCTTCACCAGCTTGGATCTTACGAATAAGTTCTTCGTTACTCACATATCCATTAGAACGTACTGAAGCTTTAATTTTATCCATAGTTAAATCGGAAGAAGAAACTGTATCTTCAATTTTTGTTTCTTCTCCTTCAACATCGATTGAGCCTAAGTTATCGAGTGTTGTTTCTTCTGCTTCAAAACATTCATTCAGTACTTCATCTTGGATCTGGTCTAGGTTTAATTTCTTAAGGCTCACAAATTTCTCCGAACAAAAATAATACAGTCAAATTTATCAATAAAAAAAAGCCAGGCTAATTAGCGTGGCTTTGGTAAAACAGGTCGAGCGTAGGGGATTTGGTTATGCTGGATAAGTGCGGTGAATAATCACGTTGCCTTTATCCTGAATGAGATAGCGACGGGCTTCTGCTTCTGAACGGGCTGATACACGTTCACGGCGTTTATCACTGCTGCCCTGCATGAAGTATTCTACAAGAAACTCTTTCATGATACGGTATCCTTTTCTGTAATGTTGATGTTAATATCATAACCGAGGTCATTGATGAAGTCAATCAAAACATCAACACTGAACAAATCTTTTCGCTTATTGAACAGGTTCGATACGCGAGGCTGTGAAGTCTTCAGTACCTTCGACAAATCTTTCTGTGACAAATTACGTTCTGCTGCGGTTGTCATAATCAACTGAAACAGGTGTGTTTTCAAAAGGTCTTTCTTATCCATTTTACTTAATCTCTATTAAAAATTGTAATCTCAATTAAAAGTCGGCGGGGTTGTACACCCCCGCCTGGTACTACATCAGTCATGCTACACCACTGATTAGAGTGTACCACCATTTTATCTGCAATGTCACTGACTATTGTCAGAAAAAAGAGAGATGGGTTTTCATACATCACAATACCACGCTGTATTGTGACAAGTACTATAACTTCAATCCGGTTTCCCCTAGTTTCGGTCATCCCAATAACTACGCGATTGACATAACTGAAGTTACAGTATACTACTCGCAATACCATTACTTTGAATGGAGAAGTCAGACATGAACGGCTTCTACGATATTTTTAGCGGGAATATGCTACCCCGCATCAATCTCCACCTGTTACAGTACTAGTTCTTCAGTACTCTAACGTGTTCATTGCAATGTGTCACGCAAGTTGTGAACTTTTTATATTCGCAGTTATTGCTCAGATGCCACGAATAGTTCACGATGTTCCTAGATTCATTAAGTATAAGTTTAATAGTTATCTGTTACATCTGCGTTCAATCCTCTTTGTCTGTTAATAATCACACGCTTTTGTGTGTCCAGTGTATACTGTCTTAAGAGTCTCTATTATGCTTTACTTCGTTTTGCATGTCAAGATAATTTTTAAATTATTTTTAAGAAACTCTTTTTAAATCGGATATTTTTCTTTAAGTGAGTTCCAGTCTATCATAATTGGAACGCCAGGCAACTTATTTTTTAAAATATCTTTTGCCTGTTTGTATGCTTCTTCTTCGATACTATACAAGATGCGATTGTGATTTTCTAGGTTATACCATTCATACCCTTCAAACGCATTCCAGCTTTTACAACGTGCCTTAACTTCGCTGGTTTTTTTCCAACGATGATAAAACCGTTTACGCTCCATTACATCAATTTTAATGATTGAACCGAATAGGTCTGGTGTAAGAACCGTAATACTAACTATGAATTTAATCATAATAATCTCAATTAAAAGGGAGAGAATTTTCTCTCCAGTACAAACATCTTACTACTTTACGTTTCGGATTGCAACAACAAATTTGCCTTTTCCGTTATTAACGTACTCAGTCTTTGCCACAACCTTAGATTCACTTACGTGTACAATACAATGAACGTGCGAAGTACTGCCAAGCTGGAAGTGTTCAATATATGCTTTAGCTGACTCTTGATCTTCAAAAATCTTAGCAGTACTTACGTCAGGAGAACGTACAGGAGTCTCCCAACGATCTTCACGGATGTATTGATATTCAGGAAGTACTGAACTTTCAACAGTAATGATAAACATTAGCGTTTGTCCAAACCTAATGCACGGATTTCCTGTGTAGATAACTTAGCCATTGCAGTTCGGCGTAGTTCTTCCTGAATGTCAGTTTCCTGAACTTTGGAAGTAGTTACTTTACAACAAAGGATACCAGTACCGTTATCAGAACGTTTGGATTCCATTGCTGCGATCAATGAACTGTACTTACGTGCACCTTCGAAGTTAGTTTTATATGGATAACCGCCGCTGTGATTATCATGTGCAATAAAACCATCATCTTTTTCAACTACAAAGTAAACCAATGAGTGTGACATGCTAACCATTCCCGTATTGAATATTAGTAAATTTACGTTCTGCGTCATACAAAACATGTTCGCGTACAATTACGCCGTTTTCGATGTGAAGTACTTTTTCATGCAATGGAGTACTTAAAGTAATTTGTTTAAGTTCTTTAAGTTCCAATGATACTTCACCTTTGTATTTCAAGAAGCCCATACGTTTACGATTGAACCTGTACTCAACACTAGAACTATTAATGTTGATATAATAGATACCTTCTTCTTCTATGGTTTTACCTTCTTCGATATAGGTAATGATTATTTTAAAATCACCGAATTCAGTATAAGGTGAAAAACAAGTTTTAAGTTCATCACCAGTAACGGTGAATTCAAAAGTTTTGTTTTGTTTAGTTGTGAACTTTGTTGCTGCACCATTAGTTCCCATCGTGAGGATACGTAATGGTGTATCTTCAAACTGTTCAATTACATCAGCGTTGCGGCGATCCATATCAACGAATCGCCCAGGTGATGTAAGAATAATCCAGTCATTCTTTTTAAACATCATTCCTCACATAGCAAGTGATTCAATGAATTCGAACAGTTCCTGACTTTCTTCAAACCCAGCAGCAACTAAACGAATACGCGTTTCTTCAATACTGGCAGAAGTTTCATATGCACCTTCCATGATCTCAGATACACAATCAGGTAACAACTCCCAAAAGTCATCTTCTGGATAATTATCATCCAAGCAACCATGTTCTTCGAAGTACTCTTTATCTTCGATACTAATTACTAAACCAAAGTCGTTAGTTTCGTTAAAAGAGAAAATGTACATTTAAATCTCCAGACCGTATACGGTAGCTTTATCACGTAATTCATAAGGATCAAAGAACTCCCTGATCCACCCTTCGCGGGATACCCAGCTTTCCCAGGTTTTATTCCGACGACGATAAGAAGTAAAGTCCAAACGAACAACACTGTCATTAGTGTACGCTAGGTTGTCTGATTGTACAACACAAAATTTCTTATTAATATCTACAACAAAATCACGGTGTGCAAAAATTTGTTCGCCATTACATTCAATTAAAATTAAACTTTCGAAGTTGCGAAGGCCAACAATTTTACCAGTTTGGATATTACCATAACTCAGGAAACATACTTCTTGATCGATTTTCAGTGACATACTAAAACCTTATTAAAAAGTACCGTCCTAAGACGGTACATAATATTAATCTTTAAACGTAATGAATGGACAAATCTTTTGTTTTTTCGCTTTAATAAAAGCGACTACAAAGTTTTGTTCTTTTTCTTCATCTTCAGTACATTCTTTAATTCCTAAACGGTTTTTAATTTCAGAGCGTAAGAAATATAAAACAAGTACAAGTTCAATTAATAGAGACGAAATTACTGCCCTATAGTTGAATACGCCTGGGAGTTGTTTGAATGATTCCGGTAGTACATGTACCCATACCAGTAGATCATTTGTAATACAACCAATACCGTACAGTAGTGCGACTGATAATACAAAAATTGCAATAAGAATGATTGCTGCTGCACCAACTAAAATGAATGGTGAAAGTACTACCTGCCAGAAATAAATGCAGAGAGAATCTGATGGACTCCGACTAAAGAAGTCCATAGTAAAGTCTGCCAAACGGTAATGCCAAGACTTACGACTGATATTCATTAACTGCCTCGTGTTAGGGAATTAACACAATCCCCAATGGTTGGATGTTTAGTACCGAACTGATAACCAATACCAGCACCGATACCCATAACTACTAAAAGAAGAATAATTGGCTTAATCATTTTGTTGCTCCAGACCTGAGATTATCGTTTCAATATCCGCTTGACATTTGCGAATATATTCCTCTGAGTCATAGTAAGCCGTTCCGTTCGCGACTTGAACTTGCTCTTTAGATAAGTATAATCCATTTTGTAGATTATAGTCAAGAACAATTTTCCACGCTTTGTACGTCGCTAAGACCAATTCCACGATGATCGGATGGTGGTCTGCCTTAACATCAAAACAGATCGAATAGTCACGGCTGAACGGATAAGGAGTGCTGATAAAGTTCCTGCTATGGTCAGCCATCTGATCCGTTACATAAGCAATTTGCTCTGCTGCGATTACCTCTGCATTGAAGTAGTACGATTTATCCTGTACTACAAATTCCTGCTTATAAGTTGCAATCATTTTTTCCATGCGTTGTTTAATACGCTCTGGAACTTCAGGGAATAGATCTTTCCATTGTTGATAGCTAGATTCTTCTTCTTGGACAAAACGAGCATGTTTGTCCAGTACGATATTAAAATTATAATCGTACTTCGAAAACAGATTCTGATAACGGCGTTCATCGTATTCATCGTACTGCAATCCTTGTACTGGATCATAATCAAAACCGTTTCCAATAACAGAAAAGATATGATCCAGTTGGCTTAGTGCAGTAGGATGAATAGTAATGTATTTGTACTTCTGAAAACTCAGGTTGTACAGTACATTAGCTAATTCACTCATTACTTACCCCAATAGAATGTTTAAGATTTGTTTTTTCATATTGACTACGTTTGCTTCCAGCTTGGATTTCGCATTGAAAGTACTGTCAATATCTTTATAGAACTGGTCGATCTCTTTCGTCCTGATACCAGCAGCTTCAGTGAACTTCTCTTGGATAATGTCGTACAGACCTTTAATCTTTAGAGACATTTCCTGTACCTGAGCATCAGTACTTTTGATAGATACAACCAGTTCGTTAATTTGTTCTGACATTTTAAACCTACTTTACTTGTTGGACGACAGTATCATCGTAAATCTTCTGCTGCAATTTACGGAGTATAATGAAGAATGCCACAAAAAACATGGTAGTGCAAGTGCCGAAATACATTTGATACTGGAACATGAACAACGCACACGGAATTAAAATGTACACTGGCACTGCTGAAATTACGTAGCTTCCATACCGCCTGTGCATACCTAACCGTATTTGATGGTGCTTATCACCCAATGCGTCAACCATAACATGAGCCGTCATTCCAGCGGCAGCAGCCAGTATAATAAGTATAACGGTACTCAATGTAAACCACTGCTGCGGAATATGTAAGTTCACATTCAACGCTTTTTGAATAACATCCATGAATCCAATAAAGTACAGTACAAAGAACGCAATCAGATACTTATTGATTTTCATTTTAACCTCAGTCGTCGAGTACTACTGTTGGTTTATGACGGGCGTTTTGTTTCGCCACTTCCAGATTATATTCTTCGGCGTAGGTGTTCTGTTTTACGCGAACATAGTTCCACAATACAAACAACGCCAAGCCCATTATAACCCACGGCCAATCATTAAGTGCAAAGCTAATGATTGTAAACGCCAAGAAGTGATATGTGTAAATGAAGTTGAAGCTCTGGAATTTAAAAACTTTTTCATAGTGTTCTTTCATTGAACGTTTATATTCAATCGATGGATGGAACCCAATCCAATAGATACCAGACGCAATGACAGAACCCATGTAGAAGATAATCATTAGTATTACATATTTGTCCTGAAGAGTGCTGTTAATATAAACGTACTTTTCATTGAGACTGAGGAATGTAAAGACACATTCCACAAAAATAAGCAATACTGTAATGAGATTGATGTATGAACGTTTCATTTTTTCACCGTATTAAGTGGGGATGGTTAATCCCCATTTATTGTTTACTTAAGGGAGATACCCCAATTTTTTTCCATCTCAGCTTTCAAATTACCAATTTCTGAATTTGAAAGTACAATCTTTTCTTTTTTCTGCTGCGGCTTCGCTACTGCAACATCGGTCTTACCCATATTCTGGATAGCAAAGTTCGTTACATCTTTCACTGAACTTAGTTTACCGTTCAGTAGTTGACCGAAGAACACATTACGCTTACCAATGAATTCACCTACTTCACTGACTGGCACAACTGTTTTACTTAGTACTGCTACTTTCGTAAAGCCAGTGATTAGTTTATCAGCTTTCACATCGCAGATAATTGCGAACGGGTAACCTTCCCAATAACAAATCCATTTGTGGAAATCAGTTGTATCAACTTTCAAACAATCTTTAAAAGTATAATACATAAAATCATCATCCATGAGTCCTAAGAAACCACCATCATCAGCAATAGATTCAATTGGGATATATCCGGCACGGTTGATCATGGTTTTGGTAATTTTAGTTGCTAGTACAGATGACATATTCCACTTCCTCAAAAGAATTCAAATTATATAATTCACAAATTAAAAAGTATTAAATTACGTTACGGCGTTTTTCTGTCTTTTCTTTCTCTTTTTGGTCTTGTAGCTTTTTAACAACCTTATCCGCTAGGATAAACACAGTTGGTGAAAGCAAATATTCTGTACCCTCTATACTACCTACTTTGTACTGAAAGTGCAACGTATTTCCACCTGGCTTTACAATGCGAAGTTTGTATTCTTCAGGTTCATCACGCCATGTCGGGCCGGACAAACCACAATCTGTCGCATTGTCAAGTGCTAATGCTAAAAGTTTTTCCAACTTAGCATTAACTTCAGGATAAAAGTCGTGTTGGGTATTGATCTGCTGATACGTACACAAGTATGAAAGAGCATAGTTCTTGAAGAACGAGAATACACCATCCGATACCTTTAACGCATAGATACTTCTGATATTCACGCCACCAGATTGAAAGCAAAATGCTATCTGGAACAACACGAAAAACACAATTACATATAACGTCATTTTATTGCCTTATATTCTTCCTCACATTTGATTGAACGTGAAGATGGTGGAGTTACTTTTGCTGAATCAACACCACTTTGATAATACTCATATACTATCTGATTCTTTTCCAGTTCAGAGGATTGAATCTGATCGTTATAGTACTTTTGCATTTTGGTGTAAATCTTTTTCTTAGAGGTATAACTCATTTGAGTAGTATACCCAGCACAATACGCATAGTGGTTAACACCAGTACTCGCATGTGCTTGTTTGTACAGAAACAGTGATACTAAACCCAGGAATAATAATCCTACTAGTTTCACAATACTTTCTCCAACGTAATAGTTACCGGAGTATAACGATCTGCAAAACTGATTAATGCAGTATGCAGTACTTTAACAACTTTGAATTCGTGGGCGTACAGAGAAACAGTATCGCCTACGGATGGAATATCCCAAAACATAACCGTTTCAGTTAATCCATCCATTTCAACAATAACATCCTTTGGTACAATCATTGGAAACGTAACTCCTGTAGTGGTGACATAATATCACGTACTGGATAGTTCTCGATCTTCGGACGATTATCTGGACCCGTCATTACTGGTTCAATCAGATGAATTTCTTCGACCTTGTTATATCCTTCGAACGTAAATTCCTGGATGCGTTCATTATACAACGCCCAAATAACAATATCTGCTTTGCGTTGAATCTTAGGTAATTGGCGTGAACTAATACATGGGCCGTATCGTAACCATGCACCGTACTTGATACCCTTTACTTCGATTCGTTTACCGCCAACGTAAATATCGCATTCACCTTCGCGACGTTCGTCTAGGAACGCTGCATCGATTTGTAAGTCCAAACCAGTGATTTGCTCGATCTCTTTGAACAGAATCAATGCGGCATGTTCGGCTGCTAATCCTACCATGTGTGAGTGAGTATGATTCTGGCCGTAAGGCGATACGCCATCTGGCGAAATGACAGAAAACTTCTCAGACTTAATTGCCGCTTGCTCTAGCAGGGTTGCTGCTTCTGCGTCAGACAGGCGGATTTTCATCTTGTTTTCACGAATAATCAAACGACTCATTTTTTTGTTCACCTCAATTAATATAGGTACATTATAGCAAAAAAGTGACTCAAGTCAAGCACTTTAAAAACTCTAGTTTTATTTCTTATGATTATTAGAGCATGAAAAGATTATAATTGTCAACTAAAATTGACGTATTTGAAATAAATACCTGACAATAACAGGAGGATACACAATGGCTAGACCTATTGCGGGTATTGATGAATATAAATTTGGCGAATGTGGATTTGTAGTTGACGGTGCGTTACTAAAAAATGGCGTTAAACTAAAGAATGTTCGTATTTACAAACAACGTTCGATACATACCTTTGATTTAATCGATCCAAATTCAGGAACAATATATCAGAAAGTACAGCTAACTGGTTATGATGATAGTTCTCGTGTGTTGGATTATTCAATGACAGATGATGTTCTACTAACTAAGATACCAGTGAACTCATTCTATGTTCGTGGTTACAATGATGCTTTATCTCATAAGGGATTCGTAATACGTTTTCTAACGCATAAAGTAGTTCTCAGTGATGGAAGTCATGCTAATCTTTATGATATGTATACACCTTACTGTAGCATCCCGACTCCAGAGTTGGGTCTTATTACAATTAGTACTGTAACAGTAGACAGCACAACCGTAACTGGTTCTGTTAGTTCTACAACAGGAACATTATATGAAGATGGAATGGTAGTTACATTAACTACTCCAGATGGAAGGGTATATACTACTACAGTAGTGAACAGGGTTTTCACTTTTGAAAACGTACAGTTCGATACTGAAGGTACTGGTATACTAGAGATTACTTCTCCACACTATAATACCAAAACAATTGATTTTGAAGTTAAACCACCAACAGCAGATACTGATTATGTTACCGATTATGCGGTAGCAGCAAGCCAGTTCGTTGATAACGGTGATGGATCATATTCATATTCTTTACCAGAAAGTCAACACAATCGCGGAAGTGATATAGTGGTTCAGTTACAATCTAATGGTGTAGTATATGATGCTTCAGTACAGGTTGATTCGGATGGTAATGTTACGCTAACGCAGACAGTTAAGCAGGACGCGAACATTCTTATAATCGGAAAAACTAAGTTAACTGCACCTTATGCAGCTACTTTAGTATGGACGTTGGATGGTGGTGTTTACAAGATGGATATTCCATTCAGCACACACCAGAAAGATAATGTTGTTATCGCAGTATATGAAAATACACAACTAGTAACAATTGAAGTACATTTAGATGATTCTAATAATGTAACTCTTATCAGTGATTCGGAACTCACTGGTAAAGTGGTTATTGCAGGACATGACTAAAATAAAAGGCACTCTTATGAGTGCCTTTTTTCTTTGTTATAAACAACTGCTCTTGATTTATGAACTTTTGAACGATGAACTTCGTTCCATATGGTAGATTCAATACTATGCGAGTTCGGCCTTATAAGGATTAATGAATCACTATAAGTACTCAATGCATACAACAGTTTATTTCTGTATGATTCTGGAACAATGTCATATGCATAGCTACATATAATCACATCATATCCTTTATCAAATGTACACTGGAAATCTGCAATATCCTCAAATGAATAAGGATAGCATTTAAAACCAGTTTCTTCAGTATATCGTTCATGCATATACTTATCAGCACCTTCTATGTTCTGTACTCCACAGTTCTTTAGTACTGAACTAACCAATCCATTACCTGAAGCTAGATCAAGTACTGTTGCATCTTCAGTAAAGAATTGATAGAAGGTATCCATCAGGCATTCATTAACAAACTGCTCATGTGGATTAGTATATGTCTTTTGTGTTTCTTGTTGTTGGTAGTATTCCTGGACGCCTAATGTCCTGTACTGCTCTGTAACTTTCATTTTGTCCTTAACGAAAAAAAGGGAGCCATTTGGCTCCCTTTATGAATTCAGATATTATAGACCGCGAAGAATGCTTGCGAACACCTGATTAACAGTTAGTTCTGCATTGTCACGAGCCTGTTCAAAGATTGACTCTTTGTGTGCTGCGATAGTCGCATTAACATCTGCATCGCTGTGGAAGCGGCGAACGTTAGCTACTAGTGCCTGAACACGAGCATCATTTTCGATTAGGTATGCAACCTTATCATCGATTGCTGAAGTTAGTTCAGCGTCAGTTAGTTCGCGGATTACAGTATCTGCGGATACGGTACGTGCTGCTGAACGGTTAGTACCGAATACTGAATCAGCTTCTGCTGATGTAGCAGTATCACGACCACGTGAAGCAACCTGATCTAGTGCTGAAGTTAGAGTATCAAATAGGTCATTGATACGTGCTTCTGCTGAATCTTTACGACCAGTTGCAGCGGCACCAGCTTTCTTAGCAGAAGCAGTTACTGATTCAACAGCACCACCGAAAAGACCAGATACTACACCGAAAAGACCAGATAGTGAACCTACACCTTCTTCAGACGCTTTCGCATCATCAAGAATCTCACCAAGATCAAGCTGTGCTTCTAGTGCTTCTTCTTGTGAATCGAAAGCAACTGCTAGAGTAGCTTTGGTGGTGATGATCTGTACTTCATCGCCTTCAACTACTGAAGCTACGAAATCTGCTGAATCAAATAGTACGGTGTGGAATTGAACTTGCATGTAATACCTCTATTAGTTAATTTATGATTGCTTCTTTGTTACATTAGTTTGTACTCATTGAGTACCTTGTGGAGCTAAACGGGTTCGAACCGTTGACCTTCTACGTGCAAGGCAGACGCTCTCCCAACTGAGCTATAGCCCCTTATCACGTCCTAACTTATACCGAGTCGGCTTTCGGGCAGACGTGATACACCCCGAAGCACATTGGCTTTGTATAAGCTTGATGCGGGAGAGGGATTTGAACCCCCGACCTCAAGGTTATGAGCCTTGCGAGCTACCTGCCTGCTCCATCCCGCATTCGTTTATGTGATTATTATACCACACTTTTTTAATTCGTTTCATTTATTTTTAAATTTTATTTTTCAAACTTAAATGTCTTACTTAATGCCAATATTATACCACAAAAATTTCTTCTGTTTCACTTTTATTTGTTAGAGAGCAAAATAAAAGCCTAAAGCTGGTGCCAAAATAAACAGCAATACCATACCAGTATAAAAGAAGATATTGAACTTAATGTTATCTTTCTTAGTACCGTACTGTGGTTGGGTCAAGCCGAAATTCACGGTGAAAATTAATCCCGCCATCCAGCAGATAATCATAAACACAACAGCGACCGCAATCATATGTAACTCCCTTAATTGAGTTTGTTAAGGATAAGTTCTTCTGCTTTTTTATAACTTATTCCGCTGATAGAAGCCAGGTGTAATTCTTGAGTAACAAGTTTGCAGCACTTAGGGCATTCGGCAGTGTAATTGATTTGGCTATTACCATTAGGCTCACCCCACCAGTTTAAACGCTGGTATACATTCAATGACAGTACTTCGAACTTATGCCGACAAAAAAGATATTGCAGTTTTTTGAACATAAAATGTCCTTATTGGTGGTCAGTACTGGATTTGAACCAGTGACTTCTACATTATGAGTGTAGCGTTCTACCAACTGAACTAACTGACCTTAATTTTTATATTTTTGTATGTTGTGTGCTAGTGCGTGAATGTCGAACCGTGCACGTTGTAGTGCAGACACTGCTGAGTCCTGATAGCTATTAGTTGTCGCCTGTACATTCTTTTCAACTGTAATATACTGTTGAAGTTCCAGTTGAATGTTCAAAAGCTGTTCTTCAATTTCAATCAAACGCTGTGCTGTGATCATGATTTATCTCTATTAAAAAGACCACTCCTATAGTGGTCAGGACAGGAGCAGTATCACACGAAAGCTCACTCCTGTCAACACTTTACATGTCTTTTACTGCACGTTTTAAAATATAGTTAAACCGTGCCAAGTCATAGATATTCAAGTCAAATAATTGTTCATCAAGAATAGTCAAGTACTCGTAAATCTCTGGCTTATCACCTTCATTTTCTACATCAGTATTAATCAATAGACCGAAGTCAACAATGCAAAGTAGTAGTGATAGATCACCATTATCATCAAAGTAACCTACTCTGACTAATGGTACTGGTGCTGTTTCATCAAGCTCCATTAGATAAGTCACACCATTGTAATCAAGTGTGTGATCATCATAACGTAGAAAGTGATTGTAGTTCTGATCAAAGAACTGAGCTACTTCACGAAGTGAATTGAATTGGTGCATAGTGTTTCCTTGTGTTAAATATGGAGCAGGGAATCGGATTCGAACCGATGTATAATGGATTTGCAATCCACCCCCTCAACCTCTCAGGCATCCCCGCTTAAATCTTCTTTGAATTTGAAATATACTCGCCACTTATTTGCACTTTTTTCATTACTTGCTATCAAGTTACCCATAGATTCAATAAGTTTTTTCATTTCAATTACCTTTAGACATTCTTCTAATTCTAGAATATTATCAGTAACTGTCATCATTTGGAAATGTTCTTCTTCTGATGATGGTATATTCTTATATTCCATTTTTAAATTAGTTTTAATAACGTCTTGTACTTCCTGTTCGAACATATTACCATTCATTCCATTTTTTGATGGAACGGTAACCATCATTCTCCCTTGATATATCCATGTGTCGTCTGGATCTACGCTTACCATACTGAATACATCACCATCTATTTTAAAAACTAATACCTTCTGCTCAAATGGTTTCATGTAAGTTCGTCGATTATAAAAATCCATAGAACGTTCTTCTATTTCGGCCATTACGTTCATAAAGAACTCAAAGGTTCCTAGAGCTATATTATGTCGTATTTCTGACGTGTCATATGAATAAACTAATTCGTCAAACGTTCGCGGTACATCAAGTTTAAATTTCCCGATGTTGTTATAAAAATAATTTACAATACTTCTTCTATTTTCTAAAGCATCCATTGATTCTGTATGTCCTGTAAAATATTTCTCTTAATTTTTTGTATATTCAAAGTACTTTCAAAAGATAGAACATCATCTTTTACAGTACATTGCTGAAACCACATATCTTCAGTGTTGAAGTAACTAAACTTAGTGTAAACTTCATCGGGTATATCTACTGCACTGTAATTATAACTTAAGTACTGAAGCTCAGCCATACTCATTGTATTAACCAATTCACGCATTTTATCAGAATGCATTCTCTTCAATTCCTTATTGAATTCTTCAGCTATAATATCTTTTATCTCAATGAATTCATCATGAATAAAAAGAACCATATCTTTATTGGAATTGTATATCTTAATACTGGTTGAATTTTTCGTTTGTGATTCATTCATATCAGGATATAGAGTGTAGCTATATGGTGAATCAGCTTGGCCTATTTTATCGGAAATCAATTCAAGGACAGCTTCTGTCATTTCGAAGGTATTAGTTATTGTTTTCATATCAGAGGTAATAAAATAGGGAGCATGTGCTCCCTTATTTTTTAGTTAGATTGGTTAGGATCTTGAACAACATCGGTTGGTACTGGTGCAGGATCTGCAACAGGGGCATCAACACTTGCTGGTGCATCTGTACTTACATCATCTTCACTTGCTGGAATGCCAACGTCTAGTTGACTGTTCTCAGGTTCTTTAGTGAAAGCCGCAAATATAGATTTGATAATAGACCAAATTTTACTTAAAATAATCATAAGTACTCCTTAATATGCACAACTGTTTGTGCTAATTATTTAAGGATGGAGTACATATAACAATGTAAACAAATAATTCTATTTGTAAAAGTTGTATTACGGTGATTCAGTTTTAGGCAACTGAGATTTAGGTAGACAACTAATAGAAGAATCCCATGTTTTAGTATTGATTACAACCCAGCATGAAGCATCAGGATAATTCACACGCTTAATGCTCTGATAGTTATCAGTGGTAGTACTTTTAGAAATTACAAGATTATTTGGTGCAATTTCTTCATCAATAACTGGCTTATCTTCTTTCTTTGGTTGAGCAGCAGCCTGTGCTTCTACTGAACTTTCCTGTTGAGCCTGAGCCGATGGTGCCGGAGCTTTTTCAGCTTCAGCCGGAAAAGGTTTACATGCACCAAGCAAAAAAATTGCAGCAATAAGAAATGCGTTTTTCATTATTAATCCTTTACTTCAATAAGTTTAAGTTCAGGAACAACAAAATCTTCTTCAAGGAAGTATAATTTAATTGTTTCAGCTACACGACAAAAATCAGAGTCATATTCCACTGGATAACTAAGTAAGGTTTCCTGTAGGAAATACACTACTTCATATTTGTCCACATCATCTGCAAGCAAATCAAAATTAAAAAGTTTAAGTACTTCTTCATTTGATTCGAAATCTTCAGTAACGATTTCAACGATACGTTCTACTGCGGTATCGGTAATATCACCATTACCAAAGTACTTTCCACGTCCACCATTATGACGGGATTTGAAAAGTTTAGCAACCGCAACAAGGAACTTTCCTTGAATTTCGGTTAGTCCGTGGTGAACGATGGTACTGTAATGATCACCATCGTTCTCCCAGGATGTTACTGATACTGAATAACCTTTTGGAATTGTACTACCAGTTTCAACTAGCATTATCTACCTGTATATGTTCAATGAAGTTGACGAGATAAATGTATTTCTCGTCATTGTAGGTTGTACCAAAAGACGCTTTGATAATCTGAATATTGTTCTCAATACAGAAATCTTCAAACAATTCACGGTTATCAAATGATTTGAAAACCCGTTTTGTAGCTGCACCATGTTCTTTATTGAACTGTTCAACTACCACGATTTCTTTTGTCATCTTTGCGTTCCTCTCGACCTTTCTGGCGACGTTTCGCCTCGCTGATACGGATGTGATTTATTGCATCTTCTAGGGAATTATACTTACTAATTGTAGACATGTCAACAGTTTTAAGTACTTTATTATCACCCATACAAGCATGAATACCCTTACAACCACATCGTGGACAACCGTTATTTAAGTTTGGTTTTTTCATAACCCTCCAGTTGTTCAAGGATATTCATATCTTTAATAGCACCTTCTACTAATGAATAAACTACTGCACTATTACTTTCATCATAAATGATTTTACCATCTTTGGTAATGCAGTATCCCCAATCATCATTTTGGTTGCGTTCGCGAGATAAACCATATGGGCTTTTAGGCTTAGTACCTTCTGGATTAACAGTCTTTACATATACCCAAGCCGCAATTCGTTTGTTCATAGTATAAACAATGCATACACAAACGAACAGAATAGAACAGCAAACTAATAAAGTGTTCATCACTATACCTTAGTTAAACGATAACCTTCAATTGTCTCGTATTGGTTAATTACACTGACCGCAGTTTCCATATACTTATAAACATCATATGCTTCAGTACCGTACATTTTAAGTATACCACCATCTTTAGTGATAGCATAACCTTTTTGGCCTTGTACATCTTTTGCACGTACTACACCGTAAGGACTCTTTGGTAAAGAATCATTTTGCACGGCAGATACAGTCATTTCATAAACACTAGCTGATATCTTTTTCACGTTGCTATATGTTTTAGCTACAATCCAGACGATTATAGTTACGCAAATCATTGCGATTGACATATCACTCACGGTTACCTCCGAGTACTGTTAGTTTATAACCTTCAAGTTCTTCATACACATTAATAACTTTCTGTGCATCAGAGACACAACTATAAACGGGTGCAGAATCATACTTACTTGAACGATAGATTTCACCATTCTTCGTGATACAATACCCCCAGCTATTTTTACTGGACATAGTATGTATCATTCCATAAGGACTTTTTGGCTTTTCCTTTGGCGGTTTGGCTGGTTCTATCTCGCCAGTAACCATTCTGCGATATAGCATTGCAGAAATTGTTTTAGTACTATGATGCATAACACAAGCACTAATAGCAATAACCGCAGTACAGAACATTACAATTTGAATATCAGTCATGATAATCTCACAGTTTAGTTTGCTTATATCCACCGATCTTTTCAAGCTCGTTCATGGATTTAATTGCTGAGTTAAGCGTATAGAAAGTTTCAGTATCAACTGTGATGTTACCATTTTTAATACGATAGTAATCACAACTACTGTAGTTGCTATATTCACGATTGATAGTGTAAGGACTTTTCTTTAGACCAGAATCATCAACTTCAATGATTTCGGGCTTAACTAATTTCATATACATATTAGCCGCGATCTTCTTATTAGCAATGAATACTAATGAAGCTGCAACTACTAATGCAAGAACCACGACTAACAGAATAATTTGAGTGATCATTATGCTTTTCCGTTTAGTACTGAACAGTACCACTGTAATAGGTCAAGATATGCTTGTTCGGTTGTAGTACGTTCTTTTATTGAACGCATCCAACGCATATCATCAATAATCCATTGTTCAGGTTTCATTCATCATCCTCTAATGGTGAATCAAGATCGACTTCGACACCTTTAGTTAATTCTTTAGCTCTGTTCCACAAACTAACTGGAACCGGATGAATATTGATCCCATTATCAATTTCTTTTGCAAGTAGTTCTAGCTGAATGTTTTCAGGGAGAGACATACATTTCCTTAATATTTGTACCGCGTATTGGACTCGAACCAATGACAAAGCGATTAAGAGTCGCCTACTCTACCAACTGAGTTAACACGGCAAGTGTTAGTACCCCGTACAGGGTTTGAACCTGTGACACTCCGATTAAAAGTCGGATGCTCTACCAACTGAGCTAACGAGGCATAGTACTTTTTAAAGTACAATTTATTTTAAGAACCTGAAGAATTTATTGTTCTAGTTCTTGGTTTACTTAAATTCTTACCACAATCTTTGCATACTTTAGTGTAAATCAGATCAGTACTATTAGTGTTGTAATGAATTTTACAAACTTCCATACTGATATAATGGCCGCAAAACAGTTGCTTAAAGAATTTCATAATTAAGGTTCTAGTATATCCGTCATTTCATCTGGATATACACTATTACATGCAATCAGACCGTGAATATGTTCACCGTTCTCTGGATCGGTTAAGTTACCATTGAACAGTTGATATTCTTCATCCATCTCTGCACCAGAAATATCTTTAACTTCGAACCCTGCCATCTTTGCAAGTTGTTCGATTTGCTTTCTGTTTAGTACCATTGCTCACTTCCTTGAAAGTAGGGTACTTATGTACCCTTTTAGTTTTTATTCTTGTACTTCTTCAGCTTTGCCATTAACCATACTGTTGATAATATCGCGAACTGACATACCCTGATAGCGGTTTTTACCTGCGTACACATCGTGCGTTACATAATCAACCGGATTACATTCGGAATCAACCCACACAAGAGGTGTTGGTACTAAGCGTAAACCCTGTTTGATAATGTAGTTAAACATTTGACTGTCGCTGAGTTCATCATCATTAACAGTTGGTACAAACTTCTTAGCAAGAAAAATCTTATCACTTTCAGTACTTTTAAAGTATACCTGGTAAGTAATTTGACCTTCAGCATTTTTCTCAATACATACAGTATTGCTGATTACGTTAGAACCCTGCTCATTTGCTTCTTCTTTAGAGTCCGAAACAATCTTGATTGTGAATTCTTCACGACGCTGCTCAAGAGGCCAGATTTTTACAAAGTTTAAAGTACTTTTAATTTTTACAGACATTACAGCATTCCTATACGGTTATCATTGCGTGAATGTTACCAGTTCACGTACTATCTGTCAAGCAATTTATGGTGGGGCCAGCGGGAGTCGAACCCGCGACCTGTGGATTTTCAATCCACCGCTCTAACCAACTGAGCTACAGCCCCTAATTATTGTTGTAATTCTTTTACTTTTTCTACAAAGCGTAAGAATTTGGTTATGTAATCTGGATGTATATCTTTATGACGTTTGGGGATACTTAGGTTTTCAAATATACCTTCATAACTAAACACATAATGACTTGAAGCGTTATTAACGCAGGGTACTCCAAATTTATCTGCAACCGTCAGCAGGTGACGCATTGACCAGTTACGTTTGTTTTGACGCATTTTACTGAGGATCTTTTCTGCACTCATTATTTTGTTCCCTTAGATTTAGGGAACAAAACATGTTCCCATTAATTGAATAAAACAATTCCGTATATTGATTGGAATTCAGTTGTAGTTAGAATTTTGTAGTTCATTTTAATTTTCTCTCAACTAGTATTAATGTTGGCTCTATTATATAGATATGAAAATTTATTTTGAATTACATAGTTATTCTTAACCTTATATTAAAATTTAATTGGTGTGGCTGGCGGGATTCGAACCCGCGTCATCTGCGTCACAGGCAGGAACGTTACCCAACTACGCTCACAGCCACCATTGAATTATTGTTGTTTAGACATATAGATATTAATGCTAATTTGTATGGATTTAATTAATTCGATTTCACGGTTATTATAACCTTGTTCAATTAATTGATCTTCGAAATCAAGGTCTAACGGATTCATTTGCCTAGCATAACCAGTGATTCCATTAACACTGAAAAATGTTTTATTTGACATTCTTATTACTGTTGCTCTCTGATGTTCATCACATACTTGATTTAATGTGAATAATGGAGAGAACATTCCAGTGGTTGGATCAATTACCGTATGTATTTCTAACGTTACACGATAATTATCTTTAATATACTTATGTTCATGTGAAAATGAAAAATCAACGCTATGTTGTAAATCGTTAACAAACATTGATTGTGCTAATTCAAATACATTATCTTTAAACATTTTTCTTAGCCTTATTCTTTTCAATACTACGTTGAATTTCGTTGTAGTACATAACCTTACCGCGAGGTGCACTATCTGTATTGTGTCTAGTTCTAGCACTATTAGTATGCTGATTACCAGCACCTAACTTATCACACCACCGCATCATTTCACGACATATCCATCCAATGTCTGAACGAAGATAACATGCCATTTCATCACTAAAGATACCGTTAACAAACAAACGACAATGCCATCTGTTATTAATTTTAGTTACCTTAATATCAGTTTCTGATTCAGTACTAAGTAACATCTGTCTATTACGTTTCATTATTAACCTTTTATATTGGTCGGGATGGTTGGACTCGAACCAACGACTTCATCGTCCCAAACGATGCACTCTAAACCAACTGAGCTACACCCCGATCTGTCCGTGTGGCAGGATTTGAACCTGCGACCCCTCCGCCCCAAACGGAGTACTCTACCAAACTGAGCCACACACGGTTTTATTTCTTATGGTATTATTATACCATATTTGTTTGAACTGTTTCATATTTCTCTCTGAAATATATGCGGTGCAGGTCACGCATTGTTTGATACATATTAGTACTTAAATCATATGTATCAGTCATTGTTTGAATCTGAAATAATCTAGCTTCAAACTCATCGATATTTTTTATTTCTGAACTATGTAGAACATCATCTTCATCATATATCGAAACACCCAAAGAATCATCGAGTAGATCATATGAAAAATTGAAGATAGTAGTGTTGTTACCTTTAATTACAATGATGCTAAAAATAATCATTCCTTGTTCTTGATACTTTTCTATATCATATAAGAACGATATATCAGTACCGTCAATTGCAGATTTATTTCCTGACCAATTGCAGTATGCTCTTAGTGAACAAATGTCAAATATCTTCATTGTGATATATTTTCCCTAGTATTGAGATTAGCTTATTGCAATTCTCAATAGTTTCATACGGTATATCGTAGAAGTTCTGAACAGTACTTTGTTGGAAGAATTCTTCCTCAGTAATGTTCAATGGTATTCTTACGTCGAATCCAGGTCGCATGTACCAGATTAATTTCTTACACACCTTAATAGTAGTGTCATGAAGCTCACCTTCGGTATAAGGTATTAAGTCAAACAAACTGACATATTCATCACACTCATCAAAGTTCTGATTAGTTAATGCTATAATATAGTTGTTAATATTGAAAAACTTTAAATCGAAATGAGTTAAGTTATCAACATTCTCAAGGAACTGTGTCACCTTATCAATCGTTTGATGAATAGTCAATTTCATATTCTGCCTTATAGTATGCATCGTCGTCATAGTCGAATGTAAAACATATCTGATAAAGACCTTCTTCAAGGTCAAGTGAATGTGTTATATCATGACAACAGTCTTGTTTTTCATTGAAATTTCTATATTCCTTCATTCCAGTAGTTGTGTAACAGAAGTTCTGTACAAGATGTAATACATCTTTTCTAAAGAAAGCTATCTCATACAACATATCATCTGAGAAAAAAGCAACACTGCTGAAGTTTTCAGGTAATTCAATTTCTTGATTATTCGGTAATAAAATTTTCATAATAAAAAAGGAGAGTACACCTTACGGCATCTCTCCTAGTATAAATTCATAGATTTCTTTAAGTACAAGTATTTCTTCTAGAGTTAAGTCTAGGAAATCATGTACAGTACTTTGCTGGAAGTATGATTCTTCTGAGTGTACTTTATCTATGTTACGGCGAGATCCGTTGTAAAATAAATTTCTACAATTGAAGCTAAAGCCAGTACCATCGACACTACAGTATTTTATGAAATAATCATATGTCACATATCCCCATACACTGGCTGAACCTTCGTATTTGAATCGGTGAATTACTTCTTTCACTACTTTCCATTGGTCTTCGGAAAGATGAACTGCTTTAAATTCTATGGGTTCATCTTTCCAACTTTCATTATGCATTTTCTTTTTCGGTAGCAATCATCTCAAGATGTTTGCGAATCCAACGCATAAAGAATGTGGCTTTATCTTCGTTTTTAAATTCTGCGTTACCAGTATCAGCTACGGGAACGGGGAACATAAAGCCACATTCGGTAGTGTACCATAACTCATTTTCTTTATAATGGCTAAATTTGACATGCTTGTCTTTAACCATAGTTAGTAGTTTACTCATTTCTTTAATCCTTTAGATTTTGTGTTCGTGATAGGGATCGAACCTATAACCTCTCGCTTCGTAGGCGAACGCTCTAATTCCAATTGAGCTACACAAACGGTTTTCTTCTTAATGGGTGTACTTTCGTACTCAATATCTTAATGTACTGCACTGTCAAGTACAGCAGTGTTATGCACTATTCACATCGTCAACCTTCACGGTGCACTGAGACGGTGTGATAGGATTTGTTACTTATTTAGTCTCAAAAATATCAGTACTAATCAAATTACATTGATGGGTCATTAGACCAAAATCGCCATAATCTTTACATACATTCTTTTTGATTTCTTTTTTAACTAGTGTATTTAGATGTTCTTCTGAAATATCTGATTCCAGTACGACCGTATCTTTACGAGAACTGTCGCCATCATAACCATACCAATCATGTTCAAATACTAATATAGCTTTATGCATTCTTATTTCCACAAAGTAATCCGCTCTGTTCAGCGTCTATGATTTCTTTACGAGACTTCTCATCTTCAAGCATCTCAATCCATCTACGACCACTTGAAATACTATCATGTAGCATTTTCAAAATAGTTGTTTCGTTGAATTTGTGCATCTTCCCATAACGAATTATGGAACGCTTAATAACATAGTACTGTTTAGGTTCCATATTAAATTCAGCTTGAAGTGCATTGATAATTCTAACCTTAGCTTTCTTATTCATAAGTTTCCTTATTAGTTTGCGGAACCAGCGGGAATCGAACCCGCGTTACCTCCGTGACAGGGAGGCGTCCTTACCGCTAGACGATGGCTCCAATAGACATTATAGCCTATTGATTGCTATAATATCAAAGTACTCATTAATCTGAGTAACTTCTTTTAATTTATCTCGTACTTGATCCATATCAGTGAATTCAAATACTGAGGTTATAATTTGTGAATCAGTTTCTTCTACTGGTCCACGATATTCTTCATTGTAATAGTTATGTCTACTTGGATAGTAGCTGTACTGATAACGTACAAAGTACTTAAACATTACAATAATCCAATAAATTCAATTGTTATCCACATTGGATCAACATTCGCCAAAATAATATCTTCATCTGTATAATCAAGTAAACTTGCACCAGTACGAAGTACATTAAGCTTTTTAGCTACTGCAACTTGAACTTCCCATGCTTCAGAAAAATCTTGTTCAATTTCAATGATTATTGCGTCAGAACTTGGTTCAGCACCGCGTTTCATCGCATCTTCAGTACTTTCTCCTTCACCTAATCCAAAGGCAAATTGCGGTACTGAATATTTTACATAATATCTTTTCATTTACTTCCCATTAAAAATAGGACGGGTTGCGTTGCGTTCTTCGTTAACAACCAAATATCCTTTCATGGTCATACAACCTTGGATATATCCTAACCAGCGATGCTTTTTAGTTTCTGTCATATCATCACGTGATAGTTCAGTTAACATCCAAGCAAGATGTGAGTCATCAGTTGGTTGTTCAGAGTTAGATACCGGAACGGTATTAAGCATCTCGTAGTAACGCTGCCTTAGCTCATTGTAGAAGTTACCATGAATAGGCTTACTACGGTGCTGTTCTTCTTTGAAGAGTTCATATGCTAGATTAACTGAACGTGAATAAAGATCAAAATCTAGTTCTTCTAGTGTACCACTACCTAAAAATAGATGGTCAAATAGAAACAGTACTGATTTATGAACCTCTAGTTTTCTGGTTGATGCTAGATCATAAATCCGGTCAGGTTCACGAAAGTACATTTCAAATGCTTTACGTGCCTGTGCAATTTCAGAACTATTCATCGTCATCCTCACCTTCCTGCATATCACGAAAACGCTTCATGATTTCTTCAATAAAAATTAGGGCTTCTTCTTCGGTTAGATCGTCGGGAATCTCTAGAACTAGACTACCGTGCTCTTGACCGCTTTCCATCATGTCCTTAAGACATTTATCGATTTCATCAGCGAAATCTTCAGCAGTCTTTGTTTCAGGTTGGATAAGTTCTTCTTGTGGTTGATAACCGAAGTGGAAAAAACGACGTTTCATTTATATCTCATTAAAGGCTGGAATCTGTTTTGAGTTTTTCAATTAACAGTTGATTTCATTTATGGTTGCTGTTAGATTCCAAATTTTGTTATTTAAGTTTAATTACTGAAGCAATTTCAGTCATCAACTCAGTGGTAAATTCAATACCAAATACTTCACTATAACGTTTAGCAGTACGTTCTAACCAATTAGTACTTTTGGTTGTGAAACCGTACATGACGTTTTTAGCTGCGTTGTTATAAGCATTCCACGGATCGTTAGATGATGCATTTAAGCGACCCCAATCAGTTAGTGCAATGAAGCCTTGTGCTGATTCTTTACCCCGAAGTACATTATATACTACATGTTCTTCAACAGTATGTTCTGTGTTGCTTTTCCAGGTGCTGATTACGGTGATGTATTGTTCTTTAGTTAACATGGTGTTATTCCTTTTATATAATTTAATTTAGTGTTTTGTTCTGAATTAAATTTTTCAGGAGGACCAGTACTGAATTTCTATAGCATAGTTGCTTACCTTTTGTTTGTTTAGTTTGAGCGAGTAATCGGATTCGAACCGATGTGACCGACTTGGAAGGACAGCATATTAAACCACTATATGATACCCGCTAGGATGTACTGCCGCTGCCAGTACTGCACATACTTAATCTTTACGATTTGACCTGTACAGGTGCTACGCGGGTTGCGTTCGATAATTTTACAAGCAGGGCAACTCATACCAGCTTGTTTCACAAGGAAATGAAATCTTTTAAATTAAGGTTTCTGAGACTTCTACATTACTTACACTGTAGTAACGGTCATACTCTGAAGTTTTCTTTTCATAATGTTCAATGAACTTACGCTCTGCATGATTTTCATCAAGAGCATAAACAATGTGCGACTTATTATAAGTTCTTGGTTCATCAACCATATAATCGCTAATTATCACTTTACCCGTTACGAAGTATGCAAGCATATCTTGTACTGGAGTTGTGTTACCATATTCTTCTTCGAACATAATTTACCTTATTTTATTTTGCAGGAGATGGTGGATTCGAACCACCGATACCGATTTCAAAGACCGGTGCATTAGGCCATCTATGCTAATCTCCTAAGACTAGAATCTATTTTTTTTCATATATCCAATGAGTTTTGATTGCTGTTAGATTCTAAATTTTTATTCTACTTCATGTTCCCAAATCAGTACTGCTTGCTCTAAGATAGTAGTATCACCATAATAGGTTTCAAGAGTATAAGGGAAAGTTTTAGCGTGCCACATTGTCTTTTGTGGGTCAGTCCATATATGTTTTAACATATCAGATACCACAAAAATGTTATCACCATCTACACCGATATAATCATCTTCACGACCTTCACGCTGAAGGAAATACATTTTAATTGTTTTCATTTATAACGTACCGTTTATCTAAATTAAAACTAGAATCTATCTGTTTTCATATAATCAAATGATGGGTGATTGCTGTTAGATTCTAAAATATATCCAAATTGAGTTTACAGAAAGATTTTCAAGATCTTAATACGTATTCTATTCTAACCGTATAGGATAACATGCTATCCGTGTTACACCATAGTACGCCTAGTGAATTTGAATTCTTGCGGTCATGTTTGGACTTGAACCAAAATAAAAGAGTTAACAGCTCTCCGTAATTACCTTTATACGACATAACCAAGTTGTTGTTTTGCTTACTTATATTATACCACATTTTTTTGTGGCGTTTCATTTATTTCAGTACCAATATCAATTTAATACTAAGGCCATATCGGTCGTTGCGGCAATTTGTATAACCCCTGCGTGTACTTTCGGAATAATTAGTTCCTATCCTAAACGATGTTATTTGCCTGCGGTAAGTTATTCTAGAAGTAACTTAACGCACCAAGTATTAAATTGATATTGGTACTGAAAAATAATTTACATATTAAAAAGACCGTAACCAAAGCTCATATTCAAATCGCCCCAATACCCGTTGAAGTTTGGTACTTCATCATCAACGAATTTGAATTCAAACTGTAATTCAGTCTGTGCAATACGCATAATAAGAACTGCTAGTGCATGTGGTTCTTCGAACATATAATCAGGTTCTTTATCAGTACCATCATTATATACTAAATCATCAATCTCAACACCAGCATCAGTTAATGCTTCTGCGTAGTTTGTAGGTAGACGATAATCTTCGTATTCATCAGCAATTAGAAAACGAGGGTACGCCCCTTCACTGATAACACCAATCTTAGAACCTGCAACTTTAAATGCTTGCTGTACTTCAGCATTTGGTTTAGTACTTTCAATAATGAAAGATTCGGACTGATTATGACCGTCTTTAGACCAATCACCAATATGGATTTTAAAACGATGGCTCATGTTTTACCTTTTTAGTTTCCAAATTTAGAAATAGCTTCTTCGAGTGTATAGGAGTTTACAACCTTGATGGAAGCAACGTTGTATAATATTACAAAAACTTCACCATTATCAAACTTGTAAGTATAAGCGTCATACCCAAGCTGTGTTAATGCACGAACAAATTGTGTTGGATGATTGTTATACCAATCATACCATACGGACATTAGTGCATCATACATACTATCTTCATTCATATAACTATCGAGTGCAGTACGAATCGCACGATTTTGGTTTTCATCCCAATTTGTATATGCTTCATCATCAGGAGTATTTTGGATTAATTTTAACAGTACTGCTTTATTAATCTTCTGACTTTTTGATAATTCTTTTCTAATAGTTAGTTCACATTCATAAACCATACCAGTAGGAGATTTTTCACAATATCCTCTTGCAGTGATTGGGCTAGATGTAAAATATATACCAGGACCATATTCATCGTTTCCTCTACCAACAAATTCATCACTGAATTGCGATATTGGATTTTGCGTACCATGATAATAGTAACCTGATAATTTTCCTTCCATTATGGCAGATATGTCTTCCATTAATTTTTTCATTTCCATGATTATTACCTTAAGAGTTTATTTTTTATTTACTTCTTAAAGAATAACCAGCCAAAAGCTCTTACTCCTGCATACATCAGTACTGAACGAGGTTTACCCACATTAGTATCTCTCAATGCCTGCATAAGAACTGCATCAGCTTCTTTACGCTTCAGGGTGCCATTATGGTACAGCCAATCATGCAGTGTCGCTGCGGCGTGTCCACGGTCACCTACAAGCTCAAATACTACCGGAATACGTGGAACACTTGCAAAGTCAGTTTCAAACCCTTCAGGTACAATGATAATACCGTGTTTCTTATCCTCGTAAATTAAATCCGATAGTAAACGCCACTTCTTACCTTCGTTATTAATTAACTCTACTTTTAAATGTGTAATGAACATCTTTTATCCTTGATTATAGTTGGTACTATAATATTTAAGAATAGATGCTCATTTTTTAGTTAATTAAACTTTTTCAATAATTACCGTACTAGTACGCTTAACTACCGAAAAATCAACAAGAATATGATTATTACAGTTTAAGAAAATATATGCATCTTCTTCTGTTTCAAATTCTTTTGCACCAAATAGTACTGGTAAAGTTATTACTGAATTTTGAAAGCCAATGCTACTAAAAAATTCACCCGTAATATTATCTTGTAACATATATTCAGTACTTATGTTAGTAGTCACTATATTTCCTTTATTATAATTGCTGGAATTCATTTCATTTTTGACCGCTGCGTCTCCCAATTTCGCCACATGTACCGAAGTACAAGACAGGACTCGAACCTGCAAAAAAGCTGTTTGCTATTAGTATGGTTGCTGCTGAATTCCAAATTTATTACTGGTGGGAATAGCAGGACTCTAACCTGCGACCTCACAATTATCAGTTGTGCGTTCTAAACGACTGAACTATATTCCCGTATTACTTTACATATTGTACCGTCTGTTTAACCAATTATCATCGATTCGAGTACGGCGTTCTCTTTCTGCGAGTTCATCATCAAATTTCTTCACTGCTTCACAGATGCTGTCAATTTGCTCTTGAGTAGGTTCCCAATTTTTCATGAACTCATATAGATCACTAACTGTCATTTTACCGTCAGTACGAGGGTCTTTCACTTCAGCACTTTCAGGTTCTTCAACATGAGATTTAATGATTGGTTTAGCCATTTCCTGCCAACCACGAGGCATCCAGTTATCGTCTGCTAATTCACAAGACATTAACTCAGTTGGATTCATTGTAGTATCACCATAGAAAACATGATACAGTTCACCGTTCTTATTCAGATAAAGACGTTCATTTGATCTGAACTTTGGTAATTCAAAAAGAATACCATCTTCACCTGAATCTTGGAGTAGTTTTTTGATTTCATTAAAAGTCATCAATTACCACGCATATTGATTCATAGAATCAAGTACTTGGTTTAGTTCTTCTAATTTAGGATCGTTGTCTTCAATGTCAAACGTTGCATAAGCAAGTTCACCATAGAGTTTAACGTTTTGATCATAAGTTTGTTCCTGTACAATTGTTCTTGCACAAACAGCCATGTCAGTACTTTCCAAGATTTGCTTTACGATGTTTTCCATACTGTCACCTATAAGGATATGGTACAATGTTATTCATTTCCCGAAGTATGTCGATGCAATGATTAACTTGCATTATGTCTTCGAGGTATTTTACGTATTCTTTCAGATGCAAGTGGAACTCATAACTGAAAGGAATATGTCTTATGGTACTTAACTGAAAGAACCATGATTCAGACATATCAAATGGTATATGCTTAATTCTGAATATATCATTATCAAAGCCATCATCGTCTGTGAAATAATAATTCACGGTATAACGATTTTTGAGAAGATTAACAAACACCGCAAATGTATTATTTCCATCCGACAAATAAAAATGGATTACCCCGTTTGATGATGTATAATGATCTGAGTCATTAAACAATATCATATTAGATAATCCATTAATTGTTGATCTACATTGTTCCGGTTGTTTCAGTACTTTAATAAAGTGATCTTCGCCATAATTATAAAATTTACTGCAAGTATCATCCATTAGAATGAATCCGGTTTTGCTACGCTCCGTACTGCTGACATAAAACCTTTTTGAAGGTCGGTCTGTGCAATGCTGAGCCAGCGTTGATCGACATTGGGATCATCTTTTAGTTCGTTAATTAAATTACCGACCTGAGATGCCAAATTTTTAATATTATTCATCGCATCAATCTCTTCCTGAGATAAATCGCGGTATCCTTTAATATGTTTGTGTTGATTATCCATAATCGTATTCTCTTAATTAAAACTGGAATCCACAAGATCAAAGTAAAAGTTTGAGTTTTGTGTGGTTGCTGGAGGATTCCAAAAACTGTTATTCAACGTAGCCTAAGTAACCTACATGTACCTTTTCAGTACTTTTAGTTTTCTTGCCCGTTTCTTTATCTTCTGTGCTTACTTCACGCTCAAATACAATTGGCTCAAGTAGCAAAACTTTCTTTTTTGCACCGAATACTGAACTAATTTCATCATTAGACAGTTCTTCAGTACTAGTATGACGACGAAGATCACCGTCTACTTTGTAGTAGTAATCGTAATACATTTTATTTCCTTGCTTAAAAACTAGAATCTCTTAATATTATTTATCAATTGATGCTGCTAGATTCTTGGAGGGATACCAGTGGACTCGAACCACCAACACAAGGATTTCACATCTCTGCTCTACCAATTGAGCTAGGCAACCCCATTACTAATTTTTGGAGGAAGATGTGGGATTCGAACCCACGGAGGGCTATTAACCCCCTCTAGTTTTCAAGACTAGTGCAATCGGCCACTCTGCCAATCTTCCAAAGAAAGTACTCAAAAGTACTTTTGTACGCTGAATTCTATATAATCGAATAAACTACCAATAGCACGGTTCGATATGACTTATTTATATATCCCAAGTCACCAAGTGATTACGAAGGGAATTTTACTTCCGAGTAACCAATCCAGTATTGTATGATTTTAGATTTTTATGTTTGCAGTAAGAATTCGTGTGCTAAAACTTTTCTAAATTAAAAACAAGAATCGTGTTTTTCTGTGCCTCGTACCCAACGATAAAAGGGAATTGAACCCTAAGCGTTTCGCCAAATGAAATAAGAGTTATTTTTGCTGTGCGATTCTTTTGGTGGGGCGTCCTGGATTCGAACCAGGGTGTGGTATAACGGATTTACAGTCCGTCGCATTCGACCGCTCTGCCAACTCCCCAATTTGCGTTCCCACGGAGACTTGAACTCCGGTTACCTGCGTGAAAGGCAAGTGTCCTAACCACTAGACGATGGGAACATTTTTTATTTCAATATCCACTCTTTACTTTTCTCTGTATCTTTTGATACGTCAAAACCAAGGGTTTCCATTACTTCAGACAGATTGTTATTAGCAATACCATCTAAGATTTTTGATAAAATCTTCATATTTTCTTCAGAGGACATATGTCATTCCAAATTAAAATTAAAGGACTGAAATCTTTTCTATACGGTCATCCAGACACAGCCGTTATACATAGCAACGTGGCTGCTGGGGGATCGAACCCCACCGTTTTTCATAGCAGGAAAAATTGTTTTGTGTTTGCTGTAAGATTTCGTGTTGCTTTTGTGCAGCGACAAGGATTTGAACCTACGTGATATTAAGAGAAACCTTCTCTACTTAATTCATTACCAGTGATCGATTTACTAATGAATCTTGTCAATCACCATCCCGCTTAACTACTTATATTATACCACATTTTTTTCTGCTGTTTCATATTTCTTCAAAGTATTTCGAAAAGATATTCCATCAGAAGTATATTCCTGTGGTAGTAATGGATTCTGAGTATTATTTATATCGTTTATCATTATAGGAACAAATGATATACGAACAAATGTCCGTACTTTAGCAGTACTCTCAGATGGACGCCGATGTAATATATAAGGATCTAAACAGTACATTACATTAGGTTTGCATTGCTTAACTTCTTCAGTAATGTGTTCCTGTAAAAAGAAATTAACATTGTGAACTAAAGGATCAAAATCATCAGGAAACTTAACAGATACATTGGTGTATTCAGTAGGAATACTATTAGTCCAAATATAATTCTGTTCAGGAACATGTGGTACTTTAGAACTGAAGCCGTCAACATGCCATTCATTATCGGTAACTGACTTAACCTTACCATGACGAACAGTAATATAACAAAATTGCTTTTCAACCTGTACTGCATTAAGTTGATGCATCAATGCTTCGATAACTAAAGGCTGGAGCCATTTTAGTTCAGGTGGAATGTTTAAGTTATTTCCATCAGCACTAACACACATACGTAATACGTACTGAGTATCGTGTGGACATTCTATGAGAATTTTAGATAATTCAATTGGCTCAACATTATTTTCAAATTCTAATACTGAAACTAATTGTTTTGCACGACCAACAATACTCATGTGTACCTCTCAATTAAAAAAGGGCTTTCGCCCTTAGTCTAGAATAACTTCTTCAGTACCTTTACGTTTAGGAGCCGATGCTTCCTGAACTGGAACTGATTCGTTTGAATCCAGACTTTGTTCAAGTTTAACTACACGCTTGAACGTTTTGATTTTTGGTTTGTAGCAAGACCATTCGTTACTGTTAGATGCACCGTACTTAGCAAGGTTTGCATATGCATAGTACTTATTACCTGTCCAGATTTCGCCTGCTTTCTTGCCCGTTTCTTTATCAGTGAATGACAATGATTTCTCAAGTCGTTGCACATCAAGAAGACCCGCTTCGTGCTTATCAAGAAGAAGATTGATTTTGGTATCAGCTTCTTCATTATAAGTCATCGATGACATTAAAAATTGTGCAACCTTAAGGCGGTTGGTTCCCATTGCTGATGTTACAATTAACATATACACAACGAAAACTACCAAACAAGCAGCAACGCCATACAAAATATAAAGACCCATTATTAACTCCGTTAAGAAATAATTTCGAGAATAACCTTTTCTTTGAGTTCATTGAAGGTCAATTGAAGACCGCGAATCTCATAGATAAGGTTCCACTTTAACTTAGAAACATTAGCTTGATGTTTGGTTTCATCCTTGGACTTACCTTCTTTACCTTCCAGAACTAACCATTCTTCATTAAGAAGCTGGAGTTGCCCTTTCAGAAGTTGAATGCGTTTGTGAAGGTTTTTCAGATCAGTTGCACTTTTCATGTTACGTTCCCGTTTCTAACTTAAAAGATACCGCCAACTTAGTTGACGGTATTTCAAACTTTACGTTATATTTTTATTTTACTTAGTATAACGTGGTTTTTGATTTGATTTGCGTAGTTCATGAAGCTCATTGTTTAGCTTCTTTTTCCAGTCAAGAAGATGTGCGAAAAGAATCTTCTTATCGCTGTTTGCATATGGAGCTAAAAGCTCGTCTGCTTGAGCAATCTGGAACTTGATGTAGTTCTCGGTACGCATGAATTCCTGGCGAGCGATTTCTGCGTCAAGTTCTTCGGTGCTCATATCAGCGATGTTCTTAGTCATAATCTTTTAATACCTTTTTATAAATTTTTAAATAGTAACTTCAAAATAAAGTTTACCGGAAATACGCTTTACATCCGTCGATGCTGAACATTATACTTAACTTTTTATCATTGTCAAGCACTTTTTCAATCTTCTTGCAATCCGTAATCAAGAATTAATAGTTTATTGTTCTTAATTCCGATATTGCTTGTCTCTACATCGTAAATGATATTAGAAATTTCATCACGTGTCAAGCCACTTTTTAAAATATTTTCTACAAATTCCTGAACAACTTTAGGAAACGATTTGATATAATCAGGGTCTTTCATCTCAGTCTGCATACGCAGACGATACATTAGCTGGTCGATATTGCCAAACCTGCGGTTAGGACACTGGTCAATCGGTGTTATCCTTTCCATCACTATACGTGATTCTGAACTCATGTCAACGAATATTTTACATAAAGGTAATGCATCGCCATACTTGAGAAAGGTCTTCAGCTCTTTCTTACACTGACCCACACCCCATGATTCGGGTAAGTCCAGGTTCTGTGCAATCTTCACTACTATATCGTCGTTGATAGCGTAAACGTCTCTCGTTGTTCCGCAACCGATCATATTGAACATGGTATGTCTCATTCAGTACTGCATCTCAATTAAAAAGGAGGGGCATATGCCCCTCCGAGTGTTTCAACCTTTAGCTTTTGCTTTCGGGTATTACCACTCCACGCTTGCACCTGCACCCCAAAGAACTTCAGATGCTGAGTTGGTGCTTGCGGATACCTTTGTTACGATATTATGGTTGATACGGGCAGAGAAACCAACTGCCACCGCATTCTGACCATCATATCCACCAGCACCCGCTCCAACACTAAAGGTACTGTCCTGTGATACCTGTGGGATGTTAGCCATTGCACCAGCACCTGCAATGCCTGCACTTGCCAATTTGCGGTTATCCCCCATACGTTTATCAATATCAGAGAAACGCTTGTTGTTCTGCTGGTCAGTATTATTCAGGCGATTTTCAACACTACCGATACGTTGACTATTACTGGTAATACGTTCGTCGTGTTGCACTAACGTACTGTCATTGTTATCGATACGCTTGCTCAATGCAGAGTCAGCATTTTTGCGTGACGCCGATTCAGTTTCAACGGAACGCTGAACAGTATTTACGGCGGCAGTACGGGTAGTACTTTCGTCCGAGATCTGTTGTGCTAATGCTTTGTCAGCATTTCCACGAGTTGTGGATTCCGACTGTAAGGCATTATCCTGACGTTGTTGGTCTTTCAAGAACGTATTGTTATCAACCTTAGTACTTATCACAGCATTTTGCTGATTGTCAGTAATGGTCTGGTCAGATTTGTTTTGGTCGATATTTGTTTGCAACATCTTATCGCCATTAACACGCTCGGATTTTTCGACATTAATAGCGTTACTATTGTCTTGTCCCAACCGAACACCAATATCGGCGGTGTTTTGTGCGTTGATCGCATTGTTATTGGCGTTTTGACCAATTTCAATTGCGGTTTGAGCATTGTTACCTGCATTGATTGCATTGTTATTTGCATTATGTGCCAGGTCTTTTGCTTCACCAACGCCAATCAATGCATTATTGGCAGTATTGTACGCGTCACTTGCTTTGTTAAAAGCATTATGACCGATTTCTTTCGCTTCGTCTGCACCAGCTTGTGCGACAATCGCTTTATTATCTGCGTTCTGACCAATTACGATTGCAGTTTCTGCATTTGTCATTGCATTGTTCGCGGTGTTTTGAGCATCGCTGGCTTTATTAAAAGCGTCATGTCCGATGTTTTTGGCTTCTTCAACACCTGTCTGACGTTCACTGATTTCTTTTTGTAATGCGTTATCTTGACGAACCTGATCTACTTCGAAAACGTTTTTATCAACTTTCGTATTCTTCAAGTCTTCAATACTTTTGGTATTATTGTTAACTTGAGGAATTAAACCATAAACGGTTGATAATGCGTTTCCAGCGGTTGCCCTTCCCTCAACTGCAATATCAAAAGCCTGCTTAGAGGTCAGCTTAACATCACCGATTGCGGCAGTATTTGCTGCAATTTTTACATCTTGAGCTTTATCATACGCAGTCGGTGTTTTTACACAACCACAATTAACATCATAATTAGCGGTTGCGTGTGCAGAAACTGAACATGCAATAATGGACAATCCAATCAATGTTTTTTTCATTTTCCGTTTACCCTGGTGTGCCGCCTCGTTTGGCGTGGGGTAATAATAACGCACCTTCAGTGATGCCGTCAATACATTTTTAAATATATTTTTAAAGTACTTAACCCAAATTTACATTTAAAAATCGATTGGTGGGAATAGTCGGACTCGAACCGACACGCCATCTCTGGCGGGGGATTTTGAATCCCCTGCGTACTACCAATTTCGCCATATTCCCAAATACCCCCTATTTCTAGGGGGATTGTACTTACACTACTTTATAAGAGATAATGTGCAGGCGTTCGCCAGTGATTGGAATACCAGAGTGTTCACTAACGTACTCTGCTAAAGTTGCAAGTACTTTACTATCGTCTACAGTATATAGATGAAGCTTTGCAGTGAATGACTCTCCTGGTGCAGCACGGAATTCATAAACTACTTCAACATTACTGTTTTCCTGACCAGTTGCATCAGCGAAAATCTGGTCTGGAGTTTTACTATTTTTCTTTAATGGTGCCATCCATGCGATAACAGCAAACATCGCACTGAAGATACCTACTGGAACGTTACCCAAAGAAAAGGCAACCAATGTAACTGCAATAAAGAATACTTCAAAAAAATGTTTCATTGTTAATCCTTAAAATCCAGTAACTTTGAATTCACGACTTTCATCGTCAAAATACAGTACTTCACCAAGTGTTGCTGCTGCTGCACATGAACCATCAGTAGTTACATCGACAGTACCTTCTACCGATACACGAATACCATCAACGACGAATGTCATATTATAACCATCAACTACTAGTTCATTTTCAACTAGAGTTTTAGAATCAGATTCTTCTTCATCATCTTCATCTTCATCCCAATGATGATCCCAATCGTCATTTTCATTCAAACGCCACATATTGGCATCAAGGAAAGTAACGATTTCTTCAATACGTTCAGCCTTTTCTGGTGCAATTTTCACTTCAAAGTGCTTTGTAGTATATGCGTCGGCATCACCATGCATAAACTCTAACGCAATTACAAGAACGTTCTTTTTTGGTGTAACTGGAATTAGTTTAATAGACAACTTAATTACCTTCTTTTTGTTTAGGCTCGGAATGATATTTCAAATTACCATTCTTATCTTTTGCAGTGTAACGATCATAGGTAGTTGCATAAACTGCCTTTGACGATTGTTCACGTGCAACCGCTGGGTCAACGAAAGTTACATCAGTTTTGATGTAATCCTTGAATTCTTTTTTCTTTTGTTCGAAAACAATAGAAGTACGTTCGATGAAGTAATAAAACTTCATAGTACAACCTAATAGAAAGTTAAACATATAATCCTCAGTAATTGGCGGCGAGTACTGGATTCGAACCAGTGACCACGACATTAAAAGTGTATGAGTTGTGTTTGCTGCGGGAATCCTATCAGGAATCCTGGGTTTCTACGTGCTCTACCAACTGAGCTAACTCGCCAATAATTTAACTACGATTCGGGCGTGAATTTTTAATTAACTCAACACCAGCATCATTGCATTTTTTAACATTCTGTTCGTACAGACTATCAACAACATCTGTATCTGAACTGTGAAGGTAAATCTGTTTCAGATTTGGAAACATATCACGTTTAAAACGATATGTCATCATCGTTAGAATCTGACCACCAGTACGTGCACCTGAACCAGCCAAGAAGTTATCCAGATGAACCACTTCAATTTCTGAAGCATTGTCAAAGATAAAGTTCTTTGCTTCCCACCACTCTTTCAACCAAACAATACCTTCTGCTTGTTCAGTACTTAAATGGTTTTCTGGATTACGAATATCATCTACATAGACTTTCATTCACGATTATCCAAACAGTTTTTAATTAATTCAACACCAGAAGCTTTAAGTTCTTCAAAGCATTCTACCATTAACTCATCAACCAAATCTTCATCAGAAGAATGAAGATAAATCTGTTTCAGATTAGGCCATGTTGTTTTATCACCCCACATACAATCACCAGCAACCATAAAGAAAAGGTCTTTACCAGTGAGATCAGGTTCATCCATATAGTTATCGAAGTGAATGATTTCTATTTCAGATGAATGAGTAATTAGGAAACGTTTGGCTTCCCACCACTCTTTCAGCCACACAATACCTTCTGATTGTTCAGGAGTTAGGTGATTAACTGGATTACGAATATCATCAATAAAGACTTTCATTACGTACCCTTATTCACTTTTTGAAAAGCTCGTACTTGTTTATAAATCAAGAAGTCAATCATAACCTCTTCAGTGCTGAAAGTCAAGCTTTTTTTGGCTTAGGACGGATACTTTCATTATACAATCCACGATAACGAAAATAAGTACTGAACGAGCAACGACCGTTTTTATATAATTCTTCTATATCTTTATAAAAACCATACAAACGAGGGTTTTTACGTTTCATCACTTATTCCTTAATTAGTGCAGGGAGATGGATTTGAACCACCGACACGAGGTTTTCATAAGAGGGATTTATGCTGTCAGAATTCATACTGAATTCATTTGTTTTCTATCCTCTGCTCTACCACTGAGCTACCCCTGCTATCATTTTACGAGTAGTTTACATAACCTTCATATTTCACATCAATTACTGGATGATAGTCATCATCTGCTAACATAACATAATTATACAAAATTGGAACATGTTCTTTCAAAGTACGCATTAGTGATGCATTATCTTTGACAGTACTAATATCATGCAATTCAAATCCTACATGAAAATATGGATGGAATTCTGATTTTAGCGTTTCCAGTGCAGCCTCATCAGAAATACGAGTAGCATTATAGAAACGAATTACAGTACGTGAACCTTCTCCAGTTGCGAAGTAATTAAACATAAGAATACTTTTCATTTTTTACCTTCAAGAAGATTCAATCGTCTTTTATAACGATCTATTGTTTTTTGCAGTTTGTGTTTTTCTTTAAGCTGCTGTTCATAGGTTTCCAGTTTAACATACTTACCTTTAACTGTTTTTTCCATATCAGGATAATGGTATGTTAGTTCATCCCAATTGTCATATTCTTTTTTAACCACTGGATTGTATTTCTTTACCATGATACTACCCCAATTTGTGCAAGGTGCAGGATTCGAACCTGCGTTACGTTCTTGAAATGAAAGTTGTGTATGCCGTAAGATTCCATCTGGAATCGCTTTCGTGTCCTAACCACTAGACGAACCTTGCTGTATTATTAGAGTACTGGCGGGTTAGAACCAATAAACATTTTAAAGTCGTAATCATACATATAATCATTGAAATCTTCAATAGCCATGTCAATGATTTTTAAGTATTCAGTACTACCTGGTTGAACATCTACTTCAAAGTAGTATTCAGACATGTCAGTTGGATCAGCCTGTAGGAGACGAGCTTTACCATCTGCATATTCATTGTCTAATAGACGTTCATTTACTTCATACCACGATTCAGTTTCGTTATCATCTTTTGGTGCGATGGTAAGTACATTGGAACGTGCAACAATTACTAAACTAATCATTTAATCTCCGATTGCAATTTCTTTAGGCACAAATTCAAAATATCCATTAGCATTAAGGATCTTTACAACTTCATCACGAACAAGTTCACTAAAACGACTTTCACGATATTGAATATAGTCGTTGTGTACTGATTTAATCGCGTTGAAGCCCGACATATGTTCGCGTAATAAAGCTAACATTTCAAAAACATTAGGTGACATTTCAGTACCTAAAAATAGTGAAGTGTAAGGACAGCAATCATATTCTCTTAAGTTTAAAATTTTCATCAGTCACCGATAGAAATAGAAGGTGGTTTATATTCATAATAGCCATGACCTTTAAGGATTGAATAGAACAATTCATTCAACTCTTGTTGTTCACGATAACTACGGCAATTTGTTTGGAAACCTTCGTCATCAACGATAGGTTCTTCCATATAGGTTTTTAATTCTGCCAGTACTACACTTGGTTGTGGGGAAAGTTCCCCACCTTTGAACAGTGTCTGTACCAAGCAATCAAAATCACCATAGGTGTTAATTGCTAAGATTTTCATAAGTAATCCTTCGTCATGTCATAGACTGCGGAATTCAGTTCAGAGAACTTTACTTTCCACGGCTGATAGTACTGTTGGAGTAGTTGATCTTTTTTGAACAACGCTTCAAGTGCATTTACTGCGTACTTCAAATCTTCCAGTAGTTTATCTTTCACCTTCTGGATATATTCTGGCTTGATATTAGCAAAGCCCATTTTGTACGCAACTTCAAATTCACGATAAGAAGCACCCAAATCCGCTAACGGATTCTTGATCTTCTCAGGGAAACAGAAGCGATAAACTTCTTCACATGTTTCCTTTAGACGTTCTTCAGCTTTTGCCTCTTTCCCGTACTTTTCGAAAAAGATTTCTGCTGGTGGATACATTTTGGCATTTGCATACCATTGAACCAGTAATTCATTCATTTTTGATTACCTGAAAATTTATCAACGATTGCGGCAATTATTTTCTGCAAAATATCATTGGATACTTTTGCTTCCATTGGATCAGCTTTGCCGGTCTGCAAATTAATGCTAATGGGTGATGGTGGAATAATAGTTGTTCGTTCCCATGTACCATTAGAAATCGCTTTGCTGATTATTTCTTCAAGTTCTTTAATCACACGAGGATCAAATACCGAATGTTCCAGGTGAATCACGATTTCCTCAGTACTTGCAGGAATTGTAAAATGATAAAACTTACGATCATTCATTACCATAATCCTTATCACTAACACCAGGAATGGATGCATAGTCTTCTACGTTGGTAGTCTGCATGTCCAGTATAACTACGCCTGCACCTTTTTCCTTTACAAACTCGGTACTTGCATAGATAACTTCCATCATTTCAGACCACTTGTCGTAATTAACAGTGTATTCAGTTCCGTAGAATTCCCAGCGACTGAAACTACCATTAATAAACCCAATGAATTCGCCTTTCCAAAACACATTGATAGTACGATTGCCATATTTGGTATCATAACCATCAACATCATTCCACACAACTTTAAGGTCGAGATCCTTTGGCTGATTTTCATTGTAACCGAACCAGCTCTTAAAATCCATAATCATATCAAAGTTACGATCATACTGTTCCGGTTCTAACCCAAAGAACTTACAAAAAGAATCAACCAATACATCAAAATCAGATTTCATGATTTCAGGTGCATCAATAAGTTGTGACCAGTGTGGTACACTAAGTTCAATCGGACTAAATGCAGAAGTTTCGATGATCAGCGATTCTTTTAGTACCGAGAAATCAACTTCCTTAGATGAAATGAATTCGCAGTTGTTTTTAACTTGTTCCATCGCCAGTGCTGCGGTTTCTTCACCAAACGCATGTTTAGTATTATCATTAGAGAAACCTACAAGTACTTCAATCGTATCTTTACGTGTTAGGTATGGATAGACTACAAAGAATTTAAATTTAGCAATACGACGATTGAAATTTTTAACCAGATTACGACGACCGTTTTTTGTCATCGTAACATAACCATCAATAATTTTCTGTTCCAAATCGCTCATTTTTTTAGCCTTAAGCTTCTCAATTAATAGAACAGCACTATACCAGTTAAAGCAAGTGCTGTCAAGAACTTATGCTATTTTATCGATAGCATCTAGATCATAAATCTGCTCGGTGCCAGGAACGTCTGACGCAGAAGTAAAGATAAAGTTACCTGCTGGTGTTTCTTCGAAACGCTGACCAGGATGTGAGGTTAAGTAACGATTTTCCTCACCGTCAGGCCAAAGAATACCAATAGTTTTAACAGTACCGTCTTCGTAGTTAATTTCAAAGGCAGTAACATCTACGCCTTTCAAACGCTCTTTCCAATCATACGAAGATGCAAAACTTTCCTGAGCAATAATTTCTGCTGTTGGATATAATGCAATACCAAACAATTCACGATTGTCATCGTCGAATACCATTTCAGTATTCTCAAATTTAAAGTTACGGCGTTGGTCTAATTCAAACCAAAACACATGTTTAATATCGAATGTTAGTACTTCGCAGTTTTCTGTTACTAATGTAATACTTTTGATCTTATCTGTCATATTGTTCCTTATTTGATAAAGTAGTATACTACGCTTAAGCCGATAACTACTGCTACAGTAGATACAAGCTTCTTCAAATCATTCTTTCCGATACTTTCTGGATGTACCGCTTTATCAGTTTCTGGATCAATTTTAATAGACATTACGTACCTTGGATTCAGGAATTACTTTTGGTTTATGAATAGATAGCTCTGCTATCTCAATACCACAATCATTATAGAATTGCACAGATTGAACATCATAGTGAACCGCCGATTGAACAACTTCAATGCAAGCATCGTCACTGTAATCTTTTAACAATTCTAACAGTTCGCGTTTTGTCATAAAATTACCAATCGTTTAGGATATAAATTGTTTTACACTCTGGATTATCTGCAAAAAGCTTTTCAAAGATTTTCGTCAAACCTTCAGATTCAAAGCTCAGATAATCACGACTGACAGTAGTGAAACCGGAACCATCTTGACCATAAAGACAATCAACTTGGCACATATCACACACGTCATTCCATTCATAACCAAGCATTTCACCAACGGTATTAATATCACCAGTTTTAATGATATACTGCTGATCAATAATATATGGTTCAGACATTATTTTACCTTTGGTGCAGTACGTGCTGCATCATAAAATTTGTTTACGTTGTTACGATATGCAATAGCAGTATCGAAAGCTTTACTATCAATACCATCTTTCATTACGCGAATACCATCTGCATCATATGAATAAAATTCTTTATTGATATGTGCAAGAACCGTAGTGCGGTGACCTTTCAGACGCTGAAGGTTCATTTTCTGTAGTACTTTATCTTCTAACTGTTTCATTTTTTCACCGTTGTAATTAAACATTCATTGTTGAGGATACGCTTAAATTCGCCATCATCATCAACAAGTGTGATTTCATTTCTTTCGTAGTTGATTGTGTAAGTAGTAGCATATACATAACTATGACTCTCACAATCTAAACGAAAGTACTTCTCTGTTGGCTGTACCGTATAGGTATAAGTTTCCTGACTTTTGTCTGCATAAGAACAAAAGCTCAAGGCCGACAGAACCGCTGCAATAATAATATTACGCACAAGATTCCTCATACAGTTCAGGACATTTGGTAATTGCCAGTAGTTTAAGATATTCACATTCAAAATGAGCATGACCATCTACGATAATGAAACGACTTCCGTTAGCAGGAATACATTCGATTTTTACCAGAATCTTTTTATTCTTATTATCAGTTTCAAGTGCAGTACCTAACCAAACACCGTCCGGTACTTTGTCAAAACTACTACATTCTGTCCACATAGTTGAACTCTTTTGTTTGGTACGGGTGATGAGATTCGAACTCACAAGACCTAAGTCTGAGGGATTTTAAATCCCTTGCGTACTACCAATACCGCCACACCCGCAATTTTAATTTATAATTTACCAAGTTGTTCGCAAAGGGAGAAAATCATTGCTCTGTACTGAATGCAAATCATTCATTTTGCCCCAAAAGGTAAGTGAACCGTCAACACCATAACCAGCACTGAGTGTACCACTAAAATGACTGGCAATCAATGCTTTATTCATTTCTGCGTACAGTGCTTTAGCATAGCCTTTGCCACGGTATTCAGGTTTAACAAATACCTGGATATTAGTGTCATGATATGACCAGCGATCCGCTTCATTATGGAAGATTGCACCTACGTAATTACCGTCTACTGAAAGGATGATTAGCTTAGAGTTCTTTGCAGTTTCATCAATATCAATAATATCTTCATAGCAAGTAATTAGCGTCCACGATGGAGAATGATACAAATGATTATCCAGTGCAATCTCTGCTAGTTCTTGAATAGAAAGTTCATTAGTAGTTAAAAATTTCATTACCATAATCCAGTATGTGACACTGAGAAGATACGAAGAAGTGCATCAATCCAAACTACTGAATATGGTATAGCACTTCCGACTGCTTTTAAAAACTTACCAATTTCAAATGAAATTATAGTTTTTATGGCAAGTTGCCAATGGTAGATTGAAAAACAAATCGCCCACATAAAGATAAGGACAAGTACTGGACTCATTTAAGTACCTTATCGTTTGGTTCTTTATTATCAACAACCACCGACAATTGTCCGAGTACCTTACCAGCACAAAGTACCAATACAATAATCAAACCAAGTACAGTACTACTAATGGTTCCATCTTTGATATATTCCACAAGTGGGTTACTGAAGATACCAATGATAACTGAAAGAATTAACTGAACAATAAAGGTTGGTTGCATTATACGATTTCCCAATCAAGTACTTCCAATTCATGTGCCATGAAGTCTACCGGAAGAAATGAGTTTAAAGATACTTCCCAAACATTATTTTCTTTATCAAGATATAGTTCAATCTTTAATTTAGAAAAGTGTGGGCGTTTAATATAAATCCCATTAAATGGGGTGTTTTTTAAATGTTGTTGAATTTCAAAAATAGTCATAAGTTCTCACTTCTGAATGCGGTAAGTATCATCTATTTGGTTTTGTGTGATAATACGACCGATCCCTTCATGGATTGCATTCGATAACAATAATAGTACTATTACTACCAATGCACCGATAAGAACAAAGCATAAATTATGTTTCAATAACTTAATCATTTTCGTATTCTCAGTTGGTGCCGCATTAGGGATTCGAACCCTATCAGATTAACGCAGAACCGCTCCGCTCAGATAATGCTATCTGTAATCCTATCACTATACCATTTTCAATACTTATACTCTACTTGGTGCACCGTTTCGAGTACTTTCTCTAAGTGATGAACTGGAGTCGAACCAGTTCACGGCAAATTCTTAATTAAAAACTACAAGTAGTGTTTTGACCACTAAACTATCGCCCTGTACCTCTCGGTAAGCCGGGCCAGCAAGACTCCGTACTGACCGGAGATCTCTACTTGTAGTAGGTTTGTGTGGTTGGGTGTATCAACACAGTTAAGGCCAAATTCCCATTCTCGCCACGTCAAGATGTAAGTACTCTTACATTAGAGTTTATTTTACCGCGATAAACCGGCTATATTCGAAGATAACAAATCTCCTATCCACTTATCAGGTGGAGCAGAACTTTAATTCTGAAAACTGCACACCCTGTTCATTCAGGCTTTCTATCTTTACGGGATAGTTTTTTGAATTATCCTTACGGGATAATTGTGTGGGTATTTGGTGGCCCCAGCAGGATTCGAACCTGCGATGTGTCTGGTTAACCGTGAGCGATTATGAGTCGCCTGCCCTCGACCGCTAGGCAATGGGGCCGGATGTTATTTCTTTTCTTCGCCGCAGTACTCGCACTGTACAACTTCTTTCGGCTCACCACCTTCTTCACCAGTGATAAACTCTGATGGAATGGATTGTTTCTGGTAGTTATGACCTGCACCAGATGCGGCACACTCATTGTATGGGAATGACATATTAACCTCGTTTACGACGCATTAGTTTACGTAAAGCTAAAAATGGATTAGCTGGTTCTTTAATTGCTTCTTGTACTTTACCAAAAGATTCTTCAGAAAGTACTTTACTGTTTGTTTGAACTATTCCGGTAGTATTACATGGATTGCATTCGTACATCATACCATCACCAGCATAGTGCCAACCATCACCATTACAAGAAGTACACTTATCCATGATAATCTCTCTTAATTAAAAGGGTGCATAAAGTAGGGTTCGAACCTACAAGGGAACCTCGCGGCTGCTCCCGAAGTCCTATCTTCGCTTTCGCTATTGTCGGACTCTCCGTTTACCAATTCCGGCATTTATGCATTGGTGCGTCTGGTCGGACTCGAACCGACAAGCCATACGGCGGGGGATTTTAAATCCCCTGTGTTTACCAATTTCACCACAGACGCAAAAACTTTTATAAGTGTAGGCGTATACCGACGCCTCGTGTTAGTTGCTCGACATATTATGTCGCTACCTTTAGTGCGGCGGGTAGGAGGAATCGAACCTCCGTAGCATATTTCAGCACAGACGCTGCTACCGCCATCTGTTGAGGTCGCCAACCTCATACCCGCATCGATAATCGATGAACCACTAAAGCTCACTTATATTTTAAAATTGGTGCCTGCTGCGAGATTCGAACTCGCGACACGAGGATTTAGAGTCCTCTGTTCTACCGCTGAACTAAGTAGGCGTTGTTGTCTTGATGTATCTATTATACCACAGTTTTTTCAGCCGTTTCAACTTTTTTCTTCAATTTTCAACGGCTTGGGCAAAAATTAATCAGTACTGTTACGTAGCTCAATGCAATGTGAGATATAAGTTCCTACCCACCAGCATAGTACTACAAGATTCACTACAGGTAAACTGCAAACTAAAATAATCGCTACAGTTAAACCCCATATATTACCGAAGCTATAACCGAACTTCGGGTCTGGCTTACAATATCCAAATAAACAAAGAATATCGTATACTGCAAAACAAAGGAACATTACAATTCCAATTGCTAAACATAGCCAGAGATACCCATACCAAATAGTTAATAACATAGGTATCCTCAGTACTGGTAGCGTTCAACAAACTTGTTCTGACGAACATCGAACACATGATGCCATGTATCAGTAGGTTCAAGTACAACCACGTCGATAATGAAACCTTCTTCAGTATCGCCTGTCCATGTATCTTCGAACATATATGGACGACTAATCCACACACGAACGGTTCCATCTAAATCAATGGTTACATAACGAACATGTGAATGAACTTTAATAACTTGACCATTAATATTACAGTCAAGGAAAAGCTGTTCTTTCATTTTCATATCATAACCTTAATCGTAGTACGTGTCAACAAAAGAATGATTATCAACTGAATAAAGTTTAGTCCAGGTGTCACCATCTTCCATTGTAACCTGATACGCCCTGATACTACTGGAACGATCATGATACCAATAACCTTCTGACATGTAAGGAAGCTCCAGCCAGAATTCTACACGCCCTGCCATGTCAATTGATATGAACTTCACACCGTATGGAACTGAAAGCTCAGCACCATTTACATTACAGATGGTTTCGTTCTTAGCGAGTACTTTCATTTTCTTTTCACTCTTTCGTGTCGATGAAAAGATTATACTCTTAAAACTCTACTTTAATCAAGGCTTTTTTTCATCTTTTTTAAGCTCGTGTACGGGCATCTGAGGGGTTTTCGTCGCCGCCCTGATACGGTCAAGCATTGACGGTTTCGGCTGCTGCTGCTCGTTCTGCTTTGCGTTGCTCATATCTTCTGTTCCACTCGTCGTGTTGATAGGATACCCAAAAATGAACCCAACCAATGTTTTCATGGGTAACTAAATCTTGCTGTCTTAGATGATGCAGTACAAATTTAATTTCATCATCCTCATTCATATCATGAGCATCTTCTTCTAATGCTTCATTGAAATGACGGTACTGAGTACTAGCTAAACTTTCTACTGTACGGTCATTAGTATTGCACCAGAAGAAGTTTATGTCAATTATTTCAGACCATCTGATAGTACCTAAGCTAGCAGGATCTGGATATTCAATCCATTCTTTAATTTCGTATTCCCATAACAGTACTTCCATACGTTCTCACTATAAACGAAAAAACCCAAGACTTAGCTTGGGCTTAATATTGTTGGCACTCCCACCTGGAATCGAACCAGGGACTAGAACTTAGAAGGTTCCTGTTATTTCCACTTAACTATAGGAGCATTGTAGTACCGAAAATGATTCGGTACTTTATATTTATATTAATTCAGCTTCATTGAATTCGCTGAATGTCATTTGTGCTGTTTGTAACTTACCATTGTAGTAATAAGTACATTCAACATCACCTGGTTCTTCACCGTGTCGAATACAAGTGAAAATTATGCCAGGCATGAAAGCACTTAATGAGATCAAATCTTCTTTTTCGTTATACCAAACGGCATCGGTATCTGTACTAATTTGGTTATTACGGATGTAAAAGGTTTCACTATCAACAATCTCACGTAATTTGTTTTGAATAAAGTTTAAATCAACCTTAGCATCTTTAATGCCAGGTGGTAGTACATTTAGCTTAGCTGTAATATTGAATGAAGAGTTGTAGCCCATTTAGTCCTCGATTGTTTCTTCTTGCTCGTTAATAATATAATCCAAGTCTTCAGTACTACAATCTTGAAGCCACGCAGTACGTTCTTCTTGAGTCTCAAAGACAAAGATAAATCCATGATAACCAAAGCCGTATGGAGAACCATAGCTTTCATTCAAATCATCATAGATAGTTACGTTTTCTGTAATCATTTTATTCCCTTAAGTATTACAAATTTCCGAATACTTTTTTGTTAGTAAATCATAGTCATCAATAACAGGTTTTACATTCTTAGTACTGTTAGTTTTATAATAACCAAGTTCAATGATATATGTCCATCCGGTGCAGTCACCATATCCAGAAAATGTGGCAATTAGATGATCGTTCGGATGAATATCATTATTCTCAGCATATGCTTTAGCAAAAGAATAGATGTACCCTTTATTTTCAGTACCGTGAAGAATACCCGCAACATGTTCACGAGCGTTAATTGTTCCACGTGGGATAGAAAACCATTGACCGCGACGATCATAGTCATAATCGAATAGTTCGACTTCTTGATCTTTGTCGTGATGTTGGAAAATCATAGTACTTAAAAGTACGGTTTCTTCAGTTTGTGAACGAAACAGATTAAACGTGAGAGTTGGTGTAGACATTACGGTATCTCTTTATCTGGCACCCGAAGGTGCCAGTATTGTTATTTAGGTAAAGAGTTCAAATACTTTTTACCCGCTTGAATTAGCTTCTTCTTTTTGATTTTAAAAGAAGTGCTATCCTGACCGCCAAACATTGTGCAGTTCGCGAGAATTTCAGCCCACGCTGTCATATATAGAGTTGGTGCAAGGGGTTCTGTCCAGATGGTTTCAAAGTCGTCAGACTTCGCCATATGAAAGGTCATATCTTTGCGGATCAATTCTTGTATTACAGTTTCTTCAGGGAAAAGATGCATCCACGTATCAGCACTAACATTAGCGTGATCGGGAAAATGCACTTTACCTTCTTCATCAACTACACGACATAATGGTTTACCACAGTCATGATATTCTTGGTAACGTAGTACTATATCGTTGGATAATAACTTTCCTTTGATTTTTTCATATACTTCAAGTAATACAGGATCGCCCTATCCAGTGTCTAATTCAGAAATTAGTACTTTGTACTGTTCCTGAACCATAAGACCATGTGCATGTACACTTAGTCCTTTCATCTGTTCGGTTGTTTGCATTACATGTAGTAAGTCTTCGAAAGTGTTTGGATAAATCATTTAGCACCTCCGTTGAAAAGTTGATACTTACGGAAGATACTACGCTGTTCAGCAGTTACTGGAGCACTTGCAAAGGCGGTGAAGCCATAATCCCAATCAGGTTCAAAGAACTGAACAAAGTCAATCCCTAATCCCTGGAGTTCATCGTATGCTTTTTGTAACTTATGTTTATTCTTACACGAAATCACAATAAGAGAACTAGTCTCAGTACTGTTATTTTCGAAGGCCAAGCCGCTTTCATAAGCTGCGTGGTTTGATTGTACTACTATTTGCTCGATTGGAAGATCCGTTCTTACAAATACATAAATCCAAGTTTTTTCATTCTAGTGAGCCATTTTTATTTCCTTAGTTATTGTACCACGATATGTGGGTTACTGATTTACTGTACTTACACGCTGCAAGTACTTTTAATGTACTATTCATAACATACATTTCGTATTTCCCATTACTAGGAACCCCGAAACCGTCAGATGGGATAAATGCTCCACATTCAACCATGTCATGAAATTCTTCAACGGTATAAAGTTGACCGTCAGCAGTATCAAAATGAACAGGTCTTTTTGTACTGTTTAGGATCGATTCCCAATCAATTTCAATTACAGCAGGAACTACAACAAAGCTACTGTTATAAATGAACGTCTGAGAACTTTCACTATATACGACAATTGAATTTGTTGCTGGATCGTGCCATGCATTTTCAATTTTTTCATACAGTTCAGTGTCACCAACTTTAACCAGTACTTTACCAATTAAAGATTTGCAGATGAAATCCTGAACATTTTCAAATTCAAACATATTAACCTCTAAATTAAAATGCCGTTAGTAGTGTGTTATTACACCAAAGTCTCTAAGGGTCTATATTAGCATCTACTACAGAAGTCGCACCACACGCCCTTCTTATAATATCAGATACACGCCGCCCGTGTGTACCAAACTAATATAACTGTATCCGGTCTTTTCTTCCCCTGAGCTTATACGTTTGGTACTGGTGGTGTGTTTCCCAAATACGGTTCGCTCTCGACACTCTTTAAATGATGGCTACCTTTAGGCCAACATCCTAATAACGGTCAAAACTTTAAATCTTAACTACTATGTCCTACCTGAACAGGTACAACACCAAGTTCAACTAAATCAATTTTAAGATACGGGAATTCATCTTCCCAATCTTCACCGTACAGGCGTACCATTTCATCATAGGTATCCTGACGGTATTTAAACATAGTGGACAGAATCAGATCAGTACTCCGAGTATCGTGTCCAGCCCAATATTTAGGTTTGTGTGTTGGTGCAATTTCCATTGTTACATCCCGAATGAATCATCGTCATCATAATGTTTCTTAGTGATCGTAATTTTATCATTAGAGTACTTGTCGTTATTGACAAATACGATGATATTACCGTTGTTCACTGAGTCGATTAAGTAACGAACAGTTTTCTTTTTGGTATATACTTTCAGTACTACACCAGTATCATTTACAACTTCACCATTTGCAGTAGTTTCGAATTCAACTTCATCCAAAACATTCGGCAAACCTTTAAGCAATTCTTTAATTGCATTTTGCTGGCGTTCGAAAGATTCACGCTTCAGACGAAGACCATTTTTAGCAATGTACTCGACTGAAGTAAAATCAAACATTTCAAATGTAGTGATACTACCCTGTCCATGAATGG